>Ga0207699_10001000_pt1 | contig 13387 bp, 11 predicted proteins | sample LARL51metaG_FD_184344 | JGI IMG/M metagenome (GOLD analysis project Ga0207699, IMG submission 184344) | Corn, switchgrass and miscanthus rhizosphere microbial communities from Kellogg Biological Station, Michigan, USA - LAR L5-1 metaG... | ecosystem: Host-associated > Plants > Roots >...
CACGCCGGAGTCGAGCTCCCAGATTACCGGCCAGCCCGCGCCCATCCCGGCTCCGAACGCGATCAGCACCAGGATCCCGGGAACGAACACGTCGAGCACCTGGCCGGGCGGGAAGGCGGGGCCGCCGGCCAGCGAGCGGAGCAGCGGCGCGAACAGCGCCAGGTACAGCAGCGGGGTGGTGAGCCCGGTCACCAGCCACACCGGCTGGCGGAGCGTCTCCAGCAGCTTGCGGCGGAAGAACAGCCCTGTCTGCAGCGCGAACGTCATGCCGCCACCTCCGCGGTCTGCGGCGTCGCCGTCGCCTCGCCCGTATCGCGCAGCGACCGGCCGGTCTCGCGCAGGAACACGTCGTCGAGCGACGGCCGCGCGACCGAGGCGGCCCTGGTGGGGATGCCGCGCGCCGCGAGCACGCCGAACACGGCCGCCATCGCCCGCGTCGTATCAGTGACGGTGAGCCGGATCGCGCCGTCCTCGACGTCCGCACGGCCGACGAACGGAGCGCCGGCCAGATCCCTGGCAAGCTCCCGGGCCAGCATGGGCACAGCCTCGGGCGCGCCCGGGTCCGGGGTGACCGAGATCGTGTCGGCGGAGTAGCGCCGCTTCAGCTCGTCAGGCGTCCCCAGCGCGATCACCCGCCCGTGGTCGACGATCGCCACCCGGTCGCTGAGCTGGTCGGCCTCGTCCAGGTAGTGCGTGGTGAGGAACACCGTGGCGCCGCCGTCGCGAAGCTCCCTGAGCTCGTCCCACAGGTTGGCCCGGTTCTGCGGGTCGAGGCCGGTCGTCGGTTCGTCGAGGAACAGCACCCCCGGCCGGTGCATGATGCCGAGCGCGACCTCCAGGCGGCGGCGCTGTCCGCCGGAGTAGGTGCGGACGGCCCGGTCGGCGAGGCCGCCGTCGCCGAGCCCGAACACTCCTAGCAGCTCCGCGCACCGCCGGCTGGCGCCGGCGGCGGTGAGGCCGTAGAGCCGGCCGGCGAGCAGCAGGTTCTCCCGTCCTGTCGCGTTCACGTCGGCGCCCCCGAGCTGGCCGACGTAACCGATGCGCCGCCGCACCAGCGCCGGCTCGCGCCGCACGTCCGCCCCGGCGACCAGTGCCTCGCCGGCGTCGGCGGGCAGCAGCGTGGTGAGGATGCGCAGGGTGGTCGTCTTGCCCGCGCCGTTCGGCCCGAGCAGGCCGAAGATCTCGCCGGGCGCGACGGCCAGGTCGATCCCAGTCAGCGCCGCCACCGGCACGCCTTTGACCTGGAAGGTCTTGCGCAGCCCGGTCACCTGGACCGCGGCCGCTGCTGTGCTGGTCATGCAATCACCTCGATTACTCAGTATCGATCAGTCGGTACCGAGTATATGAGGATGACGGCGAATTAAGCTATATCTCGATTGATGATTTTTCGGAGTGCGGCTCGCTAGGCCCCGTGCGCGGGGTACTCGGGGAGGTCCTCGGGGTCCGGCCACGGGAACGTGCCGTCGCGCAGCTCAGCGACGGTGGCGCGCACCCAGGCAAGCTCCGCCTTGCGCATCGCCTGCCCGTATTCCTCCTCGATCCCGAAGATCCGCGGGAAGTCGAGTACCTCGGCCGCGAACGCCCGCCGGAACGCGTCGGACGAGGAGATCTCCGCCTCGATCCGCGCCGCGCGCTGGCTCAGCGCGGCGATCGCCCGGTCCTTGCCGAGCGCGTAGATGAACATGAGCGGCGCGGCGAACGCCGGGTAATCAGTGGCGGGCTCGCTGGTCAGCTCCCACAGCCAGTCGAGCAGTTCTTCGCGGCCCGTGTCGGTGATCGAGTAGACGGTGCGCTCGGGGCGCCGCCCCTCGCGGCTGACCTCAACCGGCTCGATGAGCCCGCGGTCGGCCAGCCTGGCGACCGTGTCGTACACCGACGACTCCCTGATCTGGAAGGCGCGGTCGTGGTGCCGCTGGCGCATCAGCACCCGCATCTCGTAGGGGTGCATGGGGCGCTCGGCCAGCAGGTTCAGCACGGACAGCGCCACGGGCGTGCGCGGCAGCGGCCGCGTGCGCTTGCTACTCATTCCTGGTCACCTTCCTAGGTCACCTGGCAAAGACTATTGGCCGTGGCGCGCCGTTACCGAAAACGGACCTGACCGTACCCTTCCCGCGATAATCTGACCATCGGGAGCGTCCTTGGCTCGCCAAGGAGGACGCTGTAGATGTCCCGTTTTCCGTGGGTAGCACCGCGCGGCCGCGTGCTGTCGTGGCGCTCGGCGGTCGCGGCTGGCGCACTGGTCGTCACAGGCGTTCTCATCGCGGTGCAGACCGGGGGCATCGGGCCCGCCGGACCGGACGCGGCATCCGCCCACATGCTCAGGGCGGGGGCCGTCAGCGGACTCGGCGCCGGGTCTGCCGGCGGACTGAACGCGAACGCGCATGAGCCGGGCGCGGGCAGCTTCCCGGCGGTGACCGTCACTCCGTCGCGGCACGCCGCCGCCGCGGCGCCGGCGTCCTCGCCCGCCGCCCCGAGCCAGCGGGACCTGCCGTCAGGCTCGGGAGCCGGATTCGCGCCGTACGTGGACACCACCGAGTACCCGCCCTACAACCTGGTCTCCACCGCGCGGCAGACGGGTGTGAAGCAGTTCAACCTGGCGTTCATCGTGTCAGGCGGCGGGTGCACGCCGGAATGGGGCGGGACGACCGCCATCGGCGACAATCCGGTCGCCGTCCAGATCGGCGCGCTGCGCGCCATCGGGGGCGACGTCCGGATTTCCTTCGGCGGCCAGGCCGGCGACGAGCTCGCGCTCACCTGCGCCACCGCCGCCCAGCTCGAGGCCGCCTACCAGCAGGTGATCTCCGCCTATGACGTGCACGAGGTCGACTTCGACATCGAGGGCGCGGCACTGGCCAACACCGCGGCCAACACTCTCAGGGACCAGGCCCTGGCGGCGCTCCAGCAGCAGGACAACCTTCAGATATCGTTCACCGTGCCGGTGATCCCGTCCGGCCTCGATTCCGGCACCGTCGCCATGCTGGCCGGCGCGGTGCAGGCGGGCGTCCGGATCTCCGCGGTCGACATCATGACGATGGACTACGGTGACGGCGCCGCGCCCGATCCCGGCGGGATGATGGGCAGCTACGCGATCGACGCAGCCACCGCCGCCGACGCCGAGGTCGCCAGCGTGCTGGGGATCAGTGACGGCGCGGCGTGGTCCAGGATCGCGGTCACCCCGATGATCGGCGTCAACGACATCACCGACGAGGTCTTCACGCTCGCCAATGCCCGGCAGCTCGAAGCGTTCGCCGCGAGCAAGCATCTCGCCTGGCTGTCGATGTGGTCGGCCGCCAGGGACACCGGATGTTCCGGCGGCGCGCAAATGGCGGCGCAGCCGATGTGCAGCAGCATCGCTCAGTCGCCCGGCGCGTTCGCCACGGCGCTCGGCGCCTACTAGGCCGTGACGCGGCGCGCCACCGCCACCACCGTGCCGAGGATGGTGGCGTCGTCGGCGAGCAGCGGGACGTAGGCGGGGTGGTGCGGGATCAGCCACGCGTGCCCGTCGCTCCGCTTGAGCCTGCGCACGGTGGTCTCGCCGTCGATCATGGCGGCGACGATGTCTCCGTCCGCCGCGTCCGCTTGCTGACGGACGACGAGCCAGTCGCCGTCGGCGATCGCCGCATTGATCATGGAATTGCCGGCCATTTCCAGCAGGAACACCGTGCCCTCGCCGACCAGCCGCCTGGGCAGCGGGACAATGTCGTCGATTTGTTCGTCAGCAAGCACCGGGACGCCGGGGGTAATCCTTCCCACCATCGGCACATAAGCGGGGGGACTCTTTCGCTGTTCCGGGACCATCGGCCGTGACGGCAGCCGGACTTCCGCGGTGCGCGGCCTGCGGCCGTTCCTGCGCAGGTAACCCTTCCGTTCGAGCGCGGCCAATTGGTAGGAGACGCTGGAGATGCTGGCGAGCCCGACCGCGTCGCCGATCTCGCGCATGGACGGCGGATAGCCGCGCCGCTGCACCGACTCCCTGATGACCCGGAGGATTTTGTGCTGCCGCCAGGTCAGCACGCGATCAGGATCCGGCTTTCCCGGCGTTTCGGCGCTCATGGGTAATAGCGTGCCATCCCGGCCATAATCTGCAAAGCAAAAGTTCAGCCTGTCTATTGCGCAATTAATTGCGCAATAGACAGGCTGATACAAGAGGCGTTACGGCCCTGATTAGCGCGCCCGTGACAGGAGGGGCTTCAGGAACTGGCCCGTGTAGCTCTTGTCGTTGGCCGCGACCTGCTCAGGGGAGCCGGTCGCGACGATGGCGCCGCCGCCCGAGCCGCCCTCGGGGCCCATGTCGATGAGCCAGTCCGCGGACTTGATCACGTCGAGGTTGTGCTCGATGACGATCACTGTGTTGCCGCTCTCGACCAGCTTGGTGAGCACGCCGAGCAGCTTGCGGATGTCCTCGAAGTGCAGGCCGGTGGTGGGCTCGTCCAGCACGTAGATCGTGCGCCCTGTGGACCTGCGCTGCAGTTCCGACGCGAGCTTGACGCGCTGCGCCTCGCCGCCGGACAGCGTGGTCGCGGGCTGGCCGAGCCGCACGTAGCCGAGGCCGACGTCGACGAGCGTCTTCAGGTGCCGGTGGATCGCCGGGATCGCCTCGAAGAACGTCGCCGCCTCCTCGATCGGCATGTCGAGCACCTCGGCGATCGACTTCCCCTTGTAGTGCACCTGCAGCGTGTCGTGGTTGTACCTGGCGCCGTGGCAGACCTCGCACGGCACGTACACGTCCGGCAGGAACTGCATCTCGATCTTGATCGTGCCGTCGCCAGAGCAGGCCTCGCAGCGGCCGCCCTTCACGTTGAACGAGAACCTGCCCTGCTGGTAGCCGCGGATCTTCGCCTCGGTCGTGCTGGCGAACAGCTTCCTGATGTGGTCGAACACGCCGGTGTACGTCGCCGGGTTGGATCGCGGCGTGCGGCCGATCGGCCCCTGGTCCACGTGCACCACCTTGTCCAGGTGCTGCATGCCCGTGACCCGGACGTGCTTGCCCGGCACGGTGCGCGCGCCGTGCAGCTCCCTGGCCAGCGCCCGGTACAGGATGTCGTTGACCAGGGTCGACTTGCCCGACCCCGACACGCCGGTGACCGCGATGAAGCAGCCCAGCGGGAACGTCACGTCAACGTTCTTCAGGTTGTGCTCGGCGGCGCCCTTGACCATCAGCTCGCGGCTCTTGACCGGCGCGCGGCGCACCTTCGGCACCGGGATCTGCCTGCGGCCGGACAGGTACGCGCCGGTCAGCGAGTCCTCGCTGGCCAGCAGGTCCTCCACCGGCCCGGCGACCACCACGTGGCCGCCGTGCTCGCCGGCGCCCGGCCCGATGTCCACCACCCAGTCGGCGGCCTTGATCGTGTCCTCGTCGTGCTCGACGACGATCAGCGTGTTGCCCAGGTCGCGCAGCCGCAGCAGCGTCTCGAGCAGCCGGTGGTTGTCCCGCTGGTGCAGCCCGATGGACGGCTCGTCGAGCACGTACAGCACGCCGACCAGGCCGGACCCGATCTGGGTGGCCAGCCTGATCCGCTGCGCCTCTCCCCCGGCCAGGGTCGCGGACGCCCGGTCCAGCGAGAGGTAGTCGAGCCCGACGTCGAGCAGGAAGCCGAGCCGCGCGTTGACCTCCTTCAGGATCAGCCGCGCGATCTGCATGTCCCGCTCGGACAGGTCAAGAGTGAGCAGGCTCTTGGCGAGCTCACCGATCGAAACAGCGCACAGGTCCGCGATCGACTTGCTGTCGACCGTCACGGCCAGCGAAACCGGCTTGAGCCGGGCGCCGCCGCAGGACGGGCACGGCACCTCGCGCATGAACCCGGCGAACTTCTCCCTGCTGGAGTCGCTCTCCGCCTCGGCGTGCCGCCGCTCGACGTACGTGACCGCGCCCTCGAAGTTCGTGTAGTACGAGCGCTCCCGGCCGTACCTGTTCTTGTACCGGACGTGGACCTGGGCGTCGTAGCCATGGAGCAGGGCGGTCTTCGCCTTGGCCGGCAGTCGCTCCCACGGGGTGTCCAGCCGGAACCCGATGGTTTCCGCCAGCGCCTCGATCAGCCGGTCGAAGTAGTCGCTGACGTGCCCGCCCGCCCACGGCGCGATCGCGCCCTCTTCGAGGGACTTGGCCGGGTCCGGGACGATCAGCTCCGGGTCGACCTCCATCCGGGTGCCGAGCCCGGTGCAGTCCGGGCAGGCGCCCCACGGCGAGTTGAACGAGAACGACCTCGGCTCCAGCTCGTCGAAGGACAGGTCGTCGTACAGGCACGCCAGGTGCTCGGAATACATCCGCTCCCGGTGCGGGTCGGTGTCCGGCAGGTCGACGAAGTCGAGGATGACCACGCCGCCGGCCAGCCCGAGCGCGGTCTCCACGCTGTCGGTCAGCCGCCGCCTGGCGGTGTCCTTCACCGCGAGCCGGTCGACGATCACCTCGATGTCGTGCTTCTCGTACTTCTTCAGCGCGGGCAGCGCGCTGCTCGTCGCCTCGTCGAGGCGGATGACCGTGCCGTCCACCCGCGCCCGGGAGTAGCCCTTGGTCTGCAGCTCGCGCAGCAGCTCGCCGTACTCGCCCTTGCGGCCGCGCACCACCGGCGCGAGCACCTGGAACCTGGTGCCTTCCTCCAGCTCGAGGACCCGGTCCACGATCTGCTGCGGGGTCTGCCTGGCGATCGGCCTGCCGCACAGCGGGCAGTGCGGCTTGCCCACGCGGGCGTACAGCAGCCGCAGGTAGTCATACACCTCGGTGATCGTGCCGACGGTGGACCTGGGGTTACGGCTCGCCGCCTTCTGGTCGATCGAGACGGCAGGGGACAGCCCGTCGATGAAGTCCACGTCCGGCTTGTCCATCTGGCCGAGGAACTGCCTGGCGTACGCGGACAGCGACTCCACGTACCTGCGCTGCCCCTCAGCGAAGATCGTGTCAAAGGCCAGGCTGGACTTGCCCGATCCGGACAGCCCGGTGAACACGATCATGGCGTCACGCGGCAGATCGAGGGAGACATCCTTCAGGTTGTGCTCGCGTGCGCCGCGAACGACAAGCCGGTCAGCCACTGCGCGCTCTTCTCTTCGTCAATTCAATCCTGGGTCGACTCAACGCCTCGCCATGGTAGCGAGGGGGTCTGACATTTCCGCCCGAGTGCGGAGCCCGGATTTATAGCGCCGGAGAGACCCCCGTTATGCCCGTGCGCCTGTCGCGCCCCGCCGGGCCAGCCGTACCCTCCAGACTACGACACGGCGGGCCCGGTCACCGGCGCTATTATCGGGCCGGTGAGGCGCAATCCGGCGACCGTGGTGGTGCTGGCAGGCCACGCCAGCGAAGGGCTGCTCGCCGCCGTGGGCCGGTCGATGAACGTGGTGCTCGTCCGGCCGGAAGACTCCGCCGACGGGCTCGACGCGGCCGCGGGCGCGCTGCGCAGGGCCGCCGGGATCTCCTCCCCCTACGTGCTGGTCGCGGCCGACCCGCTGACGGCGGTCGCTGGCGAGTGGCGCGCCATGTGGGAGATACCGCGGGAGGCCCCACAAAAGACGGGGCGGCAGGCGGCGGGCAGCGAGGCGTTCGAGCTGCGCGCGGCGGAGGCGCTGGCGGCCTGGCGGGCGGGCCAGTTCGAGCTGCCCGACTACTACCTGGTGCTCGCCGAGGCGGTCCAGGCCGCGCCTGGCGACGAGCAGCCGCCGGACTTCTACCTCGGACCGCTGCGCTCGGTGCGGCCGCACCGGGTCGCCGTCGCCGCCGCGGCCGAGCCGGCTGAGCAGGCGGCAGAGGTGCTGACCGTCCTCGGCTCGCTGCGGCATGGCCGCTGGTGGCCGTCCCTTGACGAGATATTCAGAACGGCCCGTGAGTTTTACCCGGGCTCGCTCAGCGAATCTCCCGGTGCGGGGCGGGCGCGGCTGCTGGCCTAGCGAACTCTGCCCTCAGCGTCGTCCGGGCGCAAACGGCCGCCCGGGCAGGTGTCACGCCTGCCCGGGCGGCCGGGGTAGTGGGGATAGGGGTTACGCGACTGCCGGCTGCTAGCCGGCGAGAGCCGACAGCAGCGCAGCGGTCGGGCTGCCGAGGCCGGTCACGTCGTCCCAGCCGGGGGTGGTGGCCAGGCTCAGCGTCTGGTTCGCGGTCCGCAGCGAGACCGTCGTGCCGTTGCTGGCGTTCACGCCGTTGACGTAGTCCACCCGGACCATCGCGACCGTCGCCGGCGGGCTGGTGACGTCCGTGAACGACGAGCTGCCCGCGAGGCTGTACAGCAGCGGGTTAGCGAAGCCGAGCGAGTGGCCCGCCGCCTGGTTGGCGAGCGCCATGATGCCCGCGACGATCGGAGAGGACAGGCTGGTGCCGCCGATGCGGTACTCGCTGTACTTCGCCGTGCCGTCAGGGAACGTCTGGGTCTCGCCGATCAGGTAGCCGGTGTTCGGGTCGGCGATGGCCGCGATGTCCGGGACGGCCCGGCCGGTGCGGCCCTGCTTGGTGAACACCGACGTGGGAACGACCCCCTGCTGGTAGGACGGCTCCGCGAAGAGCGTGCTGACGCCGCCGCCGGCACCGTAGACCCAGTTGCCCGGTGCCGCGGGGCTCCAGGGGCTCCACGCCTTGCCGTTCCATATCGACTTCGTGGTGCCCCACCCGGTCTCGAACAGGTAGTTGTTGTTCGCCCCGACGGCGAGCGTGGTGCCGCCGACCGAGGTCACGAACGGGCTGGAGGCCGGCCAGTCGGCCGTCGCGTAGCCCTCGACCAAAGACTCGTCGCTGTTGTCGCCTGAGGAGAAGTAGATGCCGATGCCCTCGATGACGCCCTGCATGATCGTGTCTTCGACCGGCTTGATAAAGCCAGCCGGGAGCTGCTCGGTGTCCCATCCGTACGAGTTGGTGATGATCGGCGCGACGTCCCTGTCGACGGCGTAATTGAGCGCGGCGTCGAGGTCCTGGAAGTTGTTCGGCGCGCCGATGTACACGATGTTGGCGCCGGGGGCCATGCCGTGCACGGCCTCTACGTCAAGGGTCTCCTCGCCGTACCAGCCCTGCGGGTCCTGCTTCTGGCCTGCCTCGGGGTGGTGGTAGGTGCCTGGCGCGACGACCTGGGTGAACTGGTTGGCCGTGAACTGCGGCAGGCCGCGGTTGACCGACCACTGGTTCGCGTCAGCCGCGATGGTCGGCGCGGCGTACGCGTCGATGATCGCCACCGTCTGCCCGGCCCCCGTGTAGCTCGTGCCTGAGAGGCCGTACGCGCCCTTGACCTGGGCGGGGGTGTATCCGCACGGCGCGTAGGGCAGCGTGCCCTTGCCGTACGGGTTGGTGTACGCGGTAGCCTGCACCTGCCCCCAGTAGGTGGAACACGGCGGGGCGTTGACGAACGCGGCGGGCGGCGGCGCGTTGCCGTTCGTGTGGTCGGTGACCACGAACTGGGCGCTGTCGTCCAGGCCGGCGACGCCGGAGACGATGCCGGACAGCGAATCAGGGATCGTCACGTCCGACTCCGGTGAGCGAACCGTCAGCCCGCTCACGCTGTACTCGCCGAACGTCGCCCCGAACGCGGCCTCGGCCTGCGCCACGGTGCCCTCGGCGGAGACGTAATGGTTGTTCGTCGGGGTGTACTCGACGCTGAAGCCCTGGCTCTTCAGCCAGGACTGGACCGCTCCGACCTGCGCCTGCGACGGCGCGAACTGCTGGCGGAACTGGGCGGGCGTCAGGAACTTGCGGTAGGAAGAGCTGCTGGGGTCGGAGACCGCCGACGCCAGCGCTTGCACCGCGGAGTCATTGTTCCAGCCGAGATAGACCCGGAATCCGACATCGCCGCCCGGGTCGGCGGCTCCCACTAGGTTCTTTGAGTTCGCCCAGGCGGGGATGCTGCCCTTTAGGACGGCATTCCCGGTGGCGGCGTGTGCCGTCCCGAGCGAGGCGATGGCGCTCCCCGAGGCGAGAATGGCCACGGCGGCGATCGCGGGCAGTCGGCGCATCTGCTCCTCCTGTCATGGTGACTGTTGACCGAAGGATTTATCACGTTCTCGCACGTCCCCACAATATTTCCGCCCGGATTTTGCATAATTGCGCGGCGTCCGCTAACGCTCAGCGGATCCGTTCGATGAAAAATGGTTTTTGATAATTCCGAACGGACCCGCATCGATGCCCTGGGCGCAGCAGTTACTGGACGCGTAGTCCGGCGATGAGGATTTCGACCAGGTGACGAGGGTTGTAGCGAGGGTCGCCGCCTGCCCCGACGCAGAGATTCCCGACGCCGCGGAGCAGTTCGTAGGCGTCGAGGCCGGGGCGGATCTCACCCGCCGCGGCGGCAGCGTTGAGGAGTTGCCCGCACACGGGGACCAGGCGGCCGATGAAGTAGGCGTGCAGCGTCTGGAAGGCCGCGTCGTCGGACCGCAGCACTTCTGCCAGGCCGTGCTTGGTGACCAGGAAGTCGACGAACATGCCGATCCAGCGGGCGAGCGCATGGTGCGGCGTATCGGCCTGCGCCAGCAGGACCGGGCCGGCTTCGGCGCACGCCTCGACCTGGTGCCGGTAGACGGCGACGATCAGGTCGGCTCGCGTCGGGAAGTGCCGGTAGATCGTGCCGACGCCGACGCCGGCCCTGGCGGCGATCTCGCGTACCGGTACGTCGACGCCGGACTCGACGAACGCCGCGGCGGCCGCGTCCAGCAGCGTCGCCTCGTTCCGGCGGGCGTCGGCCCGCTTGCGCGGCGCCGCCGGAGCCCGTCCGTTCTCGTCGGCCACTGCCCGGCTACCTCCATCGAGCGATTTGCCAAACGGAACGATGTTCCGTATCGTTCTTATCGGAACATTGTTCCGCTTATTCAGGATGCCAGATCCGGCTAGCCGGCGCCAACCCGAGCGTCCCAGGCTCGCCTCACGTCACGGAGAGTCCCATGCCGCAAGCAGCTGTGCCCAGTTTCGGGATAGCGACCGCCCCCATGCAGGTCAGCTACCAGGACATCCTGCGGGTCTGGCGGGAGGCGGACACCATCAGGGAGATCGAGCACGCGTGGCTGTTCGATCACCTCATGCCGATCGGCGGCGACCCGGACGGGCCGATCTTCGAGGGCTGGACCCTGCTGTCGGCACTTGCCGCCCAGACGGAGCGGCTGCGCCTGGGCCTGCTGGTAACCAGCAACAGGTTCCGGCCGCCCGCGATGCTCGCCAAGATCGCCACGACCGTCGATATCGTCTCCGGCGGACGGCTGGTCTTCGGAATCGGCGCGGGCTCACGCCCCAGCCACCCACTGGCGCGCCGCGAGTACGAGGCACATGGCCTGCCCTACCACGACTTCCAGCACTCTGTGGAGGACCTCGCCGACGCCTGCATGGTCATCCGGCGGCTGTGGACAGAGACCGGGCCGTTCGACTTCCATGGCGCCCACATCGATCTCACCGGCGCGTTCGGCAATCCGAAGCCTGTCCAGCACCCGTACCCGCCGATCCTCATCGCCGGGCGCTCAGCCGCGGTGCTCCGCGTGGCCGCCGAGCACGCGGACCTGTGGAACATCCCCGGTGGCGACATCGCCGACGCCGCCCAGCGCAGCGCTCTGCTGGACCGTTACTGCACCGAGATCGGCCGCGATCCCGCCGCCATCACCCGCTCGATCGCCCTGCACGTCTCCTACGACCAGCCCGGCACAACCCGGGACGCGATCAGCGAAGCGCTCGACGCCGGCTTCCGGCACATCACCCTCGGCCTGCCGACAGAGCCGTACCCCGCCAACGTGGGGCGGTGGGTCGCGGACGAACTCATAGCCAAGTCGCTGTAGCGGCCTCGCCGGTCCTGGTGCCCCGCCAGACAGCCGGGGTACGTTCGTGGAGACGCGGAAGTGAGGGGCATGCATGGACTATCAGCTCATCATCAAGACCGACGAGCGCGGCCAGCCGAGGATCGACGGGTACACGGGCCAGCTGCCGCCGGACGCGATCTTCACGGTCACGGGGCACGAGGACGACGACACCGAGCCGTGGACCAGGCTCGTCGTCGTCAACGACGTGATCATCGACACCGGAGCCGTTACCGGGGTGCGGGTCGGCGCGCGGCATAGCGACGCCCCCGCCTCCTAGACCTGATCACGGCGCTGCAGGAATCTCCTGGGGACAGGCCGCCGTAGGCCTGGCCATGCGTGATACTGCTACCGCATGGCATCTACGCGCATTGACTGGGTCGCTGAGCACTGTCACTTGCTCCGGTCGATCTCGGCGGAGTTCAAGGACACGCTGCCGTTCCGCGGGCTCACCATCGGGACTGGCATCCATCTGGAGGCCAAGACCGTGGCGCTGCTCTTGACCTTGCGCGATGGCGGAGCGCGGCTGGTCTCGACCGGCAACCTGAACACGACACAGCCCGACGCGCTGCAGGCGCTGAACGCCGACGGCGTCACGGTGATCGGGGGGCCGACGAGGGACAGGCAGGTGCACGACCGGTACCTCGGGGAGGTGATCGCCGCCAGGCCAGACCTCATCCTCGACAACGGCGGTGACCTGTTCGCCGGGTACCTCGACGCGCCCTACGACGGCCTGCGCGGGGGAACAGAGGAGACGACGTCCGGCCGGATGCGCCTGGAGCCGCTGCGTGACCGGCTGCGACTGCCGATCCTGGTGATCAACGACAGCCCGATCAAGCAGTTCGCCGAGAACGAGCACGCCGTCGGCCAGAGCGCGCTCGAGTCCTACCTGCGGCTGACCAACCGCGTGACCAACGGCGAGCAGGTCACGGTCTTCGGCTACGGCGCGTGCGGGCGCGGAGTCGCGGCCAACTTCCGCGGCGCGTGCGCCCGGGTGACCGTGGTGGACGTCGATCCGGTCACCCGGCTGCGAGCGCATCTGGACGGCTTCAGCACACCGCCGCGTGAGCAGGCCATCGCCGACGCCGACCTCATCATCACGGTCACCGGCAGCCGGGACGTGCTGACGGCCGCGGACCTGCCGCTGCTGCGTGACGGCGTCATCGTGGCCAATGCCGGCCACTTCCCCTCCGAAATCGACGTCGACGCCATCTCGGGCTCTCCCGATGTCGCCGGCTTTCGCGAGTACGCCGATGACCTCCTGACGCTCCAGCTCCACGACGGCCGGCGCGTCCACGTGATTGCGCGCGGACACATGTTCAACCTGGCCGGCCCGCGGCCGATGGGCAACTCCATCGAGTCGATGGACCTCGGCTTCGCGCTGCAAGCGCGGTGCCTTGAGGCCGTCGCCAACGGCAGCGTGGACGCTGCCAGCTGCGTCGTTCCCGTCCCGGGCAGGATCGACGCCGCGGTCGCCGCCAGCTACCTCGACCGCAAGTACCCGGCCAATCCCTGAAATGTCAGACCCTGTCGGCATGATGGCCGTGTGGCAGCGGCCGTGGCCCAGCCAGCCGGACGGGGGCCTGGCTGGGCTCTGCTGTCCCGAGGGACGATCCCCCCGGCCCCCCGATAGGGTCTTTCTCGTGACTTA
>Ga0207699_10001004_pt1 | contig 13369 bp, 9 predicted proteins | sample LARL51metaG_FD_184344 | JGI IMG/M metagenome (GOLD analysis project Ga0207699, IMG submission 184344) | Corn, switchgrass and miscanthus rhizosphere microbial communities from Kellogg Biological Station, Michigan, USA - LAR L5-1 metaG... | ecosystem: Host-associated > Plants > Roots >...
CCGCCCGCGCCGGTGGCCCGCAACGCCGGGCCAACCGGCCCGGCCACGTCGTCCACGCCGCCCGGGCCGCCCTGGCCCACACCCGCCGCGCCGTCCGGGTCCGCCGCCGCCGCGGGCGTGGCCGTCCCGCCGGCCCCGGCGCCGTCCGCCCCGGCGCCGTCCGCCCCGCGGCCGCCCGCCCCAGCAGCACGGTCCGCCCCGGTACTGCCAGGCACCGGCCCGGCGGGCCGGTCGGTTTCCAGCGCCTCGGCCTCGGCACTCTCCGGCACCGGTACCCGTTCCAGCCGCTGGTAGAGCACATCGAGGGCGGCCGCCACCACCAGTGCGCCGCCCACCGCGAGGTCCGCGACGTACGGCCCGACGTTGATCAGGATCAGGCCATCGTCGAGCACGCCGATGAACAGGATGCCGGCCAGCGTGCCCCACAGCGAGCCGCGCCCGCCGTTGAACGCCACCCCGCCGAGCAGGATCGCGGTCAGCACCTGGAGTTCGAGGCCCACGCCGATCTGCACCGAGGCGCCGTCCAGCTGGGCAGTGATGATCAGCCCGCCCAGCGCCGCGGCCGTACCGGACAGCACGTAGATCACGAACGGCAGCCGCTTGGACGCGACCCCCAGCGCGGTGGCCGCGTCTTTGTTCGCACCGATCGCGATCAGGTGGCGCCCGGTGGCCGTCTCGTACCAGACGTACACGCCGACCAGGAACACCGCGAAGAAGATGATGACCGGGACCGGGATCCCGGCCAGCGTCCCGTCACCCAGGAAGTCGAACGCGGTGCCGAACCCGGACCGGGTGTTGTCGCTGGTGATGGTCTGGGCCAGCCCGGCTGCGCCAGCAAACCCGCCCAGCGTGACGATGACCGGGGAGAACCCGAGATAGGAGATCAGGAAACCGTTCCCCGCGCCCCAGGCCGCGCCCACGGCCAGCGCACCGATCACGGCCAGCCACACCGGCCAGCCGAAGATCTTGTCGAACTCGCCGAACACGGCGGCGGACAGGCCGGCCACCGAGCCCACCGACAGGTCCAGGTTGCCGGACACCAGCAGCATGGCCCCGGGTACCGCCACCATGCCGAGCACCGACACCTGCTCCAGCACCACCAGGATGTTGCTGCGGGTGAAGAAGCTGTCGGTGGCCACGCTGAAGTACAGCGACATGATGACCAGCGCCACGAACAGGCCGCCGCCCTGTGCGGAGGCCAGCCGCTGCAGCGAGCTGCGCTGCTGGCCCAGACGGGGGACTCCGCCGCTGCGCCATGAGTTCCTGACTGGCCCTGCGTTCATCCAGCCGCCTTCCCTCAGTTGCCGGTGCCGATGGGGCGGAGTCTCCCGTCTGCCTGCCGTGCGCTCGCTACTTGAGCTCCTCGAGCAGCTTCTTGTTGACGGCTGTGGTCTGTACGGTGCACAGCACGTACGGGAAGTTGATCTTGGTGGGGGTCTTGCCCTCGATGGCGTTGGCCGCGGCCTCGATGGACGCCTTGCCGATGGCCACCGCGTCCAGCGCCCCGGTGGCCCGGATCGGGCCGCCCGTCTCGATGGCCTTGATCACCGGCCCGGAGCCGTCGAAGCCGCAGATGAACATGTCCTTGGTCCGCTGCGCCGACGGGTGGGTGCCCTGGAACGCGCGCAGCACCCCGTCGCATCCTTCGTCCGCGATGCAGATGGCGAGGTTGATGTCGGGATGCGCCTGGAGCATCGACTGGAAGGCCGGGAAGGTGTCCGGGGACAGTACGCCCTCGTGCTGCGCCACCACCTTGGCCCCGGGCGCCACCGCCTGCAGTGCCTTGACGCAGCCGTCAATGCGCTGCCTGCCGGTCAGCTGGATCTGGTGGGTCAGCAGCGCGACCTGGGCTTTGCCGCCCAGGTTCTTCTTCACCCACTGGCCCGCGTACGTGCCGACCAGCCTGGCGCCCTGCAGGTTGTCGAAGATGACCCAGCCGTCCACGCCGGGCAGCGCGTTGTCGGAGTAGTCGAGGAACTTGACGCCCGACTGGTGCGCCTTGTGGATGAGCGGGACGATCGCGTTGTTGTCCAGCGGCAGCGCCACGATCGCGCCGACACCCTCACCGATCCAGGTCTGGATCTCCGACAGCTGCGCGTCGAGCTGCGAGTTCGCGTGGCTCTCCAGCAGTTCGTAGCCGCGGGCCGCGCATTCCTGCTTGGCCCCGAGCATCAGCGGCTGCCAGATCGACGCGCTGGTATCCGGCTGGCTGAACCCGATCTTCTTCCGGTTGCCGGTGGGAGACGATCCCGAGCTGGCGCTGCTGGAGCCGCCGGTGCTCGTGGTGCCGCAGGCGGCCAGGATCGGGCCCGCGGCCAGCGCGCTGGCGGTGGCGCCCGCCCGGCCCAGAAAACCGCGCCGGGACAGGGGACGGGCCGGGGTGTCGCCACGGCGGCCTGATTGCGGTGTGTTCGGGTGCTCCGGCTCGTTCCAATCCATATCCGCCTCCGCGGGGGGTGGATGTCCAGGGGCTGGTGGGGGAGTGACTCGGCAGGTTCGCCGGTGATCGGAGGAGGTCAGCGGTGACCGCGTTGCGGCCGGTAGGCAGTTCTGAGCATTTGCTCGGAGGCTGCGCAAATGTGCATCGGGGACAGTATGCACGCCGCCGATATCGCCGGCAAGAGTTCACGCCTCATTCACCAGACGGAGCCGGCCGCCTGCCAGGTGCCCTTTCCGGATGGACCAGGACGCGCGCTGGCCGGGCAGGGGGCGCCGGGCGGCAGGCCAGAACGCGCCCACGGCACGGTCGTGGGCGGGCTGGCCGGTACCCCGGTAACCCGGAGGGGAGCCGGCCGGGCGCGGAGCGGGTGGGGGCCGTCATGGGGATCGCTCACCGCCTGTCTGCCGCTGGGGTGGCCGCGCCACTGGCATGGCGGGCCGCTTGGCTCTGCTGCCAGGCGCCGGACCAGCGGGGTGAGCGCCAGCAGCCCGATGAATCCCAAAATTCCCCTGTTCTGGGCAATTGTCAAGCACGTGAGCTTTCGCTCACCAGGCTGGTCAGTGCCGGCTGAAGCGGAGCACCGACTGGTAGTGCCGCTGCTCGCCGTGCTCCAGCCAGATCATCGAGCCGTCCGCGCGGGCGGCCGCGTCGCCGGCCACGTGATGGGTGGATGGTTCCAGGCCGACCGCATAACTGCCCTCGCGCAGGTTGAGCCATTCGAAGAACGCCGGGAACTGAGCCGGGTCGTAGTCCAGCTCGAAGCGGCGGCCCAGCCGGTCGTTGACCACCCGGACGCGCTGCCGCCCGTCCGGCTCCGGGGTCAGCTCGTGCTCGTACACCTGCTCCACGAATCCGGTCTGCGGGCCGGGAAACTCCAGATGCGAAACGGCTTGTTCCGCGACACTGTCACTGCGCCACCGGGTGGTGGCGATCGGCGCCTCGAACCGGGCGCCCTCATCCAGCAGTGGCCAGCCGATGTTGATGTGGTACAGGAACATGTGCGGGGTCCGGTCGAAACCCGCGTTGCGCACGCTGTCGGCCAGCCGGATCTCGGTGCCGCCCAGATCGGCCTCGATCCGCCGGCGCAGCACCAGGTGCTCGCCGAAGATCGCGGCCTGCCGGACCTCGCCCTCGGCCCACAGCACGTAGCGGTCGCCGTCCCACCGTTCGCCGTACCCGGTGAGCCGGGCCGGGATGTTGGCCACCCGGCCGTGCAGCCCGTGCCGGACGGTGCGCCGGGGCGGGTAGTGATACTGGGCCGCGTCCACCTCCCCGCCGAACAGGATGTGATCAAGACCGGCCGTGACCAGCAGCCCGGACATGCTGCGCAGCCAGGCCAGGCCGTCCTCGCCGGCGTTCTCGTGCAGCGCCGGATGCCGGAATCCGGTGGCCGACCGCCAGCCCACGCTGCGGTCGTCGAACTCGGCCAGCCCGATGTCCATGGCCCGGTCGACCAGCACGTCGAAGCGCAGCCCGCCACCGGTGCGGAACTCCAGCACCCGGATACCGCGCTCGCTGCCGTCGTCCAGCACCACGGCGCGTACCCCGCCCGCCGCGGCCAGGTCGCCGGTGACCCGGTCCAGGGCCGCCCGCCCGATTCGCAGACTGCTCATCACGTCACCTCGTAGTGTGCGTCGGGCCCGGTCACGGGCGACCCGCCCGGGCGAACAGCTCATTGACCCGGCTGACCAGCCCGCCGTGCGGCTGGCCCGCGAGCAGGCCGTCGCGCAGCACGGCCGAGGCGGCCAGCTGGAACTCCGGGTAGCCGGCGAACCGGGGGCGCACCCAGGCCTGCTCCACGCTGGCCCGGGTGGCGCTGTAAAAGCCGCCGCTGGCCCGGTCCGCAGTCGCGTCGTGCCACGCCCGCCGGGCCGCGCTCTGCCCGCCCAACTGGGCGAACACCCGCGTCTGCACCTGCTCGGAGAGCAGCAGGCCGAGCTGGGCGGCGGCTGCGGCGGTGGCGCCCTTGCCGGTGCAGGACCGGGTGACGGCCAGGCCCGTGCCGCCGAGCACGCTGCCGATCCCACCCGGCCCGGCCGGCGCGTCGAACGTGACCAGCCGGTGCGGCGGCGGTGCGCTGCCCGCCGTTGCGGCGGTGCGCCGCCGCGCCCGGTGGCCGTTGCGGCGCCCCAGGTCGGTGCGCCGCTGGTAGCTCAGGTAGCCGTAGACCAGCGGGCAGTAGGCGGGCCCATCTGCGGTGGCCATCGCGTCCAGGACGCCAATCGGGTCGCGCTGGGACAGGTCCCGGTCGGCGTGCGCCAGCAGGTCGGCCATCACGTCCAGCGCGGCCGTGCCCGCCGTCACCGGCACGAACTCGCCGCCGATCGGCCCGTTGCCGGCTTCAGCCTGGCCCGCCGATCCGGTGCCGGCTTCGCCCTTCCCCGCGGGGTCCGGCGCTGCCGCGGCGGGCGGGGTACCGGAGGCCAGGCAGATCGCGCTGAACATGAGCAGCGCGTGCGGGCCGCCCAGGCACAGCGTGCTGCGGGTGGACCGGACCGCCTGGCAGGCCTGGGCCCAGCTGGCCGGCCGCTCGGTCATCAGGTCCGGCCGGCACGCCGACACCTGGGCCGCCGCATCCAGGGGCAGCGCCCACTGCCGCCCGTCCAGGGTGTAGCTCGCGAACGAGGCGCCGATGGCCGCGGTCCGCCACTGGGTCAGCTCGGCGCTGCCCGCGATGTCATCCAGCGGGCGCAGCGCCCCGTCCCGGACCGCCGCACCCAGCCCGGGATGGTCGATGACGAGCAGGTCGTAGTCGTCGGCCAGGGTCCGCAGCGGCCGGGACTCGAAGTCGGCCAGCGGCTGCCGGTGCCAGCGCACCGTCACGGTCGGCGCCAGCGCGTTGGCCAGCGCCTCCAGCACCAGGTAGCCGCGCGGGTGATCCCAGGTCAGCCCGCGCAGCCGGACCGTCACCGGGCCCGCTCCGGAGCGCCGATCACGCCCCGGCGGGCCAGGCCGTCCACGTCCTTACCGGCGTAACCCAGCTCGGCCAGGATCTCCCGGGTCTGCTCGCCGGCCAGCGGCGCGCCGTAGCGCACCTCGGGCGGGGTCGCGCTGAACCGGTACGGGAACCCGGGCGTGGTGACCCGCCCCTCGGTCGGGTGGTCGTAACTGACCAGCGACCCGTTGTGCTGCACCTGCGGGTCGGTGAGCACGTCAGCGTAGCCGTACACCGGGCCGGCCCAGATGCCCCGCGGCCGCATCAGCACCAGCCACTGCGCGGTGGTCTTCCCGGTCAGCCGGGCGCGGACCAGCGCGGTGATCTCGTCCCGCCTGGTGTGCCCGTCCACCTCGTCGTCCAGGTCCGCGAACTCCGGGATGCCGAGCACCTCACCCAGGTCGGCCAGGTGCGGGAAGGCCAGCGCCAGGTACCCGTCGGCGGTGGCGAACGTGCCGTACGGCGCCCGGATGTAGGCGTGCCCGTGTGCCTCGCGTCCGCGCTGCTGCGGTATCCCGCCGACGGTGAAGATGGACAGCTCCTGGGCCTGGACCGCGATGGCTGAGTCGAGCATGTTCACGGTGACCAGCTGGCCTTCCCCGGTCCGCTCCCGGTGCAGCAGGCCAGCCAGCGCTCCTTCGAAGGCACCGTACCCGGTGATCGCGTCCACCGCGTAGGTGCCGGCCGGCGCGGGTGGGTCCGCCGCCCGGCCGACGTTGAACATGGCCCCGCTCATCGCCTGGAGCAGCATGTCCTGGCCCGGGCGGTCCGCGTACGGGCCGTCCTCCCCGTACCCGGAAATGGACACGTACACGATGTCCGGGCGTACCGCGCGGACCGACTCGTAGTCCATGCCCAGCCGCTGCGCCACCCCCGGCCGGTAGTTCTGCAGGAATACCGCGCTGCCGCGGGCCAGGTCCAGCACGATGGCCTGGCCCTCGGCCGACTTGAGGTCGACCGCCAGGCTGCGCTTGTTGCGGTTCAGCGACAGGAACGAGGCGTTGATCTGGTGGCCAGTGGCCCCGCCCGCCGCGGTGTGCCGCTGCCACTCGCCGCCCACCGGCTCGACCTTGATCACGTCCGCGCCGAGGTCGCCGAGCCGCATCGCGGCCAGCGGGCCGGCCATCGCGATGGTCAGGTCGATGACCCGGTAACCGGTCAGGATGCCCATCCGGCCCTCACTTTCCCAGTTCCGCCCGGACCCGCCGCCCGGGCCGGGCTGATCCCGCCGGCCCGCCGCCCGGGCCGGGCTGATCCCGCCGGCCCGCCGCCCGGGCCGGGCTGCCCGCCGCCCGGGCCGGGCTGACCCTGCCGGCCGCATGGGCCGGCTGGTCTTTGCCGGTCGTGTGGCCGGGCTGATCCCTGCTAGCCGCGCACCGGTCGGCGCTGATCCCTACCGGCCGTGGAACACCGCCGCCCGGCGCTCGGCGAACGCGGCCCGCCCCTCCGCGGCGTCCTCGGTGGCGAAGCAGATCGTCTGCAGCTGCCGTTCGTAGTCGATGGCCCGGCCGAGCGGCATCTCGAACGCAGCGCGCAGGTTGCGCTTGGCCGCCTGGGCCGCGATCGGCGCCCGGCTGGCGATCACCGTGGCCAGCTGCATCGCGCGGCCGGTCAGGTCGGCAGCGGGCAGCACCTCGGTGACCAGACCCCAGCGCAGCGCGGTAGCCGCATCGACCGGGTCCCCGGTCAGCAGCATCAGCGCCGCGTTACTGGTGCCGATGCTGTGTGCGAGCAGCGCGGACATCCCCCCGCCGCCGATCCAGCCGAGCTTGATCTCCGGGGCGGTGAACGTAGCGCTGCCGGCGGCCAGCCGGATGTCGCAGCCCAGTGCCAGCTCCAGGCCACCGCCGAGGGCGGGCCCGTTGATCGCGGCGATCACCGGCTTGGCCAGCGTGTGGATCGCGTCGCAGTAGTCCGGCCGGCGGCCGAACTGCACGGCACTGTCGTAACCGGCCAGCCCGCCGATGTCGCTGCCCGCACAGAACGCCCGCCCGGCCCCGGTGAGCACGGCCGCCCGGACCTGCGGGTCGCCGTTCAGCGCGGCGATATGGCCAGTGAGCTGGTCGGTCATCTGCGGGGTAATCGCGTTAAGTTTCGCGGGGCGGTGCAGGGTGAGGACGGCCACCTGATCGCGCACGTCCAGCCGGATCTCGCCATGGGTTTCGGTCATTGGGTTCCTCCGCTGCGCAGTGCGTCGGCCCGGGCGCCCTCGACCACCTCGCGCATCGCCGCCTCGGCCTTGCGGTGGTGGCCGCGCTGGATGGCCTCGGCCACCCGCTGGTGTGCGGGCAGCGTCTGCCGGCCACGCGCCACCGAGTGGGTGTGCAGCGGCCGGATCGCGCCGAGCGCCACGCTGATCACGTCGTGGATGTACAGCAGCAGGTCGTTGCCGCAGGCGGCGAACACCGCCCGGTGGAAGGCCAGGTCGGCCTCGATGAACTGGTCCGGGGCGCCGACGGTGGCCCACAGCTGGGCCATCGCGGCCATGATCGCACCGCGCTGCCCGGCACTGGCCTGCTCGGCGGCCAGCCGGGCCGCGCCCGGCTCCAGCGCGACCCGCAGGTCGGCGAGCACCCGGACGTCGTCCGGGCTGGCCTGCGGGGCGTACCGCCAGCGCAGCACGTCGGGGTCGAGCAGGTTCCACGACTCGCGCGGGCGGACCCGGGTGCCGGCGCTGGTCCGGCTCTCCAGCAGGCCCTTGCCGGCCAGCACTTTGACGCCTTCGCGCAGCGCCGAGCGGCCCACCTCGAACCGGCTGACCAGCTCGTCCTCGGTGGGTACCGGAGCGCCCGGGCCCAGCTCACCGCGGACGATCGCGGCGCCCAGCGCGTGCACGACCTGGGCGTGCCGGGCCTGCCCGGGATAGGCGGCGGTCACCATCGCGCCTCCCGCTGTGGCCGGCTCCTGATGGGCCGAGAGTACGGTCCGGCACCGCCGTCAGTCAACACTTCATCTGATGAAGTTGGCCGTTAATCCGACGAACGGTTGACGCCGGGCGGCGCTGCCCGTACGCTTCCGCCAAGCCCGCGGGCCCGGCCAGGTCCGCGGGCTCCAAGCTGGAGCCCGCAGTCACTGGAGCCCCACAGTCAGGAGCTCCCACCCCACCGGCGGGCGGAGGGAGACCGGTGTACCTCGTCAGGTATCGGGACTCCGGCGGCCAGCCGCGGGCCGGCCTGCTGAAGGATGGCCAGGTCAGGTCGCTGCCGGGGATCACGTCGCTGGCCGATCTGCTGGCCATGCCGGTGCTTGAGGTCCGGGCGATGACGAACGACCTGCCGCCCGGGGGCACCCGGTTCCACGAGCGGAGCCTGCTCGCGCCCATCGACGGCCGGACCGAGGTGTGGGCCGCCGGGGTGACCTACGAGCGGTCCCGGCACGCCCGGGTGCAGGAGAGCGAGGACTCGGCCGACATCTACGACAAGGTGTACGGCGCGGCCCGGCCCGAGCTGTTCTTCAAGTCGGCGGCGTGGCGGGTATCCGGGCCGGGCGGCCCGGTGAGCGTGCGGGCCGACTCCGCGGTGGACGTGCCCGAGCCGGAACTGGCCGCGGTACTCAACTCCGCCGGTGACGTGCTCGGCTACACCATCTGCAACGACATGAGCTCCCGGTCGATCGAGGGGGAGAACCCGCTCTACCTGCCGCAGGCCAAGATCTACCTGGGCGGCTGCGCGGCCGGCCCGTGGATCCGGCCGGCCTGGGAGGTGCCGGACCCGTACGCGCTGACCATCGAGCTGACGATCAGCCGGGATGGCGCGGCCGCCTGGTCCGGCTCGGCCAGCACCGCCGGGCTGCGGCGCAGGATCGCCGAGCTGGCCGCGTTCCTGTTCCGGGAGGACGAGTTCCCGGACGGGGTGGTGCTGTCCACCGGCACCAGCCTGGTCCCGGACCTGCCGTTCACGCTGCGGCCGGGCGATGAGGTCCGGATCGCCATCTCCGGCATCGGCGAACTGGTCAACCACGTGGTCCGCGGCAAAGCCGCCGTAACTGCCGAACCGTCGCCCAGCTGACGCGTCCCCACCCGGCCGCCTCGTGATCGTGGTCAGTTTGTGTCAGCCACGAACGCAAACTGACCGTGATCATGGTGCGTCTGGGGTCAGTCCGCTTCGAGGTGGGCGACGTCGTTGTAGCCGCGCAGCACCCATCGCTGGCTGCTCACCACCAGGCGGGAGATGGACGCGTTGTCCGCGCCCAGGAACGCGAACGGCCGTGACCCGGTGGCCAGCGCCAGCACCTGGGCGATGACCCCGCCGTGCACGATGACCGCCACCCGCTGGTCCGGGTGGGCTGCCGCGATCCGGCCGATGGCGTCGCCGACCCGGTCCGCGAACGCCGAGGCTAGCTCGGCACCGGGAATGACGTCCCAGCGCTCCTCGGCCCACATCCGCTCGGCCACCGGGTGGTTCTCCGCGACCATCTTGCGGAACAGCCCGGCCTCCCACTCACCCAGGAACACCTCGCGCAGCCCGCGCTCCACGCGCGGGGTCAGGCCCAGCCGCTGGGCCAGCGGTCCGGCCGTCTGCCCGGTCCGGCGCAGCGTGGTCACGTAGATCGCGTCGATCTCGGTCTTGGCCAGCCGGTCGGCCAGCCGCTTCGCCTGCTCGCGCCCGTCCGGCGACAGTTCCGGGTCGGCGTGCCCGTCCACCAGCGGGAACGGCTCCTCCATGAACGCGGCCGCGGACTCGCCGTGCCGGATCAGCAGCAGTTCTGTGGCGCCGGGCGGCGGCCGGAATCGGGCCTGCCGGTAGGAGACCGCGCCGGGATGCGGCTCGGCCACCGCGGCCAGCGGCGCGGCCGCGGCCGCCCCGGGCGTCGGCTCAGATCTGGGTTTGGGCCCGGGTTCGGGGGCGGTCGGCCCGCTGCCGGAGGTCGCGGTGCGGGGCGGGAGTTCTGGCTTCACCACTCCCGAAGGGTAACCTTGCCGCCGCTGTCGCCCGTGACCTGGGCGGCTGGCCGTCACCTGGGGTGGGGGGGCGCGCCGCTGGACGGTGCGAAGCTGGGGAACGGGCTGGGGAACGGCGTAGTAGGCGTAGTAGTAGTGGGAGTGCTGGGGAACGGGCTGACGGGAGGGCTGGGGAACGGACTGATGGGAGGGCTGGGGAACGGACTGATGGGAGGGCTGAGGAACGGCCTGGTGGGAGGTATCCGGGTCGTCCCGAGACGGAGATGCGCGGCTTTTAGTGGGATATGCCGCTTCTTATGGAGTTTGAGGTACTTAGCGTCTGCACATACCTTAATATGCGGGGATGAGTGGTAGAAGGTGTTAGCGATCGGCTGGGAGATGTGATCGCCCTTCGCCTGGAGTGCCGGGTCGCAAGATGATCTGCGGATTACCTCTTTGGCTGGTATGTATACGATCTTCCTGTTCTTGGACCTGAGCACGGTAAACCAGTCGGCAGTCTCCGCGAGCACATAACCGTAGTAGTCGCGCCCAGTGCGGAGCGCGATCTTTTCCGCTGGCAGCCAGGGTGTGCGCACTGCAGTCGCATAGTAATTGCTGCCCCCCGGTGTCGGGTAGAAGTTGCTTACGTACGGGAATAGCGCCAATGCTGCGAGCACGGCAACGGCTACGGTAATAGTTCCGGAGAGACTTGATACATAAGGAATAATGAGCAAGACGCAGATTATCAGCAGAATGACAATGGCCCGTGTCGGCTGGAAAGTGAAGATCTGGGTGATGACCTGATGGTCGCTCGTGCTCGCCAGGCGGAGCTGGGGAAGGTTCGCTACCAGGGGAGTGAACAGCAGGAAGACCACGATCACCAGGACCACTACGGCGGCCAGTGCTTCGGCAAAGCTGTCCAGGTACCGCCAGACCGCAAATCCGATCACCAAGCCGATAACTACGACCAGCACAATGAAAATCCAGTTTCCCAGCAGCTGCGAAAATAGTTGCCGGGTATCCGAGAATACCAGCTGGCGGGTAGCCGCCTGGGCCAGCGGAGTTGGCGCTATAAAGGCAGTGAAAGCGAAGGCTACGATGCTGAGCACGAACTGCCTCAGCAGGAGAAGGAGTAATGCTATATACGGGATGAAAGCGGGCACCAGCGGTATGAGCGTGCCCAGCAGCGTGTTGAAGTAGCCGGTGGATGATGCTATCGCCGTGGCCGTGGTGGTGTTGTAGTCCGAAATGATCAGCAGCCGGCCAACCGAAATAATAATCAGGCCCAGCGGGGAAAGCAGCAGGGCAACTGCGCGTCGGCTCATTCATCACTCCCGGCCGGGAGCATGGCGAGGCTCACGCGCCCGCGGGTGAGCTGTGCACGCCATAGTTTCCGGCATGAAAAGGACGGCTGGCCGCCACCGCAGTATGACAGGAACCGGGTTACAGGTGGATAACGCCCGTAGCGCCGCCGCGGCCGGGCCGGGGCTCCGCCGCTGACCGCCGCGGGCCAGGCCAGGCGCGCCGTTGCCGTCCCGGTGGCAGAGTGCCGGTCTCACCTGGCAGGCTGTGACCGGTTAGTCCCTCACCCAATGGTGGTGCCCTCCTTGACTGAGTATGACTTCATCATCGTCGGCGGTGGCAGTGCTGGCAGTGCCCTGGCCAACCGGCTGTCCGCCGATCCCGGTAACCGGGTGCTGGTCCTGGAGGCGGGCCGGCCGGACTACCCGTGGGACGTGTACATCCACATGCCGGCCGCGCTGACCTTCCCCATCGGCAACAAGTTCTACGACTGGGGCTATGAGTCCGAGCCCGAGCCGGACCTGGGCGGCCGCCGCGTCTACCACGCCCGGGGCAAGGTGCTCGGCGGGTCGAGCAGCATCAACGGGATGATCTTCCAGCGCGGCAACCCGATGGACTACGAGCGCTGGGCCGCCGACCCCGGGATGGCGGACTGGGACTACGCGCACTGCCTGCCCTACTTCAAGAAGATGGAGACCTGCCTGGCCGGGGCGGATGAGTACCGCGGCGGCAGCGGCCCGCTGGTCCTGGAGCGCGGGCCCGCCACCGGCTCGCTGTTCCAGGCGTTCTTCACCGCGGTGCAGCAGGCCGGGTACCCGCTGACCGCGGACGTCAACGGCTACCAGCAGGAAGGCTTCGCCGCCTTCGACCGCAACATCCACCGCGGCCGCCGGCTCAGCGCCGCCCGCGCCTACCTGCACCCGGTGCTGAAGCGGAGGAATCTCGAGGTCACCACCCGGGCCTACGCCACCAGGATCCTGTTCGAGGGCACCCGCGCGGTCGGCGTCGAGTACCGGCAGGGCGGCACCCCACAGCGCCGGGGGCCGTCCCGGCTGGTCCGGGGGGGCGAGATCATCCTGTGCGGCGGGGCCATCAACACCCCGCAGCTGCTCCAGCTGTCGGGGGTGGGCAGCGCCGGGTTCCTCCGCGACCTGGGCATCCACGTGGTCGCCGATCTGCCCGGGGTGGGTGAGAACCTGCAGGACCACCTCGAGGTCTACGTGCAGTACGGGTCCAAGCTGCCAGTGTCGGTGGCCCCGGCGCTGAAGTACCGCAACCGGCCCCTGGTCGGTGCCAGGTGGCTGTTCCTGCGGTCCGGCCCCGGCGCCACCAACCACTTCGAGGGCGGCGGGTTCATCCGCAGCAACGACGAGGTGGCCTACCCGAACCTGATGTACCACTTCCTGCCCATCGCCATCCGCTACGACGGCTCACAGCCGGCCGGTGGCCACGGCTACCAGGTGCACGTGGGCCCGATGTACTCCGACTCGCGCGGCACGGTCAAGATCGTCTCCCGGGACCCAGACGAGCACCCGGCGCTGCGGTTCAACTACCTGTCCACCCCCACCGACCGGCGGGAATGGGCCGAGGCCATCCGGGTCACCCGGACCATCCTGAACCAGTCCGCGTTCGACGAGTACAACGCGGGTGAGCTGTCCCCGGGGCCGTCGGTGTCTACCGACGAGGAGATCCTGGACTGGGTCCGCCGGGACGCGGAGACCGCGCTGCACCCGTCGTGCACCGCGAAGATGGGCGCGGGCGCGGATGCCGTCACCGACCCGGGCAGCATGCGGGTGCACGGCCTAGACGGGCT
>Ga0207699_10001008_pt1 | contig 13336 bp, 11 predicted proteins | sample LARL51metaG_FD_184344 | JGI IMG/M metagenome (GOLD analysis project Ga0207699, IMG submission 184344) | Corn, switchgrass and miscanthus rhizosphere microbial communities from Kellogg Biological Station, Michigan, USA - LAR L5-1 metaG... | ecosystem: Host-associated > Plants > Roots >...
GAACGTTTCATGATGGGGCTCGGCGTGCGGCAGGCGCTTTGAATTAGCCTTCGGCGTGCAGTTAACTACACAGACAACTGACACTGATGTGAAGGTGGTCGGTCGCGTGATTTGTGCTATGCGGCACGGCATGACACCCCTGTTCCGCCTGTTCGCGTGGCTGCTCGCCGCCGCCGTTACCTTCGCGACCCTCGGCCCCGCAAGTTATCGGCCGCATTCCAGTCTCGGCCAGGATGGCGAACATGCGTTGGCCTTCGTCCTGATCGGACTTGCATTCGGCTTTGCCTATCCGCGCCAGCGGCTGCTCGCGTCCGCCATCGCGCTGGCTGCGACCGCCCTCATCGAGATGCTGCAGTTCTGGGCGCCCGGACGCCACGCGCGGCTCGAGGACTTTCTGGTCGATGCGGTCGCCGCCTGTACCGGTTTTGCAGTCGTGGCAGGGCTCGACTGGATGCTGCGCAGAGCCCGTCCCAGCCCGACGTGAAACGAGGGCCGCCGCGTCGGACGGACCCTCGTTCACGTGCAGTGCCGGCGTCACTCGATGATCTTGATCACGCGCCGTGTGCGCGGATCGACAATCACGCGCCGGTCGTTGACGACCGCATAGCGATACTCGGTGTAGCGCGGCACCGGGCGCAGTTCGACCGTCGGCGGCAACGGCTCGCCGATCACGACGCGCTCCTGCACGACGACGGAAGGCTCGTTCACGCCTTCGACCGAGGTGATCACCGCGTTCGGAATTTCGAGCCCGGCGCCGACGGCCGCACCGACCGTGCCGCCGACCATTGCGCCGACCGGGCCGCCGATCTCGCCGCCGGCCCGCGCACCGTTCACCGCGCCCTGTTCGGTGGTCGATTGTGCAAGGGCCGCGCCCGAGACCGTAAGCGATGCAGCGATCAACGCAGCGGACAGTTTGATTCTCATCTTCGCCTCCACAGATGTTGAAACTGCGCCTTCAACATTCCTGCTCGCAAGAATGTTCCGGTTCCGTCGCTGCAACCTTGCGCACAAACAAAAATGCCGCCCGGAACCGGACGGCATCTCTGGAAATTATTTGTGCTTGCGTCAGAGCAGGCCCGCGCCGCGCGCCCATTTGTATTTCGCGGCGAGCACCTCGACCGGAAGCTCGGTCGAATAGGCGTAGGCCGGGATGCCGTGCTGATAGAGATATTCGGCGGCCTCCTCGACCTCGACATCGCCGGCGAGCGAAGCGACCATCGGCTTCACAAAGCCTTGTCCCTCCATCTCCTTCTTCACCTCGACCATGTTGCGGGCGAACACCATCGGCGGCGTCACGATGGTGTGCCAGTAGCCGAGGATCAGCGAGTGGATGCGCTCGTCCGACAGCCCGAGCTTGACCGTGTTGACATAAGTGATCGGCGGCTCGCCGCCGGTGATGTCGACGGGGTTGCCGGCAGCGCCGAACGGCGGGATGAACTTGCGGAACGCGGCGTCCAGATCCGGCGGCATCGCCATCAGTGACAGGCCGTTGTCGACCACGGCATCCGACAGCAGCACGCCGGAGCCGCCCGCACCGGTGATGATGAGCACGTTCTCGCCCTTCGGGGTCGGCAGCACCGGAACGCCACGGGCGAATTCGAGGAGCTGGCGCAGCGAACGCGCGCGGATCACGCCGGACTGCTTGAACACGTCCTCATAGATCTTGTCGTTGCCGGCGAGCGCACCGGTGTGCGAGGACGCCGCCTTGGCGCCGGCCGAGGTGCGGCCGGCCTTGGGGACCACGACCGGCTTCTTCTTGGAGACGCGCTTGGCGGCCTCCGCAAAAGCGCGGCCGTCCTTCAGGTCTTCGCAATGCTGCGCAATGAGGTTGGTGTTCGGATCCTGCTCGAAGAACGCGAGCAGATCGTCCTCGTCGATGTCGGACTTGTTGCCGAGGCCGACGATGGCCGAGACACCCATTTTCGCCGAGCGCGAAAAACCGATGATCGCCATGCCGATGCCGCCGGACTGCGACGACAATGCCGCGTGGCCCCTGACGTCGTAGGCGGTGCAGAACGTGGCGCAGAGATTGGCCGGCGTATAATAGAAACCATAGATGTTCGGCCCCATCAGGCGGACATCGTATTTCTTGCCGACCTCGACGATCTCAGCCTGCAGCTCGGGATGCCCGGCTTCGGCAAAACCCGAGGGAATCAGCACGGCGCCGGGGATTTTCTTCTCGCCGCATTCGGTCAGCGCGGCGGCGACGAATTTCGCGGGGATCGCGAACACCGCGACGTCGATCACGCCGGCCACGTCCTTGACGCTCTTGTAGGCCTTGTAGCCGAGAATCTCCGACGCCTTGGGATGGATCGGCAGAATCTCACCTTTGTAGCCGCCGTTGATGAGATTCTTCATCACGGAGTTGCCGATCTTGCCGTCCTCGGCGGAGGCGCCGATCACCGCCACCGCTTTCGGCTGCATGATGCGGTTCATCGCGGCGACGATCTCTTCGGTCGAGCGCGGCGCCGGGCGCGGCTTGTAGTCGAAATCGACGACGATGCGCACGTCGGCCGCGGTCGCGCCAGCCTTGGTCGCGAACACCGGATTGAGATCGAGCTCGACGATTTCGGGGAAATCGCTGACCAGCTGCGACACCTTGACGATGACGTCAGCCAGCGCATCGCGGCTCACCGGGTCACCGCCGCGCACACCCTTCAGCATCTCATGCGCCTGGATACCGTCGAGCATCGACAGCGCATCGTCCCGGGTCGCCGGCGCCAAACGGAACGTGACGTCCTTCAAAACCTCGACCAGCACACCGCCGAGACCGAAAGCCACGAGCTTGCCGAACGAACCATCGGTGATCGAGCCGACGATGACCTCGGTACCGCCAGCGAGCATCTGCTGCACCTGGATGCCCTCGATCCTGGCATCGGCCTTGTACTTCTTGGCGTTCGCGAGAATCGTGTCGTGCGCCTTTTCGGCGTCTGCGGCGCTCTTCACCCCCACCACGACACCGCCGGCCTCGGTCTTGTGCAAGATGTCGGGAGAGACGATCTTCATCACCACCGGAAAACCCATGTCGGAGGCGATCTTGGCGGCCTCGGCAGCCGACTTCGCCAATCCCTCCCCGGGGACCGGAATCCCATAGGCGTCGCAGACCAGCTTGCCTTCCGGCGCGGTGAGACTGGTGCGCGTGTCCGCTTTTACCTGGTCGAGGACTTTGCGGACCACATCTTTGGCACTTGACATGAGACTTCCTCCCTTTTCATGGCATTTGGTATGCCAGAAGGCTCGTTGTCAAGCCAGACCGATGACATGAGGCATTGAAAAAGCTGTCAACTTGACAGTCTGGCATCTGGCATGCCAAAAATTATCGGGCATTCTTCTGCTAAGTAGACGTCTCCCTCATCAGGAGATTTGTCGTGTCGATGCGGAAACAGAGCAAGGCGCCGCCAACTATGGCCGAGACTGACATCACAATCGTCCGGATCGCGCCGGAGACCAGTTTCAAGAACAAAGCCTATGAGGCGTTGAAGGATGCGATCCTGAAGATGGACATCTACGCCACGCCCGAGCCTGTGATGCTCGACGAGCGTGCGCTGTCCGAACGGCTCGGCGTCAGCCGCACCCCCATTCGCGAAGCGATCGCCATGCTGGAGCAGGACGGCTTTGTGAAGACCGTGCCGCGGCGAGGCATCATGGTGGTGCGACGGACCAAGAGCGAGATCGTCGACATGATCCGCGCCTGGGCCGCACTCGAAAGCATGGCCGCGCGGCTGATCACGACCACCGCGCGCAAGAAGGACATTTCAGCGCTGCGCGACTTCTTCAAGGATTTTGGCAACGACCGCCTGCCGCAGGATCATGTCGAGGAATATTCCAAGGCCAACATCGCGTTTCACCAGGCGCTGATCTCGCTGTCGGAATCGCCTGTGCTGGTCGACATGACCAATGACATCCTGCTGCATGTGCGCGGTTACCGCCAGCTCACGATCGGCCGCACCGAGCGCATCGCGGCCTCGCTGCCCGAACATCTTGCGATCATCGAGGCGCTCGAGGAACGCAACACCGAGCTGGCTGAAAAGCGGGCGCGCGATCACACGCTGGGTCTTGCGACCTACGTCGAGACGCACGGCCAGGAACTGTTCAGTTAGCTCAAGTTCACATCAGACGACGACCAACCCGTCCTAAAGAAGAGACGACCAGGGAGAGAAGGCCCATGCTGAATACCGCTCAGAAAACCGAGGCAGCGGGCGCGGAACAGGAATTGACGGACGGTTTCCATCTCGTCATCGATGCGCTGAAGCTGAACGGGCTCGATACGATCTACGGCGTGCCGGGGATTCCGATCACCGACCTCGGCCGCATGGCGCAGGCCGCCGGCATTCGCGTGCTGTCCTTCCGCCATGAGCAGAATGCCGGCTATGCTGCGGCGATCGCCGGCTTTCTCACCAAGAAGCCCGGCGTCTGCCTGACGGTGTCGGCGCCCGGCTTCCTCAACGGCCTCACCGCCCTCGCCCACGCAACCACCAACTGCTTCCCGATGATCCTGGTCTCCGGCTCCTCCGAGCGCGAGATCGTCGACCTGCAGCAGGGCGACTATGAAGAGATGGACCAGCTCGCGATCGCAAAGCCGTTGTGCAAGGCGGCGTTCCGCGTGCTGCACGCCCAGGACATCGGCATCGGCTTTGCCCGCGCGATCCGCGCCGCGGTCTCCGGCCGCCCGGGCGGCGTCTATCTCGATTTGCCGGCAAAACTGTTTTCGCAGGTGATGAATGCCGAGGCCGGACAGAAGTCGCTGGTCAAGGTGATCGACCCCGCGCCCGCGCAGCTCCCCTCCCCCAGCGCCGTCAAGCGCGCGCTGGATGTGCTGAAGAGCGCCAGGCGCCCGCTGATCATTCTCGGCAAGGGCGCGGCCTATGCGCAGGCCGATGAGGCGATCAAGAATTTCGTCGAAAAGAGCGGCGCGCCGTTCCTGCCGATGAGCATGGCCAAGGGCCTGTTGCCCGACCTGCATCCGCAATGCGCTGGTGCCGCACGCTCGACCGTGCTGAAGGACGCCGACGTCGTCATGCTGATCGGCGCCCGCCTCAACTGGCTGCTCTCGCACGGCAAGGGCAAGACCTGGGGCGATCAGCCGAAAAAGTTCATCCAGGTCGACATCGAGCCGAAGGAGATGGACTCCAACGTCGAGATCGCCGCGCCCGTGGTCGGCGACATCGGCTCCTGCGTCGGCGCCTTCCTGGATGCGATGGGTGCGAGCTGGCCCGCGCCGCCGGCCGAGTGGACCGGCGCGGTCCAGAAGAAGCGCGAGGACAACGTCGCGAAAATGGCGCCGCGGCTGATGAACAACAACGCGCCGATGGATTATCACGGCGCGCTTGGCGTGCTGCGCACCATCATCAAGGAGCGGCCCGACGCCATCCTGGTCAACGAAGGCGCCAACGCGCTCGACCTGACGCGCGGCGTCATCGACATGTATCAGCCGCGCAAGCGGCTCGACGTCGGCACCTGGGGCGTCATGGGCATCGGCATGGGCACGGCGATTGCCGCCAGCGTCGAGACCGGCAAGCCGGTGCTCGCGATCGAGGGCGACAGCGCCTTCGGCTTCTCCGGCATGGAGGTCGAGACGATCTGCCGCTACGGACTGCCGGTCTGCGTCGTCATCCTCAACAATGACGGCATCTATCGCGGCACCGACCTCAATTCCGCGGGATCAGATCCGGCGACCACCGTGTTCGTCAAGGGTGCCCGCTACGACAAGATGATGGAAGCCTTTGGCGGCGTCGGCGTCAACGCGACCACCCCGGACGAGCTGAAGCGCGCCGTCAATGAAGCCATGGATTCCGGCAAGCCGACCCTGATCAACGCGGTGATCGATCCGGCGGCCGGCTCCGAGAGCGGACGCATCGGCAATCTCAATCCGCAGAGCGTGCTGAAGAAGAAGTGAGCGGCAACGCGTCGTTCGTACCCGCGCGAATGACCGCACGAGAGACAGACCTTTAGGAGAGAAGCAGATGACCAAGGCGCTGACGGGGGTTCGCATCCTCGATTTCACCCACGTGCAGTCGGGACCGACCTGTACGCAACTCTTGGCGTGGTTCGGAGCTGACGTGATCAAGGTGGAACGCCCCGGCGTCGGTGACATCACACGCGGCCAGCTGCAGGACGTTCCCAACGTCGACAGCCTGTATTTCACCATGCTCAACCACAACAAGCGCTCGATCACGCTCGACACCAAGAACCCGAAGGGCAAGGAGGTGCTGACCGAGCTGATCAAGAAGTGCGACGTGCTGGTGGAGAATTTTGGTCCCGGCGTGCTCGATCGCATGGGCTTTCCCTGGGAGAAGATCCACAGCATCAATCCCAAGATGATCGTGGCCTCGATCAAGGGCTTTGGTCCCGGGCCGTACGAAGACTGCAAGGTCTACGAGAATGTCGCGCAATGCACCGGCGGCTCGGCGTCGACCACGGGCTTCCGCGACGGGCTGCCGCTGGTCACCGGCGCGCAAATCGGTGACAGCGGCACCGGGCTGCATCTCGGGCTCGGCATCCTCGCCGCGCTCTACCAGCGCACCATGACCGGGCAAGGTCAGCGCGTCACCGTGGCAATGCAGGACGGCGTTCTGAACCTGGCGCGCGTCAAGCTGCGCGATCAGCAACGCCTCGCCCACGGCCCGCTGAAGGAATACAGCCAATATGGCGAAGGCATTCCATTCGGCGACGCCGTGCCGCGCGCCGGCAATGATTCAGGCGGCGGCCAGCCCGGGCGTATCCTCAAGTGCAAGGGCTGGGAGACCGATCCCAATTCCTACATCTACTTCATCACCCAGGCGCCGGTCTGGGAGAAGATCTGCGACGTCATCGGCGAGCCCGGATGGAAGACGCATCCGGACTATGCGAAGCCGCCGGCCCGCCTGCCGCGGCTGAACGAGATCTTCGCCCGCATCGAGCAGTGGACCATGACCAAGACCAAGTTCGAGGCGATGGAGATCCTCAACCAGTACGACATCCCCTGCGGCCCGATCCTGTCAATGAAGGAACTCGCGGAGGATCCCTCGCTGCGCGCCACCGGGACGGTGGTCGAGGTCGACCATCCGACCCGCGGCAAGTACCTGTCGGTCGGCAACCCGATCAAGCTTTCGGACTCCCCCAGCGAGGTGGCGCGGTCGCCGCTGCTCGGCGAGCACACCGACGAGATCCTGCGCCAGGTGCTCGGCTTCAGCGATCATCAGGTTGCCGAAATCCACGATTCCGGCGCGCTGGATCCGCCCCGAAAACAAGCGGCGGAATAAACGTCAAAGACACGATAGATCTGAAATTTCAGGGTCGCCCACTCGGGCGACCCTTTGTTTTTATTACTTTTTTACTGATCCATGTTGCGATGCACGATATAAATTGCTGCTATGCAAACAAGTCTGTTGAATCTGGCATCTGGTATACGTAAATCCATCCTCGACAAATGAATCAAGCATCGCTTTACGAATTCAAGAGAGTATGACCATGCCCAAGACCGCTTCCATCGCCTTCGCCCCGTCCTCCAGCCTCTTCGGCCGGTTGTTCGCCGCCGTCGACCGCTGGCTGATGACCTACGCCGAGACTCAAATCCGCAATGGCGACGTTCCCCGCGTCGGCCTCTAAGAGTCGTCGCGCGCCTCGCGCTGCATTCGAACTTTTTAGTTCAATGGCCCCGGTTTCCGGGGCCATTTTTTTGCGCCCGCCATCAGCGAACGCGACACGCAGGCTTCTGCGGCATTTTCGCGCGGTGCCGATGCACCGCTTGAACCTTGGCATAATGAATAAAACAATGGCGAAGCAGCGTCCCTCAATGAGCACAACCAAGCAAAGGCGGGCGTCGGGAGGTCATATGGCCGAGATGGTTCAAGCAACGGCCCCCACGGCCGGACGGGTCAGCGACAGCTATCGCTGGACACAACTGGTGATCGGCATCGCCGCAATGGTGATGATCGCCAATTATCAATATGGCTGGACCTTCTTCGTCCCCGACATCCAGAAAACGTTCGGCTGGGATCGCGCGTCGATCCAGTGGGCATTCACACTGTTTGTCCTGTTTGAGACCTGGCTGGTGCCTGTCGAGGGCTGGTTCGTCGACAGATACGGACCGCGCCTGGTCGTCCTCATCGGCGGAATCCTTTGCGCGATCGGCTGGGCCATCAACGCAGAGGCCACGACGCTCAGCGGCTATTATCTCGGCATGATCGTGGCCGGCATCGGCGCAGGCGGCGTCTACGGCACGTGCGTCGGCAACGCGCTGAAATGGTTTCCCGACAAGCGAGGTCTTGCCGCAGGCCTCACCGCAGCCGGATTTGGCGCGGGCTCGGCTTTCACCGTCGCGCCGATCCAGGCGATGATTCGGGATTCCGGCTTCCAGAACACATTTCTCTATTTCGGGCTCGGCCAGGGAATCATCGTCATAATTCTTTCCTTCTTCCTCTTTGCGCCAACCCCGGGACAGGTCCCACCTGCCGTTCAGAATGCGAACCTGCAGCAGAGCCGCCGCAACTACACGCCGTCGGAAGTGATGGGCCAGCCGATCTTCTGGCTGATGTATTTCATGTTCGTGATCGTGGGCGCCGGCGGGTTGATGGTGACCGCCAATCTGAAACCGATCGGGGTCGACTGGAAGGTCGACACCATCCCTGTCACACTCGTCGGGATGACGATGACGGCGGTGACTTTTGCCGCGACGATTGATCGTATCCTGAACGGATTGACGCGTCCGTTCTTCGGCTGGGTATCCGACATGATCGGACGCGAGAACACGATGTTCATCGCCTTCGGCATCGAGGGCGTGGGCATCTGGGCGCTGTACACGCTGGGCCACGACCCGGTCTGGTTCGTGATCCTGTCCGGACTGGTGTTCTTTGCCTGGGGTGAAATCTATTCGCTGTTTCCCTCCACCTGCACCGACACGTTCGGCGCAAAATTCGCAACCACCAATGCCGGCCTGCTCTACACGGCGAAGGGCGCCGCGGCGCTGGTGGTCCCCATCGCAAACTACGTGCAGCAGTCGTCGGGGAGTTGGGACCTCGTGTTCCTGATCGCGGCCGGCGCAAACATCCTGGCATCGCTGCTCGCGATCATCGTCCTCAAGCCGTGGCGCAAGGCCGTCGTCGCTCAGGCCAATTCCTGACCTCAGACACGAACTTCGCAAGACGCCGGTCGAAAGGCCGGGCGCCTTCGATTTGACACGCCGAGGTTGATCCGAACGTGTCGGGGACCAAGGCATAAGCCCCCGTTCCACCGGGCGAATGTCGCTTAAGTCCAAGCTGCCGGAGCTATGATGATGCACTGCATCCTATAAGGCGCTTGCATCGTGGAATAAAGTATACCAAGCTGTGATCGGGCGCTTGCGACAACAAAGCAACAATCCGGGCGGCGCTAAGTCGCGATCCACAGCGCGTGCGGGAGGAAAACGGAATGAATGTCAGTCTAGCCACCGGATCCGGTCAGGCACCATCCAACAGATACCGCTGGATGCAGCTCATCATCGGCGTGGTCTGCATGGCGATGATCGCCAATCTTCAGTATGGCTGGACCTACTTCGTCGGGCCGATGGCCAAGGCCCATTCCTGGGATGTCGGCGCCATCCAGGTCGCCTTCAGCATTTTCGTCGCGCTGGAGACCTGGCTGACGCCGCTCCAAGGCTGGATCGTCGATTCGCTCGGTCCACAGCGCGGGCCCAGGCTGATGGTCGCGGCCTGCGGTGTTTTCGTTGCGCTCGGCTGGCTCATCAACGCCAAGGCGGGATCGCTCGAGATGCTCTATCTCGGCGCCGTCGTCTCGGGCGTCGGCGCTGGAGGCATCTATGCCACCTGTGTCGGTAACGCCGTAAAATGGTTTCCTGATCGCAGAGGCCTTGCCGTCGGCCTGACCGCAGCTGGTTTTGGTGCCGGTGCGGCCGTCACCGTCATTCCGATCCAGATGATGATCGCCGCGATTGGGTACTCTGATACTTTCTTCTGGTTCGCCCTGGGCCAGGGCAGCATCATCTTCGTCGTCGCCTGGCTGCTCCGCTCGCCGCTGCCCGGCGAGGTGCCGCCAGCCTCGGCCGTGAAAGTGCTGCAGTCGAAAACCTCGTCTACGCCGGGACAGATGCTCGCCTCGCCGGTGTTCTGGCTGCTTTACGTGATGTTCGTGCTGGTATCGGCCAGCGGCTTGATGGTCGCGGCGCAGATCGCTGTCATCGCCAAGGACTATGGCGTCGGCCAGACCGTGCTGCTGTTCGGCGCCACCACGCTGATCGTCGCCGGCATCATCGACAACCTCGCCAATGGCGGCGCAAGGCCGTTCTTCGGCTGGGTCTCCGACCAGATCGGCCGCGAGTACACCATGGCAATCGCCTTCACCGCGGGCGGTCTCGCTTATTGGCTGCTGGGGACGGCAGGCACCACACCCTGGACCTTCGTGATCTGTGCCGCGCTGATCTTCTTCACCTGGGGTGAGATTTTCAGCCTTTTCCCGTCGACCTGCACGGACATGTTCGGCCCGAAATACGCGACCACCAACACCAGCCTGCTCTACACCGCCAAGGGTCTCTCCGCCTTCGTGGTGCCGCTGGCCAATCTGATGAAGGACTACACCGGCGGCTGGCATGCGGTGTTCGCGATCGCAGCGATCATGAACTTCATCGTCGTTGCGATGGCCCTGTTCGTGGTGCGGCCGATGCGGCTATCGATCACGGCGTCGGAAAGCAAGAACACGGTCGGCCAGCCCGCCGAGTGATTGCAACACGGCCGGCGCGACCAGTTCCGCCGATCTCGATTGCACAAAGGCGCGCCGCGGCGCGCCTTTCGTTTATCGGCAGATGGCGGCCAAGCCGCCTCCTCTGCCGACGTATGCTCATCCTATATCTAAGTATACCAGATGCTTGGCGCCGCTTTCAGCTAAACTGAGGCGTGCAATCTGCAAAATCTACACGGCCGATCGGCGAATAAGTGTCAACGATTCTGTCCTTTTATTGAACTGTTTGCCATCGCTAAACCAGATTGACACTTGGCATAATGTATACCAGTATCGACTTGCAACTGCTCCTCCAGCCAAAGGAGATTGGGATGAAAGTCGGAGACATCCTGCGCAAGAAGACCGCCCGGGTCGTCACGGTCCGGATGAACGAAACCGTCGGCGTTGCCGCCCAGCTGATGCGCGCCAGCAATATCAGCGCGCTCGTGGTCAAGGATGTCGTGCGCACCGAAGGCAACACGGCGGCCGGCATGTTCACCGAGCGCGACGTGGTGCGCGCGATCGCCGAGCACGGCGCAGCCGGCGTCAACCTGAAGGTCGCGCAGCTCATTTCGGTGCAGAAGCTCGTCGCCTGCTCGTCGGACGATACGCTTGAGCAGGCCCGCCACCTGATGAACGTGCATCACATCCGCCATCTTCCGGTGATCGATGATTTCGCCCTCGCAGGCGTCGTCAGCATGCGCGACATTTCGAGCGCCTTCGACGAAGCGGCCGGCATGGCGCCGAAGTCCGCCGCCTAGATTGGTGTCAGCTGACGGATCGCGACGCTTCGCTGCACGGTCGGAGCGCGCGGCCCTGTTTGCTGTTTTCCAAAGGGGATCATCATGAAGGTTTGCATCGCCGGCGCGATCGGTGGCTATCTCGGCGTGCAGTTTGCGCGGGCCGGCGCGGATGTCAGCCTGGTGGCACGCGGCGCCCATCTCGCCGCCATGCGCGAGAGCGGGCTGACCCTGCTGCTCGGCGACGAGCGGCACGTCGAGCGGCTGCGCTGCACCGATGATCCCGCCGCGCTCGGGGTGCAGGATTTCGTCATCATCTGTCTCAAGGCGCATTCGATTCCGCAAGTCATCGACCAGATGCAGCCGCTGCTCGGTCCCCGCAGTCGCGTCGTCACCGCGGTGAACGGAATTCCCTATTGGTATTTCTACCGGCACGGCGGCATCTACGAGAATATGACGCTCGAGAGCATCGATCCCGGCGGCTGCCAATGGCGGGAGCTCGGCCCCGAGCGCGCGATCGGCTGCGTCGTCTATCCCGCGACCGAAATCGTCGAGCCGGGTGTGATCCGCCACGTCTATGGCAACCATTTCCCGCTCGGCGAACCCTCGGGCGAAATCACCGCCGACGTCCAGCGGCTGTCGCGATTGTTCAGCGAAGCCGGCATGACCGCGCCGGTGCTCGATCGCATCCGCGACGAGATCTGGCTGAAGCTGTGGGGCAATGTCTGCTTCAATCCGATCAGCGCGCTGACCGGCGCGACCCTCGACGTGATCTGCGCCGATCCGGCGACGCGCGCGCTGTCGAAGGCGATCATGCTCGAGACCAGGGCGATCGCGGAACGCTTTGGCGTCAAATTCCGCGTCGATGTCGAGCGGCGCATCGAGGGCGCGCGCAAGGTCGGCGCGCACAAGACCTCGATGCTGCAGGATCTCGAGCGCGGGCGGCCGATGGAGATCGATCCCCTGGTCACCGTGGTGCAGGAGATGGGCCGCATGACGACCGTTCCAACGCCGGCGCTCGACAGCGTGCTGGCGCTGATCACACAGCGCGCGCAGCTCGCGGGTCTCTACGAGGAACGCGCCCTTTTCCGTCCGGCGGAAGCCAAAGTCCCGGCCTTTGCATGAGGCTCTGCCGGGGCGCGCCATAGACTTTTTCCGGTCCCGACGCCATCCTGCCCTCCGACAACCGCGCAGACCTCAAGCGCGGGAGGAAACCGAGGGCAGAGATGATCAAGACGCGATTTACCGAACTCGCCGGTGTCGACCACCCGATCGTGCAGGGCGGCATGCAATGGGTCGGCCGGGCCGAGCTGGTCGCCGCCGTCGCCAATGCCGGCGCGCTCGGCTTCATCACCGCGCTGACCCAGCCGACGCCGGAGGACCTTTCCAGGGAAATCGCACGCTGCCGCGACCTGACCGACAAGCCGTTCGGCGTCAACCTGACCATCCTGCCCGCCATCAAGCCGCCGCCTTATGCGGAATATCGCAGCGCCATCATCGCGAGCGGCATCAAGATCGTCGAGACCGCCGGCAACAAGCCGCAGGAGCATGTCGACGAGTTCAAGAAGCATGGCATCAAGGTCGTGCACAAATGCACCAGCGTCCGCCACGCTCTGTCGGCCGAGCGCATGGGCGTGGACGCGATCTCGATCGACGGTTTTGAATGCGCCGGCCATCCCGGCGAGGACGACACCCCCGGCCTGATCCTGATTCCCGCTGCAGCCGACAAGGTCAAGATCCCGCTGATCGCCTCCGGCGGGTTCGGCGACGCACGCGGCCTCGTCGCGGCGCTCGCGCTCGGCGCCGAAGGCATCAACATGGGTACGCGCTTCATGTGCACCAAGGAGAGCCCGATCCATCAGCTCATCAAGGAGAAGATCGTCGCCAATGACGAGCGCGAGACCGAG
>Ga0207699_10001010_pt1 | contig 13319 bp, 9 predicted proteins | sample LARL51metaG_FD_184344 | JGI IMG/M metagenome (GOLD analysis project Ga0207699, IMG submission 184344) | Corn, switchgrass and miscanthus rhizosphere microbial communities from Kellogg Biological Station, Michigan, USA - LAR L5-1 metaG... | ecosystem: Host-associated > Plants > Roots >...
AAAAAAGATCAGGTCGATCCCGACCGGCGGCTCCGGCGAGGCCGACAGCACGCGCGCGGTCTCGAGCAGCAGGGCGACGCCCGAGGCGGAGTTGTTGGCGCCGGGCATGGGTCCTTGCGGGTTTTTGGGATCGCGATAGGCCCTGATGATGCTGTCATAATGGGTCGCAACGATCACCCGGCGCGGATTCTCCGGGTTGAGCCGCGCAACGATGTTGAACAGCGCGAGCGACTTGCCATCGCCCCGATAGACGAAGTTTTGGGTCGTCACCGCGGTGACGCCGGACTTGGCGAGCTCGGCCTTGATGTAGTCGATGGTCTTCTGGTGGCCGGGCATGTCCATGGAGCGCGGCGTAAAACGCAGCTGCGCCTCGATATCGGCCATCGCGCGGCTTCCGTCCCACCGGGAAATGTCCACCTCCGCACGCGCAGCGGCTGGCGGCAGCAGCATGAGCGCGGCGGCCACGGCGAGCGGTCGAAAATGCTGGAGCTTCACGGCGAGCCTCATGGCAGTCCCGAGCGGATCAGGATGTTCTCTTGCCGGTCGGCAGAAACAGGATGCCGGCGCAGCAGGCAAGGACGATGGCAAAGACGTAGGTGATGGAGCGCGAGCCGATGGTCGGGATCAGCGTGAACGTCGTGAACAGCGTGCCGACCACATTGCCGATGGTCGAGACGCCGTAGACCAGCCCCGACACGCGTCCGGCCTCGGCGGCGGTCCGGGTCAGGATCGCGACCGCGATCGGCGAGAAGGTGCCGAGCAGCGACAGGGGCACCAGCAGCAGCGCGGTCGAGGCGAGCAGCGTTGCTGACGGACCATCACCCAGGCTTTCGAGAATGCCCGACATCACGGGATCGGCCGACAGCGGCACGAAGGCGAGATAGACGGCGGCAACCAGGATGGCGAGCGCGATGGTGCGGGGGGTGCGGAGGCGGTCGTCGAGCGCGCTGGCGCCGAAATAGCCGATCGCCAGTGCACACAGCACGGTCGAGATCAGGCTCGCCCAGGTGCCGATGCTGCCGCCGAAATAGGGGAACAAATAGCGGCTGCCCAGCATCTCAAAACCCATCAGCACGCCGCCGACCACGAAGGCGCAGAGATAGATGCAGAACAGCAGGGCGCGCGAGACGCTGGTCAAGGCAGTTTCCTGTTGTGCCGCTCGATGTTCTTCAGCGTCTCGACCGGGGCGAAATCGTCGGTCAGGATCTTGGCGTTGGCGTCGATGACCTTGCCGCCATCGATCTGGATGCGCCGGCGCTGCGCCAGCATGTCCGACAGGCTGTAGCGGAGGCCGAACGCCGCGTCGCGCTCGCGCGCGGTTGCGGCGAGATCCTCGGCGCTGCGGGTCGGCGCATTATAGGCGACGGTGACGATGTTGCCGTCGGCGCGATAGAAGTCGAGCTCGGGGAAGACGGAGGCGATGGTCTTGACCGCGGAGTCGAACAGCATGGTCGAGGGCTCGACGTTCTGCGCGACCACGCCGCCGGCGGCGAGATGGTCCTTGACGATCTGGTAGAATTCCTTGGTGAGGAGATGGAAAGGCACAAAGGGTCCGCGATAGGCATCGATCAGGATGATGTCGTATTTGTCCTTGGACTCCGACAGGAACAGCCTGCCGTCGCGGTTGACGACCTGGAAGTTCGGCTCGTCCTTGATGCCGAAATATTTTTTCGCAAGCTCCAGCACCGCAGGATCGAGCTCGACCGAGGTGACCGGCACCTTTGGCAGGAAGCGGTGCAGGTACCACGCGGTGCGCCCGCCGCCGAAACCGATCTCGAGGATCGCGTGCACGTCCTTGGCGTACATCAGGCTCGCGGTCATGTAGCGGGTATAGTCGACCGGCAGGTCGCGGTCGTCGCCCGTGTTGTACATGCTCTCGGTGTAGATCCGCTTGTTGTGACCAAAAGTCATGCTGCGGTAGGGCGGATCCTCGTACACGTAGATGTTATTGTAGAGCGACTCCTTGGAGTCCAGCAGGCGGCGGGTGTCCTGCGCAGGAGCAGACGTGACGAGGCAGAGGCTCGCAAGCACGCCAAAAATGACCGATCGAAGGATCATCAAGAGTCTGTTTCCCTTGAGGGCTGAAAGCTTGCGGGCGCGGCTCGGCGGCCTGGCCGGAAGCTCAATGAATTGTCCGCTCTCATAGACTATTGCGCCCTGTTGGAATAGAAAAACCTCCACTCCGGCCGGCGGACTTATCGACCGGGCGAGGAGGCGGATGATCTGGCGTGCCGCGACCACGATCGGCGGAACTGGACGCGCCGCGCAGACACCGCCGGAGCTTGCGCCCTTTTGCGACGACAAGGGCACAATCGCGGCCGAGCTGGCGCGCCAGGTGGCCTATGCCAGCCAGCGGCAGGATACGGACCATCCGGCGTTCAAGGGCTGTGTCGACTGGCATTCGGCCGTTCATGGCGTCTGGGCGCTGATCGCCTATCAGCGGGCGACCGGCGATGCGCAATATGCCTCGCTGGTGGCATCGATCCTGAACAGCGACGCGTTGTGTGCCGAGCGGGCGCATCTTGTCCGCTCACCGCAATTTGAAATGCCCTATGGCCGCGCTTGGTTCCTCAGGCTCGCGATCGATCACCACAGGCTGACCGGCGCAGATGATCTTCTTGCCTTCGCGGACGAAGTCGCGACCAGCCTGCGCGACCATTTTCGCGTGCACCGGATCGATCCCAAGTCCGGCGCCTATGCGAGCTGCTCCTGGGCACTGATCAACATGCTTGACTACGCGCGACATCGGAGTGCGGTGGAGCTCGAAACCGAGCTTGCCGGCTGGATCAAAAAAGACTTCGTCGGTGCGGAGCGGCTTTACGACTGTGCGTGCGAGCGCCGCAGCTTCATGGCGGTCGGCACCAATGCCGCTGCGCTGGCCGCGCGCGTGCTCGATCGTGCGGCTTACGAAAGCTGGCTCGACAGCTTCATCGCGGCGAACGGGCTTCCCTCGCCCGTTCTGCGTGCGACCAGCGAGCATGAGTTCGGACTGAACTTCAGCCGCGCCTGGGGCCTCTGGGACATGTATGCGGCGAGCGGCCGCGCCGATGTCGCCCGCTGCTATGCCGCGCATCTTGACCGCGGCCTGGCGCCGGCAACGAACTGGCGCGGCGATTATCTGGTGGTCGGGCACTGGGTCGCGCAATTCGCCATGTTCGCGCTGCAGCCGCTGTTCGGAGCCGAGCGGGGACGCTAGCAGAGTTGTCGCGGCGACGGAGATGCGCTCCGCCTCGCCTGTCTCAATCAACATGCGGGCCAAACATTTCAAACAGCCGGGAGGATGAGCACTCGCATTCCCGCGGCGCGATCGCGCCCGGGTTTTGCGAAGAGTTCGCCCTCGGATCGAAGAGGGCGCAGGGAATGCCGGGTGAAGGCCTCACCCATGGCCCGCCTGCAGCAAAAAAAGCAGGCGGCAGTCACCACAGGATCAGCCAAAATCATCCGGCATTCCCTGCGCGATGGTGTTACGGCTTATACGTGATCTCCCCGGGAACCGGGCTTTCTTGCTCCCGTCGCCCGCAGCATTCGTCACGCCGGCGAGCTTGGCCTCAGCGTCGGGAGGCCAGGACCACACGACTTCGCCGTCCGCGACGCATCGTTCGTCTTTCGATGCATCGCGTCCACCGCATCCCGCACCCCACGTTCGTGACGACCGCGAAGCGCCCCTCCGATGAGCGCGGGACGGCCGGAGTGAACCACAGATTGCTGAAAAACGGAAGCAAAATAGTTTTGCAGAAGGGGCTGGACAGCAGGAGGAATCAGTTTTCAGGGCGCTCATGAGGCAGCTTGTGTGAAGTTGCGGACGTTAATCCTCAGGCACATCAGCCAAAAGCATACCCTTACGCAACCGCTCCCAACCAGCAAGGTACGTCGGATTATCGCTAAATCGGCTGACGAGCAGCAGGCGGCGAATAGTAAAGCCGGGGTTGAGTCGAAGCCCCGCCGTTGCAGCGGTTCGCGCCTCATCCACAGCGCCGCTTAATGCCAAGACGGCGGCCAAGGTCAAATGTGCGGGAGGAAAATTGCGGTTGGCCTCAATGCTTCGTCGCAGCCAACCGGCGGCTTCGGCATCCGCACCAAGGTGCAGCTTGGCCGCGCCTACAACATGCATCCACACGTGGCCAAATGTATCGCGCGGGGAGAGACGAAAAGCCTCAAGTATATGGCTTTCCGTCTCGCCGGGCTGACCCAGAAAATATTTCGCCAAACCAATTTGGAAATGAGCACTGGCCAAATTGCGATCCAGCCGCAATGCATATTCGCATTCAGCAATCCCTTGGATGGCGCGTTTTGTAAAAACGTAGACGCTCCCCAAGACACTGTGGGCCACTGCATTGTCTGGAGCCAATGAGAGCGCTTTGGTCAAATTTGCTTCGGCTTCTGAAAAGCATGCGCTTGGATTGTCAGTCATTAGGAGGCCCCCTGTCATCAAATTGAGGCCAGCCATTCCGACCAGCGCACCGACGCTTTGATCATCGATCGCCAAGGCACGTTCGTAAAAGCGGCGCGCCCGAGCAAAGTGCAGGGAACTAGTCCCCTTGTACACGCAAGCCCTAGCTTGAAAGATCAGGTCCATTACGTCGGGGTGCAGAGAGCGCTCCGCTCGTCGCGCCTCTGCTACAACGAGCTGGGTATGTAATGCATGGGCGAGCCTTGATACGATTTCGTCCTGCATATCGAAAAGATCGGCGATGGGTTTGTCGAAGCGCTCTGCCCAAAGGTGGGTGCCGCCTTCGGCATCGACCAGTTGCACGTTCATCCGAAGCCGCTTGCCACTGCGCTGTACGGATCCTTCGAGCACATAGCGAACGTTCAGTTCACGCCCGACTTGCCGCACATCGATCGCCTTGCCCTTATAGGAGAACGCGCTATTTCGCGCGATTACGAATGCGCTGTGCATGCGCGACAAGTCTGTCGTCAGGCTCTCGGTTACGCCATCCACGAAATAATCCTGCTCGAGGTCTCCGCCGATGTTGGAGAACGGGAGCACCACAATGGAGAGACGGGGAGGTGGCGGCGTCGCAGAAGTCGCGCACTCACCCTGCGTCGTAGGGCTAGACCCATGTCGGATCATCGCATGGGCCCGCACCCGAAGGGCGATGTTCTTGAGGTTCTGTTCCCCCAAATCGGCGAACTCAACGCCGACCTTGCCCCGGACATGATCGTAAACGGAGGACGAGATGCAGATGCCGCCGGGCTCCGCGACGCTCTCAAGCCGCGCGGCGATGTTGACGCCATCTCCGAAGATGTCATGCGGCTCGACGATTACGTCACCGATATTGATGCCCACACGGAAGGCAATACGCCTGCTTTCCGCATCGTCGGTAGTCAGTTCGTGAATGCGAGCCTGAAATTGTATCGCGGCCCTAACCGCCTCAACCGCACTTGGAAACTCAGCCAAGAAGCCGTCGCCTGTGTGTTTCACGATGCGACCGCCGTGTTCGGCAATCGCGGGCGTGACAGTGTCTGCGAGGAACGCCGTCACCTTCGCATGCGTGGTCTCCTCATCATGGTGCATGAGGCGCGAATAGCCCGCCACGTCAGCGGCCAAAATCGCCGCCAACCGACGCTCAACTCGGACTGGCCGCTCCTGCACCATGGCACGACATCCAATCTAGCTGTCGATTGTACGACAGATCAGGCCGGATGCCCACCTGAGCTGATGCCTCATATTGGCCCGGGCTGCATCGTTACGTCGGTTGCTTGGAGATACCTGACACAAGTCGCATCGGCCAGCATCGCGGCTGCGCTCAACCGTGCAATGCGTCGGCGTGACGCATCTCATCGACTGCCCGGCCAGTGTTCGTACGGAGAAACCGATTTCGGTTTAGGCAGTTAAGACCGCTCCCAGGAACAGCAGTTCGTGAGCATCAATTACTTACGACCACCGAGCGCAGGCACAAGCCGCCATGCGATGGGCTATGGCGGCGACTTGCGAACGCGAGCGGCTGGAGTGGGTGCGTATTGCGTTGGCATGGCATGATCTCGCGCTAGCCCGTGCAACGCTGCCCGGCCTGGAGGACACGCTGCGCCTTTGGTCGCGATGATCGTGGGGCTGTTGGTCATGTGTTGAAGGAACGCTGAGCACGACTATGTCAGCGCCGCTGGCCATTTGGCAGCAGACATGGCTAACGACCGGCGTCTGAGGCCAAGCTGGGATGCAAAGGGGGCTGGACAGGAGGAGGAATCAGTTTTGGGGCGCTCACGGATTTCAACGCGCGATGACCGATGCCAGCCAGCTCAGCACCGGGAACGGTGTGAACACCTGCAACAGGATGAGAATGATCGCGACGGCGGCCGCATAGGACAGCGTCGCACGGAGCACGCGCTGCCCGAGCGGCGGATAGGGCGGCCGGTTGTCGGGAGGCCAGGCGAATTCCTCTTCCCATGCCCGCTGTGAAACATGAGCTGGCCTGATTGTTTCGAGCGGGAGCCAGGCCCGATATGCATCGATGCCGCGTTCTTTCGCGATGGCATTTCTCGACCAGAAGAGGTTATGCCGCCCCGCCAGATCGACGAGCTTTCGAGCTCCGATCCCGCACAGCGACAGGATCAGCCAGCATGCCAGATAGACATACGCAATCATCAGGCCGAACGTCAGCCACGACCTCGTAAACGATTTCACGGTGAAGACGGTCGCAACCAGCTCAATGGTGTCTTCGACGAGCCGGTCGAGGCCAGCGAAAATCCGGCCAGAGATCGACTTGTCGTCCGCGGCCTGCAGCAGCAGGATCAGGAAAACCACCAGCGCGAATTGAACGAGCGGAAATCGGAACGCCATCCGAAAAGGGGCCGAGAGCGTCTTGAGCATCGGTGTCGCACCCGAACATTCCAGCGGCGATGGCAGCACTGGACCTTATAGCAACGCGCGCCGAACCCGTAAGGTCATTTCATGGCCGCCTAAGGCGGTCTGCTTTGAAGCGTCACTAGCTGCTCCATCCTCTCATTCTGAGGAGCGGCGTCTTCGCCGCGTCTCGAAGGATGAGGCCCGGGAATCCGCATCGGGGCCTCATGGTTCGAGACGCGCGGCTTGGCCGCGCTCCTCGCCATGAGGGTCTGGTCGACTAGCTCTACCCCGTCCTTGCGCGGGGCAGGCTGACGACGCTGCCGGCGAGGGCTGCGCGGCGGTCGGCGACGGCGTGATGAAACTGGCCGAGCACCAGGCTGTAGGCGGCGAGGTCGGCTTCCTCGATGGCGCCGTCGTCGTAGCATTGCAGTGTTTGGCGCAAGATCTCGTCGGCCTCGTGCTGCATGGCGTCGAGGTCCTCGATGCTGTCGATCTTGCGCACCTGCGCGATCGCGGCGACCAGCTTTTCGCGATGCAGGATGCTGAGCCGCCGCTCGTCGCGCTTGACGTAGTGGCGAACCGCGGCGCTGACGGAGCCCAGCACGGACAGCAGCAGCACCACGCCCCAGATGTAATCGCTGTACTTGTCCATGAAACTGCGTTCATTGCCGTCGATATAGGCCGCCGCGCCGCGATGCGCAGGGATGGCGGCATCCTTGTCGGTGTCGGGCTTCTCGATCCTGGCCGCGGCCGGAACGTCGCGCGTCAGCGTCGGCTTGGCGGAGAAGATCTGGCGGGTCAGTGTGGCCACGGTGGTTTCCGACAGCGATTTTTGCGCCACGATCAGGTGGTCGACGCCGACGGTCTCGACCTTGTCCTCCGGCCGCGCCGGCCGCGAGGTGAACGCGCTGCCGGGAATCTCCTCGGACTGGTAGAGCGGATGGCGCGAGGCGATCGCCTCGGACACGTCGACGGGCAGGAATGTCGGCTCGCCCCTGGCGCGGGCGCTCGCGACAATCGTGTCCGCGGTGAGCTTGCTGTCCGGCGGGGCGACGATCATGAACGCATCGAGCGTGGCATCGCGCACCATGTCGGCAGCCTTGTCGGGTGTGAAATTCGCAATCTCGACCTTGTCGGGATCGACGCCGGATTCCCTGAGGATGACGCGGAGCAGCCCGGCATTGACGTCGGTGCGGCCGATGACGCCGACGCGGTGGCCCGGCAGGTCCGAGATCGCCTTGATCCGCTTGCGGCCGCGCGAGGGCCGCTCCGGCGCCCACAGCACCACGACGTTCTTGCGCAGGATGGCAATGGACTCGGTCCCCTCGGGCAGGTCTTCGTCGGCGCGCGCCACCGCGAGATCCGCCTGTCCATCCCTGAGCACATGGATGCTGTCCACCGCGCCCGCCGTCGCCACGACGGAGAGCCGGACCGAGGCGGCCTCGTCGGCAAATTTTTGCGCCAGGGCCTGGATGATCTTTTGATCGTCGCTGCCGGCCGGACCGACCGCGATCCGAAGCGTCGCCGGCCGCAGCAGCAGAAAGACCGTTCCGACCACGGCCGCGAACAGCAGCAGTCCCGCGGCCAGCACCAGCAGCGGTGCACTCCGCCTTCGGCTCGGAGCGGACAGATCGGCTGCGCCGGTCGAACCGTCTGAAGAGGACATGTCGTACATCCCTGGCGGTAAGGCGGCCCCACGGATGGCAAGACTAGCATGACTTGAGGCCGGAGGCCGCATCCGCGGTGGGGCGATCTGTAATCTTGACAGACGGAACCCGGCATTGGTCGTATTGTCGCCGAAAAGAAAATCAGGGAGGCCGTTCATGTCGCAGCATCGCTTGCCATCGCTCGTCTGTTCGACCGTGCTGGCAGGGGCCATGTGGCTCGCCGGCCCGGCAGCGCGCGCCGCAGATCCCTTCAATCTGGACACGCTGACGGCCACGGAAGCGGCCGCCGACCTCTGTGCCGGGAAATACCGGAGCGAGACGCTGGTCTCGGCGGTGCTGGCCCGGGCCAAGGCTATGGGGCCTGAGCTCAACGCCTTCATCACCCTGGATGAAGCCGGCGCCGTGAAGGCGGCGCGTGCCTTCGACCAGAAGCAGCACCGCGGCGTCTGCGAGCCGCTCGGCGGTGTGCCGATCGCGATCAAGGACAATATCGAGGTTGAAGGCCTGCCCTCGACCGCCGGCACACCGGCGTTGAAGAGCTACGTGCCGGCGAAGGACGCGCCTGTCGCGGCCAAGCTGCGCGGCGCCGGCGCCATCATCATCGGCAAGACCAACATGCATGAGCTGGCCTTCGGCATTTCCGGCTACAATGCCGCCTACAAGACCGGCGCGGATTATGGCGTGCGCAATGCCTATGACCCGACCAGGATCGCGGGCGGCTCGTCCTCGGGCAACGGCGCGGCGCTGGGCGCGCGGATCGTGGCGATCGCGGTCGGCACTGATACCGGCGGCTCGGTGCGGATTCCCTGCGCGCTCAACGGCTGCGCGGCGCTGCGGCCGACGGTCGGACGCTATGCGCAAGCCGGCATCGCGCCGATCTCCCACACCCGCGATACCGCCGGGCCGATGGCGGCCAACGTCGCCGATCTCGCGCTGCTCGACCGCGTGATTGCCGGCGGCGGTGCGCTCGGCCCGGCCGATCTCAAGGCCGTGCGCGTCGGCGTCGTAGCGGCGACGCTCGCCAATCTCGACGATGACACCAAGGCGGCCTTCGCGGCGGTGCGGAGCAAGCTGGAATCCGCCGGGGTCGCGGTGCTCGATGTCGAGATGCAAAACCTCGCCGAGCTGAACGGCAAGGTGTCATTCCCGGTTGCGATCTATGAAGCCAATGACGACATGGTCGCCTATCTGAAGCGCGGGCCGAAGATCACGATCGCCGATCTCGTCAAGGCGATTGCGAGCCCGGACGTCAAGGGCACCTATGACGGCCTCGTGCTGCCGCGAAAATTGCCGGGGCCGGACAACAGCGTCGTCGACGGCAAGCCGGCCTACGATGCGGCGATCAGGACCGAGCGGCCAAAGCTTCAGGCGCTCTATCGCGACACCTTTGCCAAGAACCGGCTGGACGCCATCATTTTCCCGACCGTGCCGAAGCTCGCGATTGCCTCCAATCCGGACTCATCGAGCCTGCAGAACTTTCTGCTCTTCATCCAGAACACCGATCCGGGCAGCAATGCCGGCGTGCCGGGCCTGCAGATTCCGGTCGCATTGGGAGCTTCGAGCAAGCTGCCGATCGGGCTCGAGTTCGACGGTCCCGCGGGCAGCGACCGTCGCCTGATCGCGATCGGGCTCGCGCTGGAAAAGCTGTTCGGCCGCCTGCCGCCGCCGCCGAAGAGCATATGAGTCGAACGGTCCGAGCCAATGACTCGTCATGCCCGGCCTCGTGCCGGGCATCCACGTCTTCCTTTCTTGCGGGTCAAAGACGTGGATGGCCGGGACAAGCCCGGCCATGACGAAGGCAAAAGGTTAGTGCGGCGTTCGTTGGTGTGAGTCATCAGACGCGCGAGCGGCGGCCTAGAGTCCGATGCAGGTCCGCACGAATTCCTTGCGCTCGTCGCCGGTGATGTTCTGGTCGATCGCCTGCTTCAGGCAGTCGAGATGCGCCTGTGCCATGCAGAGCTGCATCTGGTCCTGGTGCTGCTGCCCCTGGGTGCCGCGTGCGGCCGTCACGCAGACCATCCGTCTGGACGGGGTGACCGGCACCGGCGCGGCGCGATTGACGGCAACCGTCGATTCCGGCGTGCTGGATTGCGGGGACGTCGCGGACTGGGACAGTGCGGCCGACGCCGCGACGATCGAGATGGCAAGTGTGGACACAATTGCCAAGGGGTTCATGATGGGCTTCATGATCGCCCTCCGTGCGAGACGTGAATGCTTAATGATCGGCACGTGAATGATGGGTGAATGCGAGGGTCCGTTTTGCGGCTGGGCCAACTGGAGGCTTCCGAACCGGCGTGCGCTCTGCTATGGAAGGCGAACGTACCCCGAACTCCAGTCCGGGTCGTCGGTCCCGTAGCTCAGCTGGATAGAGCGGCGGTTTCCTAAACCGTAGGTCGCATGTTCGAGTCATGCCGGGATCGCCAGTCCGCGCCTCTGGAGCGCGGGGCACGCGTTCAGAATCGTCCGATCGCGCGTTGCAGGATTTGCGTGGGTTCGGCGTCGTCGCCGGCCCAGGCCACGAACTGATCGGGGCGCACCAGGATCAGGCGTGAGCCGTATTTTTCGCGGCCGTCCGCCGCGCTATCCCGAATCACCTTCAGCGGCACCTTGAGCGTCGAAGCGGACGCTTCGAACGCCGCCGCCGTCTCGCTCGCGCCGAGATCGATCAGGGTGAAATTCTGGCCGAGCTCCTCGAACACGTTCCGGCCTGACGACAAAGGCTGCGGCGCGAGGTGATGGCCTGCGCGCGCCGCGTAAGCATGAGAGCCGATCGCGCTGCTGACGGCGCCTTCGGGTCCGAATACGATCGGCGAGCCCTCATAGTTCGGCTCGAACGCGTTCACCTCGGCGCGCGCGCCGGATTGCCTCATCTGCCAGGCCGCTTCGAAACCGGCAAGGTCGCGCGCCGGATCATGGCTTGCGAGAAAGTCGCGGTCGACGACGATCGACTTCTCGATGAAATCGCGCGCGGTGGAGGCGAACACGGCGCGGCGTTCGGCCTCGTAGCTGTCGAGCAGGGCAGGGCCGGCCCAGCCTGTGAGGCTGGCGGCGAGCTTCCAGCCGAGATTGACCGCGTCCTCGAGCCCGCTGTTGACGCCATAGCCGCCATAGGGCGGATGCGAGTGCGCGGCGTCGCCGGCGATGAAGACGCGGCCGGCGCGATAGCTGTCGGCCAGCGCGAAGCGCAGGTCCCAGAACCCGATATGCTCGAAGGCAACGTCGAACTCGGCGCCGGCCGCTTCGTACAGAAAAGTCTTGAAGTCGAAATTGTCGCGTGTCGTGCCCGGCGGGACCGGCGCATGGAAGAAAAAGGTGCTGCCGAGATCGACGCGACCGAAAAACTTCCAGTAGCCGCCAAGTTCCGGGTGCAGCACGCAGTAGAAGGATTTGCCGGGATAGCGCGCCAGATGGCTGTGCAGGCCGGTGGAGCGAAACACCAGAAGCACCATCAAGCGGTCATGGTCGGAGCGGGTCTGGGTGATGCCGCTGTGGTCGCGTACGATCGAGCGGCTGCCGTCGCAGCCCACCGCATAGGCGGCGTGCAGGGTTTTGGCGGCGCCATCGCGACCCACGATGTCGACGCGGACACCGTCCGCGTCCTGGCTGAGCTTCTCGCAGGTCCAGCCATACATCGTCTCGATGGCCGGAATCTCCGCGGCGCGCCGGCGCAGCACGGCTTCGGTCGCATATTGCGGCAGCCGCTCATTGTCGGTGAAATAGAACGGCCGCACCAGCTCGCGCTGCAGCCAGTCGTGGCTGTAGTCGCCGAGCAGCGTGCCGTAGCTCGTCATGCCGCCGATGCCATAGTCGCGTGGGATGGTGCGCGCGGCGCGCAATTGCTGTTCGGCGCCCCAGACATGAAAATGCTCGAGGGTGCGCTGGGTGAGGTTCTGGCCTTTCGGAATCGGCTGCGGATCGTGATGGCGCTCGACCACGACGCAGGTGATGCCGCGCAGGCCGAGATCGATCGCGAGGCCGATGCCGACCGGCCCGCCGCCGACGATCACCACCGACGCATGAGGTTGAGCTGAGGTCCGCATCGGAGCCGGGTGGTTCGAGGGAAGATCCCATCATAAGGGATCCGGCCGGTAATGATAGTGATCCGGGTCAGGACAGCGCTTGTTCGGGTTGCGCGGCAAGCGGCGTGACGGCATCAGCCTTGCGGCCGTCGAACCGCCTGCCGAGCGCGACGAGCGGCCTTTCGATCAGGCGCCATGACGGCCAGGCCATCGCCGTGGTCACTGCGACCGCGATCAGGCCGGTCGCCGCGATCCCTGCCCCGACAGGGAGGCTGTTGGTGTCGAAGATGCGGAAGGCGACGGCGAGCCCGACCGGATGCAGCAGATAGAAGCTGTAGGAAATCCGGCCGTAGAAGCGGACGATCGACGCATCGAGGACGCGGAACGGGCGGATCCAGTCCGAAAAGGCGATCATCATGATCAGCGCGCTGGCGCCGCTGCATTCCAGCATGATGACGATCGGGTTCTGCTTGCGCAGCGCGCAGACCAGAAACAGTGCGAACGCGGCGAGCGTGAGGATGGCGCCGGTGTGGGGGGTGAGCCGCGCCACCAAGGATGGGCCGCGATGGTGCAGGAGGACGCCGATCACGAACGCGTAGAGTGGCGCAAGGTTGGTGAAGCCGCCGAGCAGATGGGCATAAGGGCCGACGAACGACAGGGCGAACAGCACGACGACGAGAACCCGGAGCGGTGCGATCTGCCCCCGCCTGCACATCCAGCCGGACCACAGGATCAACGGCGTGGCGAAGCATTCGACGGTCATCGACCACATCACGCCGTTGATGTCGCTCCGGATCAGCAATACGTTGAGCAGGACGTTGAGAGGATCAAAACTCGTCAGATAGC
>Ga0207699_10001012_pt1 | contig 13309 bp, 13 predicted proteins | sample LARL51metaG_FD_184344 | JGI IMG/M metagenome (GOLD analysis project Ga0207699, IMG submission 184344) | Corn, switchgrass and miscanthus rhizosphere microbial communities from Kellogg Biological Station, Michigan, USA - LAR L5-1 metaG... | ecosystem: Host-associated > Plants > Roots >...
ATCGCCCGGCACCGGGAACGGGTCAGGCATGGGCGGCGGACGGGGCCGATGGATCGGTGCGCGGGGTCGGCACCGCGGCCAGCAGGTTGGCGACCACGTTGTCCGGCCTGACCTGGCGGACCCACAGCTCGGGCCGCAGGGTGATCCGGTGGGCCAGGGCGGGCACGGCCACGTTCTTGATGTCGTCCGGGATCACGTAGTCGCGCAGCTGGAGCAGGGCCTGGCCGCGGGCCAGCTGCATGATGGCCAGCCCGCCACGCGGGCTCGCGCCGACCTGGATCTGCTGGTGCCCCCGGGTGGCCCGGACCAGCGCGACCACATAGTCGACCAGGTCGGCCGAGATCTGCACGTCCTCCAGGGAGGCGCGCATGGCGAGCAATTCGCTGGCGTCAGTGACCTGATCCAGCGTGGCGTCCTCGGCCCGCCGGTCCAGCCGCCGCTGGAGCATCGCGGCCTCCTCGGCCGGGGCCAGGTAGCCGAGCCGCAGCCGCAGCAGGAACCGGTCCAGCTGGGCTTCGGGCAGCTCGTAGGTGCCCTCGTACTCGATCGGGTTGTCGGTGGCCAGCACCACGAACGGCTGGGGCAGCGGCCGGGTCTGCCCGTCCATGCTGACCTGGCCCTCGCCCATCGCCTCCAGCAGCGCCGCCTGCGTCTTGGGCGGGGTGCGGTTGATCTCGTCGGCCAGCAGCAGCTGGGTGAACACCGGCCCGGGCCGGAACCGCATCTCCCCGGTCCGCTGGTCGTACATGGGCGCGCCGACCACGTCGGAGGGCAGCAGGTCCGGGGTGAACTGGATCCGCGCGAAGTCCAGGCCGAGCACCCGGGCGAACGACCGGGCGATCAGCGTCTTGCCCAGCCCGGGCAGGTCTTCGAGCAGGATGTGCCCGCCAGCCAGGATGCCAACCATGACCAGCTCCAGGGCGCGCCGGTGGCCGACCACCGCCCGCTGCACCTCGGCCAGCACCCGGGTGCACCGCTGGGCGGTCTCGTCCGCGGTCAGGGTGATGTCAGTCACAGGCGCTCCAATCGGTCGAGGAGGCGGGCCAGCGTCCGGTAGGGGATACCCGGCTGGTCCTGGCTGCGGCCCGGGTGCCCGGGGGCTCGGCCGGGGCCGGGGGGCGCGGCCGGGTCCGGGGCCGGCCGGGCCGGGTCGATCCACCACCACAGCCCGTCGTTGGCCGGGCGGCCGCCGGTGAACACCTGCCGCGCCTGCGCCGGGTCGTCGTACAGGCTGATGCCGTGCCGCTCGGCCAGCCGCGAGGCCAGCAGGTTCTCCAGCTGGCGGCGCAGCCCCGCCTCATAGGCCGGCATCGAGGCCTGCGCGTCGGCCAGCCGGGACTGCCGGCGCCACAGCCCGGAGAACGAGGACATCACGGGCGCGGGCACCGCCGGGTCCGGGCCGCTGACGTCCTCACCGGCGGCCGGCAGCGGCGCGGGCCGCACCAGGCCGCGCAGCACGGCCAGCGCGCAGACCGCGCTGATCACCACGACCACGGCGACCGCGCGCGCCCCGGCCAGCGCGTAGCCCGCGGCGGCGGCCACCGCCACCAGGGCCGCGGTGATGATGATCTCCGGGACGGCGCCGCGCCAGCCCGCACCGGGCCAGCCGGTGCCGCCCGGCCCCGCTGGGCCCGGATCAGTCCCGTCCGGGCCAGTGCTGTCCAGGCCAGCGTGGCCCGGGCTGGCACCACCCGGGCCAGCGCCGGCCGCGGGCCCGGTCACGGCCGTCCGCCCAGGTCGGCGGCGAGCTGCCGCAGAGCGCGCTCGGCCGCGGTGCGCTGCGCGGCCGTCATCTCGTGCCCGGAGAACCTGGCTTCATAGAACAGCCCGGTCAGCTGCCCGGCCGCCGATCCGCGGACCACGCCGTCCGCCGCCGCCCGGGCCAGGAACTCGCCCGGGGTGTCCGCCTCGGTCCTCGTCGCGCCCGCCGCGGCCAGGCTGCGCTGCATGGCCACGTAGCACGCGATGATCGCGGCCCGGGTGCCACCGGGGACGGCCAGCGCGCGCTGGCCCGAGGCCACTGCCTCGCGGAGCCCGGCCCGGTCCTGGTCGTCATCGGCCAGCGACGCCTCCGGGGGCAGTTCGCCGGCGCTGCGCAGGCGCCGCCGCAGCAGCACCACGCAGGCCACGATCGCGGCGGCCAGGGCCAGGCTGAGCAGCGCGTAGAACACCTCGGCGACCGGCAGGTTCAGGGCGGCCGGGGGATGCGGGCGGGCGGTGACCGTCGGCCGCAGCCGCGGCGGCACGCTGCGGCCGGGCAGCGGCCGGGGCGGCTGGATCCGGCCGCGCAGCCGGGCCGATGCCAGCAGCGCCACCGGGATCGCGATGAGCGCGGCCAGCAGCACGCCGCGCAGCACCTGGCGCAGCCGGCCGGCCAGGAAGTCATCCGGTGCCCGGTGGCCGCGCACCAGCACCGCGGCCAGCAGGCCGGCCAGGACGATCTCCGCCGCGATGCCGATGGCGATGCCGTCCCGCTGGTACGGGCCGCTCCAGCTGGGCCGGGCCAGGCCGCCGCGCAGCCCGACCAGGACCAGGACGACCAGCAGCGCGGCCAGCACGACCCTGGCCAGCACGGGCTGCGCTCCGGTGCTCCCGGCCCCGGTGCTGGGCACCTGGGTGCTGTCCCTGGCGCGCTGGGGCGCTGCCGACTCCCTGCTGGTCATGGTGTCCAGATCGCTGCCAGCCACTGCCCGGCCGGGTGTGCCCGGTGACCGGTGGGGGCTGTCCGGTGGTTTCTACCGAACCCTACTCGGGCCCCGGCGGCTAGGCCGGGGTGGCCAGGCCGGCCTGATAAGCGAGGATGACCAGGTGCACGCGGTCCCGGGCGTCGAGCTTGGTCAGCAGGTGGCCGACGTGCGTCTTGGTCGTCGCCGGGCTGATGTCCAGCCGCTGGGCGATCTCGGTGTTGGACAGGCCGCTGGCCACCAGGGCCAGCACCTCACGCTCCCGGGCGGTGATCGCGTCCAGGGTGCCCCGCCCGGGCTGGGCCGCGGGCGTGGCCGCCGGCCGCCGGGCGAACTCCTCGACCAGGCGGCGGGTCACGCTCGGGGCCAGCAGCGCGTCGCCCGCGGCGACCACCCGGATCGCGGTGATCAGCTCGCCCGGCGAGATGCTCTTCAGCAGGAAGCCGCTGGCCCCGGCGCGCAGCGCCGAGTACACGTACTCGTCCAGGTCGAACGTGGTCAGGATGAGCACGCGCACCGCGCTGGTGCCCGCCGACTTGGTGATCTGCCGGGTCGCCTCGATGCCGTCCATTACCGGCATCCGGACGTCCATCAGCACCACATCGGGATGGTGCCGCCGGGCCTGCTCGACGGCTTCCTGGCCGGTGCCGGCCTCGCCCACCACGCAGAACCCGGGGGTGGCCGCGACGATGCCGCGGAATCCGGCCCGGACCAGGGCCTGGTCGTCGGCGACCAGCACGCGCAGGGTCATGAGGTGAGGCCAGCCAGCGGCAGCCGGGCGCGGACCATGAACCCGCCCTCGGGGCGCGGCCCGGCGGTGAACTCGCCGCCGCACAGGCTGACCCGCTCGCGCATGCCGATGATGCCGTGCCCGGCCCGCGGCTCCGGGCTGGCTAGCACCCGGCTGGCGGGCGCCGGGCTGGCCGCGGGGGCCAGCGGCGGGCCGGATGATCCGGGGCGCGGGACGGCGGGGGAACCGGCCGCCGGGCGCGGCCCGTTGGCGCTCACCAGCCGCGCCCCGGCGCCCGCCAGCACACCCGCTGAGGTGCCCGCCCGCGCCGCCGGGCCGTCGTCGAGGACCTTGACCAGCAGGAAGCTGGCGCCGTAGTGCAGCACGACGTGGCAGCTGTCCGCCCCGGAGTGCTTGACCACGTTGGTCAGCGCCTCCTGCACGATGCGGAACGCGGACAGGTCCAGCCCGGTGGGCAGCGCGCGCACCCGCCCGGTCCGCTCGACCGTCACCTTGACCCCGGCCCCGGCGGTCCGCTCGACCAGCCGGTCCAGGCTGGCCAGCCCGGGTGCGGGCGCCAGCGGGGCCGGCGGCCGGGCCGGGTGGCCCGCCCCGGCCCCGGCCCGGTCCGGCTGAGCCGGGCCCGCCGCTGGCCGCAGCCGCAGCAGCCGGGCCGGGGACAGCCCGGTGCTGCCCGGCCCGGCCGTGGGCGGGCCAGCCGCCGGGGACAGCTCGGCGTCCTGCTGGCGCAGCACGCACAGCATCCGCTGCATCTCGCCCAGCGCTTCCCGGCTGACCGACTGAATCGCGCCGAGCGCGGCCCGGGCCTCGCCGGGCTGGCTGTCGAACACGTACTCACCGAAGCCGGCCTGCACGGTGACCACGGTCATGCTGTGCGCCACCACGTCGTGCAGTTCCCGGGCGATGCGCAGCCGCTCCCGGGTGACCGCGTCGCTGGCCGCCCGGTCGCGCAGGTGCGCGAGGTGCGTCCGCCGTTGCTGCACCGCGTAGCCGACCATCCAGAAGATGGTCAGCACCAGGCCGACGCCCACCGCGTTGCCCGAGCCAACCCCGCTGAAGTGCAGCGCGATGCCCTGGACGACGAGCAGGGCCAGCGCGGCGGCCAGCCCGGCCACGGCGATCGTGCGGCGGCCGGTGGACGCCACCAGATACAGCACCACGCCCAGCGGGAGGAACGGGCCGCGGGTGATCGCACCACCGAGGATCAGCGTCACCGCGCAGGCGGCCAGCACCAGGAGCAGGGCCTGGGCCGGCGCCCGGCGCCTGATCGCCACGGGCAGGGACAGCCCGATGGCCAGCAGCAGCAGCAGCGGCCACCCGGGCGTGACCAGCCTGCGGCCGTCGAACCCGGTGCCGGATCTGGACTGGAACAGCATGCCGAAGATGATGACCGCGCACCCGGCGGCGACGGCGTAGTCCAGCGCTACCCAGAGGCGCCGTAGCCGCGCGGTCAGCGGTGCCCTGAGTTCTCCGCTCACCCGTCCACCGTAACGCCGCAGGCCCGCCGGGGGCGTCCGCCCTGAGTCGTAGGCTGCCGGGTGGATCCCAGGCCCGGCCGGGGGTGCACCGCGCCCCAGCCCGCCCGGAAAAGCCGTTCCCAGGGATGATGACGCGGCCCCGGCCGGGCGGCATGCTGGTAGCCCACTGACACGCCGGTCGGCGGAACCGCACCGGAGACGAGGGCTGGGGACATCGTGACCGCTCAACTGCCGCTGCGCGCCGGGCCGCCCGGCGGGCCCGCCCCGCGGGCCGGGCCCGGGACGGCCGTGATCGAGACGTCGGCGCTCACCAAGCGCTACCCGGGCGCGGTGACCGCGCTGGACGGGCTGACCGTCACGGTCGAGCCGGGCATCACCGGGCTGGTCGGCGCGAACGGCGCGGGCAAGTCCACGCTCATCAAGATCCTGCTCGGCCTGCTGCCGCCCACCAGCGGGCAGGCGGCCGTGCTCGGCCTGGACACCACGCGCGAGGCGACGGCGATCAGGACCCGGTGCGGCTACATGCCCGAGCACGACTGCCTGCCGCCGGACGTCACCGCGACCGAGTTCGTCACGCACCTGGGCCGGATGTCCGGGCTGCCGCCGACCGCGGCCAAGGAGCGCGCGGCCGAGTCGCTGCGGCACGTCGGCCTGTACGAGGAGCGGTACCGGCAGATCGGCACCTACTCGACCGGGATGAAGCAGCGGGTCAAGCTGGCCCAGGCCCTGGTCGGGGACCCGGGACTGATGCTGCTCGACGAGCCGACGATCGGGCTCGACCCGCCCGGCCGGGCCGCCATGCTCGACCTGGTCAGCCGGATCGGCACCGAGTTCGGCATCTCGGTCCTGGTGTCCTCGCACCTGCTGGGCGAGATCGAGCAGATCTGCGATCACCTGATCGCCATCGACGGCGGGCGGCTGCTGCGGGCCGACAGCATGACCAGCTTCACCCAGGTGAGCCAGGTGCTGGTGGTCGAGGTGGACGAGGGCCGCGAGGACCTGGCCGCGGCCCTGGCCGCCCGCGGGCTGGCCCCCCGGCCGGACGGGCGGGCGCTGCTCGTCCAGATCGGCTCCGATGCCACTTACGACCAGGTCCGCGACGCAGTCGCCGACCTGGGCCTGCCGCTGCACCGGCTGGAGCAGCGGCGCCGCCGGGTGGAGGAACTGTTCCGCGGCGACGGGGACGACCAGGGCGCGGCGGCCGCCGCGCCGCCGGACGGGGAGGCGCACGATGACCGCTGACCAGGGGGCGCTGGCCGCGGGCGGCGGCGTCATCCACGACATCGGGTACCAGCACTACGCGGGCCCGCGGCTGGGCCGGGCGGCCATCATCCGCGCGCTGTGCTGGCACAGCCTGCGGTCCGCGTTCGGCATCGGGCGGGGGGCCAAGGCCAAGATCATCCCGGTCATCATGTTCGTGGCGCTGTGCCTGCCCGCGGTGGCCAACGCGGTGGCGGTGGCCCAGGGGAACCCCCGGCTGGTGCCGTACGACACCTACGTGTTCCAGCTGCGGGTGCTCGTCATGATCATTTTCATCGCGGCGCAAGCCCCCGAGCTGGTGTCCCGTGACCTGCGCAGCCACGTGCTGCCGCTGTACTTTTCCCGGCCGCTGCACCGCATCGACTACCCGCTGGCCAAGCTCGCCGCGTTCACGATGGCCTGCCTGGCCCTGCTGGAGATCCCGCTGCTGCTGCTCTACCTGGGCACGATCACCCAGGTGCACGGTCCCGGGGCGATCTGGACACAGACCAGGGCACTGATCCCGGGCCTGCTCATCGGGCTGATGTGGGCCGTGCTGCTGGCCGCCATCGGCCTGCTGCTGGCCTCGCTCAGCGGGCGGCGCGCGTACGCGACCGGCGCCATCGCGATCTACTTCTTCCTCAGCTGGGTGCTGGCCGGGATCCTCCTCGGGGTGAGCGGCGGCCGGGGCCCGGTGACCGGAGGAGCCGGGGGGCCAGCGGTAGCCGGCGCGGGGGCCCGGCTATCCGGCCTGGTCAGCCCGTTCACCACGCTGGACGGGGTGCGCCAGTGGCTCGGCGGCACGTCGCGCGGCCCGATCCCGCATCCGGGCAGCTACGGCGTCCTGTACGGGGTGATGTTCCTGGTACTGCTGGCCGTCGCGGCGGGCGGCCTGGCCGTCCGCTACCGGAAGGCGGGGATCGCGTGACCACGATCGAGCTGCGCAACGTGTCCCGCTGGTACGGCAACGTGGTGGCGGTCAACGACATCACGATGACCATCGGCCCGGGGGTAACCGGGCTGCTCGGCCCGAACGGCGCGGGCAAATCCACCCTGCTGCACCTCATCTCCGGGTTCCTGGAGCCGTCCCGCGGCGCGGTGACCGTGGGCGGGGACCCGGCCTGGCGCAACCCGCAGGCCTACACGAGGCTGGGCCTGGTCCCGGAGCGCCCGTCGGTCTACGCGTTCCTGACCGGGCATGAGTTCGTGCTGGCCACCGCGCGGCTGCACAAGCTGGCCGACCCGGGTGCGGCGGCGCAGCGGGCGATCGGCATCGTGGAGCTGGCCGACGCGCAGGACCGGAAGATATCGACCTACTCCAAGGGCATGCGGCAGCGCATCAAGGTGGCCGCCGCGCTGGTGCACGACCCCGAAGTCCTGCTGCTGGACGAGCCGTTCAACGGGATGGACCCGCGGCAGCGGCTGCACATGATGGATCTGCTGGAGGCCCTGGGTGACGAGGGCCGGACGATCCTGTTCAGCTCGCACATCCTGGAGGAGGTGGAGCGGCTGTCCGGCACGATCCAGGTGATCGTGGGCGGGCGGCTGGCCGCGTCCGGTGACTTCCGGGCCATCCGCCGCCTGATGACCAGCCGGCCGCACGTGTTCCTGGTCCGCACCTCCGACGACCGGCGGCTGGGTGCCGCGCTGGTCGGCAGCCAGGCGGTGGCCGGGGTGGAGGTGACCGGCCGCGGGCTGCAGGTGAAGGCGTCCGACTACGGCGCGTTCACCCGGCAGGTCGCCGGGCTGAGCCGCGCGGAGGGGGTCCAGCTGCGCCAGCTGCTGCCTGAGGACGAGTCGCTGGAAAGCGTGTTCGCCTACCTAGTGGAGTCCTGATGAACGTGTTCCCGGTTCAGGCCGCCACCGTGGCCTCGATCACGCTGCGCGCGACCATGGGCCGCAAGCGGGCCCTGCTGTTCGCGCTCCCGCCGGTGATCCTGCTGCTGGTCACCGTGGCGCTGAAGGCCGCTCACCCGGCCGACGCCAGCTGGCCGAGCGCCGTGCTGGGTGAGTTCGGCCTGGCCGTAGTGCTGCCGCTGACCGCGCTGATCATCGGCACCAGTGTGCTCGGCGCGGAGATCGACGATGGCAGCGTGGTGCACCTGCTGGCCACGCCGGTCCGCCGGTCGACCGTGATCTTCAGCAAGTTCCTCGTCGCCGTGGCGCTGACCATGCTGTTCGTCGCGGTTCCCGAGCTGCTCGCCGGGCTGATCGCCACCGGCGGCGCGGGCAAGCTGGCCCTCGGGCTGTTCGCCGGCGCGCTGGCCGGGTCGGTGATCTACAACGCGGTGTTCGTGATGATCTCGGTGCTCACCACCCGGGCCATCGCGGTGGGCCTGCTCTACCTGCTGATCTGGGAATCGCTGCTGGGCAACTTCGTCGGCGGTGCCCGGCTGCTGTCGGTGGAGCAGTACTCGCTGGGCATCGCGAACTCGATCGCCCACGACACCCACCTGAACGCCCATCTCGGGGTGGGCACCGCGACGGCGATGGGCGTCATCGTGACCGCCGTCACGCTGGCCCTGGCCATCCGCAGGCTGGCCGCGTTCTCGCTCAAGGGTGACGCGGTCTGAGGCTTACCGGGGGGTCTGCGCGTCCGGGCGGAACGCAGGCCCGTGCCCAGGCACGATCACCGTGGCCACCGCGAGGATCCGCTGCCGGCTCCCAGCCAGCTGGGCGGGCACCGTGGCCAGCGGGTCCTCGGCCGGCCCGGCCGGGCCCCACCAGGCGTGCGTGCACGCGTACACGCCATCCGGGGTGGCGGCCAGCGTAGTGACGTCCTCCGCGGTGTGCCCGGGGGTGGCGATCAGCCGGACCGCCGGGGTCAGCCCGAAGTCCCCCGGATCGCGGCTGATCCACCGGTCACCGGCGTAGCTGGCCCAGTGGTCGTGGATGGTGGCCCGCGGGAACAGCGCCGCGTTGACCGTGTGGTCCGGATGGTGGTGGCTGAACACCACGTCGGTCACGTCGTCCGGGCCCGGGCCGCGGGCGGCCAGCGCGGCCAGCAGGCCGTCCCGGCTGGGCACCATGCCCGGGTCGACCACGATGACCCGGTCGCCGTCCAGGATCAGGGTGACCGTGCTGCCGACCCGCTCCCCGCCGGCCTCCTCCCGGGCGTAACCCTCGTGCAGAAGGAAAACCCGCGCGGATCCGGTCCCAGGGAAAGCGGTATTAGTCACGGCCGCCGACACTACCGTCTCTTTGCGTGCAGCGCTGTCGATGCGTTGCGGCTGTACCGCGGGCCGGGGCACGAAACTTCGTCGTCCAGGGTGAGGTACTCGCCACCGACCCGTCCGGGCGTCATCTGCTGGTGGGCTTCCTGACCGTACGGGTCGATCACCTGGTGCTGGCCCGCCTCGACAACGGCCGGCTCACGGTGCTGGCGAGCCTGGTGCGATCACTCGAGCCAACCCAGGCGGCCTGGTGAGGCCGCCTGCGCGCTCCGTTCCCATAGGCACCGCCTCGCCGATCACGCAGATTGTTGTCCTGTGCGGCTTGAAGGAGGAGGGTGCTGGCATGGCTGAGCGGCCGAACATCTTGTTCTTCCACGTGGACAACTTGGGTTTCGGGGAGCTGAGCTGTTACAGCGGGGGGCCGTTCCGGGGGACGTGGACCCGCCGGATCGATGCCTTCGCCAGGCAGGGATTCCGGCTGACCAACTACGCACCCGAGGCGCAATGCACGCCGACCCGTTCGGCCTTGCTGACTGGGCGGCATGCGATCCGGTCGGGGAACCACAGCGTGCCGCTGGGGTCGTCGGGCGGCTGGGGTCTGGTGGCGTGGGAGCAAACCCTGGGTGACTTGCTGTCAGGGGCGGGCTACGGCTGCGCCGTGTATGGCAAGTGGCATGTCGGGGAGGGACCGGGCCGGTGGCCGACCGACAAGGGCTTCGAGGAGTGGTATGGGCCGCCGCGTACCTACGACGAGTCGCTGTGGCCGGACGATCCCTGGTATGACCCGCAGCGGGATCCGGTATCGCGAATGGTGGAGATCAGGCGCGGCGACCAGGACGTGACCGAAGGGAAGCAGTTGACTCTCGACGTCCGCCGCGACTGCGACCGCGAGTATCTGCGGCGCGCTTCGGACTTCATTCGCGCCAAGGCTGGGCAGGAAGTGCCGTTCTTTGTGTACTTCAACCATTCACTGATGCACATGCCGGTGATTCCGAGGGAGGAGTTCAAGGGCCAGACCGGCCAGGGTGATTGGGCCGACAGCCTGCTCGAACTCGACACCGACTTCGGGACGCTGCTGGATCTCCTCGACGAGCTCGGCCTCGCGGGCAACACACTCGTGGTCTTCGCCGGTGACAACGGCCCTGAGGAGGTGCTGCTGTGGCGGGGCACGCCGGGTTACTGGGAGGGCTCCTATTTCGCCGGCGGGGAAGGCAACCTGCGCACGCCGTGCATCGTGCGGTGGCCTGAGCGCGTACCCGGCGGGCTGGTCAGTGACGACATCATGCATGTCACCGACTGGTTCACGACACTGTTGCACGCGGCAGGCGCAGATGTGCCAGCCGACCGAGTGATCGACGGCGTGGACCAGCTCGCCTGGCTCACGGGGGACCAGCAATCGTCGCTGCGAGATGGCTACGTCTTCTGGATGGGCCCAGAGATCTACGGGGTCAAGTGGAGGAACTTCAAGCTCTCCCTTGTGGAGCAGAAATACTCCACCGATCCGGTGGGCAAGTTGTCGTCGCCCCGGATCATTAACCTCATCACCGACCCCCAAGAGCGGGAACCCCTGGACCTGCCGCTTATGCACTCGTGGACTGTCACACACTTCAACCGGCTCCTCAGTGAGTTCCAGAGCAGCGTCAAACGTGAGGCCCTCGTGCCAGCAGGCGCCCCCTTGGACTACCGTCCAGCAGAACCGACCTGAGCAGCGCACCCCGGTCTGGCGGTCCAACGTGGGAACTCGTGGGCGCATGGGACACCTGTGCGGTCATGACTTGCAGGCGGGCGCGCGTCGACGTTGTCAGGAATCCTGGGCCGTGAGTCGAACGGCGGCGAGTACGGCGTCGAGTGGCTTCGGCATGCGGTTGAGGTCGATCGCGTCGACGAGCAGGCGCGCGTAACGGAGCTTGCGCTGTGAGCCCGCGCCCAGGAAGCGCCGCAGTTGCGCCGGCCCCGGCGGCCGGCCAGCGTTTCGACAGCGATCTGGTCGCTGACGCCCTCGACCAGGACGACGGCGCGGGCGCCGACCGCCCGCGCCAGCGCCAGCCCAGTTGCCTGGGTCGCGGCTGCGGGGCCGCTCACATAACCGGCAAGGGGTTCGCCGGGCCTGTCAATCTTCATCAGGACACGGCCATGACGGCCGCTACCGGCTCGCCGAAGTAGTCCTGTCGCACCAGCCCACTGTGCGCACATCCTCCCGGCAGCCGCTACTCACTTGCTGGCACCCGTGGTTATGACTTGCTAGCGGGCCCGGGCCGCCGCCTTCAGCTGCTGCTTGTACGCCCGGACCTCGGCCAGCGAGTCGGCGTCGGTAATATCCGCGACCGAGACCCGGGAGCCCGCCACGCCGAACTGGCCGGTGGCCTCCAGCCAGCCGGGCGGGCGCACGCCCAGCTGCTTGCCCACCAGGGCGGCGAAGATCTGCGCCTTGACCGGGCCGAAGCCGGGCAGCTCGGCGATCCGGCGGACCATCTCCTGGCCGGTGGCCGCGCCCTGCCACAGCTGCGCCGCGTCGCCGCCGTAGCGATCCAGCACGATCCGGGCCAGGTCCTGGGTCCGGCCGGCCATGGCCCGGGGGTAACGGTGCAGCGCGGGCCGCTCGCTGAACACCGCGGCCAGCGCGTCCGGGTCGTAGCCCGCCAGTTCCGCCGCGGTGGGCTCATGTCCCAGCCGCCGGGCCAGGTCGCGCGGCCCGCTGAACGCCTTCTCCAGCGGCACCTGCTGGTCCAGCAGCATGCCGATGAGCAGCGCGAGCGGATCGCGGGACAGCAGCTCATTTGCGTCGGCGTCGATCGGCAGCGATATGGTCATGAGGTCCTCCTGGTGGCTGCGGCCATCCTGGCAGCTACGCTCGGCCGGGGGGCTCCGGGGGTCGCCCCGGGCCCGTGGCCGCAGGCGCCAGGAGTACCCGGGAGCTGAGCGTTTCCTGGACATCAGCCCAGAATTCGCTCAGCCGCCGGGCAGGCCGGCCGGGGGCGGAACTACCTGCGGGCCGGCTGACGTTTCAGTTAGCAGGCGTGAGTGGGCTGCGGTTGACTGGTCATGATCCAGCATGCGGCTCATCCTCGCCGCCTGAGGAGGCAGAAGTTGTCCGGACGCATGAAGTTCGCTATCGCCGGGGTTGTGATCGGCCTGATCCTGCTGATCGTCAACCCGTGGCTCGCGCTCGCGGTGATCGTGCTGGCGATTGGCATCCCGGCCGCGCTGTACCTGGCCCTCGACCCGTCGCAGCGGCGGCGGCTCAGGGCCATGCGCAACCGCCAGATACGCAGCTGACCGGAGATAGGTCAGCTCAGCAGGCCCGGGTAGAGCAGGGCCAGCTGATGCGGGTAGCCGCCGATGAGGCGCAGCTCGTCGTCAGCCAGCGGCTTGCCGCTGGCTGACGCACACAGCTGCACCAGGGAAAACGCCAGGTCCTCGTCCCCGGCCGCGATCTCGATGCCCAGCCCGTCCATCACGTGCCGGAAACCTGCCTTACCGCCGTACTCCCCGGTCAGCACTACCCGGCCGCGCCGGGTGAACCAGTCATCGGGGAACGGGCCCAGCGTGTCATCGTCATAGAGCTCGTAGTTGTGCCGGTCTTTGAGCGCGCCGTCGGCATGGATGCCGGACTCGTGGGCGAACGCATTGCGGCCGGTGCCCGGCTGGTTCGGTGGCAGCGGCTGGCCGAACGCGTAGCTGGCCCACAGCCCGAACCGGCGCGCCCAGGACAGGTCCAGTGGATCGCCGATCTCCGCCTTCCCGGCCACCCCGAAGCCGTGCTGGACGGCCAGGATGGTGGACAGCAGGTCGGCGTTGCCGGCCCGTTCCCCGATCCCGTTGACGCAGGTGTTCACCCACGCGTCCTGGCCTGCGTCGAGGTCGCCGAGCGCGCCGGACACCGAGTTGGCCACGGCCATGCCCAGGTCGTTGTGGCAGTGCGTCTCGACCGGGATCCGGATGGCCGAGGCCAGCTTGGCGAACCGCTCGCGGATCCGTTCCGGG
>Ga0207699_10001013_pt1 | contig 13301 bp, 18 predicted proteins | sample LARL51metaG_FD_184344 | JGI IMG/M metagenome (GOLD analysis project Ga0207699, IMG submission 184344) | Corn, switchgrass and miscanthus rhizosphere microbial communities from Kellogg Biological Station, Michigan, USA - LAR L5-1 metaG... | ecosystem: Host-associated > Plants > Roots >...
TTACGGCGACGGTTACGACGCCCACGCGCCAGACGACTCGTACGCCGGCTACGACGCCTATGACCGCGGCCACGACGGCTACGGCGACGACGGATTGGGCCAGCCGGACGGCTACGGCGGCTCGGGGGGATACCCGGCTCAGCCAAGCGGCTACAGCTCCGGCGGATATCCAGCCCAGCCGGACGGCTACGGCTCCGGTGGCTATCCCGCGCAGCCAGACGGCTACGGCGGTTCAGGGGACTATCCGGCCCAGCAAGGCGGCTACGGCTCAGGCGGCTATCCCGTGCGGCGGGACGGCCACAGCGGCTCAGGCGGCTACCCGGCCCAGCCGGACGGATACGGCGGCTCAGGCGGCTACCCGGCCCAGCAAGGCGGCTACGGCTCGGGGGGCTATCCGGCCCTGGGCAACGGCGCCGAGGCTGAGGACGTTGCCGGGCGCTACGCGGGCAACGACTGGTACGGCGGACGGCCGGCCGGGGCCGGGGCTTCCGGCTCCGGCGCCGGCTTCGCCGACACCGGCACGTACAACCTGGACGCCCGCACCATCGACGCCTACGGCAGCGGACCGCACCCGGGGGCCAGGGAGGCAGCCGACCCGCCAGGCCTCGTGCACACCGGGCAGCAGGAGCGGTACGACGGCCAGTACGGCGCGTACTCCGGCGACGAGGGCCACGGCGACTACCAGGACGCGCCAGGCTACGGCCCTCCCCAGGGCTTCGAGCAGGGGGGCTACGGCCAGGGCTACGACAACCGCGACGACTACGCCGACCCCTTTCAGGACCGGTACGGCGACGATGGCGCGGCGCCGCCAGCGGGCAAGCCCGGTAAGACCCGGAAGAACCCTGGCAACGCAAAGCGCGGCAAGCGCCGGCTGCTGATCGCGATTACCGCGGTCGTGGTGGTGGGGATCCTCGCGGCGGCCGGCTACGTCTTCGTGCTGAAGCCGAAGCCCTCCGCGGTGACCCCCACGTCGGCCGCCCCGCTCCCGTCCCCTGGCTCCAGCTCCGCGGCCACCGCCGCCTGCGTGAAGCAGTTCGGCCAGTACTGCCACATCGAGCTGCGCACCGATGATCCCGCCCCGCTGACGCTGGCCGAGCTCTTCCCGCCCGCGTTCGCGAACGAGACCGACCACAGCTCGTTCACCAGGGCGGGCACGAAGCTGGACACGACCTGCTCGAACGCCGTCGTCGGCCAGGACTTGGTCGGCGCGCTGCAGGACGGCAAGTGCACGCAGGTGCTGCGCGCCAGTTACTTTTCCGGCGACGGCAAGATGATGGGCACCATCGGCGTGGCCAACCTGGCCACCACCAACGAAGCGCACCACGCGGGGAAGCTGGTCGGCACCAGTGATTTCGTCGATCCGCTCACCACGAAAACGGGCGTCACGAGCAAGCTCGGCAAGGGCACGGGGATCGTCGAGGCGGAGTACAAGGGCCACTACCTGATCATGATCTGGGCCGAGTTCACCTCGACGAACGCGCCCTCCAGCAACGTGCAGGACCAGCAACTCCAGCAGTTCGGCGCCGACCTGATCGCCGGCACCGCCAACATCAGCCTGAGCCAGCGCATGCTCAACGGCCACCCCGCGACGGCCGGCGCCAGTTAGCCGCCGGCGTCCTGGGTGACGCGCACCTGCCTGGTGAGCGCGGCGCGCGCCGCGAGCTGACCAGGCGCCGGGTAGCGCACTTCCTCCAGGCACAGCCCGTGCGGCGGCACCACCCGGACCGCGGGGTCGCGGACCGCGGCGGCGAGGACGGCAGACGGCCACGACGGCGGACGGCTGCCCTCACCGACCGCGAGGAGCGAGCCGACGAGCGCGCGGACCATGTTGTGGCAGAAGGCGTCCGCGACCACGCAGGCGACCGCGACGCCGTCGTCGTCCCGCCGCCAGTCGAGGCGGCGCAGCGCGCGCACCGTGGTCGCGCCCTCCCTGCGCCGGCAGAAGGCAGCGAAGTCGCGCTCCCCGGTCAGCATGCCCGCCGCGGCGTTCATCGCGGCGAGGTCGAGTCCGCGCGGGTGCCATAGGGTCTCGTGCCTGCGCAGCGGGTCGGCGGTGGCGGGATCGTCGCAGACCCGGTACGAGTAGCGCCGCCAGAGTGCGGAGAACCGGGCGTCGAACCCGTCAGGCGCGGGGCCTATCGCGCGCACCCGGATGTCGGGCGGCAGCGCCCGCGCGAGCCGTCGGCGCGCCGCGTCCGCGTACGCGGCCCAGACGGCGTCCGGGAGGTCCGAGTGCGCGACCTGCCCGCGCGCGTGCACGCCGGTATCGGTCCGCCCGGCGACCGTCAGCCGCGGCGGTGCGGGCAGCCGCAGCACGTGCCCGAGGGTCTCAGCGAGCACGCCCTCGACGGTCCGGCGGCCCGGCTGCGCCGCCCAGCCGGAAAAACCTGTCCCGTCGTAGGAAAGATCAATTCTTATCCGAACGGGCGCGGCCGGCTCACCGGCCATATCCATCCCCGGGGCTGAAAACGTCCGCGGGCCAGGGAGCTCCCGCTGGGGATCTCCCTGGCCCGCGATCATGGCTTCCCTGGCCTCAGGGTTACTGGCCGGATAGGCGATCAGGCCTTGTCGTCGTCCGCGTCGTCCGCGGCAGCCTCCGGGTCCTCGTCGGCCTCGTCGGTTACCTCGGCCTCGTCGGACTCGTCAGCCGCCTCGTCGTCTTCGTCCTCGTCGTCTTCCGCCTCGGCCTCGGGGGTCTCGACCTCGGCCTCAGGGCTCTCCGCCGCGAAGGTCTCGGCCTCGGAGTCGTCCACGTCGGCGACTCCAGCGTCCTCGGCGGTCTCCTCGGCCGCCGGGGCGGCCGCGGTCACCGGGGCAGCCCCGGCGCGGCGGGTGCGGCGGCGCGGCCGCGCAGCGGTGACCTCCTCCCTGATGAGCTCGATCACGGCCATCGGGGCGGCGTCGCCCTTGCGCGGACCGAGCTTCGTGATACGGGTGTAGCCACCTGGCCGGTCGGCGAAGCTGGGGCCGATCTCGGTGAACAGGTTGTGCACGATGCCCTTGTCAGGGACCACGGTCAGCACCTGGCGGCGCGCGTGCATGTCACCGCGCTTCGCGAAGGTGATGAGCTTCTCCGCGTACGGGCGCAGCCTGCGCGCCCGTGCCTCGGTCGTGGTGATCTTGCCGTGCTCGAAGAGCGCGGCAGCCAGATTGGACAGCATGTGCCGCTGGTGAGCCGGGCTGCCGCCCATCCGGGCACCCTTGGTAGGCGTGGGCATCTGAGTTCCTTATCTTGTCCGCAGCGGCCCCCGCGCCGCGGGCCCGATAGGATCCGCGAGGATCGGGCCCGCAGCGGGGGGTTCCGGGGGGGGGCGTCCCCGGGCCAGCACTAGTACTGCTCGGTTTCGACGTAGCTCTCGTCTTCGTCGCCAGTGAACGAGTCCACGGCGCTGCTCGGGTCGAACCCGGGCGGGGAGTCCTTGAGCGCCAGGCCCATGTCGACCAGCTTCTGCTTGACTTCCTCGATGGACTTCGCGCCGAAGTTCCTGATGTCGAGCAGGTCCTGCTCGCTCCGTGCGACCAGTTCGCCCACGGTGTGGATGCCCTCGCGCTTGAGGCAGTTGTAGGACCGGACGGTCAGGTTCAGGTCCTCGATCGGCAGCGCCAGGTCGGCCGCGAGCGCGGCGTCCGTCGGCGACGGGCCGATGTCGATGCCCTCGGCGTCGACGTTGAGCTCCCTCGCCAGGCCGAACAGCTCGGTCAGCGTCTTACCGGCACTCGCCACCGCGTCACGCGGGCGCATGCACGGCTTGGTCTCGACGTCCAGGATCAGCCGGTCGAAGTCGGTGCGCTGCTCGACCCGGGTGGCTTCCACCTTGTAGGTCACGCGCAGCACCGGCGAGTAGATGGAGTCGATCGGAATCCGGCCGATCTCCTGGCCAGGCTGCTTGTTCTGGGTGGCGGAGACGTACCCGCGGCCGCGCTCGACCGTGAGCTCCATCTCCAGCTTGCCCTTGCTGTTGAGCGTCGCGATGTGCAGCTCGGGGTTGTGCACCTCGACCCCGGCGGGCGGCGCGATGTCGGCCGCGGTGACCGCGCCCGGCCCCTGCTTGCGCAGGTACATGACCACCGGCTCGTCGTGCTCCGAGGAGACGACAAGCTGCTTGAGGTTGAGGATGAGGTCGGTGACGTCTTCCTTGACCCCGGGCACCGTGGTGAACTCGTGCAGTACGCCCTCGATGCGGATCGACGTGACCGCCGCCCCCGGGATGGAGGACAGCAGGGTACGCCGGATCGAGTTCCCGATCGTGTAGCCGAAGCCTGGCTCCAGCGGCTCGATGGTGAACTTCGACCGGTAGTCGCCGACCTGTTCCTCGCCGAGCGAGGGGCGCTGTGCGATGAGCATTGGACTTCCTTTCCGCCGGGACCGCTATATGAACCGGCGAACGGCCTGCGGGGTGACCGGTTGCCGTCCCGCAGGGATATTGCGTTACTTGGAGTAGTACTCGACGATGAGCTGCTCTTGGACCTGCGTGTCGATCTGCGCCCTGGCCGGGAGCTGGTGCACGAGGATGCGCATCTGGTCCGGCATGACCTCGAGCCAGGCGGGCACGGGGCGCTCGCCGGCCTCGGCGCGGGCGATCACCATCGGGGTCAGCTCGAGCGACTTCTGCGCGACCTCGATGACGTCGTTCTCGCTCACCCGGTAGGACGGGATGTCCACGCGCCTGCCGTTGACCATGATGTGGCCGTGCTTGACCAGCTGACGGGCCATGTCGCGGCTCTTGCCGAACCCGGCGCGGTACACCACGTTGTCCAGGCGGCTCTCCAGGATCTGCAGCAGGGTCTCGCCGGTCCGGCCGGACTTGCGGGCGGCCTCGGCGTAGTAGCCACGGAACTGCTTCTCAAGCACGCCGTAGATCCGGCGGGCCTTCTGCTTCTCGCGGATCTGCAGCAGGTACTCGCTGTCCTTCTGCCGGATCCTGCCGTGCTCGCCCGGCGGGTAAGGCCGGATCTCGATCGGGCACTTCGGCGAGTCGCACTTGCTGCCCTTCAGGAACAGCTTGACCTTCTCACGGCGGCACAGCTTGCAGTCCGCCCCGGTGTAACGAGCCATCAGTCTCTCCTCAGACCCGCCGGCGCTTGGGCGGGCGGCAGCCATTGTGCGGAACGGGGGTGACGTCCTGAATGGACCCCACCTCAAGGCCGGTCGCCTGCAGCGACCTGATCGCGGTCTCCCGGCCGGAGCCCGGCCCCTTGACGAAGACGTCGACCTTGCGCATGCCGTGCTCCATGGCGCGGCGCGCCGCGGCCTCCGCGGCCTGCTGGGCGGCGTACGGGGTGGACTTTCGCGAGCCCTTGAACCCGACCTGGCCCGAAGACGCCCACGCGATCACACTGCCCGCCGGGTCGGTGATCGAGACGATGGTGTTGTTGAACGTGGACCGGATGTGGGCGTGCCCGTGGGCGATGTTCTTCCGCTCCTTGCGGCGCACCTTCTTCGGTGCGCCCTGGCTGCTCTTGCGAGGCGGCATCTGCTTCCTGACTCCTGAGGTGGTCTTATCCCGGTGCTGGGACTACTTCTTCCCGGCCTTCTTCTTGCCGGCGACGGTCTTCTTCTTGCCCTTGCGCGTACGCGCGTTCGTCTGCGTCCGCTGGCCGCGCACCGGGAGCCCCTTGCGGTGCCTGATGCCCTGGTAGCAGCCGATCTCGATCTTGCGCCGGATGTCGGCCTGGACTTCCCGGCGAAGGTCACCTTCGACCTGGTAGTTGGCGTCGATCCAGTCGCGCAGCTTCAGCAGGTCGTCCTCGGTGAGGTCGTAGACCCGCGTGTCGCCGCTCACGCCTGTGTTCTGGAGGGTCTCGAGCGCGCGGGTGCGGCCGACCCCGTAAATGTAGGTAAGCGCGACCTCAAGCCGCTTGTCGCGCGGCAGGTCGACGCCAGATAGACGTGCCATGTGCGGGCAGTTCTCCTTCGTCGTGGTGGAGGTCCTCCGCACCGCCTCCCGTCCCTGCCCAGGACCGGGCCCCGGCCTCCAACCGGGGGAAGCGGCCTCCGGCCGCTCGCGGTGCGCGTGTTACGTCGCGTATTCGGTTATGTGCTGTTCAGCTTATGCGCGCGTCTGGACTTGCTCGTCCGCTCAGCCCTGGCGCTGCTTGTGCCGCGGGTCAGAGCAGATCACCATGACGCGGCCGTGGCGGCGGATGATCCGGCACTTGCTGCAGATCTTCTTGACGCTCGGCTTGACCTTCACGGCTAACTCTCGCTCTCTTGCTTCTTTACTTGTACCGGTAGACGATCCGACCGCGGCTCAGGTCGTACGGACTGAGTTCCACGACCACCCGGTCGTCGGGCAGGATCCGGATGTAGTGCATCCGCATCTTCCCGCTGATGTGGGCGAGTACCTTGTGCCCGTTGTCCAGCTCCACTCGGAAGAAGGCATTCGGCAACGTCTCGACCACCGTGCCCTCAATCTCGATGGCGCCGTCTTTCTTGGGCATATCCTCCGCGTTTCGTCGTGCGTAGTGTTGCGTAGTCCTGATTTGGTATCGCGGCTGTTCGCAGCTGCCCAGCGAGAGCGCCGGGCTAGGGCGTTACGCACTCCCCCGTGGCGAAAAGCCATACGGAAGGCCAGCCGATGGGCCGCAGCAGAGTCTACTAGACCTATCCCGCGAGCGCGAACCGGCTTTGATAACACGGTCGGCACGGAGTCTATTCCCGGGCCTGCCGGCGGGCGATGGCCAGGGCCCACGGGATGACGATCAGCAGGAACCAGGGGATCCACGCGGCGCCGCCGCTGACGAGGCCGACGCCGAGCCAGGCGACGAACAGCGCCGTGCTGATCGCCGCCCACGCCACCCAGGTGGTGACGCCGCGCGAACTGACCACCCCCTGGCCGCGCTGATCGACGGCCGACCCGCGGGGACGCAGCGCGCCGGGCGGGGCCGCCCTGATGCCGGCGGCCGGCAGCCGGTACAAGTCGATGGCGGGCAGGTCGGCGAGCAGCGCGTCGAGATCGCCGATGGTCTTCGCCGTGAACGTCCTGTCGATCCGCTCGTCGAACTCCTCGGGGGTCAGCCTGCCCTGCGCGTGGTGCTCGCGCAGCAGCTCCGCCGTGCGCTCCCTGTCCTTATCCGAGGCGCGGAGCCGCGGGTCACCCGGCATCGGGGTCGCCACCAGTTACAGACGTGACGCGGTCGGGAGAAGGCACCTTACGTTCGGACAAATCGGTAAGAACCCACGGACCCGCAGCCGTAATCGCCACGGTGTGCTCGAAGTGCGCGGCCCGCGAGCCATCGAGAGTAATGACCGTCCACCCGTCGTCGAGCTCGACGGTGCGCTCGCCGCCACGGGTGATCATCGGCTCGATCGCCAGCGCCATTCCGGCGCGGAGCCGCGGCCCGGTCCCCGCCGCCCCGTAGTTCGGCACCGCCGGATCCATATGCATGGCGGTCCCGATCCCATGTCCGGTGTACTCCCGGATCAGCCCATACGACCCGGCCCCGAGAACCGACTGCTCGACGGCATGAGATATATCCCCGAGCCGGTTATCCACCCGAGCCTGGGCGATCCCAGCCCAAAGCGCCGCCTCACAGGCATCAAGCATCGCCTGATCCGCGGGATCGATCTCCCCGACCCCCAGAGAAATAGCGGCATCCCCGTGCCACCCATCCACGATGGCCCCGCAGTCAATGGAGATGATGTCCCCCGCCCGAAGCCGCCGCTCAGGACCAGGTATCCCATGCACGATCTCTTCATTAACAGAAGTGCAAATCACAGCGGGATACCCGAAGTACCCGAGAAACGAAGGCTCCGCACCAGCCCCCAAAATCTCCCGCTCAGCTATGGCGTCAAGCTCGGCCGTAGAGACACCTGGACGCACGGCGTCGGCGAGCACCCGCAGGGTGCGAGCAACGACGACCCCCGCCGCGCGCATGCGTTCAAGCTCCTCAGGCGTCTTAACCTCAATCGCCCGATCCCGCCGCAACCGCATGCCTAAAACACCTCCACGTACAACGCTACCCCGCCGGGAAGAGCAGGGCAGCGCCCCCAACTACCGCATGTACGGGCCAAGCGCGGCGAGGCCGCGCGAGGTGACCTCTTCAACCGGCCCCGTAGCGTCGATGCCGACGAGGACGCCCTCGTCCGCGTAGAAGGCGACCAGCGGCGACGTCTGGCTGTTGTACACCTCGACGCGGTGCCGAATCACTTCTTCCTGGTCATCGTCGCGCTGGAACAGCTCACCGCCGCAGTCGTCGCAGATGCCGTCCTGCGCCGGCGGGTCGTACAGCAGGTGCCAGACCCGCTCGCAGCGGCGGCAGGTGCGCCGGCCGGACAGCCGGCGGACCACCTCGTCCTCATCCACGATGAGCTCAAGTACGACGGTCAGCCTGGTTTCGAGCTCGGCGAGCATCTTCTTCAGCGTCTCGGCCTGCGGGACGTTCCGCGGGAAGCCGTCCAGCAGGAAGCCGGCCTGCGCGTCGTCCTCCGCCAGCCGGTCGCGCACCATAGCGACGGTGACCTCGTCCGGGACGAGGTCACCGCGGTCCATGTACTCCTTGGCCTGCACGCCGAGGTCGGTATTGTGCGTGACGTTGTGCCGGAAGATGTCCCCTGTCGAGATACGCGGGATCGCCAGATGGGATGCGATGAAGTGGGCCTGGGTCCCTTTGCCCGCTCCGGGTGGCCCGACAAGGACGATGCGCACTATCGCAAGAAACCCTCGTAGTTACGCTGCTGCAGCTGGCTCTCGATCTGCTTGACCGTGTCCAGGCCAACGCCGACCATGATGAGCAGGCTCACGCCGCTGAACGGGAACTGGTTGCCCACGCCGATCGCGGCGAGCGCTACCAGCGGGAAGAGGGCGACGATGCCCAGGTACATCGACCCAGGGGTGGTGAGCCGGGTGAGCACGTATCCGAGGTACTCGGCGGTCGGCCGCCCCGGTCTGATGCCCGGGATGAAGCCGCCGTACTTCTTCATGTTGTCGGCGACCTCGGTCGGGTTGAACGTGATCGACACGTAGAAGAAGGTGAACGCGACGATCAGCAGGAAGAAGGCCAGCATGTAGAACCACATGGTGGACAGGGAGTTCGAGGTCCCGATCTCCAGGTAGCGCTGCGTAAACGAGACCCAGCCCTGCGGGTGGCTGCTGCTGCCGAACAGCGACACCGCGAGCTGCGGGATGTACAGCAGGCTCGAGGCGAAGATGACAGGGATGACGCCCGCCTGGTTCACCTTCATCGGAATGTAGGTGGACGTGCCGCCATACATCCGGCGCCCGACCATTCGTTTGGCGTACTGCACGGGGATGCGCCGCTGCGCCTGTTCCATGAACACGATGCCCGTGACGACCACGAACACGACGACGATGGACAGCAGCGCGATGAACGCCTGCCTGGTTTGGTAGATGGTCAGCAGCTCGCCGGGGATGACGGCGATGACCTGCGTGAAGATCATGACCGACATGCCGTTGCCGACGCCGCGGTCGGTGATCAGCTCGCCCATCCACATGATCACCGCGGTGCCCGCCACCATTGTGGTCACCATCGTGGCGATACGGAACGGCGACGCGTCCGGGATGATCGGGTTGAGCGTCGACGTGCACGCGGACGACTGGAACAGGGTGCCGCTGCGGGCGAGCTCGATGTACCCGGTGGACTGCAGGACCGCCAGGCCGATGGTCAGGTACCTGGTGTACTGGGTGATCTTGGCCTGCCCGGCCTGACCCTCGTTCTTGAGGGTCTCAAGCCGCGGGATCACCACCGTGAGCAGCTGCAAGATGATGCTCGCGGTGATGTAGGGCATGATGCCGAGCGCGAACACCGACATGTACTTCAGCGCGTTGCCGCTGAGCAGGTCGACGATCGCGTACACGTTCGCGCTGCCGCTCTTCGACGCGAGGTTGGAGCAGTAAGACACGTTCTTCTCGCTGATGCCCGGGGCGGGCAGCGACGAGCCGAACCTGAACAGGGCGATGATGCCCAGTGTGAACAGCAGCTTCTTACGCAGGTCGGGCGTACGGAACGCCCGGATGAACGCGGTCAGCATACGTGATCCCTCTTCATCGGCGGAACCTGCGTTTCAGCGGCTTCCGTATACTACCCGCAGGCCCGGCCGACGAGCTAACTCGCGAGGACGCCAGAGGCGCCCCCGGGACGAGCCAGCGTTGGGTGCGGGACATGATCAACCTAAGGGCTCTGCTTAGCCGAGCAGCGTGACCGTTCCGCCCGCCGCCTCGATCTTCTGGCGGGCAGACTTCGAGACGGCGTGCGCGCTCACGCGCAGCGCAACGGTCAGCTCTCCGGTGCCGAGCACCTTGACCAGTTCGCCACGGCGCACCGCGCCGTTGGCGGACAGGTTCTCCGGCGTCACGTCACCGCCCGATGGGTACAGCTCCGCGAGCCGCCCGACGTTCACGACCTGGTAGCTGGTCTTGAACGGCGCGTTGGAGAAGCCCTTGAGCTTCGGGATGCGGCGGGACATAGGCATCTGGCCGCCCTCGAAGCCCGCCGGCACCTGATTCCTTGCCTTGGTGCCCTTGGTACCGCGGCCGGCGGTCTTGCCCTTGGATCCCTCGCCGCGGCCTACCCGCGTCTTGTCCCTGTGGGCACCGGGAGCCGGCCGCAGATCGTGCAGCTTCAGCATTGGCTAGTCCACTTCCTCTACCTTGACCAGGTGGCGGACAACCTGGATCATGCCGCGGAACTCCGGGCGATCCGGCTTGACCACCGTCTGGCCGATCCGGCGCAGGCCGAGCGAGCGCAGCGAGTCGCGCTGCACGCTGGTCCCGCCGATCTTCGACTTGACCTGGGTCACCTTGAGCTGGGCCATCTCACACTCCAGCCCCGGCAGCCGCGGCACGCGCCTGCAGCATCGCCTTCGGCGCCACCTGCTCGATCGGCAGGCCGCGCTTGGCGGCGATCTCCTCGGGACGGCTCAGCGACTTGAGCGCCGCCACGGTGGCGTGCACCACGTTGATCGGGTTGGACGAGCCTTGCGACTTCGATAGCACGTCGCCGATGCCGGCGCACTCGAGCACGGCGCGCACCGGGCCGCCGGCGATGACGCCGGTACCTGGGCTGGCCGGCTTGAGCAGCACGACGCCGGCCGCCGCCTCACCCCGCACGGTGTGCGGGATCGTGGTGGCGATCCGGGGCACCCGGAAGAAGTGCTTCTTGGCCTCTTCGACGCCCTTGGCGATCGCCGCGGGCACCTCCTTGGCCTTGCCGTAGCCGACACCGACCATGCCGTTGCCGTCACCGACCACGACCAGGGCGGTGAAGCTGAACCTGCGGCCACCCTTGACGACCTTGGCCACGCGGTTGATTGTGACCACGCGCTCCAGATAGACGTTCTGCTTCTCGGCCTGACCGCCGCGGCGGTCGTCGCGGCGCTCACGCCGCTCACCGCCGCCGCCGCCACGCCGCGGAGCTCCTGGCATTAGCTTTCCTTCCTATTACTAATCACAGCGTCAGCCCGGCTTCCCGCGCGCCGTCCGCGAGGGCGGCGACGCGACCGTGGTACTTGTAGCCGCCACGGTCGAAGACCACTGCGGTGATGCCCGCTGTCTTCGCCCGCTCGGCGATGAGCGCGCCGACCAGCTTGGCCTTGGCCGTCTTGTCCCCCGTCGCCGACCTGACAGCCGGGTCCATAGTGGAGGCGGACGCCAGGGTGCGGCCGACGGTGTCGTCCACGATCTGCACGACGATGTGCCGCGCGGACCGGTTCACCACCAGCCGCGGCCGGACGGCGCTGCCGATGACCTTCTTGCGCACCCGCAGGTGACGCCGGACGCGCGCGCGGGTCTTCGTCGCCGTGCGCGGCCCCACCCGCCCGGTGGCGTACTCGCGCGACGACCTCTTGGCCTTCGTACCAGCCATGACTACTTACCAGCCTTCCCGACCTTGCGCCGGATCACTTCGCCCTGGTACCGCACGCCCTTGGCCTTGTACGGGTCGGGCTTGCGGAGCTTGCGAATCCGCGCCGCGGTCTCGCCCACCAGCTGCTTGTCGATGCCCTCGACGACGAACCTGGTCGGCGCCTCGACCCGGAAGGTGATCCCTTCCGGCGGCGTGATGACCACCGGGTGGCTGAAACCGAGCGAGAACTCAAGGTCCTTGCCCTTTGCCTGCACGCGGTAACCGACGCCGACGATCTCCAGGGTCTTGCTGTAGCCCTGGGTGACGCCGGTGACCATGTTGTCGATCAGCGTGCGGGACAGGCCGTGCAGCGCACGGACCTTGCCCTCGTCGTTGGGCCTGGTAACCCGGATAATGCCGTCCTCCTGGACCACGCTGATCGGCTCGGCGATGGTGAGGTTCAGGGCGCCCTTGGGCCCCTTGACACTGACCGCCTGGCCGTCGATGGCCACGTCCACTCCGCTGGGGATGGGAATGGGGAGTCGTCCGATACGTGACATGGTGGTTCCTCCCCTCCCTTACCAGACGTAGGCGAGGACTTCTCCGCCCACGCCGCTCTTCTTGGCCTGCTTGTCGGTCATCAGGCCGCCCGACGTCGAGATGATCGCGACGCCGAGCCCGCCGAGGACCCGCGGCAGGTTGTCCTTCTTCGCGTACACCCGCAGACCAGGCTTGGAGACCCGCTTGATCCCGGCGATCGAGCGCTCCCTAGCGTTGCCGTACTTCAGCGAGATCACGAGGTTCTTGCCGACTTCGGCGTCTTCGACGCGCCACCCGGCGATGTAGCCCTCCTGCTCGAGGATCTCCGCGATGTGCGACTTGATCTTGGAATAGGGCATGCCCACGGTGTCGTGGTACGCCGAGTTGGCGTTGCGCAGACGAGTCAGCATGTCCGCGATCGGGTCTGTCATTGACATGGCCGTTTTGGCCTTCCTCGCCGTGGTTTCCTTGGCCAGACCTGCGGCGTGTTGATAGTTACCAGCTGGACTTGGTGATGCCCGGGAGCTCGCCCCGGTGCGCCATCGTGCGGAAGCAGATACGGCACAGGCCGAACTTCCGGTACACGGCGCGCGGCCGGCCGCAGCGCGTGCACCGCGTGTAAGCGCGGACAGCGAACTTCGGCTTCCGGTTCGCCTTAGCGATCAGCGCCTTCTTCGCCATTAGCGGTTCCTCCTTCCGCCCGCTGTCCTCAGTGCCTCGGCGGCCGCGGCCGACGCGTCCCTGAAGGGGAAGCCGAGCCGGCGCAGCAGCGCGCGGCCCTCGTCGTCGTTGGTCGCCGTGGTGACGATGGTGATGTCCATTCCCCGCTGCCGGTCCACCCGGTCCGGGTCGATCTCGGGGAACACGACCTGCTCAACGAGCCCGAACGTGTAGTTCCCCTGACCGTCGAACTGCCGGTCAGACAGGCCGCGGAAGTCACGGATACGGGGCAGCGCGAT
>Ga0207699_10001016_pt1 | contig 13282 bp, 23 predicted proteins | sample LARL51metaG_FD_184344 | JGI IMG/M metagenome (GOLD analysis project Ga0207699, IMG submission 184344) | Corn, switchgrass and miscanthus rhizosphere microbial communities from Kellogg Biological Station, Michigan, USA - LAR L5-1 metaG... | ecosystem: Host-associated > Plants > Roots >...
AGGTGCACGCCGAGCGGGGCGAGGCGGCGGCGGCCGCGGCCGCGGAAATGGCCGAAGGGGTCGGGGCCGCGGCATCGGCCGCGATATCGGCCGCCGACGATTCGCAGCTGGCGGCGGCTCAGGCGTCGGACTCCGCGCAGCTGGTGGAGGTGTCCGGGCGGGAGATCCTTGACGCTATTGCCGCTCAAACAAACGTGCTAAATTCGGCACTGGATGAATTCCGCGCGGGTCGTCAGAGTGCGTCGACGCAGCCGCCGGCGGATCAGGGCACGAAGAGCACGAAGAGCCGGCGGGAAAAGCCGCCGGCGACCGGCCGCAAGACCGCGCGTCAGCGCTATTTCGGCAGCTGAGGGAGGGAACCCGTGGGACACGTTCACGTCGGACTCATGGAGTTCATCGTGTGGGTCGGCTATTTCGTGATCTTCAAGGCCCTGATGCACGTGATCAACATCGAGACTCGCCGCGCCGGGCTTCACATCCCGGCCGGCGTGTCCGGACTGCTGGCCTGAGGAGGGTAGAGGATGGCAGCGGGACAGAATGCGACGGCGACGGCGCCGGTTTCGAACAAGTCGGCCGCGGAGTCCGGCGGCGGCGGGGCGGCCGAGCCGCAGGTGCACCCGGTGAGCTTCGTGCGCGGGTCCGGCAAGGGGAAGTACCGCTTTTACAGCAAGAGCGGCCTGACCCTGACCACCACCACTCAGCCGCTCGGCCCGATCGACATCAAGGCGTACGACTACATGCGTTCGCTGCTGGTCACCGTGACGAACACGGCGAACGGCGGCGCGACGGGCACGGCTCAGGCCGATGCCCCGTTCAACAGTCTGATCAACCTGGCGGTGAAACAGCCGAACGGTCAGACCATGTATCAGACCAGCTCGGCGTTCCACGCGGCGATGATCCAGAAGTACGGGCAGTACCGCGGGTGGAACGACCCGCGGGCGGATCCGAACTTCGTCATCACCGGGTCGTCGATGACGTGGGCGGTCCGGATCCCGTTCGAGCTCGACTTGCGCGATGCGCTCGGCGCGCTGCCGAACAAGGACGCGGCCGCCCCGTTCACCCTGGAGATGGACCTCAACACCCTGTCGAACGTCTTCGGCAGCGGCCAGGGGACCAGTCCGACGTTCACCGTCGAAGTGTGGCTCGAGGCGTACGACCAGCCGCCGACGTCCCTCAACGGTCAGCCGGTGCAGACCACCCCGCCGAACATGAACACGCTCCAAAGGTGGACCGAACAGAACATCACCATGTCGAGCGGTCAATTCGACGCGAGGGTGCGCAAGTTGGGCAACTACCTGCGCTGCCTGATCCCGATCATGAAGAACAGCTCGGGTGCGCGCATCGTGACGAACGGCTGGGCCGACCCGATGCAGATCGTTCTGGACGAGGACGTCAAGGACAACATCAGCCAGGCGGACTGGACCCGGCGCACGTGGGAGGTGTACGGGTACGGCGGGGTGATGCCCGGGACCGCGGCGACGGCCGGCACCGCCAGCTCAGGCCCGGTCCTGATCGACTCCCCCGGCGGGCAGGACACCGGCGTCTGGCCGATCCAGTACTTCATGGACCAGCGGGACATCACGGAGAACGCCTCGTTCTACCTGCCCACGATCGAATCGGAGGACTATCTCCTGCGGGGTTCCTACGGTTCGTCGGTGTCCAAGCTGGTGATGCTGGTCTGCGAAGTCCTCCCGCAGGGCGACATCTTCAACTAGGGGGCTGGTCATGGCGTTGAACGAACGCGCAGTCGGCGACGAAACGCCGCCGGCCTACGCGCACCCGATCTCGCGGAGTTTCGGGATCATGGTCCTGGCGTTCCTGGTGATCCTGTGGGCGCTGCGACACCTGTTCGGTTCGGTGCGGGCGGAGGTGGGAGTGAAGTGAGCGACTGGATCAACTGGTCGACGTTCATCGCGTTCATGCTGGGCGTGTGGCTGTCGATGTTCGTCAAGGGCCTGATCGGCCGCGCGCGGAGCAAGGTTCCGGCGGCCGCCTGATGGAAGTCAACGACTGGTTCGACGCGATCGGCGCGGTCATGACGATTGCGCTGATCGCGATGATCCTGGGGAAGGCGAACACGGCGGCCGACCTCAATGCGGCCGGGACTCAGTTCACCGGCGTGCTGCGGGAAGCGAAGGCGTAGAAGAGGGGTTGCGGCATGGCCGGTTTGATCAAGGCCCTGTTCGGCGGCCGTGACCGGCCCCCGGACACGAATCCGGCCCCCGGGGTTGGCGGGTACCGTCTCCCCCCGGGACCCGCCGGCCAGACGGGTTTTCCGGGCTCGACCGCGCAGACGCGGACTTTCCGCGGGAACAACCCGCGGCAGGCGAAGCTTCGGGCGGACTCCAATAGCGGGTGGGAGTCGGGTCTGTCCGACACGCCGCAGACGCGTCAGCATTCGTACCGCGGTGACATCCGGGGTGCGGCGACGGCGAACCCGCGCGCGACGGGCACGGCGACCTCCCGGCAGCCGGTGATCACCGCGCAGATGCAGGAGACGCCGGCGACGTTCTACGGCGGCCCGATGCTGCGGACCGGGCCGGGGAACAACACCGCGGGTGCGAACCCGGGTCATGCCGCGCAGTCGGCCGGCGGGCATTCGCAGTACGACACGGTGACGCCGTGGGCCCGCGCGCAGCCGGTGATCGGTGTCGGGACGCCTGGCGCGCAGAACGTGCGGAACCAGGTGGCACAGCGGTACAAGAACCCGGCCGGGCAGGAGCACACGTATCTGTCGGCGCCGCGGGCGGACATGGCGCCGGTGAATCTGGGCGGCCAGGCCACGGACGGCAACGTGCACCCTGAGCGGGCGGTCACGTCGGTGACGGTACAGAACCGGTTCGTGTTCCCCGGCGGCGGCAATCAGACGTGGGCGGTCCTGCGGGAGATGCCTTACGGCGGCCGCGGCGACGGTGCGCGCGGCGCCGACCTCAATGGCCAGCGCTACTATGCGGCCGGCCAGAACGACCAGTTCTGGAACGCGGGCATGGGCGATTACGGCATCGAGCGGCAGCGGGGCGGCCGCCGTCCGGTGTCGTTCCAGCAGCCGGCGCCGTGGTCGGCGAACGTCTACGACACCACGGCGGAGATGCAGGCGTCGTCGACGCCTCAGGCGCCGACGGCTATCTACGTGTCGCCGTCGGCGGGCCGGGCCCGGAACAGCACGGGGCGCCGCTGATGGCCGGCGAGGTGGAGGAAGGCGCCGGGGAAGCGGCCGGGGGTGTCAAGGCGCTGCTGATGCGGAAGATCGGGCCGTTGCCGGCCGGGGTGTGGCTGGTCGCCCTGGCCGGCGGGTGGCTGTATCTGCATCGCAAGGGGAAGTCCGGCGGCAGCGCCGGGGTGGCGACGGACCCGGCGGGGAACACCGGCACTATCGACCCGGCGACCGGTTACGTCGCAGGATCGCCGCAGGACACGTCGGCCCTGGGCGAACAGAGCTCCACCGGCATGTCGGGTTCGACGTCGGGTTCGGGCGGGTCGACGGTGGCCGGCCAGTTCGGGACGAATGACGCGTGGGCGCGGGCGGCGGTGAACTACCTCGTGGGGATCGGCGTGGATCCGACGGCGGCGAACTCGGCGATCCAGGCGTTCCTGTCGTCGCAGACGCTGACCACGGATCAGCAGGGGGACGTGAACCTGGCGATCCAGTCGCTCGGCGCGCCGCCGACGGCGCCGAACCCGGGGAACAGCCCGCCGCCGGTGTATCAGCCGAACCCGGGGACGGTGTATGCGGCGAACCCGGTGACGGGGTTGACGGTGTCGAGCCGGACGGCGAACTCTGCGGCGATCACGTGGAACCGGGCGGCGAACGCGCAGGGGTACACCGTGGCGTGGTCGGCGGGCGGTCAGCCGGAGTACTCCACCACGGTGTCGGGGAACCAGGGTTCGGCGAACATCACCGGGTTGCAGTCCGACACGTTCTACAACGTGCGGGTCCAGGCGACGCCGGCCAAACCGGGCGATCCGTCGGCGCAGTCGACGTTCCAGACGACGGCCGGCGGCAGCTCGAGCGGCGGCAACCCGGGGAGCAGCCCGAAGACCATCACCGTCACGGCGGCCGACGCGGCGGCCGGCCCGAACAAAGCCCTGGGGCTGATCGCCGCGCGGGCCGGGCATCCGGGGTCGTCGACGTCGCTCTACGACGCGAACCGCGGCCAGATCAACACGGTTGCCGCGGGCATGGGCGCTGAGGCGTCGCAGCACGTGGAACGCACGTCGTACGGCCAGAAACACCACTTGTCCGGCGAGTTCTACCCGGTCAAGGCGGGGATGACGTTGCAATACCCGGCGGGGTGGTGAGTGTGGAGCAGCAGGAACACGGGCTCGGCGAGTGGGCCGACGATTCGCGCCTGGCGGAGATGGCGCGGCGCCTGGCCGCGGTGGAGGAAGCGGCGGCGCGCATCGAGGCCTCGACCGTGCGGACGGAGCAGATCTGTGACGTGCTGCTCGAGGCGGCCGCGCCGTTCCTCCGCGGCCGGGCCCGCATCGGTGTCCTGGCGCTGATCGCCCGGCGCCGGACATGACCGCCACCCGGGTCCTGATGCTCGCGATCCTGGCCGGGGTCGTGGGCCGGTGGGCGACGAATCAGAAAGCTGTCGGCAGCGGCAAGACGGTGATTCAGACGGCGTTCGTCCTGGTGGTCGTGGCGGCGATGGATCAGGGCCGGACCGAGCCGATAGCAAGGGGGTTCGCGTGGCTTGTTCTGGGCGCTGTCTTGCTGGGGAACCACTCCCCCCTCACTGCTTTGTTGCATGTGTCCGCAAACGATGCAGTCCAGACGGCCGGGGCGCCGGTCGGCGGGTCGACGTCGACCGGCCCGCAGATAGCGGGGTCGCCGGCCGGCGGCTCGACGACGTCGACGATTCAGAGAGGGAGGTGACCTGTGAAGGGTGAGATCAGCAAGGGGTTCTTCGTTGCGATTGGCTTCCTGATCGCGCTGCTGGTGTGGAGTCTGGCCACCGGGCTGCTGGGGCGGATGCGTGGCTGACGTGGCGACGGCGATGCGCGGCGGGGACGGCGTAGCGTTCCTGGTCTCGGCCGGCATCGTCTATGAGATCATCGCCGCCGCCTGTTCCTCGCCCCAGACGACGGAGATCAACGCAAAGTCCCGGTCCGACACGCTCATGAAGTGGGTCCACATCGGGATCGTGCAAGCCGGGATCTTCGTCGTGGTGGCGGCGATGCTCGACCGGCCGCACCGCACGTCGATCGTGGCCGGTGGCGGCCTGGCCATGGTGCTGATGTACGGGCAGTACCGGCACGCACTGTCGGCCGGCCTGGCGTCGTCGGCGCCGGGTACCGAGTCGTACTGAGGAGGGGGCAGATCGCTCATGCCGCGCATCGAGATGCAGGACCCGTCGGGCCGCACCTACGTGATGGACAGTTCGAACCCTGAGACCGTGGCCCGGTGGCTGGTCGAGACGCTGCCGAAGGTTGCGGGTGATCCGAACTACCCGGGGCAGATCAGGGTGCTCCCCGGGTTCGTGTGGGACTTCAAGACGCGTACGGACGTTCCGGACTGGCCGCCGAACGTCTCGGACTTTTTCCAAGCGGCGGTCAAAGAGGGCGGCGTGGCCGGGGTCCGGGCACTGATCAAGGAACTGACGGCATACGAGCAAAGGCAGACTCGTGGGTAGGGCTGAGGGCCGGCACGGCGCGCCGCGGCAGGGGACCCCGCCGCCTCAGGACGTCCCGGGGGACGACCCGCGGATCAGCGCGGAAGACCGGCAGATCGGTGCGTCGTCCCGGATGCAGGGGTACCCCTCGCCGATCCCGGGCGGCAAGGTGCACATCACGAACGCGCCGTCGGTGCGGACCACGCCGCCGATCCCGGATGCGCGGCCGGAGTATCACGACGCGAACGCGCACGGCGTCGACCCCGGCTCGGCCACCACCCGGGACCGCGCGGAGGTGATGCGTGGCCCGAACACCGTGCACAAGGATGCTCCCAAGCCGCCCAAGAGCGGCCACGTCCCGGACCGCCCGGTGCCGGTGCCGGTGTACATAGTCGAGGAGGGCTCGACCGAGGAAACCTTCCGGACGAACGCGCCGCGGCACATCACGCTGAATGCGTCCACCGGCGAACCGCTGCAACTGGTCGGGCGGGACCGCAACCGGTCGCGGGTGCTGCTGCTGAACGAGTCGGCGAGTTCGGACATCCGTTTCGCGCAAGCGCCGTCCGATCTCACCGGCGGCGGCGGGGCGCTGCTGCCGTGGCCGAGCAACAGCTATCTGACGCTGTACACGCAGGACACGCTGTATGCCATATCCGCCGACTCGGGCACCCCGAAGATCAGCGTGATCTCGGAGCATGATCAGCAATGGTGAACTACAGCGGCGGCGGGGACAATCAGACGGCGAAGTTGGGCCTTGCCGCGGCGCCGTTCCCGATCGAGATGATCAACAACATCGGGCTGCCGTTGTCCAACGGGTTCATCATCGGTGCTCTGGTCCGGCCGCTGGTTCCGCACATCTCCCGCCTGGCCCTGTTCCTCGGCACGGCGGGTGTGACCCCGAACGGCGTGAACGCGATGGCGCTGTTGGACGCGTCGGGGAACCTGATCGACCGGACCGGGGACCTGTCCACGGCGTGGTCGACGGCCGGGAACAACGGGCTGTATGTGCCGGCCGCCCTGTCGCTCGGGGCGGCGGCCGTGTCGACGTCGGCGGACTACTACGTCTGCGCGCTCGGCCACATGGTGACCCCGCCGAACATTGCGGGGTTCTTCGCCGGCGGCGGGGTGTCGTATCCGACCGTGCTCGGGAACAAACCGGTGATCGCCGACGGCGGGCATGCGGATTTCCCGGCGGCGTTGAACATCGCCGGCGCGGCCGGCGGGAACGGCGGCTACTGGCTGGTCGGTGAGCCCTGATGCCGCAGATCCCGGCGCCGCCGCAGGAGATCGAGAGCCAGCTCAAGGCGTCCAAGACGGTGACGCTGGATGCGAACGGGCTCGGCGTGTTGCAGTTCGACCCGGACAACGCGAATCAAAGGTGGGAGATCGAATCCGTGGTCATCTCCACCGACCAGTCCGCGACGGCCGTGGTGGTGCCGGTGGTCACGCTGGCGGACCGGGCGGCGACGCTGGCAACGATGGGGCTCGGGAACCAGCAGGGTGCGTCGTGGAACGGGAATCAGATCACGTTCCGGGGCAAGTGGGACGTAGGGAACTGTGACTACGTGTCGGTGATGTTCTCCCCGCCGCGGGGGACGTCCGGGGCGACGCTGTCCGGGGTGCACGCGACTGCCGTCGTGCTGGGCCGTAAGTTCACCCGGCGCGCCTGATGGACATGTTGAAAGGTGCCCTGAGCGGCATCAATTCCTTCACCGACGTCGGGATTGCGCTGCTGGCGTTTTTCGAGGAGATCACCGATTACCGGCTCTGGCGGTCCCTGGGGTGGCTGCTGCTGGGGCTGCTGCTGACGGCGTTGGGGGTGGTGTCGTGGCTGAAGACCTGATCAAGCCGGACACCGGGGCGACGGACGGGCCGAAGACCGGCGGCGGCAAGCCGAAACAGCCGGACCACCGTGCGCCGAAGCTCAAGCTGCCGGCGGACTCCGAGCGCCAGGTGCGGATCGGCGGCGGCGGCCGGATCCCGGGGACGTCGGCGCCGGTCGTGCCGGTGGCGCTGATCGGGCTCGGGCTGTACCTGGCGTGGTTCGGGATCCACTACTGGCGCTCCGACGTGAAATGGCCGTCGGACCCGATCAAGGCGCTGCTGACGGGCAAGCCGCTGCCGGACAACGCCGCGGTGCGGCCGAGCCTGGCCGAGCTGACCACGCCGGTCGCGCCGCTGGCGCCGGGTGTGGTCGGCACGGCCGAAGGCGTGGCGGCGGCGACGGCCGCGCAGAAGTACAACGGCGCCGGCTACGTCTACGGCGGCAACGCCAGCGTGATCGGCAAGTGGGACTGCTCATCGTTCGTCTCGAAAGTCCTGGGCGAGGACATGGGTCTGGTCCTGCCGGGCGGCGGCCGGTGGGGCGATCCGGGGTACCCGCCGCACGCGCACGGGCCGGGGTCCACACAGTTCATGCTGTACGGGACTGGCGTCGACCTGGCGGACATCATGCCCGGTGACCTAATCGTGTCGGTGGAGCACATCGGGATCTGCATCGGCGGCGGCCGGATGATCAGTGCCCGGTCGCCGTCGCTCGGGACGGGGATCGGGACGTTCCCCGGCGGGTTCCCGGCCGGGCCGCCGGTGTACCGGCGGCCGCCGTTCCCGAGCCAGATCAAGTCCGCGCAGGGCACCGCCCCTGCCGATCTTCACGCCTAGGGGGCGGCACGTGGCGATGGCGCCTGAGGATGATCAGATTGTCGGCGGGACCGTGCTGCGGATCCCCGCGATCCAGAGCCCGAACTACGTTGCCGGCACCTCGGGCTGGATCATCCGGCAGGACGGGACGGTGGAGTTCGCGGCCGGCCTGTTCCGCGGCTCGATCGAGTCGGGGACCGACCCGGGGCAGCACGTCATCTTGAACAACCCGGCGACGGGGGACGCGGTCGACGTCTACGACGCCGGCAACAACCTGGTGACGTACATCAATCGCCTGGGCGTGGTGGCCGCGGTCGACCCGTCGACGGGCCACCTGGCCCGGATGACGCAAGGCCAGTTCCAGCAGAGCGACGGCGGCAGCAACGACAGCGCGCTGATCCTGCTGCCGGCCGCGTCGACGTCGCAGCAGACGGAGCTTGACGTGCTGGTGTCCCCGCCGGTGGGGACCACGTACACGCTGCGGCTGGTCGGCGGCAGTGACGACGGCAGCAAGTCCCCGACGCTGATCGGGAACGAACGCGGGGTGTCCGGGAGCCTGGTCCAGAGCGACCAGGTGAGCAGCGGGAACCTGCGGCATCAGGGCACGGTCAGCGGCAGCAACACCGACGCATCCGGGTTCCTCACCTTCGCGCACGGGGCGGCGTTCACCCCCACCCGGATGCTGTTGCAGCCGCACGACGTCGGGACGCCGGCGTTCGGGATGCTCGACTACATCAGCGGGTCCCTGTCCGCGTTCAACGCCACGGTGTTCGCCAAAAACTTCAACGGGACGACCCGGACGGCGGCGCCGATCACGTTCGACTACGAAGTGTCCGCATAGGGGGTGTGTATAAGTGCCCAAGTCGATAGAGCGCAGGTTGCGCCGGACGGCGAGGAAGAAAGGCTATAGCGAGGAGCGTACAAACAAGTACGTATACGGTACGCTCTCGAGCATGAAGAAAGCGAAGCGCCACAAGCGGTGATCTTCGCAGCGTGCCACGAATGAGGAGCGTGAGCATGGCGCAGCAGCAGGACGAGGAACGGCCCCCGGCGGACCGGGGGCCGTATTCTGATTTCCACTTCGCGGGGCCCGGCTCGGTCTCCCAGACTGCCCCGGACGGGCGGATAGGGTGGTGGCCGGGCCGCGGCTACGCGTCGCCGATGAGCCCGAACATGCCGCCGGCACTGGCCGAGCTGCTGGACCAGTTGGCCAGCGCGCCGGTTTCGGCCCGCATCCAGAACGGCAGCTCGGGCATGAACGGCTCGGCCGGGACCGACACCAGTTCGCGCAGGTTGTCGCGCCAGCTGCGGGAGTCGCGCCAGGCGGCCGCGGCCGCGGGGTCCGGGCCGGTGGACGCCGGTTCGACGGCGGCGCCGTCTTCGGTGAGCGCCAGGCGGTAGAGCTCGAATCCGTGCGGCACGCCGGTGACGACCGTGGGCATCATGAATTCCCACGGCAGTTCGACCCCGAGGAACCGGATCGGTTCGCGGGTGGGCTGGTCGGACGGCTCGTCACCGGCGGCCGCGCGCCGCAGCAGATCGGCGAAGCTTATGGGGCGCTCGGCCGCATCGTCGTCCCAGAACGGATTGACGACCAGGTTTTTACCCATCAGTATCCTGTCTCCTCACAGGTTTGACGGTTCCCCCGTGGCGCCGGTGGGCCGGCGGGGCCGGGGGCTTCACTTCGGAGCGTAGCTCGGCAAGCTCGGCGCGTACAGTGGCTATCTCCCTCAGGATCCTGTCGTCCGTCTCGGCGTGGTGTGGCAGGGCCCTGATAAGGCGCTCGAGAGAGCGGCCCCAGCGGTAGATCCCGCGGGCCGACCAGGTGACCACGGTCGACAGGATGATGGCGGCGGCGCCGGCGACTACCTGCGCGACGGCGGCGGGCATCAGGAATTCCGATACACGGTGTAGCGAAAATGAAGACGTTCCACGGAATCCCCCTGCGGCCGCGGCGACTGGTGAATTCAAGACCCGGTGGGAGTAGAGTACCCCCATTCGAGGACAAAGCATTGAGGGCCCTGAGGTGGAGACTCAGGACCCTCGAGCGCTCTCAAGTGCTTTGTCCTCCCTGGCGGAAAGGACTTTTATGCACAACGCTCGACCAGACTATCCGGGAGGCGTCGCACATGTCAACGATGCCATGAGCCAGGGCAATCCGGCCGATTCCCCGGCTTTTACGCTGGAACTTCCGGGTGTCACGTGGTGGTCTGATGACGCGCTTCGTGACCACCCGTTCCCTGATCTCCAGTGGTTGATCCCGTCAGAGCTGCCCGTGGGCTACACGGTGATTCTGGGCGCGCCGAAGACGGGGAAGACCGCCTTGATCTTGCCGATCGCGCATAGGCTTGCGGGTTCGGGTATGCGGGTGCTGTATCTGAAGCTCGACGACTCGCTGCGGCGTATGCGCGGCCGTACGATCATGGCGAATCCGAAACCGGCCGGGCATGAGGGGCCATGGGGTTATGCCGACCTGTTCTATCTGGACGGGTGGCGGCCGCGTAACGCCTATGAGGCGTTCGGGCAGCTGGGGTTCTGGCTCGGGTGGGCGGCCGGGCAGGGGCACCCGTTCGATGTGGTGATCGTGGACACCTACGGCCGGTTCGTCGGCCGGCGGCCGCAGGGCGACGTCTTCGGGTTCGACTACGAAGTGGGTGAGCGTTTCAAGCAGCTGTGCGAGGTGCACAGCGTGTCGGTGATGGTCACGCACCACACGCGCAAGGGGGCCGGGGCCGAGGAAGACTGGCTCGACGTCGTGTCGGGCTCGGCGGGCATCACCGCGGCGGCCGACGCGATTTGGTACATCACGCGGACCCGCGGCGGCCGTGACGGGATTCTGCGGATCACCGGTAACGACATGGAGGAGATCGAAAAGCCGGTCGTGTTGGGCTCTGACATGGTGTGGCGCTTCAACGACGCTATCTCGCCAGGTCAGGGCAGGCACACGGGAACGCCGCGGCTGGTCCTGGACCACTTGCACCGGGTGGCGGAGGACAGCGCGCGCGGGATCGCAGAGGCGCTCGGCGCGCAGCAGAACACGGTGCACGTGGCGTTGCAGCGTCTGGCCGCTGATGGTCTGGTGGAGGTGGCGCGCCGGGGCCGGGACCAGTTCTGGTCCCTGACTCTCGTGCCTGACAATCAGGTAGGATCGGGACCGCGCAACGGCGCCGCGCCGCCGTCGGAATCCGGCGGCCCGGCGCCGGCGCCGGCCCGGCCGGATTCGGTCCCTGCTCCGGTGCCGTCCGGGCCGGCGCCCACCTCGGACCCCTCCCCCCCGGATCCGATCCCCGGGGGGGAGGCGACTCCGCTCTACTCGGGGTCGTCCCGCGCCACGTCGAAGATGATCGAGTGTCTGACGGTGAACCCGGACGGGAGCAAGCGCCGGCTGTATCCGGCGTTCACCCTCGAGCCGTGGGTGAAGGAACTGGCGCCGTACGACGCTATGTGTCTGGGCGGGAAGTCGAACCAGTGGAATCTGTGGCCGGCCTCGAGGCCGGCCGGGCTGGTGATGCGGGTCGACCGCAAGGCGGCTTACTGGTCCAGCTCGGCGTGGATGTGCCCGAACGTGCTGACCCGCCGGGGCCCGATGACGATGGAGGAAGTCGCCCATGAGAAGTGGGCGGGGATCTTCCAAATCGCGACCACGCCGTGGGTGCACCGTCACCTGCCGAGCCCGTACGGGGCGGAGCGGCCGCGCGCGCGGGAGCTGGTGACGCGCGCGACGCTGAATCGCCTGTCGGCTCTGGCCCGGCAGGGGCACATGGAGATGCCGCGGATTCTGATGGGCGCGGTGGGCCGGGGCACGGAAAGGCTGATGGACGGCTGGATGGACTGGTGCCTTGCCGAGCGGCGGCGGGCGGCGGGGGATCCCGAGCTGGCGCAGCTGATCAAGGATGATCAGAACCTTGCGATCGGGAACCTTCGGGTGATCGGGCAGCATGCGGACGGGTCGCAGAAGTCGCCGGGCCCGGTCGACCGGTGGGATTGGCAGTACGCGTTCATCTCCCACCACTACGCGATGGTTCACCTGTGGGCGCTTCGCGCGCTGATGGCGGGTGAGCCGCTGATCGGGTTGGGCAACACCGATGAGTTGGTGTTCCTGATCCCCGACGGCGCCGGGCCGGACTGGCGGCCGGCCTCGATGGTGAAGCTGTTCGAAAAGCACTACGTTGCGGTCAAGGGCATTGAGGATGCCGGCGAGTGGTGGGACCGCGGCGGCCGCGGGTTCAAGGACGGTGGGAAGTGATCGACCACAGCTACCTGTTCGGCCCGTGTTCGGCGTGCGGGGCGCTGTTCTACAGCATGTGTGCCGGAGAGATGATCTTGACGGGGTGTTGTGATGCTTGCAGCCACCCGGTGATCACGGTCTTCACGCACGACCCTGTCCCGGGGGAGGCGGGGACCGATGAAAGCGCGCGGTGACAGCTTGGGCGCGGCAATCGCTGCCTTCGTCGCCGCTGTTCCGGAACGGACCACGAAACAGGAACTTGCCTACGTGCTGTCGGCACGCACGGGTGCCTCGAGGGCATCGGTGGCCCGGCAGCTCGGCGTGAAACAGCGGACCCTAACCGCCTGGTCCAAGGGAACCCCGCCCAGCAAGGCATCTCAGGGCAAGATCAAGGCGTTGTATCAGAAGTTCTACGGGATCAACAATCGGGGGAACCTGCCGGCGAACATACGGAGCGCGCCACTGCGGATCACGAACCGGTCGGACCCGTCGGGGATCACGATCGGCCGCCGCGTTGTCAACCCGTTGAAGGTTGAGCGGTCGACGCGTCGCAGGTGGGACCGGATCATCAGCGCTGAGACGGTACAGGACGCCTACGACAACTTCGTGCGGGACGTTCTGGGCCCGTCGGAACTCCCGCCGGTGGGCGGCAACTATCTGAATTTCGAAGACGGGGAATACGAAATTGAAAGCGTCTGATACAATCCGCGCATGGCGCCCAATGTGATGATCAGTGACCAGGTGATCGTGCTGGTCGAGCCCGAAGACAACAACGGATCCCCCTACGCACCGGGCATCG
>Ga0207699_10001018_pt1 | contig 13275 bp, 12 predicted proteins | sample LARL51metaG_FD_184344 | JGI IMG/M metagenome (GOLD analysis project Ga0207699, IMG submission 184344) | Corn, switchgrass and miscanthus rhizosphere microbial communities from Kellogg Biological Station, Michigan, USA - LAR L5-1 metaG... | ecosystem: Host-associated > Plants > Roots >...
CGCGGCGCCCAGCACCAGAATCTCCGCGCTGTCGGAGATGGAGGCCGGTGCCGCGCTCTTCGCGAGCGCGATCTCGGCGTCCCGGTCCATCCGGTACTGCTCGATGGGGGCCATGGTGGGATACGGGGCGGCAGTGCTCTGGGCCCATGCGGTTGCCGGCAGCAGGAACGCGATGCCCAACTCTACTAGACTGATCCTCATAGGACGGCCCTCGATGGTAGAAGCTCGAGAATACCCCCTCCAGAACGCCGCCGGCCGTCATTGCGCCGATCAGCGAGTCCGGCGCGCCCGTTGCCGTTGCAGGGCGGGTCGGGGCGTCCAGTAAGGGTCGTAGCGATGAAGCCAGATCATGGCCTCCCGGATCGGCATAATCGAAAGCCGGACGGTGACCGTGCGGCTCTCTTTGAAACGCCGGATCAAGCCCGCCTTCGAGAGCACAGCGAGGTGTTTCATCAGGGTGGGGAGCTTGATCTGGAAGTGCTGTCCCAACTCACTCACGGTCAAGGTCTTCTGGCGCAACAGGTGGGCCATGATGGCGCGACGCGTGGGGTAACTGAGGGCGGCGAAGGTGTCATCCAGGCCGGAGCGATACTTTACCATGTGGTGAAGTATCAGAATTCAGTGGAACAGGGTCAAGGCTCGCCGCGGTGCGTCTCTACTTCCCCACGCAGAAGCTCGAAAAGACACGAGTCAACACGTCGTCCGCGGTCACCGCACCGATCAGAGAATCGAGCGCCCCCGTAGCGGCCCGCAAGTGCGTCGCCGCGGCGATCGCCTCCACTCCTGCGTCCCGCGCTTCCCCGAACAGGTCGAGCTCCCGGAGCGCGGTCTCGAGCGCCTGACGATGACGGGCCCGCGTCACGACGGGCTCGACGTCGCCCAGGGCGATCAACTTGCCGAACGCGACCCGCGCGAGCTCCTGCCGCAGTTCCTGCATCCCGGTGCCGGTCAAGGCCGAGACGCAGAGAGAGGCGCTAAGGCGCTCGGTCGCCATGTCGCCAAGTAGATCGCTCTTTGTACGGACTTCGATTATTGGGACTGAATCCCTTAGCGACTTGGCGTCTTGGCGACTTAGCGTCTCATCACAGTACAGAATGACGTCGGCCGCGCCGAGGTATTTCCGACTCACCTCAATTCCCATCTTCTCGATCTTGTCCGTGGCGTCCCGCAGGCCGGCCGTATCCACGAGTCGAAACGGAAATCCGGCGATCACTGCCGGGGCTTCGATCGCATCCCGGGTGGTGCCGGGGATCTCCGTCACGATGGCTCGTTCAGATCCCAAGAGCGCATTGAAGAGCGTGGATTTCCCCGCGTTCGGCGGCCCCGCGATGACCAGCAAGGCCCCCTCGCGCAACCGCTCCCCCTCCGCCGCAGTGCCCAGGAGGCCCGCCACGCGTGCCCGCACAGCCTCCCAGGCTCCTGCCACGCGCTCCGGAGTGACGGGGCCGTCATCCTCCTCCGGAAAGTCGATCTCGTACGCTGTGAGGCCCTCCAGCTCCAGGATCTCCGAGCGGAGCGCCTCGAGGCGCTTCGACAATCCCTGATCCAGTTGAGCCAGTGCCCGCCTTCGCTGCGCCGGCGCGCTGGCATCAATGAGGTCAGCGGTGGCCTCGGCCTGCAGGAGATCCATCTTGCCATTCAACACCGCCCGCCGCGTGAACTCGCCCGGCTCCGCCGGACGCGCCCCCGCCCCCACGAGCGCCGCCAAGGCTTCCGCGGGCACCAGAAGGCCGCCGTGGGTCGAGATCTCGACCAGGTCTTCCCCTGTGTAGGAATTGGGGCCAGGAAAGCAGACGGCGAGCACATCGTCCACCGTCGACAGGCGAGCCCGGAACACGGTCCGAGGCGGATCGGGACGCCAGGGGGCGAGACACTTCTCGGCAATCGCGAACACACCCCGACCCGAGAGCCGAAGCAGAGCCACCGCCGATCGTCCGGGCGGAGTGGCCAGCGCGACGATCGGATCGGAGAGCATCAGCCGGTCGTCAGGAGGTCCCGCGTTTTGCCTGGTCTCTCAGCCGCTTCTGCGAAATCATCCACTGCTGGGGCAGGCTGAAGAGGTTCGACACCAAATAGTAGAGGTTCAACCCGGACGACAGCCGGAGAAAGATGAACGTCATCAGCGCCGGCATCATGTAGACCATCGACGCCGTCTGCGGATTGGGTGGAATGCCCCGCTGGCCGATCTTGGTCAGGGCGAACATCGAAAGGCCCATCACCACCGGCAGGATGAAGATCGGGTCGTACCGCGACAGGTCCGGAAGCCACAGGAACGACGACCCGCGCAGCTCGATCATGTACTGAAACACAAAGTACAGCGCGATGAGCATCGGATACGGAATCAGCATCGGGAGACACCCGCCGAGGGGGTTGGCGTTGTGCTCCTTGTACAGCTTCATGGTCTCCTGCTGGATACGCGCGGGGTCGCCCTTGTACTTCTCCTGCACCCGCTTGAGCTCCGGCGCGATCGCCTGCATGCGCATCTGCGATGCCATGGCCTTTTGATTGAGCGGCCAGAGGAGGACGCGGACCAGCACCCCGAAGAGAATCAGGAGCAGGCCGTACGCCATCCCGAATGACTCGTGCGCCCAGAGCAGGATGTTGGTGACGAGAATCGACACCCACCGGATGATGGGGCGGAAAATGGCCCAGCCGTACGGGTTCGCATCATCCAGGTCGTGCCCGATCGCGGCGAGCCGGCGGTGCTCGAGGGGCCCCACATACATGCTGTACTGGAAGTCGCCAGCGGCCGGGACGGGCAACGTGAGCGCGACACTCATACGGGTCGCGATGCCCGACTTGCCGCCGAAGAGGCCCTTGGAGCTGTCGGGGCGAGGGCCCCCCACCGCCACCGCTCCCGCGAACTGGGCCTGGCCCGGCTCGGTGGCCAGAGCCCCGACCAGGAAGTACTTCGACTTGATCCCCGCCCACTCGAACGGCCCGTCGTAGACCGCCCGCTCGTTCTCGCTCACCGAGCTGAACGCGTGCTTTTCGGTCTTCGACGACTTGGTGACCACCGCGTAATCGCGGAAGGAACCCGTGGAGTCGGCTTCAGTGTTCCGCAGACCATCGCCCAGGCCCACCAGCATCTGCGCGCCCGCCGCGGAGAGGCCGGTGACCTGCCCCTTCACGCCGATGCGGTACTCGTCGGGCCGGAACGTGTACGCGATGGTGATGGTCGACGTACCACGGGCCGCAGTGAGCGTCAGGGTGCCCGCGTCCCCGGCCACGCTCATCACACGGGCCGAGGGCGTAAACGACAGATCCGTGAGGTCCAGCGTGTCCGAGCCCACGGCGATGCGCCGGGCCAGGAAGGGTCTTCCGGCAGGAACCAGCTCCACCACCTGCCCCGAGTCGCCCGCGGCGAAGGACTTGTAGTCCGCGAGACGCGCCGAAACGATCGTGCCGCCGCGAGTGCTGATGCCGATACGGAAGAGCGGTGTGGTCACCCAGACAGTGTCGGCGGGAGCCGTGGGCCGTTGGGCCGGATGTTCCGTTGGCTGGGGCGCCTGGGCGGAAGGTGCCGCCGCGGGGGTATGCAGCGACTCGGCCGCCACGTTCAGGCTGTCTGCGGCAGCTTGCGGCCTCACGGGCTTGGACGGCCAGATGAGGCTCGGGACGATGATCACCAGCGCAAACAACACCAGGGCCAGAAAGACGCGTCGGTCCACAAATTTTCCTTCGACCAAGGGCGCCTTACGGCACCGGGTCGTAGCCACCGGGATGAAAGGGATGACACCGCGCCACGCGACGGATCCCCAGCCAGGACCCCTTCAAAGCGCCGTACCGCTCCACAGCTTCATAAGTGTAACGGGAGCAGCTTGGCGTGAAGCGACACTGCGTGAACACCAGATGCGACAGCGTGAGTTGGTATACGCGGATCAGGCCCATCACGACGGTTCGGGGTATCCGAAGAATGTTCACTTGATCTTCGTTGCGGCCTGCGCCAGCTCGTCCCGGAGCACGGCAAAGGTCGCGGCGTACGCTTCACGACGGGCCCGCACCACCAGGTCTACGGGTGGCAGCTGCCGGAGGGTTTCGCGGCGCAGGATTTCCCGGATGCGGCGTCGCAACTGATTGCGCTGCACCGCGGTCCGCTGGTACAGGGGAACGATGATGCCGGAGCGGGAACGTCCAGAGTGCGGTCGGGGAAGCCACGCGAGCTCAAGGTGCGGCAACCGGACGCGTTTGCCGGTATTCCAGCAAGACTGGAGATCCGGACCGCGCCCCAGCCGGGCGCGGCGCGGATGCCGCTCGCTCGTTTACCGGCTCCGGTGCTTGGAAGCGATGCGGATGGTCAGGCGCTTCCGCCCCTTTTTGCGGCGGCGGGACAGCACGGCGCGACCCCACTTGTCGGCCATCCGTTTGCGGAAGCCATGCTTATTGACGCGCCGCCGATTTCGCGGCCGATATGTCGGACCCATGGTGACCTCACGTAAGGGCGCAAAAATTACACGGGGCGCGCGAGCGTGGTCAATGGTTGACTTTTCCACATAGCGCCCGTACTTTCGGGCCGCCCTTGCAGACCTCCCACCATTTTTCTCAATCGTGATGGAGCAGTCAGCTAAAGAAGCGTGGAAGCGCCTCCTCGATGAGGCGCGACGGGAACTACCCGACTCGATCGTGCGCACCTGGCTCGAGCCTGCTGAGCCGATCGCGCTCGACGACGGGCGCCTGATCGTCGGCGCTCCGGATCAGTTCGCCGTCGAATGGAACGAGTCAAAACACTCGGGGTTGCTCGCCCGGGCCGCCGAGCGCGCTCGACGACGGGCGCCTGATCGTCGGCGCTCCGGATCAGTTCGCCGTCGAATGGAACGAGTCAAAACACTCGGGGTTGCTCGCCCGGGCCGCCGAGCGCGTCCTGGGTCAGCCCACCACCGTGGTGTTCAAGGTCCAGGACGAGCGACAGCACCGCCCGCAAATGGACTTCTTTGTCGCCGCGAAAGACAACCCTGACGCCCGCGCCGCCGTCACCGGACGCGCCGCCACGACCCAGCCCCTGAACGAGCGGTACACGTTCGAGAGCTTCGTGGTCGGCAAGTCGAACGAGCTCGCCGCCGCCGCGGCCCACGCGGTGGTCGAAGCACCCGGACTCACCTACAACCCGTTCTTCATCTACGGCGCCACGGGACTGGGCAAGACCCACCTGATGCAGGCCATCGCGCACGCCGTCGTGGCCCGGAACCCCGGGACCCGGCTGCTGTACGTAGGTGCCGAGCAGTTCATCAACGACGTGATCGAGAGCATTCAGGCCCGGACCATGCCCGAATTCCGGCGCCGCTACCGGAACGAGATCGACCTCCTCCTGGTGGACGACGTCCACTTCCTGGAGGGGAAGGAAATGACGCAGGACGAGTTCTTCCACACCTTCAACGCCCTCTTCGAAGGCCGCAAGCAGATCGTCCTGACGTCCGACCGCCCGCCCAAGGAGATCCCCGGGCTCGAAGACCGGCTGGTTTCGCGTTTCGAGTGGGGCATGGTGGCGGACATCGGCCAGCCCGACCTCGAACACCGCATCGCCATTCTCCGGAAAAAGGCGCACCAGGATCACCTGGAGCTCACCATTCCAGACGACGTGCTTCGGTTCATCGCCGAGCACGTCAGGTCGAGCGTCCGGGAGCTCGAAGGCTGCATCATCAAGCTGCTCCTCTTCGCGTCCCTGAAGAACCGGGAGGTCTCCATCGACCTGGCCCGGGAAGCGCTGTCCGACAAGATCCGCCAGGGGGACGACGCCGGCTCGATGTCGAACCAGGCCGCCCCCAGTATCGACCGGGTCCAGGAGGTCGTCGCCCGGCGCTGGGGAGTCACCCCGGAGGGGCTCCGCTCCAAGGCCCGGACCAAGACCCTCACCATCCCCCGCCAGGTGGCCATGTACCTGGCCCGGGACATGCTGGGCATGCAGCTGGTGGAGATCGGCCAGGCGTTCGGGGGCCGGGACCACTCGACCGTCATTCACAGCGTGGACAAGGTGGAGCGGCAGATGATGCGGGACCGGATCTTCAAAGAGCGGATCGAGAGCGCCCGGACCGAATTATCCGCATTGTAGACAGTCGGGATGTGGGGATGTGGGGGAGTGGGGATGCAGGTCGCTCCGTACACAATGAGCCAACAATCCCAACATCGAGCCAACACGGGCCGGCAGTGAAAGAGCATTGAGACGCGAGACTTGCGGATTCCGTCCACATATCCCGCTCTCTACTACTACTACTAGTTTTATATATAGAGAAGTAAAAGCATTCTTTCCTGGGGATAAATGAAGTTCACGATCACGCGGGACCAGCTGCAGGAAGGTCTGACGGCCGTGGCGGCCGCGATTCCCGCCAAGACCACCCTACCCGTGCTCTCCAACGTTCTGGTGGAGGCCACGAAGCAGGGCGTCCGCCTCTCAGGCACCGACCTGGACATCGCGGTCAGCACGATGGTCTCGGCCGATGTGGATGCCGAAGGGGCTGCCACCCTCCCGGCCAAGAAGCTCGTGGACATCGCCCGGGAGCTTCCCCCCGCAGCCATCCGGTTTACCGGAGCCTCCGAGCAGCGGGTGTCCATCGAGTGCGGGAAATCCCGCTTCAAGCTGCTGGGGCTGCCGCGGGAGGAGTTCCCCTCCTTCCCCGCCGTCAAGTTCGACGGTGCCTCCAAGGCCGCAGCGGGTGTGGTCCAGAAACTGATCAACCACGTGGCCTTCGCGGCTTCCACCGAAGAAAGCCGTCCCATCCTGAACGGTGTGCTCTGGGAGCTTCGGCCCGACCGGATGCGGATGGTCGCGACCAACGGCCACCGCCTGGCCAAGATGGATGTCCCGTCCACCGGCTCCGCCACCGCCGACCTGATCGTGCCCCCCAAGGCCCTCGACCAGATTCGCCGGCTCTTTGCCGCCGACGTCGAAATCCAGATCGCCAAGAGCGACAACCACATCGGATTCCGGGCCGGCGGGAAGCTCGTGTTCTCCCGGCTCATCGAGGGTCCGTACCCGCCGTACGAGAACGTGATTCCCCGGGAGAACGACAAGTCGGCGACGGTGGACCGGAACGCCATGATGGGAGCGCTGCGGCGCATGAGCGTGGTCGCGAGCGACCAGACCCACCGCATCCGCCTCGCACTCTCGGGCGGGACCTGCCGGTTTTCGGTGCAGACCCCCGACCTGGGCGAAGCCCAGGACGAGCTCACCGTGGCCTACGAAGGGGAACCGCTGGAAATCGGCTTCAATGCGACGTACCTGCTGGAGATCCTGAAGTTCATGCCCACCGATGAAGTGCGGTTCACGTTCAAGGCTCCGGAACGCGCGTGCACCGTCGAGCCGGTCAGATGGAATGACCCTGCCAGCTACATGGCGCTGGTGATGCCGTTGAGGCTCGTCGACTAGGACTTGGGTTTCCTAGCGGTGTCAGTCCTGGCCGTATCGGTATCCACGGGAATCACTACGGGAATCGAATCCAGCACCGCCTGCGGAATCGCCGGAATCAACAGCGAGTCGATGGACGCCGTGTCCGGCGGGATGTAGACGTTGAACCCATGGTACCGCGCGAGAATCAGATCCCGCCGCGCGAGGGTCAGCCCCGGATGAAAGACCGGATTCGACGACCGCGGGTGCGGTAAGGTCGCCGCCAGCTCCGCCGCCTGTTCCTCGCTGAGATCTGCCGCCGACACGCCGAAGTAGTCCCGGCTCGCCTGCCCCACCCCCCACACACCCGGCCCCCACTCCACCACGTTGAGGTACAACTCCATGATCCGGTCCTTCGGGAGCGCGAGCTCGAGCCGCACCGCGGTGACCGCCTCCTTGAGCTTCCGGAGCGGATTTCGTGACGGGGAGAGATAGAGGTTCTTCGCGAGCTGCTGGGTGATGGTGCTGGCGCCGCGGATCCGGTCGCGGCGGCGCCACGCCGCCCGCACGGTGGGCCAGAGTTTCTGGTGCGGGGTCAGCTGCAACGCGTCCGCGATTTCGGCGAAGTCGATCCCGTGGTGAGTCCGGAAGCGGGAGTCTTCGCCGATGATCACCATCCGCTGCATGACCGGAGCGATCGATGAGAGCGGCAAGCGGTGGACACCCGCGGGTGCGGGCGGCGGCGGCTCCTCGCGCATCATGGCGGTGACCCGGGGGGAATGAGACCGCCACCAGACTGGGGGAGGCCACACGCCGAAGAGCCAGACGATGGCCAGGGTGCCGATTCCAAGGGTCCACCGCCGTACGCGGCGCCCCCACCCCCCGAGCATCGACCCTAGTGCCTCGACGAAGGGATCTTGGCCGAGAGGCCGTAGAGCGTCACGGCGTTCACGGAGGACACGTCACCCGGTGTAGTGGTCACGACGCCGATCTGATTGAGTCCGCCGATCGAGATGCCCAGCGCGAACTGGGTGCGCCGGAACTTCTGATCGGTATCCATCCGGAGGATGAAGCCCAGAGGGAAGCCGGGCTCGAATTGGGCCCGCAGGTCCGCTCCGAACACCTGGAAGCCGGAGGGATTCGCGGCGAGGAGTGCGCCGAGGCCCAACCCCGGGGCCAGCTGGAGCGAAGCGCTGCCGGTATACCGGACGCGCTGCACCAGGCCCCGCACCCTCGGCTGGCCGATGTTCGCGATCACGACCGCCGCCGTAAGCGGTCCGGCCGCCTTGAAGGTCACCCCCAGGTCGAAGCCCGTTCCCTTCGTGCCTCCGCGGTACCAGGTGGTGCCGAGGCCGACGGCCATCGCTCCCTCTCCGGTGGCGAACGCCAGCTTGTACGTGCCGGCTCTCGTGCCCCCGGAGAATTGGTCGCGCTGATAGGCGAAGCCCAGCCCCCTGGCGTTGAAGCCGGCATTGAGCTGGCGCAGCTGACCCAGCGAGCCCGGGTTCGCGACCGTGAGATCGAAGTAGACCGAGGCTTCCTGGCGCACCGCCAACCCGGCCGGCGTGACCCAGATGGCGCGCGCGTCCTGGCCTTCGGAGGGGAAGAGATAGGTGTCGGAGCGGTTTTGAGCGACCTGGGCGGACAGACTGGCGCCCAGGAGCGAAAGGCCGAGAGCGGCCGCCGTGAGCGCGCGGCTCAGGGCAGCACCGCGATGGTCGTATGGGATATCTGGTGTCGAGGAATGGCCATTCCCTGGGGATCGAACGTAATCACTATACCCGCGCTGTCGGTGGTGCTGCCTCCGAGGAACCGGCCGGCCGCGGAGAGTTGCAGGCGCCCGGCGTGCGTGCCCGTGCCGGAGAGCGCGAAGGTCGCACCGCCGGCTGCCCCCGAGCCCGAAACCGTGAATCCGCCGGAGACCTGGATCCCCAGCTGGCGCACACCCGAAGGGCTTTCCCAATCACCGGTGACATAGTGACTCACCGCCCGGTCGACGACCACGGCGGCGCCCGTCGTGTCCGTCGCCTCCGTCGAATCGCTCCACGAGGCCCCGGGCGCCACGCCGGCGGCGGGCAGTTTCGGATAGAAGGTCCGGAATCCGCCGAACAACTGAGCCAGGTTCCTGGCAATCGAGACGTCCGACGGACGCGGGTCGATCAACTGTCCCGACGGAGAGAGCCGGCCATCGTAGCGCAGGCCCCGGGCCGATTGCAGGTCGACGGTGGGCGGCAGCACCGTGGCCGAGTCGGCCAGGATGGAATCGATGGTGAGGGAGACGGCGTACCCGCGAACGTCGGCCGGACCGATGATGACGGCGGTGACGTAAGTCCGGAGCCCGATCTCCTGCACCTGATCGCCCGTCGGCAGCTGCTGGTCGACGTGGTGGCGCTGGGTGATGAGGTACCGCGTGATCCCCGGAGCGTACCTGAGGGGCGCGGATTGCGGGATCGACGGCGTCGCTGAGGCGGGAATGGGAGGACCACCGGCGGTCGACGTTGGAGCGATGGTGCCCCCGCAGGCGACGACGGCTCCGGCGGCCAGGGCCAGTGAGATTCGCATCACGTTGTAGCCCCAGTGCGGTCGGTTTTGGTCCGCCCGAACACCGCGACCATCTCCGCCCCCTCCGACGACACGCGCAACAAACTCCACCCCCGGCGCCGCATGTCGGCGCGCCAGGCGATGAGCTTCTGCCATTCCTCACTGGTAGTACGGAAAACCCGCAAGTCGGCGACCGACTCCCATTGCGGGGGATACGGCTTGAGAGGAACGGGGGTTGGTGGGGCCATAAGCCGAGTTCTGTTTGGCCGCCTTGCGGCGGTCAGATGGTCATCTCTCTGGGATGGCTGTCGCCAGCCACCTCGTGCGGCCTACCCGCAGCTCGAGCGATCCGGGCTCGGATCTCGCTGCTTATTTGGCCTTGCTCCGACTGGGGGTTACCCTGCCACGACCGTTGCCGGCCGCGCGGTGGGCTCTTACCCCACCTTTTCACCCTTGCCCTTGGATTAGGGCGGTCTGTTTTCTGTGGCCCTTTCCGTCGCCTCACGGCGCCCAGGTGTTACCTGGCAGTCAGCCCTATGGAGCTCGGACTTTCCTCGGAATCGCCCGACCTGGCAGCGACCCGCGACCATCACGCCCCACCAATTCCCCGTCCCTGGAGAAGGTACCGATCTCGAGCGCCCCCCGGCAAGGCGGGAGGTGCCAACTCCTCATTTCTCAGGCACTAAGCGTCGTACGAGCCGCCACGTACTGTCGTTTCCGGGCGAACTGCCGGACCGGCGGGCGTCGAGCCAGAACCCGTCGTTCTCCCGGAAGGCCAGGGGCCTCAAGCCCCCCCAGGCCCCTGGCGTGAGGCCCTGTGGGACCAATTGGAAGGCCGTCAGCACGTTGATCCCCCGGCCCCGGTAGCGGCCGTTGGTCTGCCGCGACGAGGGGTCCCGTGTGAGAAGGATGACCGGTGCCCCCGGGGTCGACCACCCGCGCAGAAGCCCCCGGCCGAACCAATCCTGTGGGGGGGCCGCGGCCCGCACCGCCAGCATGAGGCCCGGACGAATCCGGAGCATGCGGGTCCTCAAGTCCGACGCGCGGGTGGTGGTGACACGCTCGAGAGCTTCGAAGAGGTCGTCGACCAGTCCTTCGTTCAGCAGGACGTCGTAGCGATCCTGCGGCGCGACCTTCTTCAGATCCGCGGCCTGCGCCGCGGTCACCGCGGAGTCCTTCACCATGGCGTCGAGACCGGCGTCGAAGTCCGCTTCGCAAATCGTCGCGGCCGGCTGGGTAGACGACGGTTCGCGTTCGAGGTCGAGCGCCACGGCGGGGATCAGATCCTGGTGCTGGGCCGCGAGCCGGGCCAGCGTGATCATGCCCGGCACGAGGGCGGCGTTCCAGTATCCGGGATCGAGGAGACACCGCCCCGCCGCGACGCCCGTCGTGTCGGGCGGCAGGCGGAACGAATCGGGCTCGAGCGCCGGCACCCAACGCGCGCTGGTCTGCTCCAGTCGGTCTCCCATCACCTTCCAGACGTTCTGCGTCACCGTCCGCTCCCACGGCGCATAGTGGGTCGACTCAGCCATCGCTTCCACGTTCGCGGGTCCGGCAAAGACGTTGAACGCGCCGACATCGAGGAGTGAAGTCAGCGAGTCGAGCGTGGTCTTTCGCTCGAGATACCCCGCGCGGAATCCCGGCGCCTCCGCCCAGAGCACCCGCAGGCCGGCATGTCCGGTCCAATCGGGGAGCGTCCCGGGTTCGGCGTTCGGATGCGGATCGACATGGAGAGGAAGTATCAGCGGGCGGGACCCCCCAGGTGGGGTCGCCAGCGGCAGCCGCGAGCGGACCGACTCGGGCCCCCCTTCGAGTGACAACGGTACCGGGCCGACGGCGGCCGGCACGTTCGCCCATTCCGCGGGCCGCCTGGTCCACCGCGCCACGGTTTCGAAGAATTCCTTCGTGGCTCCGGTGTCCTCCACGGCCAGCGCCTCGCGGCTGGTCACCACCACCAGCCCCTGGGCCACCCGGGCGGCGGCGACGATGGCGGGTTGGGGGGCGCCGCGGGTCGCGGGCCGGACCCGGGCGAGCGCCTGCCCCGGCAGCCGGAGCCGAAGGGTCCGCGGGTCCGCCAATTCCACCGGGAGGAGATCGACGCTCGGTAAGGCCCGGCGGATGGGTAGCGCCGACCGCGCGGGGGGTGGTGCGGAGTCGGTGATCTGGAGCCCGGCCCCCACGGACTCGAGCCACCGGTTCATGGTCCAGCGGTCCAGGGCGCTGGACGGATATCCGAGCACTACCACGCCGCCGGCGCGGACCCACTCGGTCAGGAGCACCGCGTCTCCCGTCGTCAGCGCGTCGGAGGGAGCGTCGGGCCGCATACCGCCGAGCACGACGACGCCGTGATAGCGGCTCAGGTCCTCGCGGGTGAGGTGCGGAAAAAAGCGGCGGTATTCCACCGTGTAGCCGGCGTCGTGCCAGGGGAGCGCGGTGGCCTGCAGATCGATGGGATCGCCAAGCGTGTAGTCGACGAGCAGGAGACGGCTCGCGCGGGGACGGCAGGCGGCGAGTGTGAGCAGCGCCAGGAGCGCATAGCCACGCGTGGTCACCCTCCAAAGATAGGAGGTTGACCGCGGTTTGATGCCGCGGCGGTAGGATGCGCCCGTGGTCACGGTGTGCACGGTGTTGCCCATGCCGGAGCGTTCCCGGGTGGATGCGGTGGGAGACGGATGCTTCACCACGGTCCACGTGGAGACGTTGCGGGAAGTGTTGCAGGCGGCGCGGCGCCGGAAGGTGGACGCCCTGCTGATTTCGGTGCACGCCTGCGCGGGAGCGGAGCTCCCCGCCGTGGCGCGATTCGTCCGCGAGTTCCCGGCGATCCCGGCCGTGGCCCTGGTGTCCCGGCACGACGGCCTCGCCACCGAGACCCTGCTCCGCCTCGGCGCCACCGGAATCCGCTCGGCGGTCGACTGCACCGAGCCGGGTGCGTGGCGCCGGTTGCGCGACGTCTTCGGGCATCCAGTCACGCCGGCAGCAGCCCGGATTCTCGCCAAACTGGTGCCCGCACTCGGCGATGCGCCCGAGGAAACGCGGGTGTTCTTCGAGGCGGTGGTCCGGCTCGCGCCGGTGATCGTGACGGTGCGGGGCCTGGCCCGCCACCTGCGCGTGACGCCGAGCACGTTCGTGTCACGCTTTCAGCGCGCCACCCTGCCCTCCCCCAAACGGTACCTCTCCGCCATGCGTCTTCTGCACGCGGCTTACCTGTTTCAGAATCCGGGACTGTCGGTGTCGGACGTGGCGTACCGGCTGGATTTCTCTTCTCCCCAGAGTTTCGGGAGACACCTGAAGGCGATTCTGGGTGTGACGGCGGGCGAGTTCCGCAGCCGTTTTCCGTTTGACGTGGCCTTGTCGCGTTACGTCGACCTGTTGATCACCCCGTACCGGGAGGCCCTGCGCGCGTTCTACCCCTTAAA
>Ga0207699_10001019_pt1 | contig 13262 bp, 12 predicted proteins | sample LARL51metaG_FD_184344 | JGI IMG/M metagenome (GOLD analysis project Ga0207699, IMG submission 184344) | Corn, switchgrass and miscanthus rhizosphere microbial communities from Kellogg Biological Station, Michigan, USA - LAR L5-1 metaG... | ecosystem: Host-associated > Plants > Roots >...
ATAGGCAAAAGCACCGACGCGCTGCAGACCCAGGCTCCCTGCCTGAAATCCCTGACTAGCGGTTAGAAACGTGTCATAACCGTGGCCGTTCGGGACGCTCACATTCCCGTCATTGCTACTAAGCATTGCGACTGAGTAGCGCGTCCTATCGTTTTTGGAATGGCCCATAACTTCGAAGCCAAGCTGGTTGTCACCGAGACCAAAAATGTTCGAATCACCAACTGGAACAAAGTGATAGAGCTGATAGAGGCCCCCGTTGTTGGAAAGAGTCACAATGCGTTTTTCGGAGAGGAGATTGTCGAGTTCGAACTTGCCGACCTTTATGTTCAGGTAGGACGAGTGCAGAAGATTGTCGAAACGAACCCATGCTGATTCGAAGTGAAACGCACCGGCATTATCGGCCGATGGCACCAGAAGGAACGAAATATTATTTGCTAGGGTGCCGCCGGTGAGGATGTCCAAGCCCGACAGATCAAATCCGTGAGTAGTAGTTTGTTGTTCAATGGTTCCGCCGGCACCATCATCGATGCCGTTCCGATTGATACTTTCCCGATGCCAACCTGGCGTAATTCGCATGGCGATGGGCCAGTAAGCGGGCTGCTGCCAGATGGGAGCGTCCCTGTCGTTGCCGAGCTGATATCCATTGTCCTTGAAGGTCTGTCCGAAGGCGTTCAGCTTGGGCCACGCTTCGTGACAAGCGGAGCAGGGCAACCCATATTTCCGCGCGAAAGCAGGGATGGCTTCAGCGGAAGGCGCGTAAGCTAATAAAAATAGACACGATAGCAACAGAGAGCCGAGGAGGGCTGCCCTTGGCCGTCTTGAGTTCAGTGAACTACTTGCCGGAAATTGGGTGCGCCAGGGAAAGGGCATTCGGCCTCCTGTCATGGAATCTGGTATAAATGGTGACAAATAAAAGACAATTTTTTAGGGACAAAAAAAAAGGCGCAGCGAGAGATAGAAGTCTTCTGTGATCGGCCAACTTGCCCGGGCAGACACGAGCCGCGAAGTGGAAGAGGTTTGTCACGTCAAAGTCGAGAGCCAAAGTCGCCTGCTTGCGCGCCAGCAGAACACTATTCTCTCTTCAACGTATAATTTATTACTAACTTCTCGGGCTTGAACGTGCGGATACTACTTCCGAGAAAAAGCAAAAGCAAGAACAAAAATCAATTTCGCGGATGAGGAGGAGAGAAAAAAGAATTGGAGAGTTCTAGTACTTATCAATAATAAAGGTCCGCGCCGGCGAGAGAAGACTCGATTCACTCTCATCTGTGTGCGCTACCGCTCGGTGTGCGGCGGGGAAAATCACATCGTAGGTAAAGTAGCCGGGTAGCGTAGACACAGTTGACACGTACGTGGCCCGAGTATTACGAACAGTGGTGGTGATCGTCGTTCGCAAGTGTTGGGAGACTGAAATGCGCGCTACAGGGGTATATGTTTCGGCCGTGTGCCTGTCATTTATTTTGTTCGCTGACTGTCTGCTTTTCGCGAAAACAACGGATAAGAATGGTGATATTGGATTCAGCGCCGACCTGGAAGGCAATCAAGCGGATGTACGGGAAGCGCTTGAGGCCGTGGTGAACGATGCGACCATTCACGGGACATATGTTTACGACAAGGAACAATCCCTGAATGGAGCGGAGGCGGAGGAAAAATCGAAGGCTCTAGGCGACTGGACGGGACCCGGGAAGGTCTACTTCAAGGTATTCCATGGCGCGCTTGCTCCCAGAAATTTCAAAGGTAGCGAAGATCAAGGGACGATTACCGTTCGATACGTCCTGCAAGATATCGCGCCGAACCGCTTTCGAATTCACATTGACGCGGTGTTCGTGGAGAACGAACATCGCACCGTGCATGCTTCCGAGGGCATCGTCGAATCTAGCGAATTCAAGGAAATTACGGACAAACTAAGAGCCATTCAACTGCAAGCGCAAAAGAACATTGAATCCAAAGCACGAATCGACGCGCAAATTGCGGCCAAAGAGGAACTGCTGCGGCGCAGGCAGGAGGAAGCGACAAGACTTTCGAATGCGGAGTCCTCCGCACAGGACCTGGTGCAACGAGTGCAAGAGTTGCGGCATAAAGTGGAAATGAGAGTGGCGGCGTCCGGCGCCCACGTAAAATCAGCTCCATTTGCGGCAGCGGCAACGCTTGAAACCTTGAAGCCATCTACAGATGTGGCGGTCATGATCCTTTCGCAGTATTGGTTGGGAATTGAAACATCGGACGGGCATCGCGGATGGATCAGAAAAGAAGAACTGGTCGCGTTACCGTGAACTTAAATCCGCGAAGGTTGGGTCGATTGGGCCTCCAAGTTCTGCTCCTGTCGATAGCTCACAGTCTCGCTCTGCCCGTGAGAGCGCAGAACAATCCTGTCGAGCGAACGTTTTCGCAACCGCGGCCGGACGTCGAGAAAGCAGTTGCCACGGCGAAGGAAATTTTTCACGGAAAATTGCCTGCGCTCGAGGGATTCGTCGCCCAAACACCGCATCCGGTCGAACGATATGAACGCGCCTATTACCAGTGTTTGTTTCAGGTGATTCCGTCAATGTCCGGCGAAACTTCGGTTCGCGTGACCGCGAAAATTACCGCATGGTATGACGATCCTGATAAGCAGAGGTCAGGCTACGAAGTGCTCCCTTCGAATGGCCGTTTGGAAAACGACGCATTGGATCGGGTGCAAGACACCTTGGATGGGGATAGCGCCTCGGCTTCGAAATCTGATGCGCCATCCACGCCAAAATACAATCTCTCTTTAGGATCGGCACTACCACTCAGATCGACCGGGGGACCGAGCGCCACGAAGGATTCGAGACCACCGGTGGCAATGGCCGCCCCTGGATCAATTACTGAGGAAGAGATCCAGGATTTGCGAAAGAAACGCATTGCGGCGGAAAAACGCGCCCAGCAGTTGAACAATGCATTGCAGAATCTGCAGGAACTCTACGACAGCCAAACCAAGCCGAATGATCTGGTAGCGATCAAGAAAACCGGAACTCCGGTATGTAGCAGACCTGAAGAAGACGCAAAACCGCTGTTTACTGCGACCGCAAAAGATCAATTCCAGATGATCGAAATTAAAGGCGAGTGGGTACACGTGCAGATTGCGGGCGAATCGCGGGGCTGGATTCGCAAATCGCAACTGGAATTTCCTGACGACTCATCCGTTCAACCGAGTGTCGCTACCGAAACCAAGGTGAGATCGCCCGAAATGTTCCGCATCGTCCGCGAGACTACGGGAACATTCCCCGGAAACTGGGAGCCACTTCGCGGTAAGACGGTGAAAGTGTACTCCCTGCAGCCTGCTCAGGCGCCAACCCTTGAAACCTCTCCACGGCAAAAGCTGACGTTCACAAAAGAAATTTTTCGGAAGGCCTGGAAAGAACGGTCCTCCACGACTCCTTCCCCGGCTGGTGTTGTGCTGGTGTTTGATTCCGCGGACGGTGGACAGGCATCCACGACGATCGAATCCTTACAAGCGTGGCAAGAAGGGAAAATTTCCGAGGCCGCTTTCTGGAATGCGTGTTCACTTGATCCCCCAGAAACATTTTCGCTTGGTGGCAAAAAACCATAAGAGTCTTCTTCTACTGAATCGGAATGAATCATTCCGTTGAACCGCTCCGATTGAATCGTGTGGCCTGGGCCAGGGCAAAGTGGTTCATCCGTGTATGATTAGCGTTGGAGCGATGGCCTGAATTAGAGCGTATCGGGCCGCTAAACCAGGACGGTAATGGCGGAAATTAAAAGTCTTCGCGAGGCGATTGCGCAATTGGTGCGCGACGGCGACACCGTCGCGATGGAGGGCTTTACACACCTGATTCCCTTCGCGGCCGGACATGAAGTAATCCGCCAGCAGCGCAAGAATCTGACACTGATTCGAATGACTCCAGATGTGATTTACGATCAATTGATCGGCGCCAGTTGCGCAAAGAAATTAATATTTTCGTGGGGTGGGAATCCGGGCGTGGGTTCGCTGCACCGGCTTCGCGACGCTGTGGAACACGATTGGCCGTTGCCGCTTGAACTGCAGGAGCATGGGCATGGCGACCTTTCGAACGCTTACGTCGCGGGGGCGTCGAAACTGCCGTTTGCGGTGCTTCGCGCATACGTAGGTTCGGATCTTCCTAAGCACAACGACAAAATCAAATTCATTCAATGCCCTTTCACGGGAGAAACATTGGCTGCGGTCCCCGCCATCGGGCCGGATGTAACCATCATCCATGCGCAGAAGGCCGACCGCAAAGGGAATGTACTTTTGTGGGGAATCCTGGGAGTACAGAAAGAGGCAGTGCTGGCGGCGAAGAAAGCAATCGTCACCGTTGAAGAAATTGTGGATGACCTGAAAGCCTGGCCAAATGCGTGCATTTTGCCGAGCTGGACAATATCGGCCGTATGCTGCGTACCCGGTGGGGCGTTTCCTTCTTATGCGCACGGTTACTACGAACGTGACAATCGCTTTTATCAGGCGTGGGATGCCATTGCACGCGACCGCAAAACATTCCAGGCCTGGATCAGAAGATACGTTCTTGAGACGGAGAATTTCGACGAGTTCCGTCGCGTACTGCGTGAATCGGTTTCGCAAGGTGTGAAATGACCGCGCCCAAATATACGACGAACGAAATCATGACCATCGCGGCAGCGCGGCTGCTGAAAAATGGCGCAGTATGTTTCGTTGGGATTGGATTGCCTTCCACCGCAGCGAACCTGGCGCGGCTGACGCACGCTCCCGATATTGTTTTGATTTATGAATCGGGACCGATTGGCGCGAAGCCGGCGGTGCTTCCGCTCTCGATCGGCGACGGCAATCTCGCCGAAACCGCGGATACGGTGGTTTCCACGCCGGAAATTTTCCGTTATTGGCTGCAGGGCGGCCGTGTGGATGTGGGATTTCTCGGCGCGGCGCAGATTGATCGCTTCGCGAACATCAATACCACGGTGATCGGCGATTACAAAAAGCCCGGGACGCGCCTGCCCGGAGCCGGCGGAGCGCCGGAAATCGCAAGCTGTGCGGGAGAAGTAGTGTTGGTATTGAAGCAAACGGCGCGAGCCTTCGTAAGTAAGCTCGACTTTGTCACTTCAGTGGGTCATCTGGATGGCGGCGATGCGAGAAGGCGGCTTGGACTCCCTGGTAGAGGACCGGTTGCCGTGGTGACAGATCTTTGCGTGATGGAACCCGATGCGGTAACAAGAGAGCTCACGGTTACAAAACTGCATCCCGGCATATCGAAACAACAAATTGTGGAAACCGCGGAGTGGCGCATCCGGTTCTCCCCGTCGCTGGAAGAAACTGCCGTGCCCACTTCACTGGAATTGGAAACACTGCGAGATTTGGAGCAACGCACAAAACTTGCACATGGAACTCATACGGCGGGATGAAATGAAAACAGTTTACCTTTGCGATGCGGTGCGAACTCCCATTGGACGATATGGCGGAGCGCTCTCTTCGGTTCGAACGGATGATCTGGCGGCAATTCCGCTTCGCGCGTTGCTGCAAAGAAATTCACAAGCGGACTGGGATCAGTTGGATGAAGTCACGCTGGGTTGTGCAAACCAGGCAGGCGAAGACAATCGCAATGTGGCACGCATGGCGCTGCTGCTCGCAGGAATTTCGCAAACTGTTCCGGGCGCGACGGTAAACCGGCTTTGTGCTTCGGGTATGGAAGCCATCGGAAATGCGGCGCGAGCGATTGCAGCGGGTGAACTGGAGTTCATCATCGCCGGCGGCGTTGAATCGATGTCGCGTGCGCCATTCGTGATGAGTAAAGCGGAATCAGCATTTTCGCGATCCACGGAAATTTATGATACGACGATCGGATGGCGCTTCGTCAATTCGCTGATGAAGCAGCAGTATGGCGTGGACTCCATGCCTGAGACGGGCGAAAATGTGGCCACGGAATTCGGAGTTGCGCGCGAAGATCAGGATGCATTCGCGCTTAGAAGCCAGCAGCGCGCTTTATGCGCGCGGAACAGCGGCTTCTTTGCAGACGAAATTGTGCCGGTGGAAATCGCGGGCAAGCAGGGCCCAATCATAGTTGCGACCGACGAACACCCGCGACCCGAAACGACGATCGAAGCCCTCGCAAAACTGAAACCGGCATTTCGTACTCCCGGGACTGTAACCGCAGGGAATGCGTCGGGAGTGAATGACGGGGCGGCCGCGATTATTGTGGCTTCAGAGGAGGCGGCAAAGAAGCACGGACTCACTCCGAGGGCCCGCGTTTTAGGAATGGCAGCAGCCGGGGTTCCGCCGCGCATTATGGGAATCGGGCCGGTTCCTTCGACGAGAAAGCTTCTGGCGCGCTTGAAGGTGCCAATTAGCGATTTTGATTTTATCGAGCTGAACGAAGCTTTTGCCAGCCAGGCGCTTGCGTGCCTGCGGCAACTCGGCATTGCTGACGATGCAACCAACGTGAATCCCAACGGCGGAGCGATTGCGGTCGGCCATCCACTAGGAATGAGCGGTGCCCGACTGCTACTGACAGCGGTGCATCAATTACAAAATACGGGATCGAGACGCGCACTGGCCACGATGTGTGTCGGTGTAGGCCAGGGCGTATCTATGGCACTTGAGCGCGTTTAACCCCACTTGGATACTGGGCGGTACGCGAACTATTCTTTACGAGCGGAATCCGGGATAGACGTATCGCCATAAAGTTCGTCCGGTTTGCGATGGCGTTTTCTCACATTCGGTCCCTTGAAATCCGTTTCGGATTTCATGTGGACTGCGCCTCTTGATTTTCCGCGCCGAGTCTTGGGTTTCTTAGCCTTTTGTGTAGCACGTATCGTCGCCATTCCAATCACCTCAGTTTCACGGGCAATTCTGTGACACCTAGCGCGCATCGCGCTGAATGACACACTCCGCCACTTGCAAATAAACTTCGCTACTTCGAACCAGACGCTCTTTCGATCTTTCGCTTAACTGGATTTCTTTTTCGGGACCTTCGCGCCCTTCTTGCGCGCTTCGGAAAGGCCGATCGCAATCGCCTGCTTCCTGCTTTTTACTTTGCCCCCTTTGCCGCCTTTGCCGGACTTCAGTGTTCCATGCTTTTTGCGTTCCATCGCACTCTTCACTGACTTTCCCGCCGCTTTTCCGTATCTGGCCATTTGTCTCCCCGTCCTTTTCGTTTTGAAATTTAACCGGGCGCAGACCTATCCACGCCCGGTTAAAGGCTTCAGGCAGTCGCAGCCGCCGGCTTTTCCTGACCTATTCGGATCAGAACTTTCATATATCCATCGGTTCGTTTGTCGACTTTTTCATAAGCGTCCGGAACATCATTCAACTGAAATGTAGTGGCTTACGATTTTTCGCGGTTGGCTCTTCGGTGAGGATCAAGTTCCGCAAAAAGCTTGTCCGCTTCCGATCGAAAGCGTTTTATCGCAAATCTCGACAACTCCGATCGGGAATATTCCCTCCGTGTTTTTCGGATCTTTCGCTCCCGGATCTGCGCCAGATACACGCCGATCCTATCGCCAAGCCAGAGGCGCGAGCATGGGTTACATCCTGTACGAGGGTTTCAGCGTTCATGTAGGTGATGTAGGCGCGTAGAAGCGTTCACTAGGAGCGATTGCGGCCGGGCCGCATTGGAAGGGATAAAACTAACTCGACAGTGCGTGCTGCAGCACCGTCACAATGAGCGCTAACGAAGCCGCGGCCATAAGCAAGGTGGCGGTCCATCCTGCAACCCGCAAGTGAAGCGGTAAGGGAAATTTCTCAACGATCGCAGGATTTACGGAAATCAGCATCAATAAAAACATTATAGGTACTGCCACGATTCCGTTGACCAGCGCGGACCAAAATAGCGCACGAATCGGATCGAACCCAAGAAGATTCAAACAAACACCAAGTGCCGTGGCCAACGCGATCACGTAATAGAACTGTCGCGCATTGCGCGGCTTGCTTTCCAGGCTCGCGTGCCAGCCGAACGTTTCACAGACGGCATACGCAGCCGAGCCAGCTAAAACCGGGATCGCGAGCATTCCTGTTCCCACGATGCCAATCGCGAAAAGCAGAAACGCGAATTGTCCCGCCAATGGTTGCAGCGCTTTCGCGGCATCCGCCGCTGTTTGAATGCGATTTGAATCCGATACATTGTGTAATGTAGCGGCAGTGGTGAGGATGATGAAGAAGGCGACGAGATTGGAAAACGCCATGCCCACACGAGTATCGATTGCGATCCTGCGAAACTGCGCAAAGGCCTGAAAAGGCTTTTTCTTGAGCGGCGATTCGTTTGGCTTGATTCGCACTTCTTCCACTTCCTGCGATGTTTGCCAAAAAAATAAATAAGGGCTGATAGTGGTGCCAAGAACCGCGACCAGCGCCATCAAGTACTCGGGCTTCAACGATATTGATGGAACCACCGTCGCGACTAGCGCACGGCCCCATGGGACGTGAACGATGAACGCAGTGATTACGTACGAGAACAACGCCCACGTCAGCCACTTTAAATAATCCACATATTTTCTATACGGGATGTATACCTGAAGCAGAAGAGAAACCGCCCCGAACAACACCGCATAGACGATTACGTTGCCGCCAACGACAAGCTGCAGCCCGGTTCCCATTGCGGAGATATCCGCACCTAGATTAAAAATATTTGCCATGAGCAAGAGCAGCACCAGAAAACGTACCAAAGTCTTCGAATAGGACTTGGAAAGATTCGCAGCCAGTCCCCGGCCCGTAATCCGCCCCAACCGTCCGCAGATTTCCTGGATGCCAGCCATCAATGGAAAAGAAAACAGCATGAGCCACAGCATGGAAAAGCCAAACTGCGCGCCTACCTGAGAATAGGTCGCAATCCCGCTGGGATCGTCGTCTGCGGCACCGGTTACCAGACCGGGGCCCAATTTGGCCAAAAGGCCTTCTTGCTTCGAAGCCTTCGGCGCCAATGAAAGTTTGACGGTGGAAAGTTCAGCCATGAGCAACCACACCATACGAGTGAGTTAACGAAGAAATCCGCCGCGTGTGCTTCCATACAGATGCAGACTGACTTACAAATTCAAAAGGGCCGTTTTCCACCGGCGTCTCGCAATCGTTGTCACAGATCATCACCGCTCCTGCTTGACATTATTTCGAAAGCGATTGTGCGTTCATTAAGCAACCTGCGATCGCTCGAGCGCAGCCAGCGCGCGCTCGATCGTTTGCTTAGTCTCGAAAAAGTTCGCCCACAGTTTCGATCGTCGTGGGAGATCAGCCAAAACCGAATGAAGGTTCCAACGTTCGGGCTTGAGGTCTGGTTTCAATTCGCTCCAGGCCAGAGGTGTGGAAACGGGCGCGGCTTCGCGCGGCCGCAAAGAAAATATCGAAGCTAGCGACTGCCCATACGCGTTCTGCCGAACGTCTACGAAAATGGTGTTCTTGGGGCGATCCTGGACGCGATGAATCCGGGTCAGCAATCCCTGCTCCTGCTCTACCGCCATTCGCGTGACGATTTCCAGCAATGCTCGCACTTGGTCAAATCCATATTTTCTCGCGATCGGGATGAATATGTGCAGCCCGGTGGCGCCAGACGTTTTGAGGAACACCTTCAATTTGGCTTGCTCCAGGACTTCTCCAATGACCTTTGCAGCTTGCATTACACGAACAAAAGAGGTGCCCTCGGTCGGATCGAGATCGACGAACATATAGTCGGGTTGTTCCAAGTTGTCGGCCCGCGCTGAAAATGGATTGTGCTCGATGCATCCAAGGTTCGTCAGATAGAGGAGTGATGCCAAATCGTCTATGAGAAAATACGCGACATCCTGCTTCTTCGTTTCGGAAAAAATATCAACGGTTCGAATCCAATCAGGAATGTGCGCGCCCGCTTCTTTCTGATAAAAGGCGCCGGCGGCAATTCCATTTGGATAACGGTGGAGAACCAATGGACGGTCTTTCAGAAACGGCAACAGGTACGGGCTTACTGAAGCGTAGTAAGACAAAACCTCACGCTTGGTAATTCCTGCTTTGGGAAAATAGATTTTGTTCAAATGCGTCAGGGTTACCTGGCGGCCATCGAGTTCAAGGCGCGCTTGTTCCTGATTTCCGTGTTGCAGCGCGTCCAATACGAGTTTGTGACCTTCTTTGTGGCCTTCTGCAGATTTCTTCGTTTTGACGATCGGTCCCTTAGCGCCCCTCGATGCAATGGGCTCGTCCGGAACCGCCACTGGAGGTTTGGTTTCCTTTTCCAGCGTGCTTTCTTTTGCCGGGCGATCCGGCTGAAGTCCCAGAAACCTTGGCTGCCGCAAATGGTTGTCGGAAGTCCATTCCGCATAACCAACTCTCGCGACCAGCTGTGCCTTCACCCAATGAGCAACTTCCCTGGTTCGCGGCTGGGGCGTGAATGGGCACTTCGTTGAAGATATTTTCTGCAGCTTATCGAACAGCTCTCGTTCCAACTCATTCGTAAATCCGGTACCAACCCCACCGATAAAGCGGAGCTTGGAATTTTCATAAAGTCCCACCAACAGGCTGCCAAAATACTGACGAGCTCCTCGCGGATCGGTCCATCCCCCGATCACGGCGTCTACCTCTTGAACGGACTTGAACTTCAGCCAATTCGAACTTCTGCCCTCTGGATAGGCGCTGTCGAGACGTTTCGCAATCAGTCCCTCGAGGCCGTTTTCGATCGCGGCATTGAATAGTTCAACGCCGTTGCCGATGTGATGCTCGGAGATCCTAATCTTATCGTTTGTCGCCAGCAGACTTGCTAGCAACTGCTTTCGTTCGACCAGCGGAACACGCCGCACATCGTAACCGTCACGATATAGAACATCGAAAAAATAGTAGGTTACCGGCGCGTCCGATTGCAGTTTTGCGGATGGATTTTCAACTCCGAATCGCGCTTGCAAACGCTGAAAACTGCTCCGGCCTTTGGAATCCAGCACTACGATTTCCCCGTCAAGCACGGCTTGCCGCGCTCGAACATTTTTGGCCAATGTCTGAAATTCCGGATACTCCACGGTAATAGACCTGCCTGATCGCGAGATTAGCCTTGTGACGCCGTTTTCGATCGCGGCGAGCGCGCGAATTCCATCCCACTTGATTTCGTACAGCCAGTCATCGCTTGAAAATGGCTTTTCCGTTGAGCTGGCCATCGCCAGAGGCAGTTCCTTCGGCATTTCAGCCTTTCTGGCATTTTTCAGATTTTGCACCGCCGTCGGAACGATATGCGGCGCCGTTGCGCGCTTTGTGTGGCGCGGCGGCCCCGGTAAGCGGCCGCTCTTGACGGATTTCCCATGTTCCTCAATATCCCAATCCGTTCGAACTGCGTCATCGCGGTGCTTGATCAGCAGCCACTCATTGTTCTTGCTGCTGTTTCGTAGCTTTACAAGAACGAATCCGCCGTTAATTTTTTTTCCATGAAGAATAAGCTTCAGTTCGCCTCTTTGTAGCTGCTCTTGCGGAGAGGTGTTTCCTTCCACGGTATACGTTCCGGTGTCCCATAGAATGACTTCCCCCGCACCGTAATTGCCTTCGGGAATATTTCCTTCGAATCCCCCGTAATCAAGCGGGTGATCTTCCACTTGGATGGCCAGCCGCTTTACGCTGGGATCGAGTGACGGCCCTTTCGGGACAGCCCACGACTTCAACACTCCATCCATCTCCAACCGAAAATCGTAATGGAGACGAGTCGCATCGTGACGCTGAATTACAAACGAGTTGTGGCCGCGTGTGGAGCGGCCTCCTCGCGGTTCCGGGCTGGCGCCAGCAGGCCGTTTCCGGCGGTACTCACGCAACGAATCCATCGACTAAATATGGCAATTTAGCCCAGCTTCCGCAATCGAAGGTAACACTTGTACATCGATTTTTACGTCGCGGTACGGCTATCACCCGATGTGGGTTCACACTGCCAGGCGGAGAAAATGCTAACCGCAGGAGTTTCCATGGCAGCTTCCGTGTGGAAGGGTTCCATCGTCCTAAGCTTAATTTCTATTCCAATTAAGCTATATGCAGCCGCACGCAGTGAACGAACATATCTGCATCAAATTCATAAGGAATGCAACACTCGCCTCCGGCAGCCGCTCTTTTGTCCGCATTGCAATCGGTTTGTAGATCGCGGAGAAGTAGTAAAGGGGTACGAGTTCGATGAGGGCCAGTATGTGCTCATGGAAGACAAGGAAGTGAAGAAAATTGCCGCTGCGTCCTCCCACAACCTGGAAATCGTCGCCTTCACCAAGCTGAAAGAGATTGACCCCATTTTTTACGATGGGTCCTATTTTTGTATTCCAGAAGAAAGCGGAAAGAAAGCGTATCAGCTCTTGACCAAAGCCTTAGAAGACACACAAACCGTGGGCATTGGGACATTGATGATGCACCAGCGCGACTACACGGTATTTCTGCGGCCTTATCAACATGGACTTGTGCTGCATACGATGTATTTTTCGAACGAAATTCGCCAGTTGCCGGAATACGGAGTTCTGGAACACGTCAACATAAAACCGCAGGAGATAAAACTGACGGAGCAGCTGATTGCTTCATTGACTGAACCGTTTAGACCGAAACAGTATCACAATGAATTTCAGGAACGATTGAAGCGATTGATCGAAGCCAAGCAGCAGGGGAAGACGGTTGAAATTGGCTCTGAGAACAAAAGGAGAGCTCCGGTCATCGATATGATGACTGCTCTCAAGAAAAGTTTGGAAGCAAGCTCGTCGGGTGTTTCCGGCAAAGCCAGCCACAAAGCAAGACCGCGAAAGAATGCGCTTGCACGAAAAGCCAGTTAGTTTTTGTCGCAAGCTTTCGGAAGTTCTACGTCTTCGGTTTGCATTGATCTGTAGTTGGGATTCCGTCGCCGATTAATGGAATAAAATAGAAGAACGCGCCACCGCAAATTTGCAGTGCCGCGTCCCGTTTTAGACATCGATTCGTTTATTAATCGACAGCTCTGATCAAACAGGCCTGCGGCCCTGGATCACGCGAATCAGAACTACCACGATCGCGAGCACCAAGAGAATGTGCACGAAACCGCCCAAGGTATACGAAGTAACCATTCCTAGCAGCCACAGGATCACCAGAATTACTGCAATCGTCCAAAGCAAATCCACGGTTTTTCTCCTTGCGTATTAGATTTGAGCGTTCAGTTTTCGTCCGTTCGTGGCCTGTTCCCGGCTAACTCTTGCAGGAATCTGCAACCATCTTTACAGACGTCACTTTCAAATGCCCGTGTTCGGAATCGTTCTTCTTTACGCCGCTGTCGACGGCTGCGCTCTTGGCATCTTCCTTCATATTGTGCATTTTCGCGTTCGATACCACGCCGTGCACCGACACTGTGTGTCCGACGTGCTCGGAC
>Ga0207699_10001020_pt1 | contig 13234 bp, 12 predicted proteins | sample LARL51metaG_FD_184344 | JGI IMG/M metagenome (GOLD analysis project Ga0207699, IMG submission 184344) | Corn, switchgrass and miscanthus rhizosphere microbial communities from Kellogg Biological Station, Michigan, USA - LAR L5-1 metaG... | ecosystem: Host-associated > Plants > Roots >...
GTCGACCGCAGCATGATGACCGGGGAATCGGTGCCGGGCGAGGCGGCCGAGGGCGACAGCGTCATCGCCGGCACCGTCGCGCTGACCGGCCGGCTGGTCGTCCGCGCGGCCAGGACGGGCCAGGACACCCAGCTCTCGCAGCTGATCAGGCTGGTCGAACAGGCCCAAGCGCAGAAGGCCAACATCCAGCGGGTCGCGGACCGGATCTGCGCGGTGTTCGTCCCCGCGGTGCTTGGCTGTGCCGTCCTCACCCTGGCGGGATGGCTGCTGGCTGGCTCTCCCGCCGGGCAAGCGGTCAGCGCCGGGCTCGCCGTGCTGATCATCGCGTGCCCGTGCGCGCTTGGCCTGGCGACGCCCGCGGCGCTGGTGGCCGCCTGCGGCCGCGGCGCCCAGCTGGGGATCTTCATCAAGGGCTACCAGGCCCTGGAGTCATCCCGGTCGGTCCGGGTGGTGGTGCTGGATAAGACGGGGACGGTCACCACCGGGCGGATGTCACTGGCCGGCGTCCTGCCATCCGGTGGCGGCAGCCGGACGGACGTGCTCAGGTACGCGGGCGCGGTGGAGCAGGCGTCCGAGCACGCGGTGGCCGCCGCGATCAGCGCGGCCGCGCGAAGCGAAACCGGGCCACTGCCGGAAGCGAGCGATTTCAGGGCGCTGCCCGGGCTCGGGGCGCGCGGGACCGTCGACGGCCATGCGGTCATCGTCGGCCGCGAGACGCTGTTCCCCGGGCACGGCATGACCGCTCCGGCCAGCTTGGCCGCGCGATGCCGGGCCTGGGAGGAAGCCGGCTGCACCGCCGTGCTGGCCGGGTGGGACGGTGAGGTCCGCGGCGCCATCGCGGTCGCCGACACGATCAAGCCGTCGGCGGCCCGCGCCGTCGCGCGACTGCGCGGGCTCGGGCTGCACCCCGTGCTGCTGACCGGCGACAGCGAGGCCACCGCCCGGGCCGTCGCGGCGGCTGTCGGCATTGAGGACGTCATCGCCGGGACGCTCCCAGCCGACAAGGCCGCCGTCATCACCGAGCTGCAGGCCCGGGGACATCAGGTGGCGATGGTGGGCGACGGTATCAACGACGCCCCGGCCCTGGCGGCGGCGGACCTCGGGCTGGCCCTGGGGTCCGGGACCGATGTCGCGATGTCCGCCGCCGACCTGATCCTGCTGCGCGACGATCTGGGCGCGGTCCCTGACGCGATCGGGCTGTCTCGCGCCACGTTCAGGACCATCCGGCAGAACCTCGGGTGGGCGTTCGGCTACAACGCCGCCGCCATCCCGCTCGCCGCGCTCGGCTACCTCAACCCGATCCTCGCCGCGGCCGCCATGACGCTGTCGTCGGTCTTCGTCGTCTCCAACAGCCTCCGGCTGCAGCGCTACCGCACCGAAGAGGATCCGGGCGCTCCGCTAGCTGTCGGTGCCTTCGGCGACCGCGACAGCCTGCCGGGTGTCCCATTTCTGCTCGATCTTGCCGAAGTGCCAGATGCCGAGGGCGGCGATCCAGGTGATGACGAAGATACCGACGATGACGAACCCGGCCTTGTTGATGTCGAAGGTGCCCATGAAGGCCCAGAACCCGCCGTCGAGGCCGTATTCCTGGCCGATGAGGCCGAGGATCTCGACGGTGCCGATGAAGAAGGCGACGAACACCGACAGGCCCGTGATCGTCATGTTGTAGTAGACCTTGCGGATCGGCTTGGCGAACGCCCAGTCGTAGGCGAAGTTCATGAAGCAGCCGTCGATGGTGTCGAACAGGCACATCCCGGCGGCGAACAGGATCGGCAGCGACAAGATCGCGTAGAACGGCAGCCCCGACACCACGGCGGACCCCGCGAGGACGAGCAGGGCGACCTCGGTGGCGGTGTCGAACCCGAGGCCGAACAGGACCCCGATGGGGTACATCTTCCAGGGGGCGTCCGCGCGGCGGGCGATGGGGCCGAGGAACCGGTTCATCAGGCCGCGCTTGTCGAGCTGGGCTTCGAGTTCCTCGTCGCTGTAGTGCCCGGTGCGCATCTCGCGGAACACCTTCACGATGCCCACCAGGATGATGACGTTGAGCAGCGCGAGGACGTACAGGAACGTGCCTGACACGGTGGTGCCGACGATGCCGGTGACGTTGTGCAGCCCGGAGTTGTCGTTCTTGACCTGCTCATCCAGGGCCCGGATGCCGAAGTTCAGCAGCAGCGCCAGGACGAACACGATCGTGGAGTGGCCGAGGGAGAAGAAGAACCCGACCGACAGCGGCCGCTTGCCGTCGTTGACGAGCTTGCGGGTGGTGTTGTCGATCGCGGCGATGTGATCGGCGTCGAAGGCGTGCCGCATGCCCAGGGTGTAGGCAAGGATCCCGGTGCCGAACCCGAAGATCTCGGTGTTCGTGATGTGGTAGTGCCCGCCAACCGCCGCCGCGAGCAGCGCCCAGCCGAGCACGTTCAGCCCGATGACCACCGCGACCATGACTCCCGCCCGTGCCCACTCGCGCGGCGTCAGGCCGTTCCTGACCCGTGCCAGCCGTGCACTCACGTTCGCCATCGGCAGCCGCCTTCCCGTGGTTCCTGGTCAGGGTCAGTCTAGGGATAACTGCAAAAGAGTTGCAATAACGCATGACCGGCAGGGACGCGCGGCAGGGCTGTCAGCCGACAGCGCTGTCAGACTGCGATGTGGCGGGCGAAGCCCGGGGTGTGCCAGGTGGCGCCCGTGCCGGTGATCGCGAAGGCGGCGTAGCCGTCCAGGGACGCGGTCCAGTCACGGGCGCGGGCCGGGCCCATGGCGAAGGCGGCGGTCGCGTAGGCGTCGGCCAGGGCCAGGCTCGGGCCGACGATCGTGAGGCTGGCCAGCCCGGACGCCGGCCGGCCGGTGTGCGGGTCGATGATGTGCGAACCGCGTTCGGCGGTGCCCGAGGTGGCGACCGCGCAGTCGCTGGCGGCGACCACCAGGGCCAGCCGCCCGGGCCTGAACGGGTCGGCGATGCCGACCCGCCACGGCTCGTTAGGTCCGCGGCCGCCCGCGCACTGCACGTCCCCGCCGCCGTTGACCACGTGGTCCGCCGACCCGGCACCGGCCAGCAGCGCGGCGGCGCGCTCGACCGCCCAGCCCTTCACGTACCCGGACGGGTCGAACTGGCCGCCGGGGGTCGCCGTGAAGTACCCGCCGGACAGGTCGCGGACGAACGCGCAGGCGGCGAGGACCTCGGCCATCTCGGGGGCGCACGCCTCCACGGTGACCTCGGCGCGGGCGAGCAGCGACACGTCGCTGTCCGCCCGGTACGGGGAGAACACGCGGTCCACCCAGTGCAGCCACCGGATCGCGGCGTCCAGCGACCCGTCGTGCCTGGCGGAGACGGGGACGTCGAACGACACGACGGTCCCCATCACGTGCTCGGCATGCCGCACCCTGACGGTGACGGCGCTCGCTCCGGCGCTGGGCGTCGCGCTAGGCACCGTTGTCCTAGGCACCATTGTCCAGGGCGCTTTGCAGGGACTTGATGTAGCCGCCGCTGGTGTAGGTGGCGCCGGAAACGGAGTCGATGCGCGCGCTCTGCGCGCTCAGCGTCTCGCCGATCAGCTTCGGGAACGCGAACTGGCCGATTTGCAGGTCGCGGGAGGTGGATTGCGGCTGCTCGAGGACGTTCACCTTGACGATCTTGCTGGTGGCGACCACGACCTGGACCTGGACGGGGCCGTAGGCCGTGTTGGCGACGTTCCCCGTGATCGCGCGCTCGCCCGGTGGCAGGGAGGCGGAGGGCTCGGGAGACGCGACCGTACGTTCTGACGACGAATGGGTTTTGAACGACAGCAGCGCGACGAGACCCGCGACCGTCGCGGTGACGGCAAGGATCGCCCGTCGCATTTTTCCTCCTAGAACTCGAACGACTCGTAGTGGATGCGGCGGCGCGGCACGCCCGCCTGGGTCAGCGCCGTCACCGCGCTCCCCGTCATGCCGGGCGGCCCGCACAGGTAGACGTCCATCCTGTGCAGGCCGGGCGCGAGCTGGCGCAGCGCCGTCGCGGACAGCGGGTCGGCGCCGAAGTCCCGGCGGGAGCCGACGACGTAGTGGACGGTCGCGCCGCGCGCCTCCGCGATCGCGTCCAGCTCGGACTGGAACACGATGTCCTGCCAGGTGCTCGCCCGGTAGATCAGCGTCACCGTGCCGCTGAGCGCGGCGAACATCGCCCGCAGCGGGGTGATGCCGACACCGCCCGCGAGCAGCAGGACCGACCGGCCGGTGCGGACGGGCGTGAACGCGCCGAACGGTCCCTCGGCCAGCACCCGGGTGCCGGGCCTGAGCCGGGCGAGCGCGGCGCTGTGGTCGCCGATGCCCTGCACCGTGATCCGCATCAGCTCGTCGCTCGGCACCGCGGACAGCGAGTACGGATGCGACTGCCACCACAGGCCGCGGGTGAGGAAGCGCCACCGGAAGAACTGCCCTGGCTCGGCCGCCAGCTCTTTCAGGTGCCGCCCCTTGACGTAGATCGACACGGTATGCGGCGACTCCTGGCGCACGCCCGCCACCCGGAACTGATGGCGCGCGAAGTCCCTGACGGGCACCGCGATCCGGTACCAGAGCACGAGCGCCGCGACGACGAGGTATAGCGCCGACCACCAGAACCGCGTGACGAGGCTGCCGGTGAAGGAGGCGCCGACGGCGAACTGGTGGCTGAACGCGAGCGCGATCGCCAGGTACGTGTAGAAGTGCAGGTAGTACCAGGTTTCGTAGCTCATCCTGCGGCGCACCGCGCGGGCGGAGACAGCGCCGACGCCGAGCAACAGGAACCAGGCGATCGTCGCCATCAGCACGTCGGGGTAGGTGGTGAGCAGCGTCGCGGTCTCGCTGACCGGGTTCGTGTGCGCGGTGACGGCGTAGCCCCAGGTGATGGCCAGCGCGTGGCCGCTGATCAGGCCGATCACGTACCTGCCGCCCATGGCGTGCCACCGGGCCAGCTGGTCCGCGCCGACCGCGCGCTCGATGGGCCTGATGCGGGCCATCAGCAGCACGAGCACGACGACGGCGTAGCCGGCCAGCAGGCCGAGGATCTCCCCGGCGCCGGTCAGCCAGCCGCCGAGGCCGGCGAGGCTGAGGGTGCTGTGCCACCAGAGGGCGAGGACGGCGACCGCGCCGGCCGCGATGGCCGCCAGCAGCGCCCGCGGGCCGACGGCGGTAGCCACCGATCCTCGCCTCCCCTTACTAACCTAGGAAAATGTTACTTCCGGTCACCTTGATGGCCTGCGCTGGCAGCGGGCTGGGCGCCGGACCGCCGACGACCGCGCCGGTGCTGATGCTGTACTGGCTGCCGTGACACGGGCAGTCGATCGTGCCGTTCGAGATCGAGCTGACGATGCAGCCCATGTGCGTGCAGACGGCGCTGAATGCCTTGAAATCGCCGGAGTTCGGCTGGGTGACGACGATCTTCTCGCTGGTGAAGATCTTGCCGCTGCCGACCGGGATCTCGCTGGTGGTGCCCAGCGCGGAGCTTTGCGCTCCTGCGGTGCTGCCACCGCCGGAGCCTGACGCGGAGGAGGGAGCGGACGCGGCACCGGTAGCCGGCGGGGCGCTGGTGCTGATGCTCGCCGACGAGGCGCTGGGACCGCCAGAACCGCAGGCGCTGACCGCGCCCGCCAGACCCACGAGGCCGACACCAGCCAGCACGCCCCGGCGCGTTGCTCGGGTTGCTGGCGTGTCCTGCTGTGGTTCTTGTGTCACAAGAGCTCCTTCTGTCAGTCGGTAGTGGGTCAGTCCCTGCTGTTGCCGCGCAGTGTGGCAGCACAGTGTGGCAGCACAGTGTGGCAGCGCAGTGTGGCAGCGCAGTGTGGCCGGCTCCGGCCGTCGTTGCCTGACGTTCTCCTCCTTGCTACGAGAACGGAGCCGACTCCGGATGGGTTCAGGGGGTGTCGTTACCGTGTCGTAAGGGATGGCGGGGGCGGCCGGCGCGGCAGCGTGGTCACAATGCGCGATCACTGATGGATGGCTCATGGTCGTAGCGGAGCGTAATCTCCTTGCCGGGTGTCACCCGATCATCTGCAGAGCACTTTCATAGCAATTTGCTCTGACATGTGCGGTCGGCAACCGTTTGACCTGGATGAATATCTGATCTCTATGGCGTGAAGGTTAGCTCTTACTTACCTACTGGCTACGTCGCTATGGCTCTCACGGAGAGTATTTATTTCCGTACGCAGCGCCATAATCTTGCCAGAGAAGGCATTACGAATGGGACACGCGCAGATGCTGAGAGTTAGCAAGGTCGATGAGTGGCTCCGCCGTGCGCCTGCCCGTCCAGATATGAGCACGCACGGTGACTGCGTGATCATCCGGTCGGGACTCGGCCGCGGCGGCGCGCAGGGCATCGGCCTCGCGACCGGGGTCACCAGCCAGTCCGCCGGCGCCCAGGGCCTGTGCCTGAACCTGGTCATGATCCCGCCGGGCAGCCGCGGCATGCCGCACTTCCACGACGGGCACGAGACCGCGATCTACACCGTCAGCGGCCAGACCGAGGTCTGGCATGGGCACGGCCTGGTCAAGCGGACCGTGGTCCGCGCCGGGGACTTTATGTACATCCCGCGGGGGACGCCGCACCTGCCGGTGAACCGCGGGGACGTGACGGCGATCGCCGTTGTCGCGCGCACCGACCCAACAGAAACGGAGAGCCGCGTCGTCGTGGAACTGCCCCGTCACCTGGCAGACCTCCTCAACCTCCCGGTAGCCGTCCAGGAGTGACCCTGACCGAATGACCAAGCTCCCCGCGCCCGCCTCCCGCGGGGGTCGCGGCGAACCCGGCACGCCGGCGGTGGTTCCTCCTCCGCCGCCGGCCCCAGGGGCTTCTCCCCCCAGCACGCCGGATCCGCCGCAATCAGGTCGCGGTTCCCGCTGGTGTAGCAGCGGGGACCGCGGCCGATCACTCGAAAGCCTGGGGAGGCGGGCAGGCGCAGACGAGGTGGCGGTCGCCGTACGCCTGGTCGATGCGGCGCACCGGGGGCCAGTACTTCGCCCGGCGGCGAGCCGGGAGGCCTGGCCCCCCGGCCAGGCCGGGGTAGCCGCCCTCGGCGGGCGGGTACGGGTGCTTCCACTCCCCCGTGATCAGCATCTCCGCGGTGTGCGGCGCGTTCTTCAGCGGGTTGTCGGTGGCGTCGCGCTCGCCGCTGGCGACCTTGTCGATCTCGGCCTTGATCGAGATCATCGCGTCGCAGAAGTCGTCGATCTCGGCGATGCTCTCGCTCTCGGTCGGCTCGATCATGAACGTGCCGGCCACAGGGAACGACATCGTGGGCGCGTGGAAGCCGTAGTCGATTAGCCGCTTGGCCACATCCTCGACGGTGATGCCGCCAGGCAGCTTGCGCAGGTCCACGATGCACTCGTGGGCGACGAGGCCGTCCCGGCCGGCGTGCAGCACGGGGAAGTAGGGCGCCAGCCGGCGCGCGACGTAGTTCGCCGACAGCACCGCCACCTGAGTCGCCCGCCGCAGGCCGTCGGCGCCCATCATCGCGATGTACGCCCACGAGATGGGCAGTACGCCCGCCGACCCGTAACGGGCCGCCGCGACCGGGCCCGCTGCCTGCTCGCCGGGAACACCGGGGGCGCCGGGCAGGAACGGCGCCAGGTGAGCGCGGGCCGCGACCGGGCCGACGCCCGGGCCGCCGCCGCCGTGCGGGATGCAGAACGTCTTGTGCAGGTTCAGGTGCGACACGTCGCCGCCGAGCAGCGCGGGCGACGCGAGGCCGGCCAGCGCGTTGAGGTTCGCGCCGTCGATGTAGACCTGGCCGCCCGCCTCGTGCACCAGGTCGCACACCTCGGTGATCGTGGTCTCGTAGACGCCGTTGGTGGAGGGGTAGGTCAGCATGATCGCCGCGACCCGGCCGTCGTGCGCCGCCAGTGTTTCCCGCAGGGCGTCGAGCGAGATCGCGCCGTCGGCGCCGCACTTGACGACCACGACCCGGAGCCCGGCGAGCACCGCCGACGCGGCGTTGGTGCCGTGCGCCGATTCGGGGATCAGGCAGACGTCCCGCGCGCCCTCGCCCCGTGACTGGTGGTAGCCGCGGATGGCGAGCAGGCCGGCGAGCTCGCCCTGGGAACCAGCGTTCGGCTGCAGGGAGCAGGCGTCATAGCCGGTGATCGCACAGAGCCACGCCTCCAGGTCGCCGATCAGCTCGAGGTAGCCGGCCGCGTCCGCAGCCGGCGCCAGCGGGTGCAGCCCGGCGAACTCCGGCCAGGTGATGGCCTCCATCTCGGCCGCCGCGTTCAGCTTCATCGTGCAGGACCCGAGCGGGATCATCGACCGGTCCAGCGCCACGTCGAGGTCGGACAGCCGGCGCAGGTAGCGGAGCATCGCGGTCTCGCTGCGGTGCGCGCTGAACACCGGGTGGGTCAGGAACTTGGAGGTGCGGACCAGCGCCGCCGGGATGGCGTCCTCGTCCGCAGGGATCAGCGCTACGTCGCCGCTGTCCGGGCCGCTGCCGACGCGGGACGCGCCGACGAGGGCGGCGACCACGTCGCGCAGATGCGCGGGGGTGGTCGTCTCGTCGCACGCGACCTGCACCACGCCGTCGCCCGCGTCGTACAGGTGGTAGCCGGCCTCCGCGGCGCGCCGCACGGCGCAGCGCGCCTCGGCCGGCCCCGGCAGCAGGACCCGGATGGTGTCGAAGGAGACGCCACCTCCCGTTCTGAGACCGTAAGAACGGACGGTGGCGGCGAGGGTAGCGGCGCTGCGATGAGCACCCCGCGCGATCGCGGTCAGGCCGTCGGCCCCGTGGTAGCAGGCGTACATGCTGGCCGCTACGGCGAGCAGCACCTGGGCGGTGCAGATGTTGCTGGTGGCCTTCTCGCGGCGGATGTGCTGCTCGCGCGCCTGCAGCGCCAGCCGGTAGGCGGGGTGGCCGTCGGCGTCCATCGAGACGCCCACGAGGCGGCCGGGCAGCTGCCGGCGCAGGTCCTCGCGGACGGCCATGTAGGCGGCGTGCGGCCCGCCGAAGAACATCGGCACGCCGAATCGCTGCGCGGAGCCGATCGCCACGTCGGCGCCCAGCTCGCCGGGGGGCTTGAGCAGCGTCAGGGCCAGGATGTCGGCGGCCACGGTTACCGTCGCCTTGGCGGCGTGGGCGGCCTCGATCACGGGGGTGAGGTCGCGGACTTCCCCGGACGCGCCGGGATACTGCAGCAGGACGCCGAAGGCCCCGTCGAAGGCACTGCCGAAGTCCGTGCCGAAGTCCGTCTCCGCGGTGAGCGGAGCGATGCGAAGGTCGATGCCGAGCGGCAGCGCGCGGGTGCGCAGCACGTCCAGGGTCTGCGGGAGGCAGTCCGCGTCGGCGAGGAAGACGTTGCCCGCCTTCGGCCCGGCGACCCGGCGGGCGAGCGTCATCGCCTCCGCGGCGGCGCTGGCCTCGTCGAGCAGGGAGGCGTTGGCGACCGGCAGCCCGGTCAGGTCAGCGATCATCGTCTGGAAGTTGAGCAGCGCCTCGAGGCGGCCCTGCGAGATCTCCGGCTGGTACGGCGTGTAGGCCGTGTACCAGGCGGGGTTCTCCAGCAGGTTGCGCCGGATCACCGGCGGCGTGATCGTGCCGTAGTAGCCCTGCCCGATCATGGACACCCGGACGGTGTTGCGGGCGGCGATCCGCCGCAGCTCCGCCAGGGCCTCCTGCTCGGTCCGCGCGGCGGGCAGCATCGCCAGCGACGCGGGCGGCCGGGTTCCTGGCGGGAGCGCGGCGGCGGTCAGGTCGTCAAGGGTCGCGTAGCCGAGCGCGGCGAGCATGGCCTGCTGGTCTTCGGCCGACGGGCCGATGTGACGGGCCGCGAACAGGTCACGAGCGGTGAAAACGGGCGAATCGGCGGTCACTGGAGCCTCCCCGATCAGGGCTCCCCGTCTGTCGCCGATCCGGCTCCAGAGTCGCCTGTCCCGCCTGGTCCTTGGTGCCTGAGAGGTTCCGGGGAAGATGTTGCCCCTTCGGCGCCGTGGCGCGGCGAGCGCCCACGGTCTCTCCCAGACGGGATAACTGGCTGTAATGCGGTGTTCAGTTTAGCCGATCATGATCCAGCCGATCATGATCCGGCTGGCAGGTAATCCGATCTTGCGCGAGCGGCGCGCCGTGAGCTCGTCGGGATCACCGGTGGCGATCAGGCCGTCCTCGGCCCGGACGGCGGGCATCTCGGCCAGTTCGCCGGCGACTTCCTGCCAGACCCGGCCGAGCGCGATGCCGAACACGCCCTGCCCGCCGGCGAGCAAGTCGACCACCTCGTCAGGCGAGGTGCACTCGTACACGCTCACCCCGTCGCTCATGAGCGTGACCTGGGCGAGGTCCTCGCTGCCGTGGTCACGCAGGTGCTGAACCGCCGCCCGGATCTGCTGCAGCGAGATCCCGGTGTCCAGCAGCCGCTTGACGACCTTGAGCACCAGGATGTCGCGGAAGCTGTAGAGCCGCTGCGAGCCGGACCCGTGCGCCGCGCGGACGCTCGGCTCCACCAGCCCGGTACGGGCCCAGTAGTCCAGCTGGCGGTAGGTGATCCCGGCCGCGTGGCAGGCGGTCGGTCCTCGGTAGCCCAGGTCGGCGTCGCCGTCGAAGAGCGTGCCCTGACCCGCGCCCTGACCTTGGCCAGCCCCGGACCCACTCCTTGTTACGGACACGGCCACCTCCTGTGACTACCTCCGGCATTCGCACCGTAAGCCGCCCCGGGTCGCACGTCAACGATCACCGACGGCGCGTCGCCACATTAGCGGACGAAACAGGGCAGCTTGGTCGCCACCAGGCCAGATGCGGCTGCCTGCGATGGCGGCGTGCTCAGGTCGAACGGCCGAAATCCTCCGGAGAGATCGTGTCGAGAAACTCGCGGAACTTCTCGACCTCGTCCTCCTGCTCGTCAGGGATCGCCACGCCGGCCTCGTCGAGGATCTCGTCGGTCGCGAAGATCGCCGCGCCGGTGCGCAGCGCGAGCGCGATCGAGTCCGACGGCCGGGCGCTGACCTCAGCGCCGTTGGAGAACACCAGGTCGGCGTAGAAGATCCCGTCCCGCAGCGCGGTGATGTTAACCGTGCGCAGCTGCACGTTCAGCACCTCAAGCACGTCGCGGAACAAGTCGTGGGTCAGCGGGCGCAGCGAGACCATGCCCTGCTGGGCGAAGGCGATCGCGGTCGCCTCCACCGCCCCGATCCAGATGGGCAGGTAACGGTCCCCCTGCGCCTCTTTCAACAGGACGATCGGGCTGTTGGACGGCATCTCGACCCGGACGCCGACGACCTCCATCCGCCGCACTAGAGCTCCGTCCTCCCACGTGCCGAGCGACACCCGCCAACCGACGACCGGCGACGCTAAGCCAACCGAATCACTCTTCTTGCCAAACTACACCCGCTATCGCCCGGACGCCGAGCGGAGTCCCGCCGGCTCCCGGGGCACGTTGTGAGGTGTACCCGCCGCAGGTGGCCCCGATGCGAGCCCGGCATCGGTAAGTCCGTCTTCGACCAGGGTGGCGTGCAGCCTGGCGATGTGCCCGGCGACGTCGCGCGCGGCGCGCAGCGCCGGCTCGCGGCTGCCCTTCTGCCTGGCGAGCGGCGCGACTACCTGTTCTACCAGGGAGATCTCGCGGTCGGCGGCCGCCTTGACCGCGCGGAGGTGGCGTGGCTGGATGCCGTACTCGCGCACGGCCACCGCGCAGCGGACGACGGTCAGCGCCTCGGTTCCGTATGTACGCGCGTGGCGAACAAGGCCGTAGTCCTCGAGCTCGGCGAGCAGCGCCTCGTCGGCGCCGGTCGCCTCGAGCAGCTCGCTGCGGGTCAGCGCGGCGGCGGACGCTGCCGCGCCGGCGCCGTCACCGCTCGCGGCGTCGAGCCGCTCCTTGATCACCCGGAGCGGCAGGTACTCGTCGCGCTGCGCGGTCAGGATGAACCGCAGGCGTTCGATGTCGGCGACCGCGAACCTGCGGTAGCCGGACGAGGCGCGCTCGGGCGCGATGAGGCCTTCCGCCTCGAGGAACCGGATCTTCGACGGGCTGACGTCAGGGAAGTCCTGGCGCAGTTCTTCCAGCACCTGGCCGATGCCGACCAGAGCCCGGGCAGGTCCGCCGCGTGCCGGTATACCGCGGGCGAGCGCCGGGCGGTCGCCGCCCGTCATGCGTAACCCTGCGCTCCAGGTCCGCGACGCCTGCCGACTTCCGGGCTGCGGGTCAGGAACAGCAGCCGGAACTTGCCGATCTGCACCTCATCGCCCCCGAACAACTCGGCCTCCTCGATCCGCTCGCGGTTTACGTAGGTGCCATTCAGGCTACCAACGTCACGCACGGTGAACCGGTCACCCCCGTGCCGGTAGAACTCGGCGTGTCGCCGGGAGACCGTCACGTCGTCGAGGAAAATGTCGCTGTCCGGATGGCGGCCGGTGCTGGTGAAGTCGTGGTCGAGCAGGAAGCGGCTGCCCGCGTTCGGGCCGCGGAGCACGACGAGCAGCGCGGTGCCCGGCGGGAGCGACTCGACGGCGGAGTAGTCGGGCGCCAGCTCGTCGGCGTACTCAGGCTCGCCGGCTACCGGCGAGATGATCGAGGTCGTCTCGGCGCCCTGGCCCGCCGCGGGCCAGCTTCCGGTCGCGGCACGGGTCAGCGGGGCACCGCAGTTCGAGCAGTACCTGGCCCCCTCGGGGTTCGGCCGGCTGCAACGCGCACAGTACACACCTGGCATGGCTTCGCTCGGGCTCCCCTCTCCTGGCACGGTACCTTCGCGCAGCATCGTCTCCGGCGACGATGCCAAAGGTACCTGTGCGGAGGGCTGCCGGTCCATGCGCCACGCGAAAAGCCGGCGCAGCCCGCTCTTGGGCGCGCCATCGCGTTCGCGACCTTTCCGCCACACAGCCGCTTCACCTCCGGTCACGGGCGCGACGACAGCTCATTCGGCGCGCGCAGCCCATACCTTGCGCACCGGGAAATTCGCACGTCTGCGTAATTAACACAGATTACCCGAATGAGGGGGGGTTATTGGCCGCTGTTAACCGGATTGCCCCTGGCTGGCGACTTGGCTGACGTCTGACCAGCCAGCCTCATTGGTCGGCCTGCTCCACGACCGTCGCCCACTCGTCGAGCAAGAGCTGCGCGTTGTCGGCGTCGGTGCCCTCCGCCCACAGGTGGGTGACCGCGTCGGCCGGGTCCGGCAGCACGAGGACCCAGCCCCGGTCGGGGTCGGTGACCCGCACCCCGTCGGTGGTGTCCACCGGCTGGTCCGCGGCCGCCTCGACGACCGTCCGCATCACCGATCCCTTGGCCGTCCACGGGGTGGGTATCGACCGGC
>Ga0207699_10001022_pt1 | contig 13212 bp, 12 predicted proteins | sample LARL51metaG_FD_184344 | JGI IMG/M metagenome (GOLD analysis project Ga0207699, IMG submission 184344) | Corn, switchgrass and miscanthus rhizosphere microbial communities from Kellogg Biological Station, Michigan, USA - LAR L5-1 metaG... | ecosystem: Host-associated > Plants > Roots >...
GCCTTCTACGAGGCGCCGATCTACGCCCGCACCAGCGGCTACCTGAGGGACTGGAAGACCGACATCGGCACCACCGTGACGAAGGGCCAGATGCTGGCCGTGATCGACGCCCCGGAGGTCGACCAGGAGCTGCGCCAGGCACAGGCCGACCTCGCCACCGCCCAGGCGAACTACGAGCTCGCCCGCACCACCAACGAGCGCTGGCGGGGACTCCTCGCCACGCAGTCGGTATCGCAGCAGGACGCCGACCAGCGCGCCGGCGATGCCGCAGCCAAGGCCGCCGCGCGCCAGTCCGCCGCCGCCAACCTCGCCCGCCTCGAGCAGCTCGAGTCTTTCAAGCGCGTGCTGGCACCCTTCGACGGCGTGGTCACCCAGCGCAACACCGACATTGGCGCGCTGATCAACGCCGGCACCAGCCCGGGCAACGCCCTGTTCCGCGTCGCCGACACGCACCGGCTGCGCATTTACGTCTCGGTGCCGCAGCCGTACACCAGCGGCATGCAGCCCGGCGTCGAGGCCCGGCTGGAATTCGCCGACCGACCCGGCAAGTCCTACACGGCGACGGTTGCCTCCACCGCGCGCGCGCTCGATGCCAGCTCGCGGACCCTGCAGGTCGAGCTGCAGATCGACAACGCCAGCGGCGAGCTGCTGCCCGGCTCCTACGCGCAGGTGCACTTCAACCTCACCGCCGGCGTACGCACGCTGCGCGTGCCCGTGAACGCGGTGCTGTTCCGCAGTCAGGGCCTGGTGGTCGCCCAGCTCGATGCGCAGCACAAGGTCCACCTCAAGACCATTACCCAGGGGCGCGACTTCGGCACCGAGCTCGAGGTGATCTCCGGGCTCTCGCCCGCCGACACCCTGGTGCTCAATCCCCCCGACTCGATCAGCGAGGGCCAGGTGGTGCGCGTGGCGCAAACCCCGGTCCAGGGCAACGTGGGTGCAAAGCCCCCTGGCGGCCAGTCGTGAGGAGCCTGGCGGCCGCGGCCGCCGTCACGGCGGTACTCGCCGGGTGCTCGCTGGCGCCCCGCTACCAGCGCCCGACCATGCCGGCGCCGCCCGAGACCTACAAGGAAGCCGGCGACTGGAAGCTGGCGGCGCCAGCGGACAACGCGCCGCGTGGCCCGTGGTGGACGCTGTTCAACGACCCCGACCTGGATGCCCTCGAGGCGCAGGTGAGTGACGCCAACCAGAGCCTCAAGGCCGCGCTGGCGCGGCTCGAGGAGGCCCGGGCGCAGACGCGCATCGCCCGCTCCTCATGGTTTCCGACCCTCACGGCGCAGGGCACGGCCACGCACGGTGAGGCCTCCGTGTATTCCGCGAACTACACCCCCGGTGCGCCTCGTACAGGGAACTCCTTCGTGGCGGCCGGCGACCTGTCGTACGAGCTCGACGTGTTCGGCCGCATCCGCAACACCGTGACGGGCGCGCGCGCCAGCGAGCAGGCGAGCGCCGGAGACGTCGGCGCGCTCGATCTGAGCGTGCACGCCGATCTCGCCACCGATTACTTCACGCTGCGCGGGCTCGACATCGAGCTGACGCTCCTCGACCAGACGGTCGCCGACTATGCGCGCGCCCTGTCCCTCACCGAGAATCTCTACCACGGCGGCGCGGCGGTGATCTCCGATGTGCAGCAGGCACAGGCGCAGCTGGAAACCGCCCGTACCCAGGCCGAGGACACGCGCCTGCGCCGCGCGCAGACCGAGCATGCGATCGCGGTGCTGGTCGGCAAGCAGGCGTCCGTGTTCAGCGTCCCGGCCGCCCCGGCCGGGAAAGCCCTGCTGCTGCCGGAAGTGGCGCCCGGCCTGCCCTCGCAGCTGCTCGAGCGCCGCCCGGATGTCGCCGCCGCCGAGCGGCGCGTGGCCGCCGCCAACGCCGCTATCGGCGTGGCGCGCGCCGCCTACTTCCCGGTGCTCGACCTCCTCGGCTCGGCCGGCTCGCAGGCCCCCCACGCCGCCAAGCTCTTCACCGCGCCCAGCCAGTTCTGGTCGATCGGGCCGCAGCTGGTGTTCACCGTATTCGACGGCGGCCTGCATGCCGCCCAGTCCGCGCAGGCGCATGCCGCTTACGACGAGCAGGTGGCCAACTATCGCGCCACGGTGCTCACCGCCTTCCAGGACGTCGAGGACAACCTCGCGGCGCTGCGCCAGCTGCAGCGCGAGAGCATCAGCCAGGCTTCCGCGGTGGCCGCCACGCAGGGCGCCCTCGATCAGGCCAACCTGCGCTACAAGGGCGGCATCGTCACCTACCTCGAGGTAGTAGCGACCGAGAACGCCGCACTCGCCGCGCGGCTTGCCGCGGTAGACATCGAGATCCGCCGCGCCAACGCCCGGGTACTGCTCGTCAAGGCACTGGGCGGAGACTGGCAGCCGCCCGCCGCGCACTGACCGCTACTTCCGCCTACTTCAGATACGCGTGCACCACCTCGATCAGGTGCTTGGCGCCCTTGGCGCGCTCGCGGTCGCGGTCGTGGCTCGGATCGGAGACGTGCAGGCGGATGTGATCCTCGACCAGCTCGGCCATCAGGCTGCTGGCCGCGCCGCGCACCGACACCGTCAGCTGCATCACGCGGGCACAGTCGGCATCCTCCTGCAGGGCGCGCTCGATGGCCTCGACCTGGCCGCGCAGGCGCCGTACGCGTTGTAACAGACGGGTCTTATCCTCGATGGTGTGCGACATGCGGGAGCTTCTTGTGGTGGCGCGCGTATAGGGTGGGGGGTATAGTATACCCTTCCTTGAGGACCGGCTTCCATGCGCACCTTCCCGTACGCGCCACGGCTCTTGCGTGCGCCGACCCTGGCGGCGGCCGCCCTGTGGGCCGCCCACGCCCTGGCGGGCGATACGACCGCGACCGCCGCGGCCGCGACCACGCCCGGCGCCAGCAGTGCCTGGCCGATGCTGCTCGGTGCGCAGTACACCTTCATCGACCAGGAGCAGAGCTCGCTCCGCTCGCCGTACGCCGGGCGCTTCAGCCTGCATCCGGGCGGCGACACCGAGGCCACCCATACCATGGGCCTGTACGGGGGCTGGGCGCCGGTCAGCTGGGGCCAGCTGTACCTGGATACCGAGAAGTTCATGGGGGCGGGCGTCAGCGGCGCCACCGGCCTCGGGGGCCTCACCAACGGCGACGTGGTGCGCGAGGGCGCGACCGGCCTCAAGAAGGAGTTCTACATCGCGCGCCTGTACGCACGCTTCATGGTGCCCCTCGGCCCGGGAGCGGCGACGGTGGCGCGCGCCCAGGACCAGATTCCGGGCACCGAGGCGCCGCGACGCCTGGAGTTCAAGGCCGGCCGGCTGGCGGCCTCCGATGACTTCGACCACAACCGCTATGCCGGCTCGACGCGCACGCAGTTCCTCAACTGGTCGCTGTGGGACAACACCGCCTGGGACTACGCCGCCAACACGCGCGGCTACACCGACGGCTTGGTGCTCGGCTTCGTCAGCCCGTCCTGGTCGCTCAAGTACGGCCTGTACCGCATGCCCTTCATGGCCAACGGCCAGGCGCTCGAGACTCTCGACCGCGCGCGCGGGGAGAACCTCGAGCTGACCCTCTCCCCGCCCGCGGTCGCCACCGTGGTGCGCCTGCTCGTGTACCGCAATACCGCGCGCCTCGGCGACTACCGTCAGGCGCTCGCCATCGCCCTGGCCGCCGGCACCGTCCCGAACGTCGCCGCCGATGACCGTGAGGGCCGGCGCAAGTACGGCTGGGGCGTGAATATCGAGCAGCCGCTGGCGGATGACGGCGACACGGGACTGTTCCTGCGTCTCGGCTGGAACGACGGCCGGACCGAGGACTTCGCGTTCACCGAGGTCGATCGCACCGCGAGCCTCGGCGCGCAGCTCTCCGGAGTGCACTGGCGACGCGCGGACGATCGCCTGGGTCTCGCCCTGGCCGTCGACGGGCTGTCGGGGCCGCACCGCGACTACCTGGCCGCCGGCGGCTCGGGGTTCCTGCTCGGCGACGGCGCCCTGGACTACGCCGGCGAGCGCATCGTCGAGACCTACTACCGGGCGCAGTGGAGCTGGACGCCCTGGGGTGCGCCGCTGCGCGTACAGCTCGGCCCCGACTTCCAGTACATCACGAACCCGGGCTACAACGCCGCGCGCGGGCCGGCGCGCTTCTACGCCCTACGGCTGCACCTCGAGTACTGACCCGCGCAGTCACTTGCAATAAGCGCATGACGCTGCGACCCGGACCGGCGCTGCTGCGACTGACCGCGGTCCTGGCATGGCTGGGACTGGCGGCGCAGCTGCTCGCCTCCATGCACCTGGCGCTCGAAAGCGGCCGACCCGCCCTCGCCGGTGCCCGGGCGCTCAGCTACTTCACCGTGCTGACGAACCTCCTGGTCGCGCTGGTGACCAGCGCGTGCGTCGCCGGACGGCCGGCGCCGCTCACGCGCCCCGCAATACTGGCCGCGGTCGCCAGCTACATCTTCGTGGTCGGGCTCATCTACACGCTGCTGCTGCGCGCGCTGTGGACCCCGACCGGGGTGCAGCTGCTGGCGGACGTGCTGCTGCACGACGCGGTGCCGCTCCTCTACGTCGTCTGGTGGCTCGGCTGGGGGCCGCGCGGGATGCTCGGCTGGGGTCAGCCGCTCGCCCGTGTTCGCGCTGGCGCACGACGTCGGCGCGCTCGGGATCGCGGTCGTGGCGCGCAATGGCGCCCTGTTGCTCGTGCTCTTCACCGTACTGGGCTTGGGCGCGGTCGCACGCGACCGCGCCCGCTAGCCTGCCGCCCCAGGCTGAGCGGCGGCAGGCCGCTGTCCCCGCAGCCGCAGGATGCCCGGCGCGCGCTAGCCGCGCGCGGGCATGAGGTCCGCGCGCGCCTGGTCGACGGCCTTGCGGGCCTCCGCCTTGGCATCGGCCGAGGGCTTCAGGTCGTGGATCGCCGCGGCCAGATTTTGGCCGCCGGTCACCTTCGACTTCAGGCCCGGGTACGGCAGGTTGAGGTTCTGCGCGGCATGCAGGGTCGCCGCGCACTGGGCCACGCTGTCGAAGCCCAGGCACGCCTCCTGGGGAGTCATGCCCGAGGGGACGATCGCGGCCAGACGCGTGCGGGGGGTGCCGGCGGACCGACCGCGCCGGCCTGGGCCGGGGGCTGCTGTGATGGCTCGGCAGCCGAAGGATCGGCGGCGACCGCCTGGTCATCCGCCGCCGGATCCGGCTGCATCTGAGCCGGGGTCGCGGGGTGCGCAGGTATCGGCTGCTCCGAGGAGTACGGCTGCGAGGGCTGCGCGCCGGCGAGGCCCGCCAGGGACAGTGCCGCCGCGGCGGCCAGCAAGGAATTCAGACGCTTCATCACACACCTCCAAGGTCCAGACCTGTGTGTTGGAGCGCCGCAGGCGTGCGGTGGCCGCGGTAACCGGGCGGTGCCACGCCGAGCGCCCTCCCTGGCGCGATCCGGCTGCGCGCTCGGCACCGCTTGCGGCGCCGGTCTTCGCCGCGCGGGGCCGCCGACTTCCATGTCGAACGGCGCCCGACGCGGGAAGCTGTGCGTCAGCCGTTAGTGCTATATAAAACGAGTGCGTGCGAACCGACAACGTGTCGGCGATTGGCGCCGTCGATGTTCCCGGAGTCGGGCCGTCAGCCGATGCGCACGAAGTCGATGAAGCCGCGCTGCACGTCGGTGTACGCCAGCTGCACGCGCACCGTGTCGCCGACGTCGAGGCCCTCGAAGCCCCTCACGACGCGCCCCTCGGCCAGCGGGTGCGTGGTGCGCACCCAGGTGCCCTTGTCCGACGCGCCGGTGACGATGGCGTCGAACTGCTCCCCGAGGCGCGTCTGCAGCAGCATGGCGGCGGCAGACTTGCGCACCTGGCGCTCGACCTTCGCGGCGTTGCCCTCCTGCAGGGTGCAGTGCGCGGCGAGCGTGCTGAGCTCCGCCTCAGCGTAGGGCGGTGGCGCCTTAGCCAGTGCCGCCTTCAGCAGGCGTTGGGTGATCACGTCCGGGAAGCGCCGGTTCGGTGCGGTTGAATGCGTGTAGTCGTGCAGTGCCAGCCCGAAATGTCCCTCGGCCGGCTCACCCGGACGCTTGAGCGCGTACTCGCCGGCGCCGATCAGCTTCACCACCGCGAGTGACAGGTCGGGAAACTGCGCCGGCGCCGCCCGCTGCCGGTCGGCGAGGAAGCCGCTGAGCGCACGCGCGTCCGGCAGCGGCGGCAGGCTCGCGCCGAGCCCGCGCGCCAGCGCCACGATGCGGTTCCAGCGCTCGGGTGCGCGCAGCACCCGCCGCAGCGACGGGCTGCCGTGCGCCTCGAGATAGCGCGCCACCACCTGGTTGGCGGCGATCATGAAGTACTCGATGAGCTGCTTGGCGCGGTTGTCCTCGTCCGGGCGCAGATCGACGAGCGCGCTGTTCTCGTACACGGCGAGCGCTTCGAGCGTGGTGAAGTTGAGGGCCCCCTGCTGCTGGCGCACGCGCTTCAGCCGCTGCGCGGTCGCATCCTGGATGCGCAGCTGCTCGTCCATCCCCGGGACCGCGCTGACGGGGGCCGGCGCTGCCGCCTTGCCCGCGAGCCAGGCGGCGACGCCGTCGTAGGCGAGCTTGGCGCGGTTGACCACCCGGGCACGGTAGATCTGCTCGGCGCTGACCGCGCCGCCGGCATCCACGGTCATGTCGATCACCAGGCTGAGCCGCTCCTGCCCCGCCGCCAGGCAGGTGAGGTCGGTCGAGAGCCGCTCCGGCAGCATGGAAAAGATCTCGGCCGCGGTGTACACCGAGGTGGTATTGGTGCTGGCGTGCGCATCGAGTGGCGTGCCGGCAGTAACCGTGGCGTCGACATCCGCGATCGCGATCAGGATCTGCACCGCGCCGTCGGCCTGGGGCTGCGCCACCGACAGCTGGTCGAGGTCGCGCGAATCATCGTTGTCGATCGAGCACCACGGCAGCGCGCGCAGGTCGCGCACGTCCGCCGCCGCCGCCGGCGCGGCACTGATGCCGGCCAGCTGCCGCACTGCCGCCGGCGGGAAGTCCGGCTCGAGTCCGTGGGCGAGCATCGCGCGCCGCGCGATGCTCTGCAGTTCAAAAGCGTGAGCTTCGGGCATGCGCGCATGATAGCAAGGCAGGCCCCGCACTCGCGGCGGGCCCGCAAGCGAAGAGCGCCGCGGATCCTCCGCGGCGCCCCTCTTCTCGAACCGAGGTGCTTCCCTTTCCCCGTTCGATTCCCGGTTCAGCTCGCCGGCATCATGCCGGTGTAGTACACGAGCACGTAGGCCTTGAGCGTGCCGTCTGGCTGCGGTACGCCATAGACCTTGACCAGCGCCCCGGCGACCAGGCCGCTGCTGAGCGCCTGCAGCCCCGGCGCGGTCGTGACGTCGATCGGGCTGATGGTGAGGATCCCGCCCGAGCGGTCGAGCTGGTACACCAGGGTCGCCGACTGCGCGCTCGTGCCGACAGCGACGGTCGCCGGCAGCGTGCCGCCGGCGACGCTCATCGCAAACGTGCCCGCGGCGAATGGCGTGGTCACCGTCCCGAGCGGCAGCGGCGTCGGCACCAGCACCGCGTTGCGCAGCGTCCAACTGCCCGGATCGGCCGGATCACCCCAGGTGGCGCGGCTCACGCCCCAGGCCTGCAGCGCGCCGACCGTACCGCCGAAGTTGACACCGCCGGCGGTGGCGCTCACGAAGTCAGGGATCGCCGCGCTCCCGGTGGTCACGAGCGTCGGGAAGGTCAGGTCCCACCACTTGAAGCCCGTGACCGGGTTGCCGCTGCCGTCGGTGCCGTTGGGCGTGGTCGCGGCAATGTAGTCGAGGCTGACCGTGTAGTCGTCCGTGCTGCGCGCAAAGCTGCGCGTGTAGGTGAAGCCGCTGCTGCCGGCGGCGGAGATGCGGCCCGAATAGGCGGCGGTTTCGATGTCGATGCTTTGCGCCACCATCGGGGTGGCGAGCGGGTCGACGGCGCTCACGTGCACCTTGAAGCCGCGCACCAGCTGCCCGCTGGTGAGGAAACCGGTGCCGGTGCCGATCGGCGTGGCATCCGCGCTCGGGTCTGCCGGCGCGCGGAAAAAGAACTGCGTGTTGGCGTCGATGCTCACCGGCACGCCGATGCCTGACTCGTCGTCGACCGTGATGACGTCGGTCGCCGTGTTGACGTGCGCGACGTGCCCTTCCGGGCTCAGCCACACTTTGCTGAACTCGCCGCTCGCCCAGACGCGTACCGCGACCAGTGAGCCGTCCTCCTGGTAGCGTGCGGCGATGCGTACGAACTTGCCGGGCAGCGTCATCGCCTGGGCGGAGAAGTTCGTGACGACGCTGCGGGCCTTGGCGTCGACGTCGTAGAAGATCGTGCCATTGACCGCGTCGGCCTGGATCTGCAGCGACTGCGCACCCGCCACCGCGGTCTCCGGATTGGTGGCCGGCAGCACCGGGAAGTCGCGCGTCACGGTGAGCGAGGCGCCGTCGGCGGCGACGCTGCCCACGCTGCCGTACAGGTGCCGCAGCACCAGCGCGGCGATGTCGCGCACCGGGTGGTGCCGCACCGGCCCCTTGAAGTCGACCGCCCACAGCGTGGCGCCGGCGGCGGCCGGCGGCGTGTGGCCGACGATGAAGGCGGGGTGGCTCAGGTCGAACTCGAGATCCAGCGCATTGTTGGTCCCGGTGGTCACGGTCAGCGGGCTGTCGAACCCGACGTTCACCGCCACCGTGAGACTGCCCTGCGGCCCGCTCTTGCCCTGGATCTGGATCTGCTCGGCCGGCACCGTGGTGCCGGCGGTGAGCGGGAAGCCGCTCTCGGGATTGCCGGATACCGTCAGCAGCACGTCGCCGGGGTTGGCACTCACGCTGAGCACCGCACCGGTATAGGTGCCGGTCGGCACGCTGGCGTTACCCAGGATCTCACCGAGCTGGTCGAGCTGCTCGAGGTTGATGAGAGGCGCCGGAGTCGGCGCCGTCCACACCGTCACGTTGTCGCCGCCACCCTGCGGCACGAGCGCGATGGTGAGCACGCGCACGCCGATGATGGCCCAGTCGTCCGCGGAGGCATCGCTGATCAGCACCGGCATCGTGCCCATGCTGGCCGGTGGAGGCGTGGTGTTCGCTGCGGAATCGCCGCCGCCACCACAGGCCGCAAGCCCCGCCGTAAGTCCGCCGGCGAGCGCGCAGTAGACCGCGCGACGCAACATATTGCGCTGCATATTCCTACCCTTCCGTTGGTTCGCGTACGCCGCCTGCTGCGGCTGGTGACTCATAGCGAACGAGCGCGCCGCGGGTTGACGCAGCAGCGGACAGGAATTCGTCAGGTGTCGGGACGCTGCGACACGGCTGACTGCGCCGGCGTGTTCAGGGTGGCGCGTCGAAGAGCTGCGTGACGTGATCCTTGGCGCGCTGGCACGCCACGGCGAGCGGCAGCCCGGCACCGAGCCCCGCGGCGATCGCCGTGGCGAGCGCGCAGCCGGTGCCGCGGCGGCTCCCCGCACGCCGTGCCGTCGCCAGACGTTGCGTGGCGCAGTCGCTCACCAGGAAGTCGGTTGCCTGCGCGCCCGGCGCATGGCCGCCCTTCAAGAGCACCGCACGCGCGCCGCGCGCGCGCAGCTGCTGCGCCTGCTGCAGCAGCGCCGCCTCGCCCGCGCCGAGCGGGGTGCCGAGCAGCAGCGCCGCCTCCGGCACGTTGGGTGTCAGGAGGGTCACGCGCGGCAGCAGCCATTCGATGAGCGCCGCCCGACCCTCGGCATCCAGCAGGCTGCCGCCGGAGGAGCTCGCCAGCACCGGGTCGAGCACAATCGGCACGTCGAGTACCGCCGGCAGCGCTGCGGCCACGGCGCGCACGATCGCGGCGCTGCCCAGCATGCCGACCTTCACCGCGGCGACGCGGCCGCTGGCGAGCGCCGCCGCGACGGCCGCGCTCACCAGCTGCGGCGGCATGAGGTGACTGGCGATCAGCTCCGCGTCCGACTGCACCGTCACGGCCGTGACTGCGCACAGCGCAGACGTGCCGAGCTGCGCCAGCGTGCGCAGGTCGCGCGCCAGGCCCGCGCCGCCGCTCGAGTCGACGCCCGCGATGACGAGGACCGCGCTCACTCGCCGAGTGCGATCAGCGCGAGGTTGGCGTGTCCCTGCCCCTGCAGGGCGCGTGCCGCGCGCCAGGCACGCAGGCCGCTGCGGCAGCACAGGACGATGCGTGGCGCATCCGGCAGCGTGACCTGCCGCTGCTCGAGTGCCTGCACCTCGAGGCGCAGGGCACCGGCGAACGGCGACACCGGAGCCTCGGCGAGGCTGCGCAGGTCAATGACCACGTCGCGCGCCTCGACCGCCGCCGGGGCGATGAACGCGAGCGGTGCGCCTTCCGGCTCCGCGGCGCCGGCGAACGAGAAGCCGCCGAGGTGCAGGGTACGGAAATCGATCGACAGCAGGCGGCCGCTGACCGCGGGCTCCCAGTTGAGCAGCAGCGCGAGCGCCAGGTGCGCCTGCAGCGCACCGAGCGTGCCGACCGCCGTGCCGAGCACGCCCGACTCGGCGCACGAGCCGGCCGCGCGCGGCATGTCGGGAAACACCGCGCGATAGCTCGGCGCCGCGCCGCAGAACACGCCGACGTACCCGGCCAGGCCCACCACCGAGGCGCTCACCAGCGGCCGCACCGCCGCGCGGCAGGCATCACTCAGCACGTAGGTCACCGCGAAGCTGTCGGCTGCATCGATCACGACGTCGGCCGCGGCCACCAGCGCCCCGGCGTTGGCCGGCGTCAGACGCACGGCGTGGGTCAGCACGCGCACCGCCGGGTTGAGGCCGCCGAGCGCGGCCTGCGCGGCCTCGACCTTGGGCCGGCCGAGATCGCTCATGCGATACAGCGGCTGGCGGTGCAGGTTCGATTCCTCGACCCGGTCGTGGTCGACGATCACCAGTTGCCCCACCCCGGCCGCCGCAAGATACGACAGCACCGCGCAGCCGAGCCCGCCTGCGCCCACCACCAGCACCGTGGCCCCGGCGAGCCGCGCCTGGCCCGCCGCGCCCACCTCCGGCAGCACCGTCTGTCTGGCGTAGCGCTCGGTCATCGCCTACTCCTTCAGGCCGCCGCGGCCGCGAGCCATTCGCGCGTGCGTGTTTCCGGCTGCGCATGACGCACGATGTCGGTGACCACCGCGGCGACGTCGGCACCGGCGGCGAACACCCCCGCCAGGCGCTCGGCCGTCAGGCCGCCGATGGCGACCAGCGGCAGCACACCGATGCGCCGCTTCCACTCGGTGAGGCGCGCCAGCCCCTGCGGCGCCCAGGGCATGACCTTCAGCCGCGTCGGGTAGACCGGGCCGAGCGCCACGTAGTCAGGAGTGAGTGCCAGCGCACGCTCGAGCTCGGCGTGATCGTGGGTGCTGACCCCGAGCCGCACGCCGGCACGGCGCAGCGCCGCGAGGTCGGCGCCCGCGAGGTCGCCCTGCCCCAGGTGCACGAAGTCACAGCCCTCCTCGAGCGCCAGCTGCCAGTAGTCGTTCACCACCAGCTGCATGCCGCGCGCCACGCAGTGCGCGCGCGCGGCGCGCACTTCGGCGCGCAGCAGCGCGGGCGCCGCGTCCTTGATGCGCAGCTGCACCAGGCGCACGCCGAGCGGCGCCAGGCGTCCCACCCAGGCGGCGCTGTCGACGATCGGGTAGACGCGCGGCAGGTTCACGGGCGGAACGCCGTGCCGATCACCGGCGTCGAGGGCGCGGCGAAGTCGCGCGGCTCGATCGGCCCGGCGGCGCGCGCGGCGGCGCCCGCCTCCACCGCGCGCGCAAACGCCGCGGCCATCTGCACCGGGTCGGCCGCCTGCGCGACCGCGGTATTGACCAGCACCGCATCGAAGCCGAGTTCGAGCGCCTGCGCGGCGTGCGACGGCACGCCGAGCCCGGCATCGATGATGAGCGGCACGTCGGGGAAGTGGGCGCGCAGCGCCTTGAGCGCGAACAGATTGTTGAGCCCGCGCCCGGAGCCGATCGGCGCGCCCCACGGCATGAGCACGCGGCAGCCGGCGGCCAAGAGATGCTCGGCCACGACCAGGTCCTCGGTGGTGTAGGGGAATACCTCGAAGCCCTCCGCGCACAGGATGCGCGCCGCCTCGGTGAGCCCGAACACGTCCGGCTGCAGCGTGTCGTCCTCGCCGATCACCTCGAGCTTCACCCAGGTGGTGCCGAACACCTCGCGCGCCATGTGCGCGGTGGTCACCGCCTCCTTGACCGAGTGGCAGCCGGCGGTGTTGGGCAGCACGCGCACGTTGAGCGCGCGGATCAGCGACCAGAATCCCTGGCCGGCGCGCTCGCCGGCGGCCTCGCGTCGCAGCGCCACCGTGACCACCTCGACGCCGGCTGAGCGCACCGCCGCACTCAGCACCGCCGGCGAGGGATAGCGCGCGGTGCCGAGCAGCAGGCGCGAGCGCAGCGTGCTCTGGTAGAGCTGCAGCATCAGCCGCCCTGCATCGGTGCCAGCACTTCCAGCCGGTCGCCGTCACTGAGCGCGATACGCTCGCGCGCCGGGCGCGCGACGAACTCGCCGTTGAGCGCCGTGCTCACGACGCTGTCGCCGTAGCCGAGCTCCTCGAGCGCGCCGGCGAGCTCACCGGCGCGCAGCTCACGCCAGGCGCCGTTGACCTGGATCCTCACCCATCACCTCCGCAAAATGCCGCCCCTCGAGCAGCGCCTCGGCCGCGCGGCGCGCCAGCGCCGGCGCCACCAGGAACCCGTGCCGGTACAGCCCGTTGACGTGGAGTCGCTGGCCGCGCCACTCGAGCCGCGGCTGGTTGTCCGGAAAGGCCGGGCGCACACCGCTGCCGATCTCGAGCACCTCGGCCTCGCCGAAGGCCGGGTGCAGCGCGTAGGCCGCAGACAGCAGCTCGAGCAGCGAGCGCGCGCTGACGCGCGTCGCGGCATCGCTCTCGAGCATGGTGGCGCCCACCAGGAACAGTCCCGCGCCCCGCGGCACGACGTACACCGGCAGGCGCGGGTGCAGGACGCGCACCGGGCGCGCGAGCTCGAGCTCGGGCAGGCGCAGCAGCAGCATCTCGCCCTTGACCCCGCGCAGGTCCTGCAGCACCGCGCGCGCGGCGAGCCCGGTACAGTCGATGACCGGGCCGCGGATCTCGGCGCCGCCCGCGGTGCCGAAGCGCACGGTCACACCGCAGGCGCGCGCGCGCTCGAGCAGCGCGGACAGCGCGGCGCGCGGATCCAGATGCCCCTCGTCCGCGAAATGCAGCCCGTGTGCAAAGCGGCCGGCGAGCTCCGGTTCGAGCGCGGCGACCGCAGGCGCATCGAGCGG
>Ga0207699_10001024_pt1 | contig 13203 bp, 7 predicted proteins | sample LARL51metaG_FD_184344 | JGI IMG/M metagenome (GOLD analysis project Ga0207699, IMG submission 184344) | Corn, switchgrass and miscanthus rhizosphere microbial communities from Kellogg Biological Station, Michigan, USA - LAR L5-1 metaG... | ecosystem: Host-associated > Plants > Roots >...
CTGCTGCTGATCCGCACGCTGTGGGACGCCGGGATCGCCCACCGTGACATCAAGCCGGGCAACCTCATGGTCCGCCCCGGGGAGCTGCTGCTGATCGACGTGGCCTTCGCCCAGGTGCGGCCCTCGCCGTGGCGGCAGGCGGTCGACTTGGGCAACATGATGCTGGTGCTCGCCGTGCGCACCGACCCGGAGCGGGTCTACCGGCGGGCGTTGCATTACTTTACCGAGGCCGAACTCGCGGAAGCCTTCGCCGCCACCCGGGGGGTCGCGAGCCCGACCCAGCTGCGCGCGTTCATGAAGCGAGACCCGCGCGACCTGCTCGGCGAGTTCCGCGCCCTCGCGCCCGCACGGGAACCGATCGTGTTGCAGCGCTGGAGCATCCGGCGGGTCGCACTGGCGGCCGGGTTGCTCGGCGTCACCGCCCTCGCCGTCAATGTCGGGGTGCACGCCTTCTTCCCAGCCGAAAATGGGGACGTCTCCGCCCCCCGCTGCGGCACCGGCCACTCGATGATCCTGGCCGCCCAGGCCGTCCCGTCGGCGGCCAGGCTGCCCTGCATCGCCGCGCTCCCGTCGGGCTGGAGTATCGGCGGTGCGGACATCTCCAGCGGGAAATCCAGCCTGCGGCTGGACTCCGACCGCGCCGGACAGGGAGCCATCACCGTCACCCTGACGGCCACCTGCGACACCTCGGGCGCCCAGCAGATCCCATCCGACCAGCCCGGCATGCGGCGGTTCGAGCGTCCGCTGACCCTGGTGCCGCAGTTCACCGGCCTGCGCTTCTACACCTTCCCTGGCGGCTGCGTCACCTACCGGTTCAGCTTCGCGCCAGGCGCATCTCCCTCGCTGGCCGGCGCCACCGACAGCGCGCTCGCATTCCAGCCGCGGGCGGAGCTCGTCGATTTTGTCTCGCGCACCGAGGGCCTCGCCCTGTGCGGGCGAGGTGCGCCGTGCCCAGGCTGAACGGAGGTCCTCAGCCTCCTTGGGCTCGTGTCCGTCATGCTGCTGTTCCAGCGCTGCTGGCAAGGCTGGCGGCCGCAGCGGCCGGCCGGAACCCAGGGCCCGGTTGCTCGCCCTGCGCGGGTCTCACGGAAGAATCGGTGGGACCTCCATGAATACCGAGCCGACCCATCAAGGCGACAAGATCACGGCCACCAGCGCGTCGCCGCCCAGCCTCGCCATGTCGGCACGGCCACAGTCCTCGGCCAGGAGCAAGAAGCGTTCCCTCACTGGCGTGCTGGCCGATCCCCGGGTCCGGCTCGGGGCGGGTACGGCGGTGATGCTGGCCACGGCCATCGCCGCGCGCCGCAACCACGTCAGCCCGTATGAGGCCACAGCGTTCCGGGCGGTCAACGGCCTGCCCGACTCGCTCTACCCGCCCGCCTGGGTCACCATGCAACTGGGGACCCTCGGTGCCGCCCCGGTGGCGGCGGGCGCGGCCTGGCTAGCCGGGGACCGCCAACTGGCGGCCCGGCTCCTGGCCGGCGGCGTCGGCACCTGGGCGCTGTCCAAGCTTGTCAAGCAGATGGTGCGCCGACCCCGGCCGGCGCTCCTGCTCCCCGGCACCCGCCTCCGCGGCCCGGACGCCACCGGCCTGGGATACCTGTCTGGGCATGCCGGTGTCGCCACCTCCCTCGGCGCCGCCGCCTTGCCACACCTTGGCCCCGCCGGCGGGGCCCTCACCCTCGGCGCCATTCCCGCTGTGGGCCTGGCCCGGGTCTACGTCGGCGCCCACCTGCCGCTCGATATCGCAGGCGGCGCCGCGCTGGGACTCGCCATCGATGCAGCGGTAGCCCTTGTCAAGGAAATGGCTGCTCCGCCACGTACCCCGGGGAAGCGGTGAGCACTCTACACGAGCAGGCCCGGCCTCCGCTCAGGCTCTATAGCTCACCGGGAAGCAGGTCCGCACGATCGCTGCCGCGACGGGAGGCTGACGGGCGGAAAACCTGTTGCCCGCTGCCTGGTGGCGTGTCAGCCTGGCAGCCCGCATCCGTGCCGTCGCCGCTCGCGGCTGGCGGAGGCTCGCTGAGCAGGAAGGAGGGACGCAGATGAGGACCATCACGAGTTTCTTGCTGCCCGCCCGTACTTCCTGCACCAGGAGCGTCCGCCATGTCCAGCTCTCAGTTCCGCCGCGGCAAGCGGCGGTTTGACGACGACGAGCCCACCTTCGTCAAGCGCGACCGGCACCGCCGGCGTCTCCCGCCGGCCGACTTCGGCTCCGAGAGTTTCGGGCTTCCCGAGGGTGACCGGTGGTCCACCTGGGATCAGTCCGCGCCCACCGAGCGCGGCCCGCGGCCGCACCCGGGCTGGCTTGTCACCGACCTGGCGGCTGTCGACACCGAACTCGGCATCGTGAAGACCGGCAAGGAGGCCGATGTCTTCCTGCTGCGCCGCGGCGTGCCCGGCACCGGCCGGTCCTGCCTGCTCGCGGCCAAGCGGTACCGGGCCGCGGAGCACCGGATGTTCCAGCGCGACAGCGAGTATCTCGACGGCCGGCGCGTCCGGGAGTCGAGGGTGAACCGGGCGATCGCGGCGCGGTCCGCGGCGGGCCGGGCGATGATCTCCACCCAGTGGGCGAGCGCCGAGTTCGCCGCCCTGAGTCAGCTGTACGCGGCCGGCCTGCCCGTGCCGTATCCGGTGCAGATACTCCAGACCGAGCTGCTGCTGGAGTTCATCGGCGAGCCGGACGGTACGGCCGCGCCGCGGCTGGCCGAGACCCGGCCGGCCGGGGCCGAGCTCGCCAGCCTGTGGGACCAGCTGGTGACTGCCCTGTGCGGCCTGGCCCGGCTCGGCTACACGCACGGCGACCTGTCGGCCTACAACCTGCTGGTACACCGCAGCCGGCTGATCATGATCGACATGCCGCAGATCATCGACCTGATCGCGAACCCGCGCGGCGTGGAGTTCTTGACCAGGGACTCGGCGAACGTCGCGCGCTGGTTCACCGCCCGCGGGCTGACCGCAGCGACGCCGGCGCCGGCCGACCTGGCCGGCCTGCTGCTAGCCGAAGCACGCCTGACATAGCTGGCCGGGGCACCGCATAAACATGTGGTCTGGCCGGTTGCCCGTCGAGCCGGGCAAAGCGGGATTGGGCTAGCAGATCAGTGATGTTCTGTGCTGTCAGCTTGCCTGCCGTGGGGCGCCGAGGACGAGGTCAAACTGGCGGAGATGCAGAGACAACGGTATTGACCGGATCAGGGTATTGCGTGCGGTGCAGGTGGTGTGCCCTTTCCATTGGCCCATGGCCCCCATATTCCGGGCCATTAGCGTGGCGGCGGCGGCGTTGCGCCACCGGCGCTGCTGGTAGTCCCGGATAGCCGCCCGGGTGTCGCGGGAAGCCGCCAGGCAGGTGGCGAGGGTGGTTGCGTCGAGGATCGCCTGGCATGCGCCCTGGGCGAGGTCGGGGGTCATCGGGTGGATGGCATCGCCGATGAGCGCCACCCGTCCCTGGCTCCAGGTCCGGGCCGGCCGGCGGTCGTAGATGTCGTTGCGTATCATCGCGGCCGCTGGGGTGGCATCGATGATGGCGGGTATCGGCTCGTGCCAGCCGCCGAAAAGCTCGCGCAGCCGCGCTGCGGTGTCACCGGCATCGTGTGCTCCTGTCGGCGCATTCCACATCGCGTACCAGATGACTCTTTCGCCGCTGGTGGGTCCCAGGCCGAAGCGCGCCCCCTGGCCCCAGGTCTCGATCCCGTCGCGGGGCAGCGGAACTGATCCCGCGGGCGTGATGGACCGCACCGCGGTGTAGCCACGGTAGCGAAGCGCGGCAGGCCCGAACAGCTGGGCCCGCACAGCCGAGTGCACGCCATCGGCCCCGACCAGCACATCCGCCTGGACCTTCCGCCCATCGGCGAAGTGCGCGGTCACCGTCTGGCCGCTGTCTTCAAAGCCGGTGCAGCGGGCACCAAGGTGGATGCACGAAGGGCCGAGCTCACTAGCCAGCAGCTGCTGGAGCTCGGCGCGGTGAACCAGGACGAACCCCGCTCCCCACCGCTGTGTCATCACGTCCCCCGGGATGCACAGCAGCCACGCGCCGTCCGGCCGCTTAATGCCCTGCCCGGCCAGCTTCACCGCCAGCTGCGCCACCTTGCCAGCCAGCCCGATCGGCGCCAGCGCCGTCAACGCGTTCGGCCACAGGCCCACCCCAGCCCCGACCTCCTCCAGCACTGGCGCTTGCTCATAAACCTCAGCGGCCAGGCCCTTGCGGGCCAGGGCGACGGCAGCGGTAAGCCCTCCGATCCCGCCGCCGATAATCGCGATTTTCGGTCCCATGCCGGTACCTTCCCTGACTGTTCTGGCGGGCGGCCAGACCGCGCCGGGATCCCCGGGCTGGAGGTGACTGGTAACAGCACTGTCCAGCCGATGGGCATGCCTGCTCCGGCCTTCACTGCCATCCAGCCACCGCCAGAGCCGGGCCAGCAAGGATGCTGGCACCGCGGCGCCAGGCGTGCTAGCCCCACTACCTGCGGCAGATGAGCGCATTCTCCGACGTGGTTGTCGATGGTGGCACGGGAACGGGCCGCCCGGCTCCAGAGTCGGTCGGCCCGTGATAGCGGGGGCATGCCTTCCGGCACACGTCTGCGGCGCCTCAAGTGGCACGAAACCGGCTCGTCATGAATAGCCCACCCGGACCCACTCGATCCGTCGCCTCCGATTCGGCAGCTGCGCGCCTGGCCGCCGTTGCGCAGCGGCATGTGCGGACGTGGGTTGGGTCCGGATTGACCGATTGTTCTGAGCTGTCGGAGTTCTAATATGTCAGCTGCCTGCAGAGCCAGGTGTATTGATGTCGAGCCGAGCCTCCACTACACATCCGAGGACTAGCCGGATTGACACCGAGACCGGTTAAGTCCCGTGATCCCACGGATGTGGCTGCGTGACTCTTCCCGAATGATCGGGGTCACCAGCAACCAGGAGGAAACAATGACCGCGACCGAGACCGTGTTTGATGGTGCCAAGGCGGAAGCCTTCGGCGGCCACATCATGTCGATCCTTAAGGACGGCCTGCTGACTTCGATGGTGGATATCGGCCATCGCACTGGCCTGTTTACAGCGGCTGCCGAGGGCTGGGCGACCAGCGAGCAACTGGCTGCCCGGGCCGGGCTGACTGAGCGCTACGTGCGCGAATGGCTGGGCGCGGTGACGACCGGAGGCATCGTCGAGTACGACAAAGCCAGCGAGGCCTTCTTTCTACCGCCCGAGCATGCTGCCCTGCTCGCCACCCCGGCGGGGGTGGGACCGCTGGCGGTGGCGAACACGGTGCTGGCCAAGCATGTTCACCAGATCGTGCAGGCCTTCCGGGAGGGTGGCGGTGTGCCCTACACGGCGTTCACCCCCGAGTTCACCGACATCATGGACGCGATGGGCCGCGGCATCTTTGACACGATGCTGCTCGACGCCTATCTTCCCCTCGCACCCGGCCTCGCTGAGACCCTTGCGGCCGGCGCGCGCGTGGCCGACGTCGCCTGCGGTACCGGCCACGCACTGGTGATCTTGGCGCGGGCGTTTCCTGCGTCGACCTTCGTTGGCTACGACCTCGATGAGCACGCGATCGCCCGGGCCCGGGCCGAGGCCGCTGGTGCCGGCCTGGCGAATGTGACCTTCGAGCTGGTTGACGTCGCCCGGCTGGCCGCGACGCCGCCGTTCGATGTGGTGTTCGTCTTCGACGCCCTCCACGATCAGGTCAAACCCGATGCCGTGCTCGCCCGCATCCACGACGCGCTGATGCCCGGGGGCCTGTTGTTCATGCGGGAACCGCACGCCGGCGACACGCTCGCTGACAACCTCCCCAACCCGATGGCGCCGGTCCTCTACTCGCTCAGCACCCTGCACTGCCTGACCGTCTCCCTGGCTCACGGGGGTGCGGGCATCGGAAGCGCCTTCGGGGAACAGATGGCACGGCGCATGCTGGCCGAGGCGGGCTTCGGCGAGGCCGAGGTGCATCCGGCACCGGGCAGCCCACTCGACGCGGTCTACGTCACCCGCACCGCACGGTGACGCCTCGGGCAGGCGGGGTCAGCTGCCGAATACGACGGTGGCGCTCAGCGCGGTGAGCTGACCCCGGCTACGGAGCTGCAGCTTGGCGAGCAGCGAGGAGACATGGGTTTCCACGGTGCGGACCGACAAGAACAGCTTGTCGGCGATGTCCGCGTTGGACAGTCCCTCGCCGAGCAGCCGGAATACCTCCGCCTCTCGGGCGGTGACCCCCCGGCGGGCCAGCTCCTCCGGGACGGCCGCCGCCCGGCGGCGGCGGGGTACAGGGCCGCCGGCGTCGCGAAGCAGCCTCCGAACCCGGTCGGTACACGCGACCGCCCCAGCAGTCTCGTAAATGTCGAGGGCCTCGCGGAGCCAAGGGATCCGCCTGTCACCCCCGATCACCTGGGAGCCGATGACCCGCATCAGGGCAACGGCAAACGGCATCGGCCCCCGGGCGGCGGCGACGGCAGCATCCACCCCCGCTCCACTACCCGCGAGGAGAGCCCGGCCGGCCTCCACGATGACCGGCCGGGCTTGCCAGCGGGCCAAGTCGGGCATGGTCTCAGCCCGGCGGAGGGCCACCTGCGCATCGTCCGTCCGGCCGAGCGCTGCGAGGGCCCACACCAGGAAGCACGGCGCGTCCGTCGGGGCGACGCCAGGCATGTCCTCCAGCAGCCCGCCGACCGTCTCATAGTGGATCACGGCCTCTTCGTAGCGGCCGTGCCGCATGGCGATGTCGCCGCGCAGCGTCGCGGTCATCAGCAGCAAGTCGGGTGCGGGTGCGATGGTTTCGGCCTCGGCGAAGAGTTCCTCGACCGATTCGCGCATGAAGCTGAGGGCGCCTGCCTGCGCGCACAGCAGGTAGCCGAGCTGATCGAGCCTCAGCTGCCGGGCGCGGGGAATAGCCACCTCGAGCACCTCGATCGCAGCAGCCGGGCCGCCCTGCAAAACGAGGGCAATCGCGAGCGTCTCCTCTGCCCATGCCAGTTCGATCAGCGCGCCGGCGCTGCGCGCGAGCTCGACCGCTTCCCGGAGCCTGTCCGGTCGGCGCCCATCGAGGAACTCCTGCTTGCCGAGCTGGAAGAGGGCACGCAGTTCGGCCTGGGTCCGGCCGGCCGCCGCGGCCTGCTCCGCCTGGGCGGTCCATGCCTCGCCCGCAGCGGCCCGCTCGCCCAGAAAGTCCAGCGCACGGGCCCTGATGTCCAGCGCGGTGAGGCGCGTATCGACGTCGGTGTCCTGGGCCAGCACGGCGCTGGCCTCGTCGAGCGCTGTGGGCGCATCCCCGCCGACGAGGGCTACCCGGGCGGCCAGCACGCGGGTCAGGGGCAGGTCGTCAGATGACCGGGCGAGCATGGCACGGGCCCTGTCGGTGTGTCCCGCTTCGAGTGCCGCCGATATCATCCGGTTGCGGCGATCGGCGGTCTCCCCGCTGTCGGCGACCGTCGCCTCATCGGCCGCCAGCGCCTCGGCCCAGCGGCCCTGCGCGGTGAGAACCGCGGCCAGGGCGTCGGCGGCCGCGGCCCGGGTCGCGGCCACCTGGGCCAGGCTGAGGGCCTGCCGCGCGAGGCGTTCGGCACCCAGCAGGGCATGGGCGCGGAGTTCGGTGGTCGCGGCGGCTGCGAAGAGCCCGGCTGCCTCGTCGTGGTCGCCCGCAGCGGCAAGATGGGTGGCGCGGCGGGCCGTCTCCGCGCCCGGCAGCGCCGCGGCGGCCCGGCGGTGCATCTCCTGGACGACGTGCGGGACCGCGATGTCGAGCACGGCCTCGCGGATGACGTCGTGGCGGAACCCGATCGTTCCCGCCCTGGTCACGAGCAAACCGGTGTCCACCCCACGGGAAAGGGCTTCTCTGACCGTTTCCCGGTCGGACTGGCTCACTGCGGTGAGCAGTTGGGCGGGCTCGAATCGCCCCAGTACCGCACCGGCGACGAGCACGTCCTGAAGCACGCCCGGCAGTGGCTCGAGCCGGGCCTCGACCATGCCACGCACCGACCGGGGCACCAGCGCTGCCCCGCCGCGCCAGCGCGCCTGGCCTGCGTCCACCTCTACTGATCCAGCGCGCACGTGGGCGTCGACCACCTCCTCGACGAGGAGCGGCACACCGTCGGTGCGGGAGGCCACGTCGGCGACCAGTTCATCGGGCGCGGCGGCGCCGAGCAGGCTCGTGACCAGCTGGCCGACGGCTCGCCGGTCGAGCGGGTCGAGTTCAACAATGGTCGCGGTGCCGTCGCCGCGCATGGCCCGGACGAGCTCATCGGCCAGCGGCGACTCGCCTGGACGGAGCGCACCGACGATCGCCAGACCGGTGATCGCCGCCGCTGATACGTAACGGACAACCTCAAGGCTGTCAGGGTCGGCGGCGTGCAGGTCGTCCAGGATCAGGAGCGCGCCCTGGCGGGCATCCACGATCTGGCGCAGCACGAGCGCAATTCCTTCCAGGGCCAGCAGGCGCAGTTGTGCCGCGGTGAGGTCGGCGGCATTTCCCGTCGGCGTTTCCCATTCGGGTAGGACGAGCCGGAGCCCCTGATCGAACGGTGAGTTGGTTGGCGTCAGCGGCTGGCCCCGTGACCAGGACCGGAGGGCCTCAGTGACCACGCTGAATGGTGCGGGCGCCGAGATCGGCGCGCGACCCGCTGCGACGCCGAGAACCAGGTGGCGGGCGGCAGCGGTCGCCTCACCCAGCAGGCGGCTCTTGCCTACCCCACCCTCCCCCACGACCAGCGTGCAGCTCGGATGCCCGGCGCGGGCTCCACGCACGGCGCGCAGCAGATGGTCGAGCTCTGCCTCGCGCCCGACCACGACCGCGGACCACCGCAGGCCTGCCCTACCCCCCATCGGCCCAGTATGGCTAATTACTATCAGTGGTTCCACGGATGCGCCGCCCTGGCGGCCACGGCATCATTCCAGGCACAGATGCGCGTGACGGCGCCAACCAAGGGGGACCCGATGCCGTTCGAAGACGTCATGATCGCCGTGAATCGCTGGCTCGTCGCCACCGAAGCCCTTGCCGCCGTCGGTGCCGAGCTCACGCTGATGCAGGCCGCGAAGCCCGGCCATCCCGATGTGGCGGGGGCGCTGCAGGCCGTGTCGGCCGCCGCCGGCCTGGCCGATCTCGGCGAGCTGCCCCCGCCGCAGCGTGAGATGCTCATCGGGCTGATCCGCATGGGCCTGCATCAGGCGGCCGATCTGATCGACGACCCCGGCCGGCCGCCCGGCTGGACGTTCACCGATCCCGCCATCCTCCAGGGGTGGGGCCGCGGCTCGATGGTGGTTCCCGGCTCCCTGGCCAGCGCGGCCCCGGAACTGGCCGATGTGCGCTCATTCCTGGACGTCGGCGCGGGCATCGGGCTCCTCGCCATCGCCGCCGCCCGCGCCTGGCCGCAAGCGGCCATCGTCGGCATTGAGACCTGGGGTCCCTCACTAGAAGCAGCCGCCGCGAACGTCCGGGCAGCTGGCCTCGACGATAAGATCACCATCCGCGACCAGGACGTCACCACCCTCGACGACCCCCACGCCTACGACTGCGTCTGGCTCCCCACCTTCTTCGTGACCGAGGCGGTGCTCGAAGCAGCCATGCCGCGCCTGTACCGGGCGGTGCGTCCCGGCGGCTGGCTTGTGCTCGGGCGCATGGTCCCGCCGACCGACCCGCTCGCCCAGAAGACCACCGCGCTGCGCACCATCAGGGGCGGCGGCGCTGAGTTCGACACCAAGCGACTCGTCGCCGCCCTCGAAACCGCCGGCTGCACGGCCGTCCGGGTGCTGCCTCGCCAGGGCCCGGCACCGCTTGAGTACGTCATCGGTCAACGACCCGCCGTCTGACCGAGCACCTTCTCAGTTCACAGCATCTCGGCGATCAGGTGCGCGACCCGGCCGACGGCCTGGGGGCTGACCTGGCGGTAGGCCACATGCTTTCCGATCTCGGCCGCGATGGCGGCGCCGATGACCTCGGGTGTGGCGGTGGCGTACTCCATCCGCCGGCCGGCGTGGTAGCGGGCAAGGCGATGGGGGACGTGGAAAGTCTGCTCGAAATGATGGCCGAGCGGGAAGTACAGGAACGGCCGGTTGCTGGCGACCAGTTCCATCGTGGTGGTAAGTCCGCCCTGGACGACAGCCAGATCGCATACAGCCAGGTGGCGGTACAGGTCATGCACGTACGCATGGATCTCGACGCCATCGTGGGCCGGCAGTAGTCCCGGGTCGATGCGAGGCCCGGCCACGACGATCATCCGCAGGCCGGGGACGGCGTCGCGGGCCGAGGGGAACGAGTCAATGACGCGGCGCAGGAGTTGCGCGCCCACACTCGAACCGCCGACAGTCACAATGCAGACCTTGTCCTGGGCTGCGTAGTCCAGTTCGGCCCGGATCGCCTCCCTATCGGCCAGCTCCCACGGGTCGAAGCCAGTGATGTAGTCGCCGGAGAAGTCGTAGTGGGCCTCGGTCCAGGCCCGGATGGCGGGCAGGCCGGGGCCGAACAGGTCGGGGACGATGTCATCGGGCGCACCGACGAAGATTGCCCTGTCCCTGACGCGCGGGTAGCGGGAGATGTGCTCGATCATCTCGGCGTTGTAGTCGGCGGTCAGGAGTGCCTCGTGCTGGCCACCGTCGGGCATTGGCAGCCAGCCGACGAAATCAGTCAGCCATGCATAGGCAGCCCGTTTTTGCTCCGGGTTCTCGTGCAGGTAGTAGTCGAGTTCCCAGGCCTCGTCGCCGATCCAGAGGTCGTAAGGGTCTTCGCGGACAATGTCGTGGAAGACCATGAAGTTGGCCAGGAGGATCTCATCCATCTTCCGCCAGGCCTGGAAGCAGTGCAGGTCGTGGTCGGCGCACTCCCGCTCGATGTGACCCGACTCGCTGGCCAGCTCCTTTGAGGCGGGGTGGATGCGTTCACCCTTGGCCTCGAGGAACGCGGTGACCGGGTGCTGGGCCAGCCAGTCGATCTCCAGGGCAGGATGCAACCGGCGCAGCTCATCGGCGATGGCCTGGTCCCGGCGGGCATGACCCAGCCCGATGGGGGAGGAGATGTACAGGGCCCGCTTCGGGCGACTGTGGCCGCGGGTCCAGTGCTTCGGGGCCGCTCTCGGGCCGGATTCGAGGGCCTCAAGGAACTCGCGGATGAGGAGGTTGATCTTGACGGGATCCCGGGCATGCGGTGAGTGGCCCGACCCGGCCAGCTCGACCAGCCGGGCCCGGCCGCCCAGGGCTTCGGCCAGCCGGGGGCCAGCGCCGGGCCCGACGATGGCGTCGTCCGTTCCCTGGATGACCAGGCAAGGGCACTGCGTACCGGTGAGCAGCGCCGCCATCTTGGCGTTCGCTTCGCGGATGGCTCCCCGTCTGGTGTCGGTGAGTGTCTCGGGTGTGGTGTCAAGCCCCCACGTGATGCCGTCTTCGGCGGGCTTCGTCGAGTGCGGTTCGGTGAATACCTGGGAGAAGAAGAACTTCAGGAACCCGCGGTAGTCCCGTTCCCAGTAGCGGGCATTGTCCTTTGCCCAGCCTTCGTCGCTGTCAAGCGTCTCCTCGAATCGCTTGGCAAAGGGCAGCCGTGGCGGGGAGAACGGCGCCAGTGGCGTGGTCGGGCAGATGAAAATCTGGCCGATGACCCGTTCCGGGCTCGCGGCGGCCAGGTGAAGCGCGAATGACGCGCCGCGTGAGTGCGAGACGACCGCGGCGCTGCTGGTGCCGGTCGCGTCCATGACTGCCAGCGCGTCGGCCGCGTATTCGGCGGAGAGATAGCTGTCCGCCCCCGCGGGACGGCCCGAGCGCCCGTTCCCGCGGCCGTCAAAGGTGATCACCCGGTAATGACGGGCCAGGAAGGGTACCTGCATCTTCCAGCAGCGTGAGTGGACCACCGACCAGGCTGGCATCAGCAGGATGGTGGGCTCGCCGCGGCCGAAGACCTCATAGAAGACTTTGACGCCCTCACGCTCGACGTAACCATCGTGATCTGGTGTGCGCGCTCTCATCGTGTTCCGTCCCGTGCTCCCAGGCGTGTCGATGGCCGGCCGGCCCTGGCGTACAAGGCAAGGCGGCGGGCTCCCTCGCGCTGGGGCCGGTCCGCCAGGCGAACGGCCACCTGTCTTCGCCTTCTAGCACCGCCGTCCGCTGATACGCAAGCCCCATCAGTCGTGGGAGCTGTGGCTGAAATCTGGCGTAAAGCCGACAAAGATCTCAGCTGAGCAGAGTGCCCCCGAATACGAACCCCCGAGCAGTTCCCGGGCGCCGGGATGGCCGGCTGCTCGGATTACGGCCATTGCGTTCTCCCTGGGGCTGGTGCCCCTGATATGAAACCTAGTTCTGCTCAGCCGCCGCCGCTTCGGGGGAGGCCCCTAATCCGGACCTCGGTGGCGTGGCTTCGTACCGGGTGCCTCCGTACACTCGCTGACATGTTGCTCGGCCGTGATCATGAGCAGCTGGCGCTTGTCCGACTGCTCCAGAACGCTCGGGCCGGCAACAGTGGCGTCCTTGCCATCGTGGGCGAGGCCGGGATCGGCAAGTCCGCGCTGCTCGCCTACGCCGACGAGCAGGCGGACGGCATGCAGGTGCTCCGGGCGCGCGGGGTGGAGTCTGAGGCTCACATCCCCTTCGCCGGCCTGTTCGAGCTGCTGCGGCCGGCGCTGCCCTTGATCGACCAGATCCCAGACCCGCAGGCGGCCGCGCTGGAGAGCGCGCTCGCGCTCCGGCCGGCCGCCGCGCCGGGCCGCTTTGCCGTGGGCGCAGCTACCCTCAGCCTGCTCGCCAGTTACTCGGATGCGGCCCCGGTAGCGGTATTGGTCGACGACGCGCACTGGCTGGACGGGTCGAGCGCCGATGCCCTGCTTTTCGCGTTCCGCCGCCTTGTCGCCGATCCGATCGCTGCCATTCTTACCGCGCGCGAGGGAGAATCGTCGCTGCTCGACGGAGCCGACCTGGCCACTCTGCGGCTCCAGGGCCTCGACTGCGCCTCAGCTGTCGAGCTGCTGAGGCGGCAAAGGGACGAGCCGCTCAGCCAAAGCCTCGCGGAACGTCTTCATCACCAGACAGGCGGGAACCCGCTCGCCCTCCTGGAACTTGGCGAGGAGCGCAAGCGGCTGACCGACTTTCCCCCCGGCACGCCGCTACCGGCCACGACCACCGTCGCCAGCGTCTACCTCGTGCGCTTCCGGTCCCTTCCGCAGCGTACCCGTGACGCCCTCGTCCTCGCGGCGGCCATCGACGGCGGCGAGCTGCCGGTGCTGGCCCGCGCCGCGCCCATACTCGGGC
>Ga0207699_10001025_pt1 | contig 13189 bp, 7 predicted proteins | sample LARL51metaG_FD_184344 | JGI IMG/M metagenome (GOLD analysis project Ga0207699, IMG submission 184344) | Corn, switchgrass and miscanthus rhizosphere microbial communities from Kellogg Biological Station, Michigan, USA - LAR L5-1 metaG... | ecosystem: Host-associated > Plants > Roots >...
GGATGCGCGCTGGGGCGGGAGGCCGCATGGCGGCACTTTCTTTCGCAATATCAGGACAAACTGACCAGGGCTGCTGTGGAGATGACACGATCAGCGGCGTTGGGAGAAGAGTTGGCGAGCGCACTTTACTCCGAGTTGTACGGATTGACGGAGCACGAAGGCAAGCGTTGGTCTCCGCTGCTCGGATACTCGGGGCGAGGATCGCTGATGGGATGGCTGCGGGCGATCCTGGCGCAACGCCGCGTGGACCAGTACCGGAAAATCGGCCGGGAAACCGCGCTCAATGAGATCGAATCAGCGGCGGCGGTTTCGGAGCAGATTGAGCTAAAACGATTAGAAGATTTGCGGGTGGCGCTCAAGATGACGCTGAGCGGGGCTTCCGCGGAAGAACGTTTCCTGCTCTCGGCCTACTACCTGGATCAGCATACCCTCGAGGAGATAAGCGGCGTGCTGCGAGTTCACGTGGCGACAGTCAGCCGCAAACTGAAGCGGGCCACCGACCGTCTGCGCAAACAGTTACTGCGGACTCTTGTGGCACAGGGGCTGAGCCGACGTGCGGCGGAGGAAGCGCTGGGGAGCGATCCGAGGGACATCGAGATCAATCTGCGTAAGTTGCTGCAAAATTCGGAGAATGCCCCGATCCCCGATAAGGAAGAACAAGGGTGAAGGCCAACTTTCAACCCGGAATCCATCCTGACGCTGACCAGCTAAGTGTGTTCGTGGAGGGCGTAGCCAGCCCACATGAACACCAGCGGATGTTGGCTCACCTGGCCGAATGCGCGGAGTGCCGGAAAGCTGTGTTTCTCATGCAACCGCAGGAGGAGACGCAAGCACCCAGGCCAGAGCCGGTGAAAGGATGGACGTGGCGGCGGCTGTTGCCGATGGCGCTGCCTGCGGCGGCGCTGGCGTGCGCCGTGATTGCGCTAGTGGTGTATCTCCGTCCACACGGCGGCTCTCCTGAGGTCCTGCAACAGAATGCAAGCGTAAGGCAGCCAGAGATTCCGCGACCTCCAACGACGGTTGCGCCAACCACTAATTCAGAGAGTTTTGCCCGATCCGAAAGTCCAAAAAAGAGCTCCGCACCGAGCGCTGCGGCGCCTAACTTCGCGCGGCAAACGAAACAGGCTGCAAATGGCGTGCAGTTGCCCGAAGCGAAGAACCAGCAAATCGCCGATAACATCGCTAGTCCGCCGATCGCGTTAGCCGCTCCGTCTCCCTCGGCCCCGGTTGCCGGTGTGGCGGCCGGTGTCTCGGGAGGTGTCGGTTCCGGGACTGTATCCGATTTGCCTTTGAACGGGCGGAATTTCACGAAACTTCAGCAACTGACGCCGGGAGTCACAAAGGGCGGAGCATCACAAAACAGCTTGGCCCTGAAGAAAGAGCTGCCCGCCTTGGAGATTGAGGGTGCCGGCGCACGGGATGCGACTCTTGGTGGAGTTTCCGGCCGAGTTACCGACCCTACCGGCGCCGTCGTCGCGGGCGCGACGATCACGTTGCGCGATGCGAGCGGCAAGACACGACAAACGACGACCGGCACGGATGGAAGCTTTCATCTGACAGAATTACCAGCTGGTCGGTACGACTTGATGGCGACGGCAACGGGCTTCAAGACAAAGGAACAGTCGATCGAATTGAAAGCGAGCGAGGTTGCCGTGATGGCGCCGGTGCTTGACGTGGGGACAGCGTCAGAGACGGTGGAGGTGACCGGAGCGGCTCCGACGCTCGAAACAGAATCGGCCAGCATGAGCCGGATTATGCCGGTACCGTCCGGCCTCCCGGTTGCGGCGACTGTGTCGCTTGGCAAGCGTTCTCTCTCGCTCGATAGTGCAGGCAATCTCTTCCTAAGCCGCAATGGCGGCAAGAAGTGGAAGAAAATCAATCCGAAATGGGCGGGGAAGGCAGTGCACATCGAGTTGAAGCAGCCATCCGATAGTGGTAGTTTGCCCCAGCGAGGGAACGAAACCCCCAGCTCAGTGAGCGCGATAGACGTCTTCCAGCTGACCACCGACACTAATGCCGTTTGGACCAGTAAAGATGGGACGCACTGGCACCAGCAGTAACTTCAAAACTCCCTAAAAATAGTCTGCAAAACTCCCAACCAGGCCCGAACTCCGATTGAGCTAATAAGCGTGGCCGGGGGGAGGACCCAATGTCGAAAGGTAAGTTGCTGGGAACCGCAGTCCGTTTCGCTATTCTGCTTCTCGCTGGTCTGGTAGCGACCCTTGCGATTTTCAGGTTGCGCGCTTCTGAAGCTGGCGGGCCTGTTCCCTCTCTCGTGGCCACCTATGCGCATGGCGTATTGCATGTAATGATCCCCTACCGTGGTGCCGAAACTGGATCCGGCCAACTGACAGTAGAAGTGCTCGATCCGGAAGATGATGTGCTTGGGCGGGCCCAGCGAGATCTCAAGATCAATGGCAGAGCAGGCCGATGGAAAGAGGAGATTCGGCTGGAGAAGCCGTTGGCGTTGGAGGACTTGGTTTGGCATCGCTTGCGCTATCGCTTTGAATACGACGACAGGAAAATGGACGCCCTTCAAGGTGAGGAATCTATTTCGCAGATTCTGCGCCGACCTGTCATGCACATTCTTGGACAGCAGTGCTATTTTGCCGGCGGCCAGGCGGCTGTGCGAGTGATCGTGACTGACGCCGAGAATCAACCAATCGCCGGGAGAGCCTCGGTGCAGATCGAACTTCTTGAGCCGGATGGAAAGCCACACGTTCTTTTTCAAGGCGGTCTGAACCGCCGCGGAACAACCGAGGCACAGTTTCATTTGCCGACGGGATTGACCGGCGCTTATCAACTGCATTACGTCGCGGAGACTGCGATTGGGACAACCGAGTTCTCGCAAAATGTGCAACTGGAAGACAAGGTGTCCATTCTTCTGACGACGGAAAAACCGCTCTACCAGCCGGGGCAGACGATTCATGCGCGGGCGCTGGCATTGAATCGCGCCGATCATGAAGCGGCAGGCAAACGCAAGCTGACGTTTGAAGTTGAAGACTCACGCGGCAACAAAGTTTTCAAGAAGGCTACCGAGACCGACGAGTACGGCGTAGCCTCGGCCGAATTTTCCCTCGCCGACGAGGTCAATCTTGGTGCGTATCATCTGCGGGCGCTGATGGGCGATGCCGACGCTCCCACGAATACTGCCGAAATCGCCATCAACGTGGAGCGATACGCTCTTCCCAAGTTCAAAGTTGCGGTCGAACTCGCGGAAGAAGGAAAGAAGCATAAGCGTAGCTTTCAACCTGGCGATCACGTCATCGGCAAGGTTCGGGCGAATTACTTTTTCGGAAAGCCCGTCGATAACGCTGAGGTCAATCTGAAGGCCTCGGCCCTGGATGTGGCGTTGTTTGAGGCCGCATCGGCACATGGCAAGACCGACGCTGACGGTGTGTACCGTTTCGATATCCGGCTGCCGAACTACTTTGCGGGACGCCCGCTTAGCCATGGCGCGGCGCGCGTGCTAATCGAGGCGACGGTAAAAGATTCCGCCAGCCATGCGGAAACACGCGGAGAGCCGATCACTGTCAGCGATTCACCGATATTGCTGACCGCAATTCCTGAAGGGGGCACACTCGTTCCGCATCTGGAGAATCAGGTGTTTATTCTGGCTTCCTATTCAGATGGGAGCCCTGCGAAGAGCGATATCAAAGTTCAAACTCGCGGCCGAGCGGAACAAGTCACTTCGACCGACGATGGAGGCGTGGCGGTCGCGTATGTCAGGCCGGATGAAGGTAAGCAGGCTCTGGAGATAGAGGCGACGGACCGCGACGGGAACCGAGCCTCGAGCAAAGTGGAACTCGATGCCCGCGATGGAGACGAACAAATTCTGCTGCGAACTGAGCGCGCCGTCTACCGCGCCGGGGAAGTGATTCATCTCAGCGTGTATTCGACGAAGGCTCATGGCGCAGTTTACGTCGACATTGTGAAAGATGGGCAGACGGTGCAGACGCATGATCTAGATATTGAAAACGGCCGGGCGGAGCTTTCCGTGCCAGCGACTTCGGAGATGTCGGGCACGCTCGATCTGAGCGCTTATTTGTTCGGCCGAGATGCCCGCCCCATTGGCGATCACCGTTTGATCTTCGTGCAGCCCGCGGACGAACTGAAGATCGAAAGTGCGGCCGACGCAAAAAGCTATAAGCCGGGCAGCGACGCTCGGATTCAATTTCGCGTAACCAATTCGCACGGGCAAGGCGTACACGCGGCGATGGGTCTTCAGGTGGTGGATGAAGCGGTGTTTGCGCTGGCCGAGAAGCAGCCCGGATTCGCCAAGGTTTTTTTCTATCTCGAACAGAAGGTCATGAAACCACGGTTTGAGATTCACTCGATTGGAATGACCGACGTTGTTGAACCGGCGGAAGAGTCGAGCGCGGAGCAACGCGATCGAGCCGCCCGGGCATTGTTTTCGGCGACGGAGATTGTGGCCAGCAACAAGTTCGAAACTGAGACCGGCAAAGACCTGCCCATGACGAAGTATGGCGAATACCGTCAGCGTTATCAGACGCGCTTTCAGACGGAAACGAATGACTTGGCGAAGGCAATATCGGACGTCTACGTGCAAAATCCGAAAGCCGGCACTCCAATTGAGATTTACCAGCAGCTCACGCAGTCAGGAAGTATGGAATTTCTTGATCCATGGGGGAATCCACTGCGATTCGAACCGGCCTCATGGGATCCTAAGAACTATTACATCGTGATCAGTCCTGGTCCCGATCACCGCCATAACGCGGGGGATGAGTTTCAGGCGATCCTGCTGTTCCAGCGCAAACGGATCGTGAGTACTGTGAGCGCGTCCGCTGTAGCGCTCAACATCGACGTGGAGCACGATCGCGGAGCGATGAATGGCAAAGCACAAATTGTCGGCACGGTGATCGATCCAAGCGGGGCGGTTGTGGCGGGGGCAAATGTCGAGGTGCGCGGTAGAGGAAAGAAACTCCTGCTCAATACGATCACGGATGCGACAGGGCAATTCAGTTTGGCTGCGGTTCTTCCGGGCGACTACCAGATCCAAATCACCATGGCCGGGTTTCGAATGGCTGAGGGTACGTGCAGTATCCGCGCGCGCGACCGCGCCGTCATCTCGGCTACGCTTTCTGTAGGACAAAGCACGGAGACGGTGGAGGTGAGCGGGGCGGCGCCGATGCTCGAAACGGAAAACGCCATGGTGGCCGTTCCGGCACCGGTTGCTGGCGTTGCTGGCGGCGTTGGAGGCGGCATTGGTGGCGGAGCAAGAGGAGAGGCGATCGCGCTGCAGGACGCAAAGTCCTTAGCGATCAATGGGCGCGATTTCACACATCTGACTGCCCTGAATAGCGGAGTTCTGGCAAAAGAATCGAAGGGAGCTCCGGCGGCGCACGTTCGTTCCTATTTCCCCGAGGCGCTGTACATCAATCCCGAAATCATCACCGACCGTGAAGGACGCGCCAGCATCGTGATCCCGATCGCAGACTCGATCACCACCTGGCGTATGGCGATGATCGCTTCTACCCAGACTGGAGCGCTGGGCACCGCAACTTCCAGCTTGAAAGTATTCCAGGATTTCTTTGTCGACCTCGATCTGCCGGTGACGCTGACCCAGGGAGACCGGGTTTCGATCCCTGTGGCCATCTACAACTATTCGGGGGCAGAGGGCGATGTCGCCTTGCAACTTCAGTCCGACGATTGGTTTTCGCTGGTGGACGATACGGCGGAAAAGGCAGTACAGGTGGAATCGTCGCGCGTGGGCGGAGCGCAATTCACGCTCGAAGCCCGGCACATCGGCAAGTTCAAGCTCACTCTTGCCGCGCAGATGAAGGGAACGTCGGAGGGGGCGGACGTGATCGTGAGGGAAGTGGAAGTGATTCCAAACGGGCGCGAGCAGAATCTGGTTTTCAACGGGAACCTGGAAAATTCGGTGCAGCACGAGCTGAATTTTCCGCAAACTTCGATTGCAGAAGCGAGCAAAATTTTCGTCCGGCTCTATCCCGGGCCGATGAGCCAGGTGGTGGAGGGCATGGACAGCATTCTGCGCATGCCGAATGGCTGTTTTGAGCAAACGTCTTCGAGTACATATCCGAACGTCCTGGCGCTCGACTACATGAAACGGACCAAGAAGCTGACGCCGGAAGTCCATGCCAAAGCGGAAGGGTACATCGCGAACGGATATCAGCGGCTGCTGACGTTCGAAGTGCCGGGCGGAGGATTCTCGTGGTTCGGAAGCGCGCCTGCGAACAAGATTCTGACTGCATACGGATTGATGGAGTTCTACGACATGTCGAAGGTCTATGACGTGGACCCGCGACTCATCGCACGAACCCAACAGTGGCTGGCCGGACAACAGCAGAAGGATGGAAGCTGGAAGCCAGACACGCAATTCATCAACGAAGGCGCGACGAACCGCTACAACGCGGACCTGCTTCGCATCAGCGCGTATATCGGCTGGTCGCTTAAGAACACGGGATACCAGGGCGATGCTGTGGAGCGTGCCAAGCGCTTTGTGGAAGCGCACATGGGGGAGAAAGCCGACGCGTACACGCTGGCGGTCATTGCCAACTTTGCCGCGAGTTACGGATCGGACCGCGAATTCACTCGGCATGCGATCCAGCTTCTGCTGGACGCGCGCACCGAGAAAGAGGAAAAAGTTTGGTGGACGGCCGAAGAGACCGGAGTCTATGGAAGCGGCGAAAGCGCCAGCTTGGAAACCACAGGCTTAGCGGTGCAGGCTTTGCTGCAGTCGGCTGAAGGCGCGGGTACGGCTCGCAAAGCGCTCAACTATCTTGCATCGAAAAAGAATGCGAACGGAACATGGGGAACGACGCAGGCCACGATCATGGCTTTGCGCGCGCTGCTCACGGCTACAGAAAAATCTGCCGCAGATGTGCAAGGGACAGTGATCGTGCTGGTCAACGGGAAGGCCGCAGAGAAGCTGGAACTGACCGCGGAGAATAATGATTTATTGCACCAGTTCGTTTTCAAGGATCTCGAGCAATCAGCGCCGAGCACGGTGGAACTCCGGTTTGAAGGGAAGGGAGCGCTTGCCTATCAGGTGGTGGGCCAATATTTCTTGCCCTGGGACGAAAAGCCTGCACCGGAGGCCCTTTCGATCAATGTGTCCTACGACCGCACGCGCCTGGCGCAGGATGACTTAGCGACAGCAACTGCCACGATCAAGAACAATCTCAGCAAGTCTGCCAAGATGGTGATGGTGGATTTGGGTATCCCGCCGGGCTTCGAGTTGTTAAGTGAGGACCTGCATGATTATCAGGCGAAGAGCACCAAGTTGAACAGCGGCCATCTTTCCAAGTTCAGTCTTACCGCTACGCAAGCGATTCTTTACTTTGACGCGTTCGCGCCGGGCGACACCGTTAAGGTGAAATTCCGTTTGCGTGCAAAGTATCCGATCCGAGTCCGGACGTTCCAATCGCGCGTGTATGAATACTACGATCCGGAGGTGGCATCGGCCGCGCGGCCCGTGATGTTGGAAGTGCATCGGTAATTAGCTGCGCGGGCAGACCGAACACAGTCCAGAAACGGGCTTCGGGGAGATTACTCCTGATAAGTCGGCAAGTGTTTATTGAAGCGGCTGCTTCACTTGCACTAAAACCGGCCCTATCGGCTCTACGCCCCCAAAATGCGTCGTGGGCGTGCCAAACAAGGTAGTGAATGATAAAGGACGTAATCATTCGCTGGGTTCAGGATTCGGGCCGCTCATCGCACTTGCGGGCCACAAGTCGGCTTCTCGAAAGCATCACCCATAGGTAACGATAAACGCGCATCGGACATGCTTTCAATGAGACCCCACTCCCGGTCTCCGGCCCAGAGCCGACTTCGCGTTACCGAGCTCACTCACAGTGCCGCAAACATGAGCTGTGGCTCATATGTCGCTCCTATCTACTCGATGGCTGCAACCCAAACGGAATACGGCGGCTCAGAGGAATGCAAATCGACGTCAAGGCTGTGAACACCGTCGTTCTTATCTCAGACTTACGTTATGCAGATTGCTGATCCGTTCGATCCCCTAACGGTATTCGTCAAACTAAGCCCTTCGAGCCGCAAAGTAAGGTTGGTTTGTAAGGTGATCGCCCAGTCCGGGGTACCGCACTGCGGAGTGCGGTTCTTCTCTCAGTTCGAAGTAATACTGAAGCGGACTCTGAGTGTATTCGGCAGGGATAGCGGCGCGCCAGACTCTGCGCATGGCGCGACGCCACACATCCGGATCGGTTTCGGGGTTATACAAATGGCGTCCCCAGACGCGATAACTATAGGTGTACTTCTGCCAGTCCCAACGTGGATTGAGAGACTTGTCGGAGTAAGCGCAACGCCCGCCTGCGATGCCGGAACCGCGCCGCCCTTTGAAGGAAAGCGGCTCCATGATCTCCACCCCATCGCTCCCGCAGAAGGAAAAGGCGCGAGAGTAAGCCGCGGCGGTGAGCGGGTCGCCCCAAATCAGGAGGCGCTGCGTGCCGGACCAGATGCGGTGCAGCACACCCCACTTGCGATCTTCGCGCAACAGGTCGCCATAGCCATAACGCAGAAAGCTGCGCGAACCTGCGCTGAGCTTCATCAGGCCTGTCGCTTCTTTCCCTGTACGAGGCCTCTCCTGCTCGCGAATGTCGGCCTGATGGTACGGCAGGCCGAGATGCTCGGCCCAGTACTTGGGTGAAATTTTCACCGGCTGGCCGCAGCCCAACGCTGTATCAATCATGCCCTGGTCCATGCCCTTGGCATGCATGTCGATCTCGACCTTCCTCCCGCATGTGGCCACGCCCTCAAACACCATCTTCCAGAACTCGTAACTCCCTTCCGCGACACCGCTCTCACCGTGGACACGAAAAGTGATACCGCTGATCTTCGGCACGGCCTGAAGCAATGCTCGCACGGCGTCGCGACAGTAAGAGCCGTGATTTTCGGAAGTGAGCCCGTCGATTGTGTAGTTCGCGCCTGGACTCGCATTCCAGCGATAGCCGTGCATCCAGATTCCAAGTTGGAAATCCAGGCCGCGTGCTGCGGTCTGCTCGCTGATAAAACGCAGCATTTCCAGATTGCGGTCGCGTTCGATGTCCGGCAATTGCGGGACGCGCACGCTGTAACCGGCACGGAAAGCAGGAACGGATACGCGAACAGGAAGTAGGCATCGGTAACGTTGGTAAGAAAGTCATACCCAATGCCAAGAGCAAGGTTGAATCGGTTGAAGCGCTGCGCGGCGAGCATGGACAAGTACGCCGGCCACATCTCGCGGTCGTTGTACCAGGGCTTGTCCTCGATATCGCTGGTGAAGAGTCTTGTAATACTGCGCACCGTGTTAGCCGGACGTTCCGCTATCTGCTTAGGCACTGCCAGAGAAGAGATCGGATCCCTGGCATGGCGCACCCGGTCGGCGAGTTCCAGCAAGGCATATGTCAGGCCACGCGCGTCGTGCCCGCACGCCCACACGCCTTCTTTTCCCTGGCACAACGCGAGCGCTTCCGGCACCCCGTCGGCCTGCACGCCCGCCGCATTGAGCGTCGCGAGCACCCCAGGCGAAGCCAAGCCTGCCGAGATAATGCGCAGATGGGCTGCAGTAGCCTGAGTCGTATTTTCGTAGATGCGGGTAGCGATGCCACGCTCGGTCAGAGCGCGTTCTAACTCCGCCGCGGCCCATCGCGCAGCCATCGAGGAGGCAACCGCATCCGCCGGGTCAATCACAATGCCAACGTCCCGTGCACCCACCATCGCCATTGGTGTACCCGTAGCCGCGACCGCGGCCGCTCCAGCCGCGGTGCGAAGAAACTGTCGGCGGTTGAAATTCCTGTTCATCAAGATGTGCCTATTTCATGTACGCCTTCTCTGGGCAGTGTCGAGCTGCGCCGGAATCCAATGGAACCTCCACAGTAACCCCCGAACGTAAAACCCCAGGCCCAGCGAGAGCGTTCCAGTTGCAACGCTCAACAAATCCGGAAAACGACAAGCGTCGCGTCTGGTCACGAGAAAGAGGACCTCCCCTAGGAAATGATTCCTGGTTCTGACTGCGGGCTCTGATCTGGATCTTCCCTTGGGGTCGAAGTTGTGACTCAATGCATGGTTTTTGAGAGCCGTGGGTTAAGGCCGCCCCACGCCACTTCCTTGCTTCCTGTCACAATCCTAAATTGCAATTCCCGCCGAGCCGTAAATCTGCGTGATGTAGCTCATGTCGCGCAGGCCTTCCTCACCCGGGGATTTCGGCTCTAGACCATTTTGGATGCAGTTGGAGAAATGTTCCGCTTCGGCCTGGAAGTGCGAAGGGTCGCGGGCCGGGTTGGGTTCGTCCAGTTGCGCGCCCGCAAATTCCGCGCGCAGCCGCAGCCCTTCATAGACAAAGGCCGAATCGACCTGCAGCCAGCCTTTCGATCCGTGCACGCGGTAGAAGCCTTCCATATTGGCGCCGTACGTCGTATTGCAACTGGCAACGATGCCGGAGGGAAACTTCATTGTCCAGGAAACATTCTCCTCGACTTCGTTGAAGCGACCGTCGTGATCGATGACGGAGGCATTGGCCGCGATGTGTTCCGGCTCTTCGCCGGTCAGGTAGCGGCAAGCGTTAAGCGAATAAATTCCGACATCGAAGAGCGGACCGCCTCCAGCGAGTTTCTTGTTGAGCCGCCATTCGCCCGGGGCAATGTTAAAACCAAAGGTGCTCTCAATGGCCTGCACCTGGCCCAGCGAGCCTTGGCGAATGAGTCGGACCGCCTTCAGATTGGTAGGCTCATAGTGGCAGCGATAGGCAATCATCAGCTTGACACGGGCCGATTTGCAGGCTGCGATCATGGCCTCGGCATCGGCCACGCTGGTCGACATTGGCTTCTCGCAGAGCACGTGTTTGCCGGCTTTGGCCGCGCGTATCGAATACTCGGCGTGCATCGAATTAGGCAGGGCCACGTAGACAGCATCAATGGCCGGGTTATGCGCGATTTGATCGAAGTTTTCGTAATTGTAGATCGAGCTTGAGGGAACGCCGTACTCAGCGGCAAAACGCTCCGCCTTGTCGCGATGGCCGCTCACCAGCCCGGCAATCTGCGAGGTGGTGGTGTTGCGCACGGCAGGCATGAAGTGTCCGGCGATGCGGCCGAGACCGATGACACAGTAGCCGATCTTCTTCGCGGGCGCGGTCCTGGCCAGCAGACGTGGGACAGACCGGGCGGCGAGGCCGAGCGCGGTCAGCCTGGCGAAGTCTCTACGTGTCAGATTCAGAGAGGTGGTGACCACACGATGGGTTGCTACTACCTTCATGGTTGACCTCGGCGAGTAGTCTACCCTGCGGTAGCATCGGGCGCGACAAGGTCTTACGCCAATTGCCGGGATCGTCAGCCGTAGCTCAGCCGCCAAACCACTCGGCGAAAAGAGGATCTGGCCACTCCGTCGGCCACTTGGGATTGAACTCTGACTCCGACGAAGGCCATACAGATTCGACGTGCCTCTAGAGGGAATGACACGGTGGAGGATCAATGTTCCCGCCCCGCCGCTCTATGGCGCTTTTCAAGCAGCCACTGAGCCGTGATCCGATTGTGATCCGTTAGCACTACCTACCATGGTCTTCTATCGCTTATACTGTGCCCGCCGCGTTCTCTATGTTGTTGAAACTACGTTATAAGCTGGATTCGAATACCCACTCTCTCCGCCATGTTTTCAACAACTTGGCTGAGCTGTGATCCGCAACGTGATCCATTAAGCGCGTGCCAGAGCCAAACCCACGATCTTGCTGTGTGCCTCTGACTCTTGGTTCGTCACCAATCGCCATAGATATTCATCGTCGTCCGGATGTCGGCGTGCCGCATGAGCTTCTGCTGCACGGCTACCGGCGTTCCTACCGCGTCAAGCCACGATCTGTAGCTGTGGCGCATTGTGTGAGTAGCCAGCTTGCCGACTTTCGATACTTCTGCCGCTTTTTGGAATGCTCCCCAGACTCTCGGATAGGACCACGGAAGACGGCCTAGCCGTGTCGGGGCGAAAACCCAGTCTCCCGGTGCGGAAAACTGCGTTGTTTGCTTCCACGTCTTGAGCACTTCCAGCAGACTGCCATCTATGCGCAAGTGCTTTCTGGAACCTGCGGTCTTTACGTCATCCACTCGTTGCCGAACAATCGCACGTTCTACGCTGATCTTGCTCGCAAGCCAGTCAATGTCTGCCCACTTGAGCGCTAGGCATTCGCTGATCCTGAGTCCCAAACAGAGACACAGCAGAGCCATCGTGCGGAATGGTTCCGGGAGTTCAGAAACGAACTTCTGGAACTCCTCGAACGTAAGACTACGCGGAGCATTCGTTCTTTTGGTTGCACCTCGCACAGTGACCAGAGTCATCGGATTGCGCTCCGCGGGCACATCACCGCGCCACATCGCGAACTCCCAAAGTTGATGCAGAACGCCCCGAATGTGGACTCTGCTTTTGGGAGACAGCGTGAGAGAATGCAGCCACAATTCAACGGGACGCGGTTGTACGTCAGTGATCGAACCATCTCCCCAGCGAGGGAGTATGTGGTTGGTTAACCACTGATCATAGCGGAACAGTCCTGTGAGTGCTGGAGCGTGGGTCAACTTGGGTTTCGCACTTCGGCGCGCGGCCCTCCACCGAGCCGATGACCCAGAGGAAATGAATCGAGCGCGTGTGCGCTCCGCATTGCAGGCATTCGATCGCGCGCTACAACTCGACGCTGACAACAACGGCAAGAACATCAGAGTCTGGACAGGAATGTCGTTGGCGTACCACATGCTTGCCATGTACGAGAAGGAGCTTGAGTGCTGCGCCCAGGCTCTCGAATCCGATAGATCTGATCCGAGGCTGTGGCTTTTGTACGGCTTCGCGTTGAAATCCGCAGGCAGGGAGGAGGAAGCACTGTCCAGCATGCCTACGATGCCTACATACGAGCCGGCAAACCCGAGGAACTCAGGGAAGTCTTTGCCGATGTGCAATCGACAACTCAAAGGCCCTGCCGGCAGAGGATGGCGCAATGAAATCTGTGGGCGGAATACATCGGACCCGGTTGGCGGCGTCAAAAGTTCACAGGCATCTTGTGAAGGAGGCAAGGCGCACCGTCCAAAGACTGGGCTGGCAGGTTCCTGAGGACGACATTTCGCCAACGGTCGTCGGCGCTATCCACTCCCGTTTCCTGTGTCGGACTCGTTCGAGGCGGCGTTCGGTTATAGGGGAAATCTACGGTTCGTAGAGTGCGGGTACACAGCAGGTTGCCCTC
>Ga0207699_10001037_pt1 | contig 13106 bp, 7 predicted proteins | sample LARL51metaG_FD_184344 | JGI IMG/M metagenome (GOLD analysis project Ga0207699, IMG submission 184344) | Corn, switchgrass and miscanthus rhizosphere microbial communities from Kellogg Biological Station, Michigan, USA - LAR L5-1 metaG... | ecosystem: Host-associated > Plants > Roots >...
GATTCGTAGCACCTGTGGCCGGCACGGTGCCGGGCGCGGGAACAGCGCCGGATGTAGGGCCGGATATATCAAATGCAAAGATGGCGCCTCATCCTAGGTACTGGGTTGTGGGCATCTTCACCCTTGTCGTCGCGTGTATTTCCGTGGGCTGGCACATTGGCCACGGAATGGCACAGCCTGTCGCGCCCCGAGAAGTCCGGCTCACTGCGAATTCGCCGGACGTGCCGGTCCATCGCGCGTCAATTTCTCCCGATGGACGATTGCTGGCATACACGGACCCGAGAGGGGCCTTTCTGCGCGAAATTAGTCGAGAGGATTCCCATCCATTGTGGTCACCGCCGAACTTTAAGGCCCATTCAGCAAGCTGGTTTCCTGACGGCAGCCACATCCTTCTTGGAGGAGTTGCGGAAGATGGCGGCCAATCGAGCCTATGGAATGTTTCCATACTGGGCGGTACGCCACGGAAGGTGACGGAGGAAACGGATTCGGGTACGGTATCGCCGGACGGGACGAAAATCGCTTTCTTGAAGGGCGACGACAAGTTCAATAGTTCCGAGCTTTGGGTGATGAACGTTGATGGCTCCGAAATCAGGAAATTGCAGGACATTGCCGGATTCTCGAATTCGCTAGCCTGGTCGCCCACAGGCAAAAGGCTGGCGTACCTGAGGGCAACCTACTGGCACGGCAACAGCGAAGAGGTGGCAATCGAAAGCTATGACTTTGCCACCGGCAAGTCCAAACCACTGTATTCAGATAATCGCCTGGAAGGCGGGCTGAGCTGGAGCCGCGACGGCAGGCTGTTTTTCACGCGAGGTGAGGAAAACTCCAACTCGGAATCGAATGTCTGGTCCATCCGCGTGGACGAGCAAAGCGGCGATTCGCGCGGACAATTGACGCGACACACGAGCGGACCGGACTGGAAACCGCGCGCGGAAGTCTCGGCCGACGGAAAACACCTGACTTTTCTGAGATCGAATATCGCGCCCACTGTATACGTCGCTGACATCGATCCAAAAACCAAGACTCTGGAGAAATTGCAACGCTTGACGCTCGATGAGAGCCGAAGCCGGCCGTACGAGTGGACGCCGGATGGAAAAGCAGTCCTGTACGTTTCAGATCGTGATGGCGAGTTCCACATTTTTCGTCAACGCATCGGCGCGAGTTCACCCGAGCTGCTGGTGGACGGTCGCGACTCGCCGGTCGTCCTGCGCCTGAATCCCGACGCGACCGAGATTTTGTACACCAGCGTGCGCCCGCTACAAGGAAGCACGTCTGCGCCTCCGGCGCCGCGCACGCCGGCATTCGAACGGCAAAAAGTACGCCTGATGCGCGCACCGATTTCAGGAGGTGCAGGGCAGCTTCTACTCGAAGCCGACGGCGTCAACAATTTTCAGTGCGCCCGTGCGCCATCGCACATGTGCCTGTTCAGCCGATTTGAGAAAGATGCGCTGGCGTTTGTGCAGTTCGATTCCGCAACCGGCGCGATGAAAGAGATCTTCCGTACCAACGATAGCGGCTGGCAGGACTACAACTGGACGCTATCGCCTGACGGAAAATTGCTGGCGCTCTGCAGGGAAGCTCGTGTATCGCAGGATGCGACCATCCGGTTGGTATCGCTTAGCGACGGAACAGAACGAACGATTCGCATCAACGAGTGGGCGGGAATCGTGGCGTTCGATTGGGCGGCAGACGGCAAAGGTTTTTGGGCCAGCGCGAGCTTAAAGGGCGAAGCGCGCGGCATTGTGAACATTGACCTGCATGGAAACCTGAAGACAGTCGTGAATGGAGATAAACCGTTCGTAGGATGGGCCATACCTTCCCGCGATGGAAAGCATCTGGCGATGTGGCAGTCGACTGGCGGTTCGAACGTGTGGATGCTGGACGGATTTTAGAGGCAAACCTCAGCCGCGTCTCACAAGTGGAAAAGTCTCGGTGCGCGTAATTCCCTGCCCTTCGGTGACATAGTAAACGCGATTCGTTTTCAGATTTTTTAATGTATCGAGTTGGCCGCTGGGCCAGCGGATTTCGAGCAGTTCGACGGTGTCCGCGGAACCGACGCCGAAGTGCACCCGCAAATCGTTCTGCGAAAAATACCCGCCGCCGCTGCGCACTTCATCGATCTGCTGATGCGGCTTCGCTTCGCCTGCGAAACGCGTAATGCAACGCAAGCGAGCGCCGATCCCGCTGCGATTGGATTTGGTTCCAATGGTACGGACCTTGATCCAATTATTTTTTAGCGATGAATCGCACCGCAGAAGCTGCGGATAGTCGTTGACACAGTTGACCACGACATCGACATCGCCATCATTGTCGAAATCACCAAACGCGCATCCGCGTGACGCCGACGGAACGGAAATGCCCGGGCCCGCGTTGAACGAAACGTCTTCGAATCGGCCATTGCGCAGATTGCGATACAGCAGCTTGCGTTGTGGATAGCCGGCTTCGGTTGTCAGCTGCTCGACCTCCGGGTAGACGTGGCCGTTGCAGATGAGGATGTCAGGCCAGCCATCGTTATCGAAATCAAAAAAGCCGCAGCCCCAGCCGAGGTATTGCGTGTGTTTGCCGAGCCCGCCGTTGAATGTCGTGTCTTCGAACGTGGCACCGCCAAGGTTGTGATAAAGCGAAGGCGTATCGCCGGCAAAATTCGTTTTGACGATGTCGAGATTGCCGTCGAGATCGTAATCAGCGGCGGAAACGCCCATTCCGGCTTGCGGCTTGCCGTCGGCGCTTAAAGCGCAGCCTGCTTCCATCGCGATGTCGGTGAATTTTCCATTTTTACGATTCTGATAGAGAGCGCTGGCGGTGGAATCATTGGCGACGTAAATGTCCGGCCAGCCATCGTTATCGAAATCGCCGGTCAAAACACCGAGGCCATAAGTGCCATTGGCGGAGAGAATTCCCGCCGATTCGGAAACATCTTTGAAAGTGCCGTCGCCATTGTTGTGGAACAGAATATTTTTTCCGCCGATCAGCCCCGGCGGTCCACACGCCACCATCACACCTTTATATAAGCATGGACCGGATTCGGGCACCGGCGCGGTGGCCAGGTCCATGTCGATATAATTGGCGACAAAAAGATCGAGTTTGCCGTCACGATCGTAATCCACAAAAGCGCAACCCGAGTTCCAGCGTTTGCCACTTCCCGTGATGCCGGCTTTTTCGCTGACGTCGGTAAACGTCCCGTTGCCATTGTTGTGGTAGAGAACGTTTTTGCCGAAATAGCTGACGAAGAGATCCTCGTGCCCGTCGTTGTCGTAGTCGCCGACACAAACGCCTTGTCCCCAGCCGGGGTGGATCAGTCCGGCGGCCGCCGTGACATCGGTAAAGGTGCCGTCGCGATTATTCTTGAAGAGATGCGAATGCGGCTCCTGCCCCTTTGGAAAACCTTCCAGGCGCCAGCCGTTGACCAGAAAAATATCCAGCCAGCCGTCATTGTCGTAGTCGTAGAACGCGGCTCCACAGCCGGTAGTCTCCAGCAAATATTTATTTTTGTGTTCGCCGCCAAAGATGGTTTTCGCGTTGAGGCCGGATTCTTTCGCCACGTTCAGAAAATTCACGCCCAGTGGTGTCGGTGAGGACGCTTGGTTAGCGGCCGGCGGCGAAACTGGGGATTGGTAAAACTTTCCCAGTATCGGCCGGATTCCACCGAGCAGATTTTCCAGCGAGAGTACAAGCGCCGAACGGCTAAGAGATTTTAGGAAGCTGCGGCGTGGCTGAAACAATCGAAAGGACACCTTCCCGAGAAGCGCTTCGCTATAGCTCGTATTGGACGTGTTACACTCTGGCCGTTTCTTTTATAGACAGTGCGGCCGAGGTTTGCAAGCGAGGCACGCTGCTAAATACTCTTTCCTATGCACAAGCGAATACGACTATCGCGCCTACTCTTTCTTCTGATGCTTACTCTTCGTTCAGCGATCGCGGCGTTGCTGCTTGCGAGTGCCCTGATCGACGGAGCGGTGGCGCAGAAGCCTGCGCAGAATCTTCCGGCGGAAAAGAAGCTGGAAATTTCGCGTCCTGCGCGCCCCTGGGAATTTCTCTCGGCAGTCGGCAAACGCGCCGGCCTGCTTGGAAATGAATCCGGCCGTGTGGAGGCTTGGACCTATCCTCTCAAGATACTGCGCGATCTGAAGCTGACCGTGATGACCGAAGGCCGGGAGATTCCGGCGGAGACACTGGTACGCACAGTGATTGCTCACCCGGAATCGACAACGCTCTTGTATACGGGGGACACATTTTCCGTTCGCGAAACTTTTTTCGTGCCCGTGGACCAGCCGGGTGTGGTGATTGAAATCCAGATAGAAACCGAACAGCCGCTCGAAATCAAAGCGAGTTTCATCCGCGATTTCCAGTTAGAGTGGCCCGCCTCCATGGGCGGCACGTATCTAAGCTGGAATGACGAGTTGCGAGGATTTGTTTTTGGCGAGGATCACCAGAGATTTTCGGCGCTAATGGGTTCGCCAACCGCCTCGGACCCGCAGCTTGAATACGAAACAAATTACGGCGGGACACATACCAGCTCTATCAGGCTGGGCGCAACCGCGAAGGGCCGCGACACGAAGATTATCGTGATTTCGGGTTCTATCAATGGCCGGGAGGACGCCGAAAAAACCTACCGCCTGCTGACGTCTGATTATCAGAAGCTGTGGAAAGACTCCGCGGAATTTTACCGGGAATATCTGCAGCGCACGACCAGTGTGCAGTTGCCGGACGTGCAGATACAAAATGCGTACGATTGGTCGCGCGTGAGTTTGATTCAGGGGCTGGTCTCGAATCCAACCATGGGCGACGGATTGATTGCCGGCTATCGCACATCGGGCGAGGCCTATCGTCCGGGATTTGCGTGGTTTTTCGGACGGGATTCACTGTGGAGTTCGCTGGCGCTGAACAGCGAAGGCGATTTCGCCACCACCAAAACGGCACTGGAGTTCATCGCGAAATTTCAGCGCGAAGATGGAAAGATTCCGCACGAAATTGCGCAGGGCGCCAGTTTTGTGGATTGGTTCGCAGGGTATCCTTATGCGTTTGCTTCCGCAGATGCTACGCCTTTTTACATTGTCGCGGCGGACGATTATGTAACCTCGAGCGGTGATGTGGAATTCGCGAAAACGAATTGGGAGCACATTTCGAAAGCCTACGAATTTCTTCGCTCCACCTATGACGCCAACGGGCTACCGAAAAATTTCGGAATCGGGCATGGCTGGATCGAAGGCGGCCCGCTGTTGCCGATCGAGAGCGAGTTCTACCAAAGCGGCGCGGCGGTTGCGGCAATTCGAGCCCTCGCTCATCTTTCGCAGCTCACCGGGAAAGCTGACGAAGCGAAAACGCTTACCGAAGAGTTCGCGAAAGAACAAAAACAGCTGAACGAAAAGTTCTGGTCACCTGAGAAAAAGATTTTTGCGTTTGCGATAGATCGCGACGACAAACGAGTCGATGAGCCGACCGTACTTACTACCGTGCCGATGTGGTTTGGCCTGACGGATGAAGCCAAATCACAACAGACTATCGAGGAACTTTCCAAGCCGGAACATCAGACAGATTGGGGCATGCGAATCATTTCAAGTCGTTCGCCGAAATATAGCGGCGGAGGATATCACTACGGTTCCGTGTGGCCGTTGTTCACGGGCTGGGCTTCGGTCGGCGAATATCGTTATCACCGGCCGCAGCCCGCCTACGACAATTTGCGCGCGAATGCATTGCTGGCGCTTGATGGTTCGCCCGGGCATGTGACGGAAGTTCTGTCCGGCGACTACTACCAGCCGCTCTCAACCAGTTCGCCACACCAGATCTGGTCCGCCGCGATGGTGATCAGCCCGGTGCTCCGCGGAATGTTTGGCCTGGAATTTGATAGGCAGGCGCAGCGATTGATTTTTGCGCCGCATATCCCGGCAGACTGGAAAAGATTCGCCATTCAACACGTAGCGGCGGGCGGCAGCACAGTAGATTTGCAACTCACTCGAACGCCGGATTCCATAACACTGATTGTGGAACGCAAAAGTGACACGGAAGTAACTCTGCAGTTTCGACCTGCGACAAGCCCGAGAGCCAGAATCGCAGGAGCGACACTCAACGGCCGCGCCGTCCCGTTTCATGTCGAATCACACGGAAGCGATCAACATGTGGTCATCGATGCGAAGCTGACGACCGGCGGCAATACGCTGACAATACGCTTGCTGAATGATTTCAGCGTCAGCTATGCGGGACAACTCCCCATGTTGGGCAGCACGAACCAGGGTCTGCGCATTCTTTCGGAAACCTGGAGCTCGTCGCGCGACAGCCTGACGCTGGAGACCGAAGGAGTGGCAGGTCACACTTACGCGCTCTCGGTGTGGGGTAAGGAACAGATCAAGTCCATCGAGGGCGCGCGTTTGGCTGCCGATGGTTCGATCGAAGAGGTTTTCCCGGCAGCGGCGAACCTCGAATCGCACCAGCAGACGATCACGATTTACTTTGCAAGCCCAGCCAAGAGAACCGCACTGGAAAAAAGTTCACGCGATTAAGGATCGCTCTGAACTTTAGGAGGCTCTATGTCCACCCGCGTCAGGATTCTATTTGCCCTAGCGTTGAGCGTGATAATGTTTACGCCGCCGGCGCACGCACAAACAGCGGTGTTGGATGCCGAGGGCCATACCTGGTGGCAGCACGCGGTGTTTTATGAAATTTATCCGCGCAGTTTTGCGGACAGCGACAACAACGGCATCGGCGACCTGAACGGCATCACGTCTAAGCTCGACTATCTGAAAAAGCTCGGCGTCGACGCCATCTGGATCACGCCGTTCTTCCCTTCTCCGCAGGTGGATTTTGGCTATGACGTTTCGGATTATGAGGCTATCGACCCGATGTACGGCACGATGGCGGATTTCGACCATCTGGCCGCTGAGTCCAAGAAACGCGACGTGCGCCTGATTCTGGATTTCGTGGTGAACCACACTTCGGACCGGCACAAGTGGTTCATCGATTCGAAGTCTTCCAGAACATCGCCGCACCGCGATTGGTACATCTGGCGTGACGGCAAAAGCGAAAGGCAGCCGCCGAATAATTGGACGTCCACATTTGGACTTTCCGCGTGGAAATACGATCCGACCACCAAACAGTATTACTACCACTATTTCTATCCGGAGCAGCCGGACCTGAACTGGAGAAATCCCGCCGTTGAAAAAGCCATGTTCGATACGACGCGCTTCTGGTACCAGCGCGGCGTTTCGGGTTTTCGTCTGGATGCAGTGGACACGATGTATGAGGATCCAGGCCTGAAAGACAATCCTCCGGCGCCGGGCATCGATAAATTCGGCCGCCCGAATACCCAGGAAAAATACAACAAGAAGCTGCCGGAAATTCACGGAGCGCTGCAGCGGCTGCGCAAAGTAGCCGACGAATACAACGCAGTCCTGATCGGCGAAACATGGACAACGGACGTTTCGCAGCTGAAGGAATACTACGGCAGCAACAACAATGAACTGCAATTGCCGATGGATCTGCTGCTCAACGGGTTGCCATTTTCCGCCAACGTCTACCGGAAACATATCGCAGCAATGGATTCGGCTGGCGGCTGGCCTGTGTATGTAATCACCAATCACGATATCACGCGTTCCTACACGCGATATGCCGACGGCAAGCACAACGATGAAATTGCGAAATTGATGGCCGCGTTTTACCTGACGCTGCGCGGCACGGCGATCATGTACTACGGCGAAGAGCTGGGAATGGAGAACAACGATCCCGAGACACGCGACCAGGTGCAGGATCCGGTAGGCAAATTAAGCTGGCCGAAAGACAAAGGCCGCGACGGCGAGCGAACTCCGATGCAATGGACTTCCGGCACAAACGCGGGATTCACGACCGGCAAGCCGTGGCTGCCGGTACCTGCAAGCGCCGGCACGCACAACGTCGCCAGCGAAGAAAAGGACGCGAACTCGATCTTGTCCGTTTACCGGCATCTCTTACAGATGCGGCACACGGAGCCGGCGCTGATTGAAGGCGACTACATTTCGGTGAATAACGATGACTCGAATGTTTACGCCTATATGCGTCGATACAAAAACGAAGCGATGCTGGTCGTATTGAATTTTTCAAATGCGAAGCGAACTGTGAAGTTCGATTTAGCGCCGCAGGGTTTCGCTTCCGCGAAAGCGGCTAAAACGCTATCGAGCAGCGCCAGCGAATCCGGCGGAACTACGATCGCGCTGGAACCCTTTGGCTTTTATATCGAGAAGCTAACGAAATAAATTTCGCGCTCTGGAATTTACTCGACTGCGCAACTATGCGATTCCCAGTTTTTTCTGCATGTCCTCAAGAGTGATGCCCTTCGTTTCCGGGTACCAGAATAAAACTACGAAGAACTGCACAACCATCATCAGTGAGAAGAACAAAAAAGGATAACCGCCGGATTTTGCGGCGACCGCTGGAAATCCGAGAGAGATAATCCCGGCCATCACCCAGTGCGTGAAACTGCCCAGGCTCTGCCCCGCGGCACGCACACGGTTGGGAAACACTTCTCCAATGTAGACCCAAATCACAGCGCCCTGGGAAAACGCGAAAAATGCGATATACGCGATCAGGAGGCCGACCAGTAAGTTTCCATGGCTGTGCGATAAGAAAACGTACGCGACTCCGGCAAGACACAACGCAGTTCCCACGGCGCCAGTCAGCAAAAGTTTTTTTCTGCCGATACGGTCGATCAGGCTCATGGCAATCATGGTGAAAATCAGATTGGTTGCGCCGATGGCCACAGCTTGCAGGTCCGATGAAACTTTGTTGAACCCGGCCTGCGCAAAGATCTGATTCAAGTAATAAAGAATGGCATTGATGCCGGACAGTTGATTGAACATGGCTATGGATACGGCCAGAAAAATGGGGAAATTATATTTGCCGCTGAACAGCGAGTCCCCTGCGGAGTGCTCCGCATCGATCGATGCTACGATATCTTGCAACTCCTGCTCGTAATTTTCTTCCCCGGTAATCCGCAATACTTCGCGAGCTTCCGCAATGCGGCCTTTCTTCGCAAGCCAGCGCGGGCTGCGCGGAATTCCAAAGAGCATCAGCAGAAAGAACGCAGCGGGCAGGGCGGCAATGCCGAGCTTCCAGCGCCACTCCGCCGAGCCCAGATTCAACGTTCCAAGCACGTAGTTCGACAGGTACGCCAGCAAAATTCCAAAAACGACATTGAACTGGAAAAGTCCAACCAGACGGCCACGCAATCTTGCCGGTGCGATTTCCGCGATATACATCGGGCCCAGAACCGAAGATCCTCCGATCGCCAAGCCGCCGATTACACGAAAAACCACCAGCGCCGACCAGTTCCAGGAAAACGCGCAGCCCATGGCCGAAACGAAGTACAGGACGGCGAGAATTCTGAGGCTATCTCGCCTGCCGTAGGCATCGCCGGGAATACCCGCGAGCATTGAGCCGATAATCGTGCCCACCAGCGCGCTAGACACGGTAACTCCCAGCGCCAGTGGGGACAGGTGAAAGAGTTCGGTAAGCGCTTGCGTGGTGCCGGAAATAACGACCGTATCGAATCCAAAAAGCAATCCGCCGAGAGCAGCAACCACCGTGCTGCGAAGCAGGACTGAATTCAATCGCATGATTTACACCTTGTAAGCGCTTACTCTGCTTCGTAATGCTTTGCGAAAACCAGAACGTAATGGCAGCCGTAAACAGCCATGCCAGCGCGGCATTGTATTGGATTCATAGCGCCGCGGGGAAACTATTTGCGTTCTCTTGCCGCAGTGCGGGAGCCGAACTAGGTTGGAAGTGCCGGTGCATGATGGCGTATCTTCAATCCAGCAGTCCCGCGGCGGATTTTCCGAATGTCGTGTTACTTCTGTCACGCGACCTTTGTTGAAGAAAAGTAAATCGTGAAAACGATGCGCACCCAGGTAGGAATCGTTGGAGCAGGGCCGGCGGGACTTTTCCTCGCACTCCTTCTGCGTCGCGCGGGAATCGAGTCCGTAGTTGTGGAGCTGCACAGCCGCAAGTACGTCGAAGAACGGATCCGCGCGGGCGTGCTGGAGCAAGGTACTGTCGATCTCATGCACGAACTCGGCGTCGGCGACCGGCTGAAGCGCCAGGGACTGGAACATGGTGGAATTGAACTTCGTTTCAACGGCCGTGGCCATCGGATCGACTTTCGAGAGCTCACGAATGGCAAATGCGTGACGATTTATGCGCAACACGAGGTGATCAAGGATCTGATCGCGGCACGCCTTGCCGCCAATCAGGCAATTTTTTTTGAAGCTGAAGATGTCACAATCGATGGCCTGCGATCGGCCTCGCCAACAATCCATTTCCGCGCGGACGGAGTTTCAGAAAAAATCGAGTGTGACTTCATCGCCGGCTGCGATGGTTTTCACGGCATCTGCAGACCATCAATTCCCGCCGAAGCATTGACGTTCTATGACCGGGATTACCCGTTCGGCTGGCTCGGAATTCTTGCGCAGGCGCCACCTTCTTCGCACGAACTGATCTACGCGTATCACGAACGCGGATTCGCGTTGCTCAGTATGCGCTCGCCTGAAATCAGCCGGCTGTATCTTCAGTGCAGTCCAGACGAGGACATTGCGGAGTGGCCAGACGCGCGAATTTGGGAAGAGCTTCACAAGCGTCTGGCCGCGGACGGCTGGAAGCTTACGGAAGGTCCGATAATCCAAAAGGGCGTGACTGGCATGCGAAGCTTTGTCACTGAGCCGATGCAGTTTGGAAAACTATTTCTTGCCGGCGATGCCGCGCACATCGTGCCGCCAACCGGAGCCAAAGGTTTGAATCTAGCGGTTGCTGATGTTCGAATCCTGGCACGTGCGCTGGAAGCGTTTTATGTGAACGGAAATACCGCGATGCTCGACCGCTACTCTGACTCTTGTCTGCGACGGGTCTGGAAGGTGCAGCGGTTTTCGTGGTGGATGACTTCTCTGCTGCACCGGTTTGCGGACGGAAATCCGTTCGATCACAAGCGGCAATTGGCTGAACTCGATTATGTGACAAGTTCCCGTGCGGCCGCGCAAACTTTGGCGGAGAACTACGTTGGATTGCCGATGGATTAGTCCTGGCTGCGGGCGCAAAATGAGCTACCTGGCCCTGGAATGTTGCGAGGCTAGACGATGATCAAAAAAGTGAAAGCCGGTTACAAAGTGGTTTCCAGCCAAGGCAAGAACCTGGGCGGACCATACAAAACCCTTGAAGCTGCGAAGAAAAGGCTGCGGCAGGTAGAGTTTTTCAAGCGAAATAAGGGCTAACAGCTGCGAGAGTCCTCAATCGCGAGCAGAAAAACCTGTGCTGACAGGTCATCTTTGTCGCTCAAGAGGGGCTTTTTGTTTTTCCCTCCAAGTTCCAGCACTCGCGAGCGATCGCCCAATCTTCCTGAGCCTGCACAATCAAGACTCTGATCGCCGATCGAGGACTGGCAATGTCCCGGTCCGAATTGCCGTTGGCGTTTTTTCCAGCATCCAGCTGCACACTCACAAACGACAACTGTGCGCACGTCTGCGACCTTACTTCCGCGGAATTCTCTCCAATACCCGCGGTGAAAATAATAGCGTCGGCGCCGTCCAGTGCAGCAAGCATTGCGCCAATCGCTGCTCGCAGCCGGTGCACGAACATATCGAAAGCCAGTTGCGCGCGCGAATTGCCACTCTTCATAGCGGACACAACTTCGCGCATGTCGGCAGACACGCCAGAAATTCCCAGCAAACCGGATTTTGAGTTCAGCAGCTCATCGAGCGACTTGCCATCCGCTTTCTCTTCGCGCATCAGGTAAGTAAGGATGCCGGGATCGACGGAACCAGAACGGGTCCCCATCATGAGTCCGTCCAGCGGAGTAAAACCCATCGTGGTGTCGATACTCTTGCCGCCACGAATCGCAGCAAGCGAACAACCATTGCCAAGATGGCAGCTGATCAACTTCAGATCGCTTAGTTCTCTGCCAAGCAGCCGTGCCGCTCGCCCCGCGCAATATTGATGGTTGATTCCGTGGAAACCAAATTTTCGGATGCCGCGTTCCGCCCAACTATAGGGACCGGGATAGGTCGCAGCGGCCTCCGGCAATTCGCTGTGAAAACCGGTGTCGAAGACGGCCACTTGCGGAACCGAACCGCACATCTTTTCGACTAAAGCGATACCTTCAAGTTCCAGTCGATTATGGAGAGGAGCAAACACCGCCATCTTCTCAATGGCGGACTTCACTTCCGAAGTGATCCGCACTGGCCGAGTGTATTCGCGGCCGCCGTTTACGATGCGATGTCCCACGATATCGATTTCGGAGAACCGATCGAGGACTTTAGTTTTCCCTGAAATCAATTCCTGCAGCAGTTGTACGGTGGCTTCAGATCGACCTCGGCACGCCAGACTTTTCTTTAACACTGCGCCTTGAAAAGTATGCGCCTCAAGCGTCGCGCGATCGCCGCTCCATTCCAGCTGGCCTTCCCACAACGGTGCGGGCGGATCATCCGGAAACGGCGGTTGCAGTTCGTAAAGACGCGCCTTCTGGCTACTCGAACCGGAATTAAGCACCAGAATTTTCATGTCTTGCATGCGGCCATTTCAATACGGCCATTTCCAATCGCGAACTTCAGGGACATCGTCGCCGTGCTCACGCACGTACAGTCGGTGCTCAACAAGTTTGTTGCGAATGTGCTGCTTGAAATGCGCGTTCACAGGCTGCAGGCGTGCAACACGATCCACGGCATCGCCCGCAAGATGGAATCGATCCAGTTGATTCAGCACCGTCATGTCAAATGGAGTTGTCGTGGTTCCTTCTTCGCGGTAGCCATGCACATGAAAATTCTCATGGTTGGTGCGTTTGTAGGTGAGGCGATGGATTAGTGTGGGGTAACCGTGAAACGCAAAAATCACCGGCTTGTCCACGGTGAAAATGGAATCGAATTCAGGGCCGGTAAGCCCGTGCGGGTGCTCCTGCGAGGTTTGTAGAGTCATCAGGTCCACCACGTTAACGAAGCGGATTTTGATGTCAGAAAAATTTGCGCGCAGCAACGCCACGGCCGCTAGAGTTTCCAGCGTCGGAATATCTCCGGCGCAAGCCATCACCACATCCGGTTCCACGCCGCTGTCGGTCGAAGCCCATTCCCAGATGCCGAGCCCGGCGGTGCAATGTTCAA
>Ga0207699_10001040_pt1 | contig 13088 bp, 13 predicted proteins | sample LARL51metaG_FD_184344 | JGI IMG/M metagenome (GOLD analysis project Ga0207699, IMG submission 184344) | Corn, switchgrass and miscanthus rhizosphere microbial communities from Kellogg Biological Station, Michigan, USA - LAR L5-1 metaG... | ecosystem: Host-associated > Plants > Roots >...
GGGGCCCGGCTGGAGATCAGCGAGGTCGCGGCCCGGTGCCGGTGCGGCTCTTGCGGCCAGGAGTTCGAGCCCGACGGGCCGATTCCGCTGTGCCCGTGCGGCAGCCCCGACGCGGCCGTCCTGTCCGGCGGCGACATGCGGATCCTGTCGGTCGAGACGGTGCCGGCACCCGGCTGAGCCACCGCACCTCGCGCCCGGGCCATCGCCCTGGGCCACCGCGCCCGGGCGCCTCAGCCCGGGCCGTCAGACCGGTCCGCTGGCCGGCTCGCTGGACCCGGGCCGGCCAGCGGGCCTTCGCTGTCAGCGGCGTTGCCAGCCGCGTCGTGCGTCAGCCGCGTCGTTCCTAATCCGTGCTCGCCGCAGCCCCGCTCGCCGCAGCCCCGCTCGCCGGCCAGCCGGACCATGGCCCGCCGCATCTGAGTCCGCGAGGGCGGTACGGGCAGCGCGGAGGGCCCGTCCTGTGGCCCGAACGCGTCGAGCATCAGCGCCACGAACCGCCGCCCGGCGGACGGCGCATCCTCCCGGGTGACGTGCGCCACCGCGGCGTGGGCGATCAGCAGGAGCAGCAGGTCCTCGCTGGCGAACTCCTGGCGCAGCCGGCCGGCCGCCTTGGCGCGCTCGATGAGTTCGGCCATCCGGTCGTTGGCGAGCCTGCGCAGCCGCTCGATGTCCTCGTCGGCGGGCAGTGCCATGGACAGCAGGTCGGACAGGCCGCGGTCGTCGGCCTGCAGGTCGCAGATCCGCTCGACGTAGGTGACGAAGCCGGCCCACGGGTCCGGGATGGCCAGTGCCTGCTCCGCGGCCTCGGCGTACTGGGCGACCTTGTCGAACAGCGCCGCGGCAACCAGCTGGGCACGGGTGGGGAACCGGCGGTAGAGCGTGCCGATGCCGACCCCCGCGCGCAGCGCGATCTCCTCCAGGGGCGCTTCGAGGCCCTGCTCGGCAAACACCTCCCGGGCGGCGTCCAGCAACGCGGCCCGGTTGCGCTCGGCATCCGCCCGCAGCCGCCGTGGGGCTCCTCGGGTGGCCACCGGGGCCGCCGGGCCGGCGGGGCCGGCCGGGACGCTCATCGACCCATGGTAGTTGATGTGGAGGTAGGTCTCCGGAAACTGCTAGGGTGTTCCGGAGCCTGCCCTCCACATAAGGCGCGGCCTGCCGCTCGTCATCCCCCCGGTACACCCAGAACGGAGAAGCGCGTTGGAGAACGACCCCGCGCCATTCATCCAAGCCCTGCGGCACTCCCACGACTCGCTCCGCGCGCTGGTCGAACCGCTGACCGACGGCCAGCTGGAGGAGCGTTCCTACTGCACTGACTGGTCGATCGCCCAGGTGCTCTCGCATCTGGGATCGCAGGCTGAGGGCTTTGGCCTGTGGCTCGACGCCGGCCTGACCGGGCAGGACCCGCCCGGGCGGGAGGTGTTCCCCCCGATCTGGGACGCCTGGAACGCCCGCGCCCCCCGGGCGCAGGTGACCGACTCGCTGCAGGCCAACGAGGCGCTGATCCAGCGGCTCGAGTCGCTGAACGCCGACGAGCAGGAGCGGTTCCGCCTGGAGCTGTTCGGGATGGACCTCGACCTGGCTGGGCTAGCGCGGATGCGCTTGTCCGAGCACGCGATCCACAGCTGGGACGTCGCGGTGGCACTCGACCCGGCGTCGCGGGTGGCACCCGAGGCGGTGGATCTGATCGTGGACACGCTCGGGCCGCTCGCGGCGAGGAGCGGCAAACCGGACGGGACCAAGCTGCGGCTGCACGTGTCGGCGAGCGGCCCGCCGCGCGACTTCACGCTGGAGTCCGGCGAAACGGTGACGCTCGCGCCGTCCGCGCCCGGCGAGGACGCCGGGCTCCCGGAGTTGCGGCTTCCGGCCGAGGCCCTCGTCCGGCTGGTCTACGGGCGTCTCGATCCCGCCCACACCCCACCCGTCGAGACCCGGGGGGTCGATCTCGACGAGCTGCGGCGGCTCTTTCCCGGCTTCTGAATCCGCGGCCGTGAGCGAAAGGACCCCCCATGCGGCTTCCCGTCAAGGCGCGTGACCTCCCCGCCCGTATCGCCACCGGTGGCTACATCCTCCACTCCGGCCTGGAGAAGTGGCACGGCGACGAGACCCGGGCCAAGGCCCTGCACGGCGTGGCGTCCAACGCCTTCCCGGTCCTCCAGCGCATCCCGCCGGAGCGCTTCCTGCGCATCCTCGCCGCCAGCGAGATCGCCATCGGCACCGCCCTGCTCGTCCCGGCCGTGCCGAACGCCGTGGCCGGAGCGGCGCTGACCGGGTTCTCCGGGAGCCTCCTCACCATGTACGCGCGCACCCCCGCGATGCATAAGCCGGGCAGCATCTGGCCGAGCCAGGCCGGCGTCGCGGTCAGCAAGGACGTCTGGATGCTGGGGATCGGCCTCGGCCTGGTCGCCGGCGGGCTCACCGGCACGGGCCAGAACGGGGCCGGATGACGAGCCAGGCGCCCCGAGACGCAGGCCGCTGCCGCGAAGTACATGGAGCTGTCCGACGGGCAGCCGGTCCTCTACGACCTGGACGTCATCGAGGACCGGTCCTGACCGGCCGGAGCAGCTGAGGCGCTCACCGCGTACACCGCGCGGTCCTGCTTGTCGCGGGCAGGCCGCGCGGTTTCGCGGGCCCGGCGGACGGCGGCCGGCCCGGGGCCCCCGCTGTCGGCGCCATGCGGCAAAGTGACGGGTATGAGCAGAGCAGAGGGCACCTTCGACATCGATCGCTTCGACACGAAGGATCCGTACGAGGACCGCGATGGGGTGAAGCTCGCACGGGCGCACATCACGAAAACGTTCCACGGGGATCTGGCCGGCAACAGCGAGACCGACATCATCACGGTTTACACCGAGAACCCCGCCGCATACGTGGGCATCGAGCGGGTCGACGGGACGCTGCACGGCCGCAAGGGCGGCTTCGTGCTGCAGCACGAAGCGGGCGGCACGGACGGCGTCCCGTGGATGACCTGGAAGATCGTCGAGACGACCGGGACCGGCGACCTGGCCGGGATCCGTGGCGAGGGCCAGATCATCATCGGCGCCGACGGCGGCCACAGCTACACCCTCGAGTACGAACTTTGACCAGCGGCCGGCCGGGCGCTACCGGCACCGCACGACGGCGGCTCGCGCACTTACGTTTGGTATTACAAAACCGGTATCATCAAAGCATGACGAGCGCGCTTACGGTCCGGTTGGACGAGGACACCGCCCGCCAGCTTGCTGAACTCGCGGAGCATTACCGGAGCCGCTCGGCGGCTGTCCAGGAGGCCATCCACCGCGCCTGGCGCCAGCTGCAGGAGGAAAAGCTCGACGCCGGCTATGCCACCGCGGCCGCCGAGAACCCGCACTACCCGTACGAGTCCGCGGAGGAGGCGGCCGTGCTGCGTGCGCGGCGCCGCGCGCGACACTCCTCTGGCGGCGCCGCGTGAGCGTGACCCCGCAGCGGGGGCAGGTCTACCGATGCGATCTCGGCTACGGCCTCAAGCCATGGCTGGTGGTCTCCAACAACTCCCGCAACCGCCTGCTCTCTGACGTGGTCGCGATCAGGCTCACCACCACGGCCCGCGAATTGCCCACGTGGGTCAAGCTGACTCCCGGCGACCCCCTCACCGGCTATGCCAACGCCGACTGCATCGAGCAGCTCGGCAAAGACGAACTCGGCGAGTATCTCGGAGCCCTCTCGCCCACCACCATGCGCGCCATCAACCAGGCCCTTGCCGTCGCACTCGCCATCGCCTGACGGCCAGCGGCCGACCGTTCCGGCTCCCGCGTTCAGCGCCCGTCGTGGCGGTCGCGGGCACCGGCCACCGCCGCCTGGCCGAAGCTGATCCCGCCGTCGTTGGGCGGCACCCGCGCGTGCGTGAGCACCCGGAACCCCGATTCCTCCAGCGCGCCGGTGACCTGGCCGAGCAGCAGCAGGTTCTGGAACACGCCGCCGGACAGCGCCACCGTGCCCAGCCCGGACCGCTCCCGCAGCGCGGCGCAAACCTCCGCGATGGCCGCCGCCACGCCGCGGTGGAACCGGGCGGCGATAACCGGCGGCGCGGCGCCGGCCAGCAGATCCTCCGCCGCCGCCCGCACCAGGTCGGCGCCGCGCACCCGCATCGGGCCCGCCCCGCCGCCGGGACCCGCCGCGCCCGCATCGATCGACGCGCGGTAGGCGCCGCGCTCGGCCGGGTCGGCCAGCTGCTCGAGCTCGATCGCGGCCTGGCCCTCGTAGTTGATCATGTCCCGCACTCCCAGCAGCGCGGCGACCGCGTCGAACAGCCGGCCCGCGCTGGAGGTGAGCGGCGCGTTGATGCCCCGCCGCGCCATCGCCACCACGTCCGGCCACCGCCCGGCGTTGCGGCCGGCAACCTCCAGGCCAGCCGTCACCTCGCCCGCGTCGGCGGCGTCGAGGTAGGCGGCCGCCATCCGCCACGGCTGCCGGATCGCCGCGGCGCCGCCGGGCATGGGCACCGGTTCCAGGTGGCCCGCGCGCTCGAAGCCGGCCAGGTCCGCGAGCAGGAACTCCCCGCCCCAGATCGTGCCGTCGGTGCCGAACCCGGTGCCGTCGAACGCCACCCCGATCACCGGGCCCTCCTCCCCGTTGTCGGCCAGGCAGGACGCGATGTGCGCGTGGTGGTGCTGGACCCCGGCCAGGTCAATGCAATCGAGGTCCAGTGCGTACCTGGTGGACAGGTAGTCCGGGTGCAGGTCGTACGCGACCACCTCCGGCTCGGTGTCGAACAACCGCCGGAAGTGGGCGATCCCGTCGGTGAAGGACCGCAGCGTCTCGAAGTTCTCCAGGTCGCCGATGTGGTGCGAGACGAACGCCCGGTCCTCCACCGCCAGGCAGAACGTGTTCTTCAGCTCCGCGCCGCAGGCCAGCACGGGCCGGGGCAGGCGGGCGGCGAGGCCGAGCGGCTCGGGCGCGTAGCCGCGGGAGCGGCGCAGCAGCGTTTCCCGGCCCCGGAGCGGCCGCACCACCGAGTCGTCGGTCCGGATGTGGATCGCCCGGTCGTGGGTGAGGAAGGCGTCCGCGATGCCCGCCAGCCGCTCCAGCGCGTCGTCGTCGGTGTACGCGATCGGCTCATCCGAGACGTTTCCGCTGGTCAGCACGATAGGACGGCCGACCTCCGCGAGCAGCAGGTGGTGCAGCGGGGTGTAGGGAAGCATGATCCCCAGCTGGCGGTTGCCCGGCGCGACCGCGTCGGCGACCGGGGCGACGGGCCGGCGCGGCAGCAGCACCACCGGCCGCCGGGGGCTGGCCAGCAGGGCCTGGCCGGTCGCGTCCACTTCGCACAGCTCCCGCGCGGCCGCCACGTCGGCGACCATCAGCGCGAACGGCTTGTCCTCACGGTGCTTGCGGGCACGCAGCGCCGACGCCGCGGCCTGGCTGCCCGCGTCCACGGCGAGGTGGTATCCCCCCAGCCCCTTGACCGCCAGCACCTCGCCACCGGCCAGCAGCCGGGCCGCCTCGGCCAGTGGGTCGCCCGCACTTTCGTTTTGCGACATGTCGATCAGCCGCAGCCGCGGCCCGCACGCCGGGCAGCAGACCGGCTGGGCGTGGAACCGGCGGTTCGCCGGGTCGTGGTACTCCGCCTCGCACGCGGCGCACATGGTGAACGGCGCCATGGTGGTCAGCGGCCGGTCGTAGGGCACGCCGGTGACGATGGTGAACCGGGGCCCGCAGTTGGTGCAGTTGATGAACGGGTAGCCGAACCGCCGGTCCGCCGGGTCCGCCAGCTCGGCCAGGCAGTCGTCACAGGTCGCGCTGTCGGCCGAGACCAGCGCGCGGCGGCGGCCGCTGTGATCGCTGGCGACGATCGCGAATCCCGCCGCCCCGGTGGGGGCCATCGCCGCCGCCGTCACCCGGTCCACCCGCGCCAGCGGCGGCGCCTGCGTCTCCAGCAGCCCCAGAAACTGCTTAACGCATGCTGCCGCGCCCTCGACCTCTGCGAACACGCCATCGACGTCGTTGCCGACCCACCCGGCCAGGCCCAGCCGGGTGGCGAGGGAGTACACGAAGGGGCGGAAGCCCACTCCCTGCACGACCCCCTCCACGCGGACGGAGGCCCGGACGATGCCGGTCACCGGGCCAGTCTGCCGTCTCCGGTCCCGGCCAGCCAGCGCCTGCCCGGCCGGGGCGGCCATCAAATGGTGATGCGGGGATCCTCGTCATGAGGGACGATCTCCCTACCATGAGTTCGCCGGCGGTAGGCGGCTACGGGGCGGGGAGGGGACATCCATGAAGGCTTGGCGCTGGCCGGCCGGGTCCGCGGCGGTGCTGGCTGTGCTGCTCGTGGCCGGCTGCAGCGGTGGGAGTGCCGGGACCGCCACGACGGGTGGCTCGTCCCCGGCGAGCGTATCGGCCTCCACCGGGCCGCCCCCGGACACTGCCGCGCTGCGCCAGCAGGTGAAAACGGCGATGGCGAAGGCGACGAGCGTTCACATCTCCGCCGTGGTGTCGCAGAGCGGATCCAAGGTGTCGGTGAACATGAGCATGACGCGTTCCGGCGATATGTCCGGGACGATGTCGGCCGACCAGACGCCCGTCAATGTGCTGGTGACGCGGGGCCACACGTATCTCAAGGTGTCGCCCGGGCTACTGAAATCGCAGCACCTCCCGTCGGCCGCTTGCGCGCTTGTCTGCGGCAAGTACCTGAAGATGCCGAACGGGCAGGCGAAAGGCATGCTGGACGGCCTGAACATGTCGTCCCTGCTCGGCCAGGTCACGGTGCCCAGGCTGAGCTACGTCCGGACGGTGACGCTGAACGGCCAGCCCGCCTGGCAGATGCGGGCCGGCGACGGAAGCATGGTCTATGTGGCGGCCCAGGGAGCGCCCTACCCGTTGCGCGTGACGAAGGGTGTCAGCCGCGCCGACTTCACGCAGTGGAACGCCGTGACCATTCCGCCTCCGCCGCCCGCCGGCCAGGTCGTGGATCTCAGCCAGCTGGGGCAGTGAGCACGGCCGGCCGGGCCGCCGGCCTGTCGGTGGCCTCTGATAGGACCAGACCATGACCGGGCGCGGTATGCGTGCTGGCGTGGTGCTGCCCGGCGGGACCGCGAACCAGCAGCTGGAGCAGGCGGTGGCGGCCGAGCAGGCCGGGTGGGACGGCGTGTTCGTCTGGGAGGCCGGCTACGGCGTCGACGCGTGGACGTTGCTGGCGGCCATGGCCGCCCGCACGAGCCGCGTCCGCCTCGGCACCATGCTCACCCCGTTGCCGTGGCGGCGGCCGTGGAAGGTCGCCAGCCAGGTGGCGACGCTGGACCAGCTGTCCGCCGGCCGGGCGATCCTCGGCATCGGCGTCGGCGCCATCGCCACCGACCTCCCCGATACCGGCGAGGTCACCGACATCCGCGGCCGGGCCGGGCGGCTCGACGACGGGATCGACCTGATGCGTGCGCTGTGGGCCGGGTCGACGAGCTACCACGGGCCGTACTACGACTACGAGACCGGCCGCGATGATCTCAACCGGGCCGGCCGGCCCGTCCAGGAGCGGATCCCGGTCTGGGTGGTCGGCGTATGGCCGCGGCCGAAGTCCATGCGCCGGGTCCTGCGCTGCGACGGCATCATCCCCCAGTTCGAGGTCGAGGGCCGGGAGCCCGGGCCGGATGATGCCCGCGCCGCGCGGGACTGGCTGACCGCGCACGGGGCCGGACCGGGCCTGGACATGGTGGCGGAAGGAGAGACCCCGGCCGACGACCCGGAGGCGGCCGCGGCGCAACTCGCACCCTGGGCGGATGCGGGCTGCACCTGGTGGCTGGAGACGCGGTGGGAGATGCCGCACGACTCCCCGCAGCGCATGCGCGAGATCACCGAACGGATTACCGCCGGCCCGCCCGCCCGGCCCGCGTGAGGTAGCCCGCCCACCGTCCGGCGCCGCCGGGCGGGCTACCAGCCACGGAACTGGCCCTGCATGGCCCAGAAGGCGGCGAGCGCCGCCAGGCCCGCCAGCCCGGCCACGGTGGCCAGGAGGCGGCGGGCGGGATGGCCGGTGGACCAGCACAGGCCAGCGGTGGCGAGCCGCCGGGCCAGCCCGATCACGATGTAGAGCGACCCGGCCAGCGACAGGGCCAGCAGGACGACGCCGATCGCAGCGACCGCGGCCATCGCGTAGCTGTGGCCCGCGACCGCCGTAGAGGCCAGGTGAGCCTGCCGGCTCGCGGCCTGCCACAGCGCCCGGTTGATCCCGGGCAGGTGCAGCACCAGGTACCCCATGCTGAGCGTGAGCAGCGGGATGACGCACAGCACCCAGCCGGTCACCACGATCCGGGCCGGGCGCCGGAGGCCGGTGACCCGCGGGTCCCTAGGCCCTCTGGATAGGGCGCTCCCGAGGATGGGGGCGACGCGGGCGAACAGGTCCGGCACGCCGACGAGGTCGCTCAGGATGAAGTAGCCGTCGAAGCGCACGAACGGGAGCAGTTGCTCCACCATCTCCAGGTGCGTGATGGCGATGACCAGGAGCAGGATCTCGGCCGAGGTGGCCTCGTAGATGCCGGCCAGGGCCAGTATGAAGATCAGGTTGAAGTACAGGCCGCCGAGGTCGGTCCGCAGCCGGCCGGCGCGGCTGAGCCGGTAGGAATCGGTGACGTTGGTGAAGAAGGAGAGCCAGACCAGGTAGATGCCGACGCCGATCACGCCGGGCCGCGCGCCGCCATAGCGGCAGCCGACCGCGTGTCCGCACTCGTGGAAAACGGCGGATACGAGGGTGAGACCGAGCACGATCAGCAGGTCCACCGGGTCGCGCAGCACCTCCCGAAGGCCGCCGCCCAGCCCGTGGGCGGCGAACAGCCAGCAGTCCACGGCCAGGACGCTGGCCACTACCGCCACGACCAAGGGCCCCCGGAACAGCGGCCGGAGGAGCACGCCGGCCGCGTTCGCCGCACGTTCGGGCAGCAGCGTGCCCCGCGCCCTGAGCGCGAGCAGCGGGTCGGCCTTCGGCGGGACGGCCGGGGCGCCCTCGTCGGCGACGATGCCGAGCGGGAGCAGCTTCGACGTGACGAGGTGGCGGACCTGGTCGGCGGTCAGCGACCGGCCGAGATCCTCGCTGACCAGCTCCGCGACGGCGGCCGGGCCGCGGGAGCCGTCAATGCGGCAGGTCACCTGATACAGCAGCCGCGACATCTGGATGACCTGGCCGTCGGCCCGCCGCACGAGCGACGGCGGCTGGCTGTAGCCGGAGCCCTGGTACTCGCCGAGCAGCTCGACCCCGTCGGCCAGCCGGGGCACCTTGGCCAGTTCGGGCGTACCTTCCGGGAGCGGGATCGGTGCCGGGCGCTCGGTGCTCACGTGCCCCGCGGCCACGGTCATGGGTCTGCTCCTCCCTCGCGTGCTTACCTGGGGGTGCCGGGAATGGCTGGGAGCGCCCGGCCGGCGGACCGGCGGGCAAGCGGGAGGGCCGCCCAAGAGGCCGTGGGCGGCCCTCCCTTCCCCCCCATTCGGAAGGCACAGCAGGCCGGCATACGGTGCCGGCCGGACAGGGTGTTAGACGACGAAGGCGTTGTTGCCGGCGCCGTTCTGTGCGACACCGTTGCCGAAGACGCTGATGCCGCTCAGAATCTGGTTGCCGTTGAGCAGCCCGACGTTGTTGACGCTGTTCCGCGTGCCGGAGTGGCAGCACAGAGTTTCCCGGCTCGGGAGCAGTTCGGCCTGCTCGAGCTCGAGGTCCTGCATCGTCACGGCCGGAAGAGTGGACATGAACCCTCCTTCGGGAGTGATCTGCCGTCGGCCGGGCAGATCAGGGCTTGCCCGCGTCCGCGGGTGCCCGGGTCCCTGGGACCCGCCCGGCGCCCCTGTGGCGCCGGACCCGAACCTAGTGTACGTTAACTACCGTACATTCTGTTCGGTTATCACCGTACAGTACCCTTTAGCCCCGGGGTTATGCAAGGGCTACGGATTGCGATCGAGGCCCATCGGATGGAGACGGCTAGGCTGGCTATGACGGCGCGCGCGACGGGGGACGAGCGGAATCCGCCGCGAGACCGGCCGCTCAGCGCCGCCACAGCCGTGGACCAAGACCTCAACCCGCTTCAGCACCTGATCCACCAGCGGTTGCGCGAGCGGGGCTGGTCGTACGGCGAGGTGGCCCGGCGCGGGGGGTTGCCCCGGTCCACCGTCTACACCCTCGCCACCACGCGGAACCTGGCCCGGCCGCCGCGCCCGGCCACCCTCGACGGGCTCGCCAAAGGCCTCGACCTGCCGGTCTCAGCCGTCCGCGCCGCAGCAGCCGAGTCCACCGGGCTGCACTACTACGACGAGGCCCCGGCCGAGCGCGGGCACGCGGGCGACCCGGAACGGGAGCTGCTGATCGCCAGCATCGACGAGCTGACGCCCGAGGACCGGCGTCACGTGGCGGCGCTCGTCGAATCGCTCCGGAACAGGGGCTCACAGGAGCCGGCGGACGGCTAGCGCCGCCACGCTCGCCCGGGGGCCCGGGGGCGGGCCGGGGGGCGCGGTACGTCCCCGGCCCGCTGCCCACGGGCACCTCTACTCCACCGGCCCGATCGCGGGCATCCCGAGCTGCTTGGCCAGCTCGCCGTAGGAGCCCTCCGGCAGCACCAGGCGGGCCACCCGCAGGATCGCCTTGGGATCTTCACCGGGGGGCCGCAGCACATAGACCGTGTCGTCACGCACGTTGCGCGTCACGATGAGCCGGTCATAGTCGGCCAGGACGATGTGAGCCCTCTCGGCGCCGGGCCGCCAGCAGCCTGCCCCTTGGCCGGGACCGGCCGTGGGCGGCCCGGAGACGGCCGCGCAGGGCCCGGGGACGGCCGTGCGCGGCTCCGGGACGGCCCGGCCGGGCTCGGGGACGGTGTTGCCGGGCTGGACGGCCGTGCGGGGTGGGAGAGCGCGGACCGCGGCCTGCTGCCGTCGGCGCCGCACAAGCAGCACCGGCTCGACGAGGAAGGCCGCCAGGACGAGCAGGCCGACGGCCAGCAGCATGGTCTTCAGCCACTGCGGCATGCCTACCGCAGCCGGTGCTCCTTGGGTCACCGGCAGGGGACGGTGCCGGTGACCAGCCGGCGGAGATGGCGGTGGCACCGGCCGGTGGTACCGGCGGTGGGCCCGCCCCGGCGCGGGGAGCGCCGGCGCCGCCGGGTGCGGGAACGTGAGCACGGTCCCGGCGTGGATGACGTCCGGATCCGGGCCGACGGCCCGGCGGTTGGCCGCATACAGAGTGGGCCAGCCGCCGCGCACGGCGAACTCGGCCGCGATGCCCGACAGGGTGTCACCGGCCGCAACTGTGTAGCGGGCGGGCGCCTTCCGGCCGCGCAGGACCAGAACGGTGCCGGCGTGGATGATGTCCGGGTCGGGGCCGATGGCCCGGCGGTTGGCCGCATACAGGGCCGGCCAGCCGCCGCGCACGGCGAACCGGGCCGCGATGCCGGACAGTGTGTCGCCGCTGCGGACGACGTACTTCGTGGTGTGGCTCGCCGCCGTCACGGGGGACGCGGCGACGCTCACTGCGCTGGTGAGGATGACCTCATTGGTACTACCCGCGGTGCGGGTGTTCGCCTGGGCCGGGTAGACGGATCCGTTCATGCCGGCCGCCGCCAGGATGATCAACAGAATGCTCCAGGCGAGCACCACGCACGCGGACTCTGTCCACGTACGCATGGTGCTGTCACTTTCCTTCCAAGGGGATCAGCGCCGAACGCTGTTGGTCCGGACGCCGAGGGTTCGAACCGGTGGGAAGGAAAGTGACTTAGGCGGGCGGCACTTCCGGCAGGTAGGAGCGCCAGATCGACTTCGCGGCGGCACGACGTACCAGCCGCAGCAAGACCAAAGTGAGGAGGGCGATCAAAGCGGCACCGAGGCCATCCTGCATGCCGCGCCCACTGTGCCCGCCGATGCCACCATCAGAACTGCTGCCGCCGTTGGCGCCGCCGCCCGATCCGGCCGGAAGCCGGGGAAGCGGCGACGACGGCGACATCGGTGCACCACCGAAAGGGCCCGCCGTGGTCGACGTCGAGAGCAAGGACAGACCGGCGGCCAGCCCGGCCGCGGCAGCCAGTGACGCGCCGCCAGCCGACAGCAACGAGGCAACACCCGCGATGCCAGGACCGGACGGACCTGGCAGGCCGGGGGCCGGGAAGAGCGTACCGACGACGGTGGCGACCGGCAGACCCAGCGCCGACGTCACGGTGGACACCACCGGAACCAGCGCTCCGGTGGCCGGCCCCAGCACCTCGGTGATCGGCCCGAGCACCCCGGTGACCGGGGAAACGACGGGAGCCAACGCGCCTGTGACGGTGGAAACCACCGGAACCAGCGCCCCCGTCACCGGAGCCAGCGCCCCCGTCAGCGGCCCAACCACATCAGTGACCGTGGAAACAACGGGGACCAGCGCGCCTGTGACGGTGGAAACCACCGGAACCAGCGCCCCCGTCACCGGAACCAGCGCCCCCGTCACCGGCTCAACCACATCAGTGACCGTGGAAACAACGGGAGCCAGCGCGCCCGTGACGGTGAACACCGCCGGAACCAGCGCCCCCGTCACCGGCCCAAGTGCGCCGGTGGCCGCGGAAACGACCGGAGCCAGCGCGCCCGTGACGGTGGAAACCGCCGGGGCCAGCGTCCCGGACACCGGACCGAGTACCCCAGTGACCGGCCCAACCAGGTCGGTGACGGTGGAAACCGTCGGAGCCAGCGCGCCTGTGACGGAGGAAGCGGCTGGGGTCACCGCTCCGGTGACCGGCCCGAGTGCGCCAGTAGCCGCGGAAACCGCCGGGGCCAGCGTCCCGGACACCGGACCGAGCGCGCCAGCGGCCGGGGTGACAGCCGGAGTCAGCGCGCTAGTGGCGGTGGAGACGGCCGGCGCCATCGCGCCAGTGCTCGTGGAGACCACCGGGGCCAGCGCGGTGGTAGCTGTGGAAAGAACCGGAGCCAGCGTCCCAGCGGCCGGGGCGGGCGCGCCGGCGACGGTGGCGACGGGCGGGGCCACCGTACCGGCGGCGGACATGCCCGGGGCAGGCGCGCCGGTGGCCGAGGCGACCGGCGCGGTGACGGTCGAGACGACCGGCGCCATCGCGGACGTGGCGGAGGACACGACCGAGCCCCCACTGCCCGAGCTTCCACTGCCCGAAGACCCAGTGCCCGAAGAC
>Ga0207699_10001043_pt1 | contig 13063 bp, 8 predicted proteins | sample LARL51metaG_FD_184344 | JGI IMG/M metagenome (GOLD analysis project Ga0207699, IMG submission 184344) | Corn, switchgrass and miscanthus rhizosphere microbial communities from Kellogg Biological Station, Michigan, USA - LAR L5-1 metaG... | ecosystem: Host-associated > Plants > Roots >...
CTGCGCGCTGCGACCGTTGATCGTCTTGGTGACGGTCGCCACCCGCTGCTCGATCGCGTCGATCGCCTGCGCGGTGCCGCCGGTCAGCGAGGAGGTGAGGTAGGTCAGGCGGGAATCGATCGAGTGGATCGCCTGGGCCGCGCCGTCCGTCAACGTCACCGCGAGCGTATTGAGCCGGTGGTCGATGGTGTCGGTCACCGAGCGCGCGCGGGTGTCGAAGGTCTGCTCGAGCGACTTGATCCGGCCGTCGATGGCGGAATCGAAGTAGGCGATCTTGCCGTCCAGCGAGACGTCCAGATTGGTCACCCGGTTGCCGAGCGTGGTCTCGAATTGCAGCAGGCGCTGATCGAGCGCGGCCGTGATCTCGCCGCCGTTCAGGTTCACGCGGTTGTCGAAGCTGTCGACATAGCTCTTCAGACTGTCGGCGATCTCCTGGGTGCGCTGCCCCATCCGATCGACGATCTCGCCGCCAAAGGTCTTCACGGTGCGGTCGAATTCCGAGATGTGGCGCGTGATCAGCGCGCCGAGCGTGCCGCTGTCGCGGGCGAATTTTTCGGCCAATTCGGCACCCTGGTTCTTCACCAGTTCGTCGAACGAGCTCATCTGCACCGACAGCGTGTCATGCGCGCTTTCGGTCTGGCTGACCACCTTGGTGACCAGCGCGTTGACGGTGGCATCCAGCTGGTCGCTCGCCTTCTCGCCCGAGGTCATGATGCGCTCGGAGAGCTTGTGGCCGGCGTCGTCGATCTTGCTGACGAGGTCGCCGGAGCGCAGCTCGAGCTCGAGCAGCAGCGAGTCGCCGGAGTTCTTCAGGATGTCGTGGACCTGCTCGGTGCGCTCGGAGATGCCATCGACAATGATGGCGGAGCGCTGTTCGAACTCGGCGATGGTGCGGTCGATCCGCTCGTTCAGCATGTCATGGACACGCTCGGCGAGATCGGCGAACTCGTCATGGACGTGGCCGGTCTTGAAATTGAGGCTGGTGGTGAGCCGTTCGCTGGCGTCCAGCACGGACCGCGTGGTCTCGGCGCTGGCCTCCTCGAGGCGGTCGAGCAGCTCGCCGCCGCGCTCGCCGAGCGCCAGGATCATGTTGTCGCCGGCATTGCCGAGCGCCGCGGTGATGTGGGCGCCGCGCTCCTCCAGCGCGCCGGTGATGCTTTTGGCGACCTCGTCGACACGAGAGGCGATCGCATCCGAAATCAGCGCGATGTCGTGGCGCAGGTCGATCTGCACGCCGGAAATGGCGCTGCGGACCTGCTCGGCCTGTCCGACCAGATTGTCGCGCTGGTGGGCGATGTCCTGCAAGAGCGCCCGGATGCGCACCTCGTTGTCGGTATAGGCACGCTCCAGCGCCGCGACCTCGTTGGCGACCAGCGTCTCCAGTTCGCCGGCGCGCGCGATCGCGCGCTCGACGCCGTCGCCCATCGCGGCAACCTCGCGGCGGATCGCCTGGCCGACTGTGACCATGGAGTCCGACGTTGCCCCTTCGGGCTCGGAAAAGCGGATCGCGACCTGCGCCATGGCCTGCGCGATCATCCGCAGTTCCTGGCCGCGCCAGGCGATGCTGGCCACGAAATAGAACAGCAGCACTGGTGTGAAGAACAGGGCCGCCAATCCTGCCAATACCAGGACACCGCTCGACTGGCCGACGGCGGCCAGCAGCGATGGCAGGAACCCAAACGTCAAAAGACCGCAGCCGAGAATCCAGAACGCGGCGAAAATGGTCGCAAGCCGATAGAAGCTGCGGGCCGGCCGGCCCTTCTGGATCGCCTGCAGCAGCTGCCCGATGGTTTCGCGGTCATCATTGGCCGGGCGACGGGGAGGCTGAGGCTCGTCCATCGGCTCGAACACCGGGCGATCGGCGGCCGGCCGGATGTCGAAGGACGGTTCGTCGAATGTCAGCGCGGGCGGCGGGACCGGCGGGGGTGCATCATTGCGCGGGGCTGTCTCGGAAGCCGCGGCGTCATTGATGTTCAAGGCTTCCTGAATGGCAGAAAGCGCAACTTCAGTAGGGTCTTTGACCTTCTTGGGGTTGTTCGCCATGTTCAGTCAGCCCTCATACTGATTTTCCGCAGGTCGGACGCCATGCGCGATCACATCCGCTGGCCTGAAACCGGCGGCAGCTCTGCATGACGCCAGGGACGAGGCCCGTCCGCCATCGCCCTGTCCGCCACATCCGGGACACATCCTATTGGGTGCGCGATGCGAAAGAAATGGCTGCGATTAAGACAATCTTAATCATTCTTATTCATCGTTAACAGCTTATTGCGTTAACGCTTTCGCAGCTCTCGATTTTCTCCACCGGCGCTTTGAATTCGGGCGACTTTTGGTCCAAATTGGGGCTGACATGTGGCGGGTACGCAAAACGTTCCGTTAACGATCCCCATGATTTGCTGTCGCTAAATTGGCCCACTCGCGGCGGGAACAGACCGGGAATCAAGTTCCCGCCGGCCCGCCCGGGGGGAATGGAAACAGCAGATGTCCTCTTCGCATTCGAGCGCTGGCCGCTGTCCGATCGATCTCGAGCACCTTGGTCAGAGCACCCTGGGCAACACCAGTCTTGCGCGCGAGGTCCTCGGCCTGTTCGCGGACCAGGCGGCGCGCGTGCAAGGGCAGCTCGCGGCCGTGCCACCGGACGCCAGCGCACTGGCGCACACGCTGAAGGGATCGGCGCGTGCCATCGGGGCGTTTGCCGTGGCCGATGCCGCCGCCGCTCTGGAACTGGCGATCCGCGAAGGCCAGGCGCCGACGCAGGCGCTTGCCGATCTCGAAACCGCCGTAACAGCCGCGCGCGCGGCGGTCGAAACGATTCTTCGCCAGTCTGCGTAAGCGGGCCTTTTGGCCTCTGATCCCGGCAGCCGTTTTCGCGGGGAACCGCACTAGCGCGCGGCCGACCCGTCCGTTATAGGACGTCCCGAACCTCCGTCATTCCTGCACTATCCTTCCACCCCCGCATACGAGTTCACATGGCCAAGATCCACTTTGTTGACCATACCGGCGAGAAGCGCACTGTTGACATCGAGAACGGCGCGACCGTGATGGAAGCTGCGATCCGTAACGCTATTCCGGGCATCGAAGCCGAATGCGGCGGCGCCTGCGCCTGTGCGACCTGCCATGTCTATGTCGACGAAGCCTGGCGCGAGAAGGTCGGCCCTCCCTCGCCGATGGAAGAGGACATGCTGGATTTCGGTTTCGACGTGCGGCCGAATTCGCGCCTGTCGTGCCAGATCAAGGTGAGCGACGAGCTTGACGGCCTCGTGGTCTCGACGCCGGAGCGGCAGGCCTAAGGCTTCGCGCGAACAGCGCGCTCGCCGCGAGATCCCGCCGAGCGCCCCCGAATCAATCCGGCTGTGCTAGTCGTGTCGCCCGATCTGACGCGGTTGGGGATAGTCGATGAGCGACGCCGGAGCGAAGGCCTTTCAGCGGGCACGCCTGCAAAAGCAGCAGAAGAAGGCGGTCGACGGCCTGCTCGCCGCAGCGCTCGAAGCCTATCACGGAGCACGTTTCGCCGAGGCGCAGTTCATCTGCGGACAGGTGCTCACCTTTGCGCCGGACCATTTCGACGCGCTTGGGCTGCTCGGTCTCAGCCAGCTCGACGCCGGCCAGAAGGAGGAGGCCGAGGCGACGCTGCGGCGCGCCGCCGAGATCGATCCACGCTCGGCCGAGGCGCATTGCAACCATGGCGTCGCCCTGTTCGAACTCAAGCGCTATGAGGATGCCTGCGCGGCGTATGGGCGGGCGCTGACGCTGAAGCCGAGATATCTGACGGCGCTCAACAATCTCGGCAATGTCTGGAAGCATCTCGGAGATTCGAAGAAGGCGGTCGAGTTCTACAAGAAAGCGATCGCGCTCGACCCCCGCTACGCCGATGCGTGGACCAATTGCGGGACGGCCCATCTGCGGCTGAAGCAGTTCGATGAAGCCAGGGGCTGCTTCGCGGAGGCCTTGCGGCTCAACCCGCGCCATGTCGAGGCGCTGGTCGAGATGGCGCGAATGGACATCATGCATCGGCATTTCGCGGTGGCCAGGGGCCGGCTCGACGCCGCACTGGCGCTGCGACCGAAATCTCCGGAAGCGCTGCTGTCGCGCGGCTCCCTGCTGGTCGAACTCGGCGATGCCTCTGCCGGCTACCGGGACTGCGAGGCGGCGGTGGCCCTCACGCCAACGCGGACGACGGCTCTGGTGGCCTGCGCCGAGGCGGCAAAGCTTGCCGGTTTTTCCGCGCGTGCTGCCGAACTCGCCCGGGAAGCGCTGAAGCAGACCCCGAAGGACTCGCGCGCGCTGACCGTGCTCGGCAGCTGCCATGCCGCTTGGGGTGACATTCCCGGTGCCATCGCCAGATACGACGAGGCGCTGGCCATCACGCCCGACGACGACGTGGCGATCTCGCAGAAGATCTTCGCCCTCGATTTCCTCCCGGGCGCGGATTTTGCGGTTCAGCAGCAGGCCCGCCGGGTCTGGTGGGCCCAGATCGGCTCGCTCGTTTCGCGTTATGAACTTCGCGACATCGATATCGATCCGGAACGGCGACTGCGCATCGGATACGTGTCGTCCGACCTGCGGCAGCATTCCGCGGGCCTGACGGTGATGCCGTTGTTCAAGGCGCACGAGCACCGGCAGTTCGCGATCATCGCGTATCACTGCTCGCCTGCGAACGACACGGTGACGGACGAGTTCCGCGCCTGCACCGACGAATGGGTCGATGCGGTGCAGATGTCGGACGACGAACTCGCCACGCGCATCATGGCCGACCGTATCGACATCCTCGTCGATCTCTCGGGGCACACGGCAGGCAACCGGCTCGGTGTGTTCTGCCGAAAGCCAGCGCCGGTTCAGGTCAGTGCGTGGGGCAATGCCACCGGGACTGGCGTCCCGCTCATTGATTACCTGTTCGGCGACGAGGTTGCCGTTCCGGAGGACGCACGGCCGCTGTTTGCCGAGCGGATTGCCGATTTGCCGTGCCTGATTACCGTTGCGCCGCCGGATGTTTCCGTCAGCCCGTTGCCGATGCTCAGAAAAGGATCTCCGACCTTCGGCGTCTTCAACCGCATCGACAAGATCACCGACGAGGCGATTGCGGTATGGGCCCGGATCCTCGGCGAGATCCCCGATGCCCGTCTGGTTCTCAAACATCTCGTGCTCGATGAGCCGCATGTCCGAACCACGCTGCTCAACCGGTTCGCGTCCGCCGGAGTCGCTTTGGACAGAGTGAGCTGCCTTGGAAAATCGGATCGTGCCCTTCACCTGCGTGCCTTTGACGAGATCGATATCTCGCTGGACCCGTTTCCGCAAAACGGCGGTGTCAGCACCTGGGAGTCGCTCTACATGGGCGTGCCGGTCATCGCCAGGCTCGGCACCACGACATCGTCGCGGGCCGCCGCTTCGATCCTCTCCGCGATTGGGCTGGCCGAGTTCATCGCGGGTGACAATGAGGCCTATGTCGAGATCGCCCGCCGCGCGGTAGCTGAGCCTCTCGCCCTTGCGGAGTTGCGCGCCACACTGCCGGGCCGTGTCGCGACGTCGGAGGCCGGTGATCCCGTGCGCTACACAAGGGCGGTGGAGGGGTGGTACCGCCGCTTCTGGCGCGACTATTGCGCACGCGCTTCACTGGCATGAGCTGGAACGGGACGGTCGCCTCGAACGAGGCGCTGCTGGCTCGTGGTCGGCCTGGCAGGCCCGAATCAATCCGAATGTGCTAGTCAGGTCGCCGCGTTGAAACTGGCGGAGAAAAGGTAATGGCCGATGCTGGATCACGAGCCTTTCAGCGGGCCCGCCTGCAGAAGCAGCAGAAGAAGGCCATCGACGAGCTGCTCGCCGCCGCGCGCCAGGCCCTGGACGGCCGCCGTCTGACCGAGGCGCAGTTCATCTGCAGTCAAGTTCTCACCTTCGCTCCGGACAATGCCGAAGCACTGCGATTGCTCGGGATGTCGCAGCTGGAGGCGGGCCAGCTGAGCGAGGCGGAGATCACGCTCGGCCGGGCAATCGCAGCCGGATCGCGCTCGCCTGAGCTCCTGTGCAATCGCGGGGCAGCGCTGTTCCGGCTTGGACGTTTCGCCGACGCGCGTGAACTGTTTCAAGCCGCGCTGGTCCTGAATCCGAAGCACATGGTGGCCCTGACCAACCTTGCGGTCGCCTTGCGCAGGCTTGACCGGCACGAGGAGGCGTTGAAGATCTACGAGCGGGCGCAGGCTCTTGCTCCCTGCGATGCCGACATCTGGTACGAACGCGGCGTGACCCATGCGGCGCGCGGCAGGATCAGCGACGCCATGCGCTGTTATGAGCAGGCGCTGCGACTAGATCCGCGTCAGGTCGACGCCATGGTCGGGCAGGCGGTGATGTTGGTCCTTCTGTCACGCCTGTCCACGGCGCGCGAACTGTTCGACAGGGCAATCGCGCTGCGGCCCTCGAGCCATGAGGCTCTGCATCATCGCGCCAGCCTCATGCTGACGCTCGGGCAGGTTCAGGCCGCGCTCCGCGATGCGGAAGCCGCCGTCGCGGCGGCTCCTCCCGAGCTGCAGCAACTTCCGCTGCTGGTGCGGGCCGATGTGGCGCTCGCGATGAAGGACTCCGGTCTCGCAGTCTCGCTTGCCGAACAAGTGCTGCGCAACTGGCCGAAATCGGCGCGCGCGTTCATCATTCTCGCATCGTGCCGCGTGGCGGCGGGCGATATCGCCGAGGCGGTCGCGCTGTTCGATCGCGCCATCGCGCTCGCTCCGGAGGAGCATACCGCGATTTCCGGCAAGATCTTCGCGCTTGATTTCCTTGATGGGGCTGATGTCGCAGATCAACAGGCGGCGCGCCGCCTGTGGTGGGAACGGATCGGCTCGACCCGTCTGCGCCGCAGGCTCGAAGGCATCGATACCGACCCGGAGCGACGCCTTCGCGTCGGCTATGTGTCGGGCGACCTGCGCAATCATTCCGCAGGCCTTATCATCCGGCCGGTGCTGCGTTGTCATGATCGGACCCAGGTCGAAATCTTCGCCTACAGCACAACCGCCAAGGCCGACGAAATCACCGAGCAATTCCGCACGCTGGTCGACCACTGGCGCGATGCCGCGGAAATGTCTCACGAAGAACTCGCCGACCGCATCATGACCGATCGCATCGACATCCTGGTCGACTGCTCGGGACATACCGAGGGATCGCGGCTGCCCGTGTTCGCACGCAAGCCGGCTCCCGTTCAGGTCAGCGCGTGGGGCCATCCGACCGGGACCGGCATGCCGGTGATGGATTATCTGTTCGGCGACAAGGTCGCAATTCCAGAGCAGGTGCGACCGCTGTTTACGGAAAAGCTCGCCGATCTGCCCTGCCTGATCACGAAAGAGCCGGTCGACCTTCCGGTGTCGCCGCTGCCGATGCTGCGCAACGGCCATGTCACTTTCGGCGTGTTCAATCGGATCGACAAGGTATCGGATCAGGCCGTCGCCTTATGGTCCCGCATTATCGACGCCACCCCGGATGCCCGGCTCGTCGTCAAGCACCTCGCGCTCGACGATGAATCGGTCCGGCACAGGCTGATCGCCCGGTTTGCGGCCCATGGAATTACGAGTGCCCGTATCACGCTGCTTGGGACCTCGGATCGAGCGGAGCATCTGCGTGCCTTCGATGCGGTCGACATTTCGCTGGATCCGTTCCCGCAGAACGGCGGGATCAGCACCTGGGAATCCCTCTACATGGGCGTGCCCGTGGTCGCGAAGCTTGGCAAGTTGACCAATTCGCGGGTGGCGGGCTCGATCCTGACCGCGATCGGACTGACGGACTTCGTCGCATCCGGCGAGGACGACTATTTCGAGATCGCAACGCGCTTCGCCTCGCAGCCGGAAGTCCTTTCAGCGCTCCGCGCAAGTCTGCCCGCCCGGATCGCAAATTCCGATGCTGGTGACGCGGTCCGCTATACGAGGGCCGTTGAAGCTCACTACCGGCGCTTCTGGCGCGATTATTGCGCCTCGGCCGGCGCTGCCTGAGTTCCATCGGTGCGTTTCACGCCGCGCCTCAGCCACGGTTGCAGTTTTTCGATAATCTCCGGCGTCAGCGGCGTCGGCCTGCGGGTCATGTCATCGATCAGAACCGTCACCGCCTGCGCCGAGGCGACGCATTCGCCTTCTGAAAAGACGACCTGATCGAATGTCACCGAGGTTCGTCCCAATCTGGCCACGCCGAGGCCGAGTTCGATCCGTCCGGGCCAGCGCAGTTCGGCGCGAAAATGGATGTCGAGCCGGACCATGATCCAGGCGAGCCCGTCGGGCACCAGGCCGTATTTCGGATCTTTCATCAAAGTCACGCGGCCAGTCTCGAAATAGGTTGCGTAGACGGCGTTGTTGACATGCTGATTGGGATCGAGGTCGGCAAATCGCACGTTGTCGGTCAGGCGGTAGGGAAAGTCCTCCAGCCGAGGCATCGAAGCGGCAGGGGCTTCGACTTGTCTCTCTACGTGTGTCTCGACCTGTTTCTCGACTTGTTTTTCCACTTGGGTCGGCGCGTTCACCGATTGATCTCCGTCATTTCAATGCTCTTACAGCCCAGTTAACCCCCTCCGGCAAGGGCCCGGCCCGGCGCGGGGAGGTCATTTATGGCTTTTCTCGCCCTTCCGCCTTGGCTAGACAGGCTTGGCCCACCTCGCGCCACCGAGACCCTCGCGGCGAGGCCCAACCGGACAACGAAGCGACAGAAGCGACATGAACGAAGCGATCAAGACTGACGTGCTGATCATCGGTGCCGGCCCATGCGGCCTGTTTGCCGTATTCGAACTGGGCCTGCTCGACATCAAGTCGCATCTCGTCGACATTCTCGACAAGGCCGGCGGTCAATGCTCCGAGCTCTATCCGGAAAAGCCGATCTACGATATCCCCGGCATTCCGATGGTCACGGGGCAGGGGCTCACCGAGCAGCTGATGGAGCAGATCAAGCCGTTCCATCCGACCTTCCATCTCGGCGAGATGATCGACACGATCGAGAAGATCGGCGATCCGGCGTTTCGCGTCACCACCGATGCCGGCAAGGTGTTCGAGTGCAAGGTGGTCGTGATCGCCGCGGGCGGCGGGTCGTTCCAGCCCAAGCGTGCGCCGGTGCCGGGCGTCGAGGCCTATGAAGGAACCTCGGTGTTCTATTCAGTCCGCAAGATGGAGCAGTTCCGCGACAAGGAGATCCTGATCGTCGGCGGCGGCGATTCCGCGCTCGACTGGACCCTCAATCTGCATCCGCTCGCCAAGCGCATCACGCTGGTCCACCGTCGTGACGATTTCCGCGCCGCTCCGCACAGCGTCGAGCAGATGCGCGCGCTGGTTTCCGCGGGGAATATGGACCTGAGGATCGGCCAGGTCACGGCGCTCGAGGGCGCCGGCGGCGTGCTGCGCGGCGCCACGATCAAGGGCAACGACAACGCAGTCACCAACATCAGCTGCGATACGATGCTGCCGTTCTTCGGCCTGACGATGAAGCTCGGTCCGGTCGCCAACTGGGGCATCGAGCTGGAGAACAATCTGATCCCGGTCGAGACCTCGGCTTTCGAAACCAGCGTGCCCGGAATTTTTGCGATCGGCGATATCAACACCTATCCCGGCAAGCTGAAGCTGATCCTGTGCGGCTTCCACGAGGGCGCCTTGATGGCGCAAAAGGCGCATCGTTACGTCTATCCGGAGAAGCGGCTGGTCTTCCAATACACGACGTCGTCCTCGAGCCTGCAGAAGAAGCTCGGGGTCGGCTGATCTGGACGATCGTGTAACAGTGTGTTTCTGGCGGCCGAAATCGTCACTCAATGGATGTGTTCTCGGCACGAGCAGGCTATCATTGTCGCGCAGTCTTTCTGAAATCCCGCGGCTTGGTGTTTGAAAGCTCGCTCCGCGGGACACTCTTGAAACGGCCGCATTCGTACGCGCCCTCGATCAAGCGTGTGCTGCAGCCATTCCATACGAGGACAGGTGAAATGATGATGCAGAACGTGCTCTCCGGATTTCGGCAGATGCCACAGATGCTGCGGCGTTGCGTCCTGAGCAGCCTTGTCATCTGCGCAATTGGCGTGTTGCCGGCACGGGCTGACGAGCCGTCGGCGGCCGGTCTCTGGCAGAAGGTCGAGGACGGCAAGCCGGTGCTCTACGTCCTTGTCCTCGATCACAACGGCATCTTCGAAGGTGTCATGGCCAAGTTGTTCCCGAGGCCGACCGACCCGCCGAACCCGGTCTGCGCAGGCTGCACCGACGACCGCAAGAATGCGCCGTGGCTCGGGATTTCCTTCATCCGTGACATGAAGCGGGACGGCTTGAAATATCTGGACGGCAATGTCCTCGACCCGCGCAGCGGCAAGATCTACAGCGCCAAGATGACGGTGAGCGCGGATGGCCAGGAACTGACGCTGCGTGGCTATATCGGGTTTTCGCTACTCGGCAAGGATGAGACCTGGCAGCGGCTGCCGGATACGGCGCTGGCAGACCTCGATCCGGCCGTCATCGCCAAATATCTTCCCGCGCAGGCGGTCGCGGTCAAGCCTCCGGTGGCGCCGATCAAGCCGCCGGTCGCGCCCAAAAAGGGCGCGCTGCCACCGCCGCGTCAGTAAGGCGTTGCGCGTTCAGTGCTGCTCCGGCACGACGACCAGCGGCGGCGCGGGCTCGGCCCGCACTTCGGGCACGACGGCGTCGAGCTGCAGCACGGCCGCAGCCGCAGGCAGCGCTGCGTCGGCCATGGCGGCATGGCCTTCGGCCGAGGGATGCACGGCGCCGCCATAGACCGCTGACAGCACGCCCCAGGTTGCGTCGTGGATGTCGGCGGCCTGCATCGAGGACGGCAGCCCTTGCGGGTAGGTCATCGCGGCGAAATAGCTGTCGTTGGCGTCACGGATCCAGCGTGCACGCGGCAAATAGGCGCGGTACTCGCTCGCGCCGCGCCCGCACAGCAAGGGCTGGCTGGCCGCGGTGACGATGTCCGGGTCAAAACTCTCGCCGTTCGGCGAAAAGCACTGCCTGTCGAATTCCGGATCGCTGGCGGCGCGTGCGCAAAAACCGTGGTCGGCGAACACGCTTTGATGAGCATCGACGAATGTCATGCGGTCGAGGCGCGGATCGCGGCACAGCACTCCGGATTCGCACAGCGCCAGCGCCTTCAATTCCGGAAGAAACTCGCTCTGCACATAAGCGGAGACGGCGGAGAGCCGCTCGGCGTCCGCATTGAACGAGGGATGGATGTCGAAACCACCGCGCCCGCCGGGGCAGGGCGCGCCGCCCGCGTTGAGCGCGGGATTGGCATAGGAGACGTAGACGACATGCGACAGATCGCCGACCATCGGCTTCAGCGCATCGCGCAGCCTGCCAAAACTTTGCGGCAGCTCGCGCGTCAGGGCGCTGTGCGATTCATCGATCGAGCCGATCACTCCGGTGCGCCGGAACAGGGTGCGTTCGGTCGGCGTGTCCACGATGACGTCAGCAACGAGCCCGGAAAAATTGATGTCATTGGCACCGATCGACAAGAGCACAAGGTCGAGCTTGCGGTCGGCCTGGCGGCGTTTCGCCGCGGCCAGCGCATCGCGCAATTCGGCAACCTGCGCATTCACCGTCCCGGCGCAGGAGCCTGATTTCGAAGGCGGGCATTCGCGGGCGCGCTGGTAGCCGAGCAGCCCGTCCAGGATGGTGGCGCCGGTGCAGGCGAGCGGCAGATAGGTCACCGCGATGTGCGGATATTGCACGGCCAGCGCCAGCGCCGTGCGGGTCTGGTAGCTGTAGAGCGAGCGATGGCAGGCGGAGTTGAGCCAGAGCGCGCTTTGCCGCTGCCATACCTGCAACGGATCGGACGCTTCGCAAGCGCGGCCGCCCTTGTAGCCCGCGCGGCTCGGGCGATAAAACTGGGTCGTGGCGCTGCCAAGGTAGGAGCGGAAGCAAAAACCATCGTCGGCCAGCGCAATTGCACGGTCCGGATTGCCTTCGCCCGAGGCGATGCTGTCGCCGAGCCCCGCGATCAAGACGTCGCGCACCTTGATCTCGGTCGAGATCCGCTGCGGCTCCGATCCGCTCGACACCTCCACGGTGGCCACCGTCTGGCGGCCGTAGCGGACGCGCAGGCTGAGCGGCTCGGCGCAGTCGAGGGTGGCGCGCTGCGGGGCGTCGCCGTCCTCGAACGTCCAGGCGCAGGTGGCGCCGACCGGGATCGCACCGCTCAGCCGCACAATGACCGCGTGGTCCGACGGCGTCAGGTAGCTCTCCTTGACGTTGTCGCGCGTGCAGGGCTCGCTGACGCGCCCCTGCAGATCGATGCAGAGGCGGTTGACCATGTTGCGCGCCCAGCCGCGGCCGTCGCTCTGCACTTCCAGCGATTGTTCGGTGGCGAGAATGCTGCGATTGCGCGCGCTCTCGACGTGGAGCAGGAAGTCGCGTTCCTCGCGGAATAGGCGAAAACGGTTGCGGACCTCCCAGGAGATCTGCAGCGGCGCGTCGGAGGCGGACTGTGCGGCCGCCTGCCGCGACGGGACGGTGGCAAGGAGCCCGGCAAGCAGGATGCCGGAGAGAACGGCGCGAAGAGTGTTTCGGATCATGGCGGCTTTGGCGTTATTGATCGACACATCGGACCAAAGGAAGCGCTTGAAGCCCGGACAGTTCCGGGCACTCGTTTCACCGCTGCGAGTTCAGGCGTTTCACCGGCTGCGGCAGCGGGGTCGGACGCGCATAGCTGTTCGCCTCTGTCGCACGTCTACGCTCCTGCCAGGGGATCACCACGTTGAGCCACAGCTCGCGTGCACCCATGATCGAAATCGCGGTCGAGAAGGGAATCACGAAATAGAGCACACGGAACACCAGCAGCGTTGCGAGCAGTTGTTCCCTGCCGAATTGCGGCAAGGCGAGCAGCATGGCCGCGTCGAACACACCGATGCTGCCGGGCGCATGGCTGGCGAAGCCGAGCAGGGTTGCGAGAATGAACACCACGGCCAGTGACATGAAGTCGATCTGCGGCGCCGCCGGAATCAACAGATACATCGCCAGCGCGCAGAAACCGAGATCGACCACGCCGATCAGGATTTGCAGCAGCGTCAGCCGCGCCGATGGCAGCACGACCTTCCAGCCGTTCTGGCCAAGCTCTGGCGGTT
>Ga0207699_10001045_pt1 | contig 13059 bp, 10 predicted proteins | sample LARL51metaG_FD_184344 | JGI IMG/M metagenome (GOLD analysis project Ga0207699, IMG submission 184344) | Corn, switchgrass and miscanthus rhizosphere microbial communities from Kellogg Biological Station, Michigan, USA - LAR L5-1 metaG... | ecosystem: Host-associated > Plants > Roots >...
ATAGATCGGATCGATGACGACGCTCGCCCAGAAGAAGGTGCCGTCCTTGCGGACACGCCAACCCTCCTCCTCGTAGTGGCCGCTTTCCCGCGCGATCTTCAGCGCGCGCTGTGGTTTGTCAGCGGCCCGGTCTGCCGGTGTATAGAACCTCGAAAAATTTTCTCCGATGATCTCTTCGGGAAGGTAGCCTTTGATCTGCTGACCGCCTGCATTCCAGTTCGTGACCACGCCGGTCGGGCTCAGCATATAGAGCGCATAGTCGGTCACGCCGCTCACCAGCAGGCGAAACTGATTTTCGCTTTGATCGAGATCGGAGCGGGCCTGCTGCCGCTCGGTGATGTCACGGGTGATTTTCGCGTAACCGATCAACCGCCGCTTCTCATAGATCGGATCGATAACGACGGACGCGAAGAACTTGGAGCCGTTCTTGCGAACGCGCCAGCCCTCCGCGATGGAATGTTTCGTCTTGCGCGCCGTCTCCAGCGCCTTGGCAGGAAGACCTGCTTCACGGTCCTCAGGCGTGTAGAAAATGGAGAAGTGCTTTCCGACGACCTCTGCGGCCTTGTATCCCTTGATCCGCTGCGCGCCCGCGTTCCAGTTCACCACGTAGCCGTCGCGATCGAGCATGTAGATCGCGTAGTCAGTCACGCCTTCGACCAGCAGGCGGAAATCCCGTTCGCTCCCGCGCGGCGTTGAGCGGCGCTGGGAGCGCTCACTAGCCTCAGCTTTTCGCTTCCTGCTTGTGGTGGCCATGCTGTTCCCCGCCCCAACCCTACGAAACGCAAAAGCCCGGCCGTAGTTCCCGATACGGGTAAAACGACGATCTCGTAGTAAAATCAATAGATTGTCTCGAAAATAGGCGATGCAGGCCCAGCAAGGAAACCGATTTTATCACGGCATTTGTCCGGTATCAGCCCGATGAGCGGTATCAAGGGATGGCATCCAGGGCGGGGTTAGGCTTTGAGCATTCGCCACAGCACAGCCGGGACTCGCGCTGCTTCGCCAATATTGCAGGCCGATCCCCGTTCCTTCCTCACCGGGAGGCGCTGCGGAGCTCATCCCAGCGTTCAGACACCTCATCGAAGCGGGGCGGGTCAGCGCCTGCGCGCGTGCAAGTCAGGCCTGCACAGGTCGCGGCGAACGACAGCGCACGACGCAATTCGTCCTGGCTCACGCCTCCGATTTCGTCCCGCCTGATGCGGCCAAGCGCATGCAGGGCGAACAACAACGCGGCCTGAAAGCTGTCACCCGCGCCGATCGTGTCCACGATCTCCACCGCCGGGGCCGGGACCTCGATGGCGCCGGCACTCTTGTGCCAGGCCTGCGCGCCCTTGGTGCCGCGCGTCACCACGAACAGGCTGCTGCCGCTCGCGAGCAGCGCTTCGGCCTTGGCCGCGTAATTTTCACCGCCGTAGAGGTACGCGAAATCAACGTCCGACATCTTGATGAGATCGGCATTGCCCGCAAACGCGTCCATCTGCGCGCGATAGGCCTCCTTGTCCCTCACCAGGTTCGGCCGGCAGTTGGGATCGAAGGAGATCGTCGCGAATGTCGCGGCGTCGGCGACCATCGCGCGCGTCTCGGCCGCGCCCTGCTCGTGCACCAGTGTGGTCGAACCGATATGGATCGCCGCAATCGTGGCCAACGGGATCGCACCCTTCCGGTATGTCCAATTCCGCGATGCAGTCCCGGCATCATAGAAGGCGTAGTGCGACTCGCCCCCCACCATTCGGACGAAGGCGAGCGTGGTCTGGTCCTCGGTGCGGGTCGCATGCGAGAGGTCAACACCTGATGCGGATGCGTGGTCGGCGATCATGCTGCCAAACAGGTCGGTCGAGATGCCGCCGACAAAGCCGGTCGGGACCTCCAGCCGCGCCAGCCCGACCGCGACGTTGAGGCAGGAGCCTCCCACCATCGGGATCAGCGCCTCGCGTCCATCGGCCGCCTTGCCCGGGACGAAGTCGATCAGCGCGTCCCCGCAGGTGAGGATCATTGGCGGGCTCCCGTCTCGAGGCCCCGCATCATGTTCCGGCTGTCACGATCGAGCGTGCGCAACAGCCTGTGCACATCGCGCTTCCTGCGATGAAACGCGGCAAGCGCCGGCGCGGTCGGGTCGCTCAGCCGGCCAAGCGCCGACATCGAGGCCATAGTCTCGCCGATCGACCGGTAAGCGCCACCCGCGACGGCGCCGAGCATCGCGGCCCCCAGCAGCACCGGCTCCTGCGTCCGCGGCAGCGCCACGGTGAGCCCGGTGGTATCGGCCATGATCTGCCGCACCAGCGGGCTGCGCGCCGCCCCGCCCGCCATCACGACAACACTGGTCCCGACTCCGTTCGCGGCGAAGGCGTCGACGACATCGGCAAGGCCATAAGCGAGCCCGCAGAGCCCCGCCACGAACAGCCGCTCCATCGCGCCGATATCGGTGTCGAGATCGAGGCCCGCGATCACCGCGCGGGAGTCCGGGTCCGCATAGGGCGAGCGATTGCCGAGAAATTCAGGCAGGATATGAACATCGCGCGCCAAGAGCGCCGCCGCGCCGGCATTTTCGACTTGCGCCATGATGCGCTTTTCCAGGAAATCGATGATATCCGTGCCTGCGCTGCGTGCCGCCGCGCTTGCTTCCGTATAGGCCGGATGCGACCGCAGCAGATGATCGATCGCCGCGCCCGCGGCCGACTGGCCGCCTTCGTTGAGCCAGAAGCCCGGCACCATGCCTGAATAATAAGGTCCCCACACGCCGGGCACGAAGCAGGGATCGACGGTGGTCGCCATGATGCAGGCCGAGGTGCCCATGATATAGGCCAGGCGGTCGCAGACATTGACGTCGGCGCCCGCCGCGTCGCGCCCGCCGATCGCACCGATGCCGCCCGCATGCGCGTCGATCAGCGACGCCCCGACCGGCGTGCCCGCGACGAGTCCCAGATCCTGCGCTGCGGATTGCGACAGCCCCATACCGAGCGGCGAGCCCGGCGCGACGATATCCGTGCCGATCCGTGCATAGTCCTCGGCGACGAAATCCTCCAGGCCGATCCGCTCAAAATAGGGCGCGCTCCAGCGCTGCTCATGCGCGAGGTAATTCCACTTGCAGGTGACCGTGCACATCGACCGCGCGGTCGATCCAGTGGCGCGCCAGGTGAGATAGTCGGCGAGATCGAAGAAATAGCCCGCGGCGTCAAAGCTCGAGCGCAAATGCCGCTTAAGCCAGGATAGCTTCGGCATCTCCATCTCGGGCGAGATGGAGCCGCCGACAAAGCGCAGCACCTCGTCCTGCGTCTCGTTGATGCGCCGCGCCTCCTCGATCGCGCGATGATCCATCCAGACGATGACATTGCGACGGTGATCGCCTGATAAGCTGACCGTGAGCGGCTCGCCGCGCTTGTCGAGAGCAACCAGCGAACAGGTGGCGTCAAAGCCGATGCCCCGCACCATGTCAGGGGCGATTGCGGCCTCGGCCATCGCGGCCCGCACCGCGGCGACGCAAGCGGCCCAGATATCGGCCGACGATTGCTCGACAATGTCGCCGGCCTCCTGCCAGATCGCGATCGGGTGCCGCGCGGCCGCAAGAAGATTGCCCGTCTCGTCGAAGATGCCCGCGCGCGTGCTCGATGTCCCGACATCGACGCCGATATAAGCCTGGCGCATGTCCGCGCTCCCGTCAGTTACGACGCGAGCTTACCAGCAAGTGTAGCCGCCATCGACAAGAACGATGCTTCCTGTCATCAGGCTCGCGGCCTCCGAGGCCAGGAACAGGACAACGGAGGCGATCTCGTCCACCTGCCCCATCCGCGCCATCGGCGTACCCCCGATCCAGGCATCGTACATCCGGGGATTGCTTTTCACGAAGGCGTTCAGCGGGGTCTCGATATAGGTCGGCGCGACGGCATTGACGCGGACGCCACGCGCGCCCCACTCGGCGGCCAGCGACTTGGTCAGATGGTGCACCGCAGCTTTGGAGGCATTGTAGAAGCACTGCTCCTGCGGCTTGTTGACGATGAAACCCGACATCGAGCCGACATTGACGATATTGCCGGATTTCGCCGCCAGCATGTGCTTGCCGAAGGCGCGGCAGCACCAGAAGGTTCCGTTCAGGTTGACGTCGAGCACATTCAGCCAGTGCTCGTCGGTCACGGTCTCCGCCGGCGTCTCGCTGCGCGCGATTCCGGCATTGTTGACGAGAATGTCGACCTTGCCGTAGCGCGAGACCAGATCGTCGGCGACCTCCGTCACCCGCTGCGAATTCGTCACGTCCATGATCGCGACGTCGGCGTCATGACCTTTCGACTTCAACTCGGCCTTGGCGCTGTCTGCGACTTTCGCATCGCGGTCGCCGATCACGACCTTGGCGCCGGCCTCGGCCAGCGCCTCGGCGCAGGCCAGTCCGATCCCCTGCCCCGCCCCGGTGATAACAGCGGTCTTGCCGTTCAGCTTGAATTTTTCCAGGTACATGGCGGTTTTCCTTACGTCTTGCGTTGCGCCCGCGTGGGGCGCGCCGTCTCAGGTGTGAATCGTATTGCCGGCATCGTCGAAGCGATGAATGCGCGCCGGATCGGGCGTCAGCGTGATCTGGTCGCCCGTGGTCACGCCCATTTCGCCGATGGACCGCGCCGTCAGCGTTCCGATCGGGCCGGCATCGACGTAGAGGAACGTGTCGCTGCCGAGATGCTCGGCGACCATCACCTTCCCGGGCCATCCCTGCCCGTCGCGCTCGATCTTCAGATGCTCCGGCCGTACGCCGATGGTTGGCGCGCCGTGTTTCTTCGCGGGATCGCCCGTGACGAAATTCATCTTCGGCGAGCCGATGAAGCCGGCGACGAACAGGTTGGCCGGCTTCTCGTAAAGCTCGAGCGGCGAGCCATATTGCTCGATCTTTCCGGCATTTAGCACCACGATCTTATCCGCCATGGTCATGGCTTCGACCTGATCGTGGGTCACATAAATAGCCGTGGTGCCGAGCTGCTTCTGCAGCCGCGTGACCTCGAGCCGCATCTGCACGCGCAGCGCGGCGTCGAGATTGGACAGCGGCTCGTCGAACAGGAACGCCTTGGGCTCGCGCACGATGGCGCGGCCGATCGCAACACGCTGGCGCTGGCCGCCGGAGAGTTCCCGCGGCTTGCGGTCCAGATAAGGCGTCAGGTTCAACGTCGTGGCCGCGGCCTCCACCTTGCGGTTGATCTCGGGCTTGGGAAGCCCGGCCATCTTGAGGCCGAAGGCGATATTGCCGCGCACGCTCATATGCGGGTAGAGCGCGTAGGACTGGAACACCATCGACAGCCCGCGCTTGGCCGGCGGAACCGAAACGACGTTCTTGCCGTCGATCAGGATCTTGCCGTCGCTGACATCTTCCAGCCCCGCGATCAGCCGCAGCAGAGTGGTCTTGCCGCATCCGGACGGGCCGACAAAGACAACGAACGAGCCGTCAGTGATCTCGAGATCGGCGCCCTTGATGATGTGGACCGGACCGAACGATTTCTGAACATTTTCGAGCGTGATCTGACCCATGGTCTGTCGCCTTTGCTACTTCACTGCACCGAATGTCAGGCCGCGCACGAGCTGGCGCTGGCTGAACCAGCCGAGCACCAGGATCGGGGCGATCGCAAGCGTGGATGCCGCCGACAACTTCGCCCAGAACAAGCCTTCCGGACTCGAATAGGATGCGATGAACGTCGTGAGCGGTGCGGCCTGCAAGGTCGTCAGGTTCAGCGTCCAGAACGCCTCGTTCCAGGCCAGGATCAGGTTCAACAATAGCGTGGATGCGAGGCCCGGCACGGCCATCGGCGTCAGCACATAGACCAGTTCACGGCCGATCGTCGCGCCGTCCATCCGCGCCGCCTCCAGGATGTCCTTCGGGATCTCCTTGAAATAGGTGAAGAGCATCCAGACGACGATCGGGAGATTGCCGAGACAGAGAATGAAGACGAGCCCCATGCGGGTGTCGAGCAGACCGAAATTCTTGAAGATGAGATAGATCGGCACCAGCACGCCGACCGGCGGCATCATCTTGGTCGACAGCATCCAGAGCAGGATGTCCTTGGTCCGCTTCGTCGGGGCGAACGCCATCGACCAGGCGGCGGGAATGGCGATCAGCATCGCCAATAGCGTCGAGCCGCCGGCGATGATGACGGAGTTGAGGGCGTGGTGCAGATAGTCGCTACGCTCCTGCACGGTCGCGTAATTCTCGGTCGTCCAGTGGAAGAACAGGAACGATGGCGGCGTCGCAAAGGCCTCCAGCTCGGTCTTGAAGCTCGTGAGCACCATCCAGAGGATGGGGAAGAAGATCACGAAACCGGCCAGCCAGGCCCCCACGGTCGAGATCGCTACCTGCCTCCTCGTAACCATTCGCGCCATGGCTCAAGCCTCCAGATTGCGGCCGACGATCCGCACCAGGAAGAACGCCACGATGTTGGCGATCACCACCGCGACCAGTCCGCCCGCCGAAGCGCTGCCGACGTCGAACTGGATCAGGGCCTGGGAGTAGACCAGGAAGGCGATGTTGGTGGTCTGCAGCCCGGGCCCACCGCCGGTGGTGACGAAGATCTCGGCGAATACCGTGAGAAGGAAGATCGTCTCGATCAGGATCACCACGGTGATGGGACGCGCGAGGTGCGGCAGCGTGATGTAGATGAATGTCGACAGCGCGCGGGCACCGTCCATCTCGGCCGCCTCCTTCTGCTCCTCATCGAGCGATTGCAGCGCGGTCAAAAGAATAAGCGTCGCAAACGGCAGCCATTGCCAGGCGACGATCAGGATGATGGCCAGGAGCGGTGCATTATTGAACCAGTCGATCGGCGTCAGGCCGAACAGCGTGGCGAGCCAGGCGAACAGGCCGGACACCGGATGCATCAGCAGGTTCTTCCAGACCAGCGCGCTCACCGTCGGCATCACGAAGAACGGCGCGATCACCATCAGCCGCACGATGCTGCGGCCGATCACCGGCTGGTCGAGCAGCAGCGCCAGCGGCACCCCGAGCAGGATGGTCAGCGCCAGCACCGAGCCGACCAGCACCAATGTGTTCCGCAGCGAGGCGAGAAAGGCCGGATCGGTGAGGAAGTAGCGGAAGTTTTCCAGGCCGACGAAGCTCTCCGATCCCGGGTCGAGCAGGCTGTAATGCAGGGTCGAGAAATAGAGCGTGAGCGCCAGCGGGACGATCATCCAGATGAACAGCAGCAAAACCGCGGGCGACAGCAATGTTCGCGCCAGCGCCTGCGTCTGTTGGGTCGCCATCCTCGCCTCCTTTTGGTGGACAAAAAAGCGGCCATCCCGGGCTGGGAGAGATGGCCGCGAGGTTCAGCCCGGGAGAGTGAGCTGGTTGGTCGAGGTCAAGAGAGCGCGAGCAACTTCGAGCTACTTGATATACCCGGCGCGCTTCATCTCGCGCTCGGTCGAGGATTGCGCGGCGGCAAGTGCTGCGTCCACGCTCGTCGAGCCTGACAAGGCCGCGGAGAATTGCTGGCCGACGGAGGTGCCGATGCCCTGGAATTCAGGGATCGCCGCATATTGTACACCGACGTAAGGCACCTGCTTGACCGTCGGCTTGTTGGGATCGGCCGCGTCGATCGAGGCGAGCGTCAGCTTCGCAAACGGCGCGACCTTCAGGTATTCCGGGTTCTGGTAGAGCGAGGTGCGCGTGCCCGGCGGCACGTTGGCCCAGCCGTCCTTCGAGGCGACCAGCTTGATGTAGTCCTTGCTGGTGGCCCAGGCGATGAACTTCTCGGCCGCCTCGACCTTCTTCGAGCCCGCGGGGATTGCAAGATTCCAGGCCCAGAGCCAGTTGGCGTTCTTGCCAAGCCCGGTGTTGGGCGCGAGCGCGAAGCCAACCTTGTCGGCGACCCTCGAATCCTTCGGATTGGTCACGAACGAGGCCGCGACGGTCGCGTCGATCCACATTGCGCATTTGCCGGCGTTGAACAGCGCGAGGTTCTCATTGAAGCCGTTCGAGCTCGCGCCGGGAGGGCCCGCTTCCTTCATCAGATCGACATAGGTCGTGAGCGTCTTTTTCCATTCCGGCGTATTGAACTGTGGCTCCCACTTCTCGTCGAACCAGCGCGCGCCGTAGGAATTGGCCATCGCGGTCAGGAATGCCATGTTCTCGCCCCAGCCGGCCTTGCCGCGCAGGCAGATGCCGAACACGCCGGCCGACTTGTCCGTCAGCTTCTTCGCGGCGTCGATGACGAAATCCCAGGTCGGACTTTCCGGCATCTTCAGTCCGGCCTTCTCGAACAGGTCGGTGCGGTACATCACCATCGAGCTCTCGCCGTAGAACGGCGCGGCGTAGAGCTTGCCGTCGACCGAGACGGCATCCTTGATCCTGGGGAGCAGATCGCCCGCGTCGTAGCCGGCGCCGAGATTGTCGAGCGGCACCAGCCAGTTCTTCTTGGCCCAGATCGGAACCTCGTAGGTGCCGATGGTCAGGACGTCGAACTGCCCGCCCTTGGTGGCGATGTCGGTGGTGACGCGCTGGCGCAGCACGTTCTCTTCGAGCGTCACCCATTTGACGGAAATGTCCGGATTAGCCTTGGTGAACTCGCTCGAGAGCCCCTGCATGCGGATCATGTCGCCGTTGTTGACGGTGGCAATGGTCAGGGTCGTTTCGGCGATCGAAGGAGCCGAAACCAATAGCGCAGCCGCGCCCATCAGGACGCCAAGAACCTTCCTCACGGTACCCTCCCTTGGTCGCGTATGAACATATGCCCACGCGTTGAGCTTATGTTCACACCGGCCATGAGGCTTGTCAAGCCGGTGCTTGCAGCCTTCGGTTGTTTGCGGGTGCGTCGGGAGTTCTGTGCGTTCGCAGCAATCGCAATTGCTGCCGTCAAACGAGGATCGCGTGTGCGGTGCTTTCGTCGGTGATCAGGCCGTTGATCAGCCGGCCGGCCAACGCGGCGCGGATCGCCGGCACCTTGGCCGGCCCGACCGCGGCGGCGATCGTCGTCGCCTTGGCAGGAACCTGGGGAGGAATGCTGGTCAGCCGGCGGTTGGTGCCACCCTTGATCAGGCGGCCCTTGGCATCGAAGGCCCAGCCGGTCACCTCGCCGACCGCGCCGAGCCGCATCATCTCGTAGAGTTCTTCGCGGGTGACGAAGCCGTCGACATGGACCTGCGCCTTCTGGTCCATCTGCCCGAGACCAACGAGACGAAGATCGGCCTTGGCGGCGACCGCCTTCACTTTCGCGATCGCATCGATACGTACCATCCGGTCGCGCTCGTCTTCCGACGACATCAGGAACGGCAGGGGCATCGGATAATGCCGCGCGCCGGTGCGGTCGGCGAGCCGTCCGACCGTGTCGAAGAAGCTCGCCGAGCCATCGGCCGAGATGTTGCCGACCAGTGACACGATCTGATGATCCGGCCGATCGACCGGAGACACCCGCTCGACCGCGGCGCGCACCGCGCGGCCGGTGCCGAGCGCGATGATGACCGGCGTCTCGGCGCGCAGCGTGGCTTCCAGCAGACTGGCGCAGCGCTCGGCGATGCCGGCCGTCGCGGACGGCGCCGCGGAATCTGTGGGCACCACCTCGCAATGCACGAGATCGAAGCGGCTCTTCAGCTTCGACGCCAATTCCATGCAGGACGCAATGGGATGTTCGAGCCGAAAGGTGATCAGCCGCTCGGCGAGGCAGAGCGAGACCAGCCGCTGCGCCGAGGCGCGGGACACCTGCAGCATTTTCGCGATCTCGTCCTGGGTATGGCCGGCGATGAAATAAAGCCAGCCGGCGCGCGCCGCTTCGTCGAGACGGGATTTTTCATTGTCGGTGGCCATCAGACAAACCGTTATTGCCTAATCCAAAAGTCCTGCATGCGTTCAAAAATCCGATCGGCGCCGGCGGCCCGCAACATGCGACGTCCATCGCGCGCCTGGTAATGGCTGCCGCCGGTAAATCCCCAGACCGTCATTCCGGCCGCCTTGGCCGCCACGACGCCGCTGACGCTGTCCTCGATCACCAGCGTCCGGCCGGGCGCAGCTTGCATCTTGTCGGCGGCGTAAAGAAAGAGATCGGGCGCAGGCTTGCCGCGCGCGACCATCTCGGACGTATAAAGCTGGTCGCCGAAAAACGTGGCAAGGCCGGTCAGCGCCAGCGAAGAGGAGACACGATCGAGATCGCTCGAGGAGGCGACGCAATGCGGTGTCGCAAGCGTCGTCAGTACCGCATCGACACCCGGCACCGGCTTCAGTGAAATTTGAAAGGTTTCGCGCACCCGGCGTTTCAAGTCGCTCAGAAAATCGCCGGGGATGGCACGGCCCAATGCCGCATAGTGCTGCAATACGGCCGACGTGCTGCGGCCGAGAAACAGGTCCAATGCCTGGTCCAGAGTGAGCACGATGCCGTATCGCGCGAGTTCGTCCGTCAGGCAGCGGCAACTCAACACTTCACTGTCGACGAGAACACCGTCGCAATCAAAGATGATCAGATCTGGCGCGCCGCCGAGATGGTCCATCGCGGCATAAGATCATATGCCCAACTAGTGGGCAATAGCTCAGGAATCCAGGCCACCGCCGGCCCTGCCCGGTCCGGGTCTCATCGCTCGAAGCTCAGGCCGGAGCGCCGCTGGTGGCGCGCGAAGGCATGCGCAATCAGCGTGTCCATCAGGTCGGCCTGGGACAGGCCGCTTGCCTCCCAAAGCTTCGGATACATGCTGATCTGGGTGAAGCCCGGCAGCGTGTTCACTTCGTTGACGAAGACCTCCTCGCCGCTGACGAAGAAGTCGACCCGCGCCATACCCTCGCAGCCGAGCAGGCGAAATGTCTCGACGGCAAGCTCGCGAACACGGAGCGCCTGCTCCGGCGGCAGATCGGCGGGGATCTGCAGCGCCGCGCCGTCGGCGTCGAGATATTTGGCCTGATAGGAATAGAAGCCGTGCTTGCTCGCCGGCACGATCTCGCCGAGCTCGGACGCCCGAATGTGCCCGTCGGCCCCTTCGAGCACCGAACACTCGATCTCTCGCGCGCCATCCACGGCCTTCTCGATCAGGACTTTCTGGTCGTAGCGGAACGCGAGTTCGCAAGCTTTCGCGAACTCTTCGTCCGATCGCGCGCGCGACACGCCGACGGACGATCCCATATTCGCGGGCTTCACGAACACGTCGGTCGAGCCGAGCGCGGCGACGGCGGCAGCATAGTCGACCATCGCCGACGTCGTGCTCCTGACGAACGGCACGAAGGGAACGCCCGCATCGCGCATCAGGCGCTTGGCGACATCCTTGTCCATTCCGATCGCCGAACCGGTCACGCCGGAGCCTACGAACGGCACGCCGGCCAATTCGAGTGCGCCTTGCACCGTGCCATCCTCGCCGTTCGGCCCGTGCAGAACCGGAAACACCACGTCGACGCGCCTCTCCCGGTTCGTCGATCCACCGCCATCGAACAGCATGAGGCTGCCGCCGCCTCCGGGGACCAGCGCGATCCGCTGCGCCTCTTCAGGGATCGCGAGCGCGGCAGCACCTGTTCCCGCGCCGTTGCCGGTGTCGCAAGCGAGCCAGCGGCCGTCCCGGGCAATTCCAATGAGAAAGACCTCGTAGCGATCTGGACTCAGCGCGCGAAGGACATTGGCGGCCGACGCCCGCGACACGTCATGTTCCGCCGAGCGCCCTCCAAACAAGAGCCCGACAGTGATCTTGCGGTGCTCTTCAACCATCGCTTCCACCCTAAGCCATGGGCTGAAATGCCAGCCCCGAGATCGCACTTATCGTAGGTCATCGACGCCGCCTAGCCAAGCGCGACTGCGCGATCCCGTCGTTCCAACCGGCGAGAGCGACGCGAGCCGCGTCGACGCACCACGCGTGACTAGCGCATCAGAACAACATCATCCGCAGCACGCCGAACAAGTTTTCATATCCGCTCTACACATCTTCGCGTGCCTTCCGTCATTGCGAAGCAATCCAGAGTCCTGCTCGTAACTGGTCTCCAAATACGATCACGTCGCCGCACAGGTGCCGATGAGCATCGACAACCATCGCGCGCGTCGTGCCACGCATTGGCCGATCTTGATGCAGTGATTGCCACTTGCGAATGCATCACCGATCGATCGCGCCGAAGCACATCGCCTCTTAGAGAGATTCAATTTCACCATCATTCGTGGCTGCTGCTAGAGGCAACGCCGTGACCGCTGTTTTCTGAAATGGAAGTGACTCGTAGTGACGATCAGTGCTGATCGCCGGCCCGTTGCAGGCGATCGAAATCGAACCCGCAAGGGCCGCGCGAAATTTCTCGTCAGTGCTGCAATCCTGGTGGCTGACTTGTCCTTCTCCACAACGATGGCGAGTGCGCAATCGAGCGTCGTACTGCCGGCGGTGACGGTGGACTCGCCGACGCAGAAGCGGAAGCCCGCGCGCGCAAGCGAGCCATCCGTGCGGCGGACTCAAGTGGCAGCGGCGCGTCAGCGAAATCGAAATGCCGCTCCCGCAGAACCAACTCCGTCCGAGCGCGCCGCCGCCGCTGCGGCAAAGCTGAATGAAGCCAAGCTCGGCTATCGGGCGATGCCGAACGCGACCACATTGCGCTCGGGCGCCTCGCCGCTCGACACCTCGCAATCCGTCAACGTCGTGCCTGAGCAGGTGCTCAGGGATCAACTGCCGCGCAATCTCGACGATGCACTCGTCAATGTCAGCGGCATCACCCAGACCAACACGCTCGCCGGCACCCAGGATGCCGTGATCAGGCGCGGCTTCGGCGACAACCGCGACGGCTCGATCATGCGCAACGGCATGCCGCTGGTGCAGGGCCGCAGCCTCGATGCGGCCGTCGAAAGCGTCGAGGTGCTGAAGGGGCCGGCATCGCTGCTGTACGGCATCATGGATCCCGGCGGCATCGTCAACACGATCAGCAGGCGCCCCGAGCTCTATCAGCACGGATCAGTGACGCTGCTCGGCTCGACCTTCGGCAACAACAAGAACGGCGCCGATGGCACCATCGATATAACGGGTCCGATCGGCAGCAACGGTGTGGCCTATCGCTTCATCGGCTATGGCGTCAGCGAGGATTATTGGCGCGATTTCGGCCGGCATCGCGAAATGCTGATCGCGCCGTCGCTGGCCTGGTATGGCGACACGACGACGGTCCAACTC
>Ga0207699_10001046_pt1 | contig 13058 bp, 10 predicted proteins | sample LARL51metaG_FD_184344 | JGI IMG/M metagenome (GOLD analysis project Ga0207699, IMG submission 184344) | Corn, switchgrass and miscanthus rhizosphere microbial communities from Kellogg Biological Station, Michigan, USA - LAR L5-1 metaG... | ecosystem: Host-associated > Plants > Roots >...
GGTGAACCCCGGCACCTGGCTGCAGCAGTTCAGCGTGGATGCGATGGCCGCGGGCCTGCTGATCGCCGAGTTCGCCCGGCGGCACATCGCCCGCGGCGCGACCTGGGGCCGGATCGTCGGCCTCACCTCCGGCGGGGATATCGGCTTCCCCGGGGAGGTCTCCTACGGCGCGGCCAAGGCGGCACAGGACAGCTACACGATGTCGGCGGCGATGGAACTGGCCGAATACGGCGTGACCGCGAACATGGTCCACCCGCCGATCACCGACACCGGTTGGGTCAACGACGCGGTCCGCAAGCTGGTCGCGGACGACCCCACCATGTTCCATATCGCCGCCCCGGAGGAGGTCGCCGAGGTGATCGCCTACCTGGCCTCGGACGCCGCCGCCCTGATCACCGCCAACGTGATCACGCTCCGCTGAGCCACAGGGAATCCGGTGCGGCCGCGGAAGCCAGCGGCGGCGGGAATGCGCGGCCGCGGCGGGGATGTTGCGCGCGATGTGGCGCTTGTCGTGATCGCCGCCGCGTACGGCGGCCCCGAGGTTCTGTCCGTCGTTGACGAGCCGGTCGCTGACCCCGGCCCGGGCGAGGCCCGGATCGAGGTCAGGGCGGCCGGCGTCAACCCGGTGGACGTCAAGTCCTACAGCGGGGCGTTCGGTGCTGACCCCGCCCGGCTGCCGATCCGCCTGGGCGCCGAGGCCGCCGGGGTGGTGACCGCGGTGGGGCCCGGCGCGGTTGGCCCGGCGGGCCCGATCGGCGTCGGCGACGAGGTCATCGCCTTCCGCGCACCCGGCGCCTACGCCACCGAACTGGTGGTGCCGGCCCAGGCGATCGTCCCCAAGCCCGGCCCGCTGGACTGGCCGCAGGCCGCGGGGCTGATGCTGACCGGGGTCACCGCGTGGCATCTGCTGGCTGCGACGGATGTGGGCCCGGGCGATACCGTGCTCATCCACGCCGGCAGCGGCGGCGTGGGCCTGATGGCGGTCCAGCTCGCGGTCATTCGCGGGGCGAGGGTCGTGGCCACGGCCAGCCCCGCGCGGCACGAACTGCTGAAGGACCTCGGCGCCATCCCGGTGGCCTACGGCCCGGGCCTGGCGGACCGGGTCGCTGTCGCGGCTCCCGGCGGGGTCGAGGCGGCCCTTGACCTGGTCGGAACCGACGAGGCCTGGGACGTGTCCATGGGCGGGGTCCCGGACAAGGCCCGGATCGCCACGATCGTGGCGGTCCGGCGGGGGCTGCAGGCAGGGATCAAGGTGCTCGGCGGTGCGCCCGGCGCGGATCCGGGCACCGAGATCCGCGAGCGCGCCCGGCTGGAACTGGCCACGCTCGCCCAGGACGGGAAGCTGCGCGTGCTGGTCTCCCAGACCTTCCCGCTCGCCGAGGCCGCCGCCGCGCACCGCGCGATCCTGGACGGCCACACCACCGGCAAGATCGCCTTGGTCACCTGACGCGGACGCGCGCCGCGGCCCTGGCCGTTCCCCGGCCCTCCCGCGGACCGGGAAAGCGATGAATGCCACGCTCATCACCAAAGATGACGATGAACGTCACATTCATCGCGATCCGAACCGGGCCTGGCCGCACCGGGGCGCGGGTGGGGGTCGCCGCTGGCGAGCGTGCGGGCGCGTCGCCGGTGTGTGCCGGGATGTCATAGCGGGGCAGCCCGGGTGCCATCAGGCCGGGTCACGGCGTCATGGCCTTGTAGCGGACTAATAGTAAGGATACTGTCCTAACAAACTTGGCCCGGCAGTCGCGCTCAGAGCCGCGCCTGCCGTCGCTGTGACGCCCCCAAGGCAGGAGGACCCGATCCGCATGAAGCGCATCCCGCTCCGCCCGCGAACGGCCCTGGCCATCGGGCTGTGCGTTCCGCTCACCGTCGCCCTCGGCGCTGGCGCTGGCGTGGCCGCGGCGGCCGCCCGCTCCGCGCCTGCCGCGCACCATGGTCAGAACCTCATCCCGCGGCACGTGTACGCGCCCTACTTCGAGACCTGGACCAGGAACAACATCCCCGCCATCGCCCGCAAGTCCGGCGCCCACTACCTGACCCTCGCCTTCCTGCAGACACCCAAGAAGGGGTCGTGCCAGGTCGCCTGGAACGGTGACCTGCGGCAGGTGGTCAAGCCCGGCGGCCGCTATGTGCACCAGGTCCGCGAGCTGCGCGCCATAGGCGGGGACGTGGTCCCGTCGTTCGGCGGGTTCAGCGCTGACCAGGGCGGCACCGAGATCGCCGATTCCTGCACCAGCGTGCCGAAGATCGCCAAGGCCTACGAGTCCGTGGTGACCACCTACGGGGTGACCCGCTTGGACATGGACGTGGAGGCGAATTCGCTGAACAACAAGGCGGGCATCGAACGGCGCAGCGAGGCCATCGCGATGCTGCAGAAGTGGGCCGCCCGGACGCACCGCACGGTTCAGATCGTGTTCACGATCGGTGTCGAACCGTGGGGCCTGCCCGGCAACTGCTTCAACGTGATCAAGAGCGCGGCCGCGCACGGGGTGCGGTTCACCGTGAACATCATGACGTTCGACTACTACATCAAGGCCAGCCAGACGGGCATCGAGATGGGCAAGGCGGCCATCAAGGCGCTGAACCGCACGCACGCGCAACTCGCCCAGCTATACCCGCACCTGAGTCAGCGCAAGCTGTGGTCGATTGAGGGCCTTACGATCCTGCCGGGCATCGACGACTACCCGAAGAAGACCGAGGTCACCTACCTGCCAGATGCACGGGCGATTGCCAGCTTCGCGCGCTCCCATGGGCTGCCGGAGATTTCCATCTGGGCGATCCAGCGGGACAACGGCGGCTGCCCCGGCACCATCGACAGCAACTCCTGCTCCGGGATCAAGCAGCCCACCTGGGCGTTCAGCCACGTGTTCGACGGCTTCACCGGCTAGCGGGCTCTGGGCGCGGGCGCGGGCAACCGCGTCCGCGCCCGATGCCGGTGTCCCGAAGCCGGGAGGAACCGAGATCTCGTAACTTATTGTATGCTATCGGTTACTTAACGAAACACGTGTCCGTTAATCGGCCGGCATGTCGGCCGGATGGCGAGGCGTTGACCAACAGCGGAAATACCACTGTCACCGGCACCGGGCCCACACCGACTGGCGGGACAACAGAGAAGCTCATCGGGTAGCGCGGCCCGCACACACAACAGACGTGGCGTGTGGTCACTCGGCGACTTTGGTGATGCGGATGTCCGGGCTGCTGTGGGGTCGGCGTGCGCAGACGACCGGGAAGGGCGCGGGCCAGCCTGCTGGATACGGCGGCTAGCGACGAAGTCGCCCGGGCGTGCGGGTGCGGTCAGCCGCCGGAACCGGCCCTGCGCTGGGCGGCGGCCAGCGTGCCGAGCAAGATCGCGGCGAGCAGAGCGTACGGCACGAGATCAGAGGTTGCCTGGGCCAGCGCGCCGCTCAGCGATGCCGCGACCGCCTGCCCGGTCGCCCAGGCCAGGTTGGCCAGACCGAAGGCGAGGCCCTGGTGCAGCCCCATCCGGTCCGCCCCCGCCGACAGCAGCGCGGTGGCCGGCGCGAACAGGGCGCCGTAGCTGGGCAAGCCGACGGCGAGCAGCACCACCAGCAGGTACTCCGACGGCAGCACCGGCGTCAGCAGGGTGACCACCACCGCCCCGGCCAGCGCGATCCGGACCGGCAGCAGCGCCCCCCTGCGGTCCGAGAGCCGACCCGTCAGCGGCTGGATGCCCGACTCGATGGCCGCGGCGAACAGGAACGTCCCCCCGATCACCGCGGCCGAGGCGCCAAGCTGGCTCAGCCGCAGCGGCGCGAGCACGTCCATCACGCCGAAGGCAAAGCCAGGCAGCAACGTCAGCCACATGCCCGCGCCGACCTGCCGGTCCCGGAACGCGGGCCAGGCCGCGCGCAGCGGCTGTGCCGGCACAGCGGGCGGGGCGGTCACGGCGAACGTCAGCATTATCAGGATCCCGCCGGCCACGGCCGCCCCCGCGAACGCGGGCCCGGTCCCCACCTGGTCGGCCACGATCCCGACGAGCGGGCCGAACAGCGCGCCGACCACCGCCGCCCCGAGCGCTGTGCCGAGTACCTCCCCGCGCCGTTCATCCGGCGAGGCCGTGGCCAGCCAGGCCAGGCCCGCGGCCCAGGTGCAGGCGCCGCCCAGGCCCTGGACGAAGCGCGCCAGGTCCAGCACGGCCGGGTTCGTCGCGAAGCCGAACACCAGGGTGGACGCGCTCATCAGCGCCAGCCCGAGCAGGACCGTCGGGCGGTAGCCCAGGCGCGCCGCCAGCACCCCGCCCGGCAGCGCGCCCACCAGGGTTCCCGCCGGGTAGGCAGCGACCAGGATCCCGGCGCCCGCCTTGGTCAGGCCCGCGGTCGCGACGTAGTGCGGGAGCAGCGGGGTAAGTGCGGTAAAGAAAACGGTGTCGACCAGGACGAGGGCGCACACGAACGCCAGCAAGGCGAACACCGGGCGCGATAGCCTCGGCCGGGCCGGCCTCACCCCGACACCTCCAGAATCATGGGAGCACACCCCATGCCCGCACGCAGAACTGCCCGCTGGGCAGTCCCCGGTGCCGCAGCCCTCGTCCTGTCCTGCGCAGCGCTGGCGGGCTGCGGCTCGGCCGGCGGGTCATCGCCCAGCGCGGCCGGCGCGCCGTCCGGCGGGTCGGCCCCCTCGGCCGGTAATGCCTCCGCCCATAACGGGAAGCTCACCGGCAACTTCTGTACCGACTTCAAGAACCTCGGCACCAACATGCCGCTTCCGGCGGCCGGTTCCGGCAGCGTCGCCACGATGGAGCAGCACGACGGCCGGTACCTCAACCAGGTGGCGGCCTACTACACCAGGCTGGCGGCGGAGGCGCCGCCGCAGGCCGGGCAGGAACTGCGGAGCATCGGTTCGGCGTATCAGCAGCTGGCCTCCTCCCTCGTGAATGGGGGTTCCCATTCGCTCAGCCAGATCGAGCAGCAGATCGGCTCGCTGACCAGTTCCGGCCCGGCGGGCAAGGCGCTCAAGCAGCTCATCCTCTATGTGACCACCAAGTGCGCCTGACCGGGGGCGCGCGGTAGCGCCCCGGGCGGGCAGTGGCTCAGGTTGTGGCGGTCACCTTGCTCAGGTGCGCGGGAGCGTCGGGGTTGATGCCCCGCGCCCGGGCCAGCTCGCAGGCGAGCTGCTGCCCGCGGGTGATCGCGGCGATCACGTGCACGGCTTCGGGCAGCCCGGGAGGCACCGGCAGGGAAGCCGACTGCGCCTGGTGGCTGTCAAGCAGCGCGCGCAGTTCCGCCAGGTCGGTGTCGGCCGGGCCGCCGCCGTCCACGAGGAGCACGGGCGCGCCCGCGTACACCGCGGCGATGGGCCCGTGCAGCAGGTCGGCCGTGGAGATTCCCTCGGCCAGGATGCCGGTGGTCTCCTTCACCTTGAGCGCGGTCTCCAGCGCGGCGGCGTAGGCGAGCCCGCGGCCCGCCACCACCAGCCGGTCCAGGTCTCGCCAGCGGTCCGCGAGCTGCCGCACCGGGCCGGGGTCATCGAGCACGGTGGCCACCGCGCCGGGCAGACCGTCCAGGGTGCCGTCGGGCATGGGCCCGGCTCGCAGCGCCGAGGTGACCGTGGCCAGCACCGCGAGCTGGGCGGTCACCGTCTTGGTGGCCGGTACCGCCCGCTCGGGCCCGGCATCGGTGCTGAGCAGCAGGTCCACCGCGTCCGCGAGCGGGCTCTGCGGCTCGTTGGTAATGCCAAGCACCACGGCGCCGCCCGCCCGGACCGCCCGGCAGGTGCTGATGATCTCCGGCGTGGCGCCGGACTGGCTCAGCGCCACCACCAGGTACCCGTGCCAGTCCACGGTGGCGTGGTAGCGGGTGTACAGGCTGGGGGCGGCCAGCCCGGCCGGACGGCCCGCGCGCAGTTCGGCCAGGTACCGGCCGAACACCGCAGCGTTGTCCGACGAGCCGCGGGCCAGGAACACGATTCCCGCCAGCGGGCGGGGCAGCACCGCGCGCACCGCGCTCGTGTCGGCCGGCGCCCGCGCGGTGACCCTGGCCAGCACCTCCGGCTGGGCGGCCATCTCGGCCGACATCAGCTCCCCGGTCACCACGTCTCCACGCCGTCGCCGTCGCCGGCCGCGGCCAGTGCGGGGGAGGGGGACGGTGCCGGGCCTGGCGGGCTCGCCGCGTTCCCGGTGAGCTGCGCCCAGGCAAGCTCGGCCCCGGAGGCGAGGCAGCCGTCGACCACCGCGTCCGTGCCCAGGGCGCTGACCCGCACCTCGGGCATGACCGGCGCGATCGGCCGCAGTTCCGCGGTGACCGCCTCGGCGAACCCCGGTGCCTGGCCGACGCCACCGCCGAGCACGATCAACTCCGGGTCCACGATCGTGACCACGGCGCAGAGCAGCCTCGCCACGAGCGCCGTCTCCTCCGCCACCACCGCGGCGGCACGCTCGTCGCCCCGCGCGGCGGCGGTGAACACCCTGCGGGCCGAGACCTGGCCGCGCATGCCGGCCCGGCGCGCGGCGCGCACCACGGCGGGCGCGGAGGCGGCCGCCTCCAGCGCGCCACGCTTGCGGGCGTCCGCGGCGTCGCCGCCGTGGCCGCCGGTCATCGGCATGTAGGCGATCTCGCCCGCGACCCCGTGCGCACCGCGGAACAACTGGTCGCCGATGACCAGGCCCATGCCGATGCCGGTGCCGACGTGCACGAACGCGAAGCTGTCCACCTCCCGGCCGTGGCCGTGAGCCCGCTCGGCCAAGGCCGCCGCGTCCACGTCGTTCTCCACCACCAGGGCCTGCCCGAACACCTCCTGCAGGCGGGTCAGCACCGCGGGGCGGTCCCAGCCGGGCAGGCCGCCGGTGAGGGCCATGGCGTTGCGGCGGGCGTCATAGATGCCTGGGCTGCCGATGACCGTCTGGGTCACGTCCGTGAGCGCAATCCCTGACTGGGCGCACAGGCCCTGGGCCAGGCTTACCAGTTCCTCGACCCGGCTGCGCCCGCCCGAGGCGTGCGACCGCGCCGAGGACCGGGAACGGACCTCCCCGGCCACGTCGGCGAGTGCGCCGCGGATGTACTGCGCGCCCACATCCAGGCCGAGCACGAAGCCCGCCTCCGGCCTGATCTCATACAGCAGCGCCGACCTGCCCGGACGGCCGATGCGCTGGCCGGCCTCGCGGATCAGGCCCGCCTGCTCGACCGTGGCGAGGGCGAGGGACACGGTGGGCTTGGATAGCCCGGACAGCCTGGCCAGGTCGGCGCGCGAGCACGGGCCGCGGTCCCGGATGTGCCCGAGCAGAAGCTGTTCGTTGAGCGCCCGGATGAGCTGGGGACGCGCGGCCGACATAGCCCCCGGCGTGCCAGCCGACATGACCGTCACTGCCACCTCCGGCGTCAATCCTGCCTTAAGTACTACCGTGAGCACATCCGGCCGGTCGTTTGTCTTGACCCCGGCAACGTCGTCGTTGCCCTACCGGCTACAACGTCATCCGGCGGCACTCGCCCAGCGGGCTCCCCGGCCTGGTGGCCCGCGGCGGCGAGCTGTTGCCAACCTGTTGTATCGCGGCCTTGTAGCCACTTGATAGTTAGGATACTGTCCTAACAAAATTGGGCAAGAGGGTTTTGCCCTGGCAAGAGGGGCGCGCCTCACCGTTGGGCACCGCCCTGGTGGGATCGGCAGGCACAGCAAGCCTCGCACGAGGGCACCGCCCCTGGAAAGGTTGTCCGTGGCAGACTCGCCCGTCGTGCTCGGCCTCGATTTCGGCGGTACCAAGATCGCCATGGCCGTGTGCGAGCTTGACGGCGAACTCCGCGCGTCCACCACCGTGTCCAGCGGTGGCGAGCTGGGCGCCCGGGCGAGCTTCGACCGTGGCATCACGGCGGCCAGGGAGGTGCTCGCCGCCGCCGCGCCCGGCCGCGAGGTGGCGGCGGTCGGCGTGTCCACCTTCGGAATCCCGTTCGACGACCGGGTCGAGCTGGCGCCCACCATCGACGGCTGGGGTGACCTGCCGCTCGGCGACGAGGTACGATCGGCCTTCCCTGGTGCAGCGGTGCGCCTGGCCACCGACGCGAAGGCGGCGGCCCAGGCGGAGGCGCGCTGGGGGGCGCTGGCCGGTTGTGACCCGGCCGTCTATCTCAATCTTGGGACCGGGCTCTCCGCGGCGATCGTCGCGGGTGGAAATGTATTGCATGGCAGCAACGGGGCGGCCGGCGAGATCGGGTACAACCTGCGTGCCGCCTCCGACGTGGGTGTCCCGCTGGCTGCCCGGACCATGCTGGAGGACATGATCAGCGGGCAGGCTCTGGCCAGGCGCGCGGCCAGTCACACCCCGCACGGCGGGCCGATGGAAGCCGCCGAGGTCTTCGGGTCGGGCCGGGATGTACCGGACCTGGACCGGCTGGTGACCGAGTTCGTGGCCGAGCTTGCCTTCCACGTGGTGAACCTGGCCATCACCATCAATCCCGTGCGGATCGCGGTCGGCGGCGGGATGGTCCGCTCCTGGGACCGGCTGCGGCCCGGGCTGCAGGACGCACTCACCGCCGGTGTGCCGTACCCGCCTGAACTAGTCGTTGCCCGATTCCCGTCCGATGCCCCATTGATCGGCGCGGTCGGGCTTGCCGTGGACGCGGCCCGGGAGGGGGGCGTCCACGGCGCCGAAGTCACACTCCCTGCTGTATCGCTCAGTGAAGGGCTACCACTATGAGACCCAGACACCTGATGACTGTCGCGGTCCTTGCCACCGCCGGGCTGCTCGCCGCGGCCTGCAGTAGCAGTTCCTCGTCCTCCCCCGGCACGTCGAACGCGGCCCCAAGCGGGGTCCTGACCATCGACAACGAGAGTGGCGGAACCTGGACCTGCGACTTCAACCCGTTCAACCTGTCCTACATCGCCTTCTCGCTCGGCAACGTGTACGAGCCGCTGATGTTCGTGAACACGCTGCAGAACGCCAAGGTGTCGCCGTGGCTGGCCACCAGCTATGCCTGGAGCAACGGCAACAAGACGCTCACGTTCACGATCCGCAAGGGCGTCAAGTTCACCAACGGTGATCCGATGACGCCGGCCGATGTGGTGTACACGTTCAACCTGCTCAAGACGCACAAGACCCTGGACATCAACTCGGTCTGGTCGGCGCTGTCCAGCGTCACCCAGAGCGGTGACAACGTGGTCATGCAGTTCAAGTCCGTCGCGGTGCCGAACTTCTACTTCATCGCCGACCAGGTCGGGATCGTGGACCAGAAGGTCTGGTCGAAGATCGCCAACCCGGTGACCTACCCGGACAAGAACCCGGTCGGCACGGGCGCCTTCACGGTGTCCAGCAAGACCTGCACGCCGCAGAACATCAAGTACACGGCCAACCCGCACTACTGGCAGCCCGGGCTGCCGAAGGTCGGCACGGTCAACTACCCGGCGTTCCTGACCAACGACACGGCCAACACCTACCTGGCCACCGGCCAGGCACAGTGGGGCAGCCAGTTCATCCCCAACATCCACACGTTCTACCTGTCCAAGAGCCCGAACTACCACTACTGGTTCCCGCCGGTCGCGAACGTGAGCATGTTCATCAACCTGAACAACCCGATCCTGAAGAACGTCGCGGTGCGCCAGGCCATGGCGTACGCGATCGACCGGCACAAGGCCTCGCTGATCGGCGAGTACGGCTACGAGCCGGCCTCCAACCAGTCCGGGATCGTCACCCCGACGTTCTCCGCCTGGATGGACGCGCCGCAGGCGGCGACCTACGGCAACAACTACGCCTATAACCCGCAGAAGGCGATCTCGGTCCTGCAGGCCGCCGGGTTCAAGAAGGGCTCGGACGGGATCATGGCCAAGGGCGGCCAGAAGCTGGCGTTCTCGATCATCAACAACGGCGGGTTCTCCGACTGGGTGGCCGCGGTCAACGTCATCCAGCAGGACCTCAAGGCGGTCGGGATCCAGGTCACCGCGCAGAACCTGGCGGCGACCACGTACCAGAACGACCTGTACACGGGCAAGTACGAGCTCGGCTACGGCGCCGAGACCGGCGGTCCGTCACCGTACTTCGAGCTCCGGCAGTGGTTGTACTCGGCTAACTCGGCGCCGATCGGCACCGCGGCCGGGTCCAACTTCGAGCGGTACAGCAACCCGCAGACCGACGCGCTGATCAACCAGTACGCCACGACCGCCGACCCGGCCCAGCAGCATTCGATCGTGAGCCAGCTGGAGAAGGTCATGCTGAGCGAGGTGCCGGTCATCCCGATCACCGAGGCGGTCGACTGGTTCCAGTACGACACCGGCAGCTTCTCCGGCTGGCCGACCCAGGGCAACCCGTACGCGCAGCCAGCCGCGTACAACTACCCCGACTGGGGCCAGACGATGCTGCACCTGGTGCCGAAGGGCTAGCAGTGGCGGCCGTCCCCGGGGTGCGCGGCCAGCGCACCCCGGGGACGCCGGCCAGCCTGGCGCCGGTACCCGCCTCTTGCGGGAGCCGCCACAGGTGAGCGAGCGTTGGGAGGACAGACGATGGGCACCAGGAGGAGCACATGAGGTTTGTGTTTCGCCGCCTGGGCTTCTTCTTGCTGACCCTATGGGTGGCGCTCACCCTGAACTTCGTGCTGCCGCGGCTGATGCCGGGCAACCCGGCGACATCGATCATAGGCAAGTTCCGCGGCGGTATCAGCCCGCAGGCAGTCAAGGTGCTCGAGGCACAGTTTGGCATCGCCACCCACCAGAACATCGTGGTTCAGTACTTCCACTACCTGGGCAATGTCGCGACGCTCAAGTTCGGGGTCTCGCTGACCACGCAGCCTGGGGCGTCGGTCGGGCGGATCGTGCTCGACGCCATCCCGTGGACGCTCGGCCTGGTGGGGGTCACCACGATCCTGGCGTTCATCCTGGGCACCGGGATCGGCATTCTGAGCGCGTGGATGCGCGGTGGGCGGCTGGACAGCATCATGCCGCCGATCTTCGTGATCATGACGGTGATTCCTTACTTCTGGATCGGCCTGGTGCTGATCCTGATCTTCGGCGTGAAGCTGCACGTATTGCCGTACTTCTTCAGCTACAACTTCGCGCTCACGCCGGGGTTCAACGCGGCCTTCATCGGCAACGTGGCCGAGCACGCGATCCTGCCCGCATTCACCCTGCTCATCACGACGATCGGCGTCTGGATCCTGACCATGCGCAACACCATGATCACCACGCTCGCGGAGGACTACGTGCGCATGGCCCGGGCCAAAGGCCTGCCCGGCCATCGCATCATGCTCGACTACGCAGCGCGGAACGCGATCTTGCCGAACCTCACCGGGTTCGCCATGTCGCTCGGGTTCGTGGTCGGCGGCGCGATCCTGATCGAAGAGGTCTTCAACTACCAGGGCGTCGGCTACCTGCTGCTGCAGGCCGTCAACAACACCGATTACCCGCTGATGCAGGCGCTGTTCCTGCTGATCACCGTGGCCGTGCTGTTCGCGATACTGCTATCGGACATCGCGACCGCCATACTCGACCCGCGGACCAGGGGGGCAGGTTAATCATGGCCACTCTCCGCACCCCTCCGGGGGCTGGCGAAGCGGGCACCGGACCTGGCCAGCCGGCCGGCCCAGCGGCGGCCGGTCTCCCGCTGGCAGGCGGAGGCTCGATAGCGGGCGCCCGGTCCATGCGGCGGATGGCCCGGGCCATCACAGCCAACCGCAAGGCCACCGTCGGCACCGTGCTGTTGCTGCTGTTCATCTTTATCGCTGCGTTTCCCGGGCTCATCGCGCCCTACAACCCGCAGGCCGAGATCTACCCTCGCAGCCAGGGCCCGTCCGCAACTCACTGGCTGGGCACGACGTCGTTCGGGCAGGACATGTTCTCCCAGGTGATCTGGGGAGCCCGGCCGGTCCTACTCATTGCTTTCGGGGTGGGACTGCTGGCCACGATCGTGGCGATGCTGATCGGCGTGGCCGCCGCCTACCTCGGCGGGGCCTGGGACGGGACGCTCAACGTGATCACCGACGTGCTGCTGGTCATCCCGCTGTTCCCGCTGCTCATCATCATCGGCAGCTACCTGCACGGCGCCGGTACCGCGGTGATGATCGCGGTCATCGCCGCGACCGGCTGGTCGTACACGGCACGGCAACTGCGCGCCCAGGCGCTGTCGCTGCGGAACCGGGACTTCCTCAACGCGGCGAAGGTCCGCGGCGAGCGCCCGCTGTACATCATCTGTGTGGAGATCATTCCCACGATGACGTCGCTGCTGGTGGCCGCCTTCTTGACCAACGCGCTGTATGCGGTGCTGTTCTCCTCCAGCCTGCAGTTCATCGGGCTCGGCGACCCGAACGTGACGAGCTGGGGCACGATGCTGTACTGGGCCGAGAACAACGAGGCCTTCCAGACCGGCCTGCCTCTGTGGATCATCGTCCCCGGCCTGTGCATCGTCCTGCTCGGCGCCGCGTTCGCGCTGCTCAACTACGCCTTCGACGAGATCGGGAACCCGGCCCTCCGGCCGGCGCGGAGCATACGGAGGGTGCGTGCCCAGCGTGCCAGGTGACAGCTCCCTAGCGGCCGCACCGTCCTCGGGCACCGTCCTCGAGGTGCGCGACCTGTCGGTCGAGTACCTCCTGGAGCAGGGCACGGTCATGGCGGTGGACCAGGTCAGCTTCGACCTCGCCGCCGGGGAGTTCCTTGGCATCGTCGGCGAGTCCGGATGCGGCAAGTCCACCCTGCTTTTTGCGATCGCTCAGCTCTTGGCGCCGCCCGCCGAGATCACCGGCGGCAGCGTGGTCTTCAAGGGCCGCAACATGGTGGGCCTCACCGACAAGGAGATGACCGCGGTCCGGTGGAAGGACCTGTCGGTGGTCATGCAGAGCGCCATGAACGCGCTGAACCCGGTCAAGTCGATCGGCGCCCAGTTCTCCGACGCCATGCGGGCGCACGGTGTCGCCTCGAAGGGGGAGATCGCCGAGCGGTCGGCCGAGGTGCTCAAGATGGTCGGCATCGACCCGGTGCACCTGAAGAGCTATCCGCACCAGCTTTCCGGCGGCATGCGGCAGCGGTCGATGATCGCGATGGCGATGCTGTTCACCCCCGACCTGGTGATCATGGACGAGCCAACGTCCGCGCTGGACGTGGTGGCGCAGCGGTCGCTGATGGTGCAG
>Ga0207699_10001049_pt1 | contig 13031 bp, 7 predicted proteins | sample LARL51metaG_FD_184344 | JGI IMG/M metagenome (GOLD analysis project Ga0207699, IMG submission 184344) | Corn, switchgrass and miscanthus rhizosphere microbial communities from Kellogg Biological Station, Michigan, USA - LAR L5-1 metaG... | ecosystem: Host-associated > Plants > Roots >...
GAAGAAGAGTAACTCTGCCGATGTGAGTAGGACCCTGTCTCCATTGACAGGGATATCACTCCAGAAAGAGTGGAAGCCGGTCCGCCGAGCACGGGCTGGCGCTTGGGCATCGCCACGTCCAAGCAGAGTGTTCATGCCTGATAACGTCAGTTGACATTAACTTCCGGTTTTCCCGTAATCCACAAGCCTTAGACGATCTCCCTGCTGGCCCTGAGATTGAAAGGCCTCCAAAGCATCGGCCACGGAGGTGAACCGATCAATTCCGCCGAGCCGCCCATCTACTCCTTCCCCGCGGAGCCTCTCGCGCACCGATGACCGCGTTTCGACGGCCTGAAACCGCGCACCAGAACTGGTCAGTTCTTCGGCCAGACTCGCCAGCATGTGCGCGCTGTGCATGTCCACGTGGGGCGCAGCGGAAAGGTCCAGTATGACGAGCTTGGGCGGCATAGCCTCAGCGTGCACCCTATCCAGAATCGTGTCGCGCACATGATCCATGTTGAAGTAGACAAGACCCGACTCAGGCCGGAAGATCAGCACGCCGGGGGTCATCTCGTTCTCGGGATTCCGCTCGCGATCGGAAAAGCGCTTCGTGCCAGGAATGCGCCCGAGAACGGCGACATGCGGTCGGGATGCGCGACGGATCAATATCACCAGCGAGATGATCGTGCCGATCATCACACCGCGTAGCAGACCCTGTCCCAGCACGCCGACCGTGGCTGCCATCGCCACGATGAACTCGGGACGGTCGCTGCGCCAAAGTTGTTTGAGGGTGGAAACTTTGAAAAGGCCTGCGACCGCGACCAATACAACGGCCGCCAAAACGGGCTGGGGGAGCGCACGAAGCAGGTGCGAGAAGAACAGCACCACCATCAACATGATTCCCGCCGCGATGCCCCCCGACAGCGGCGTATGTGCCCCCCCACCTTCGTTAACGAGCGATTGCGACATCCCACCACTGACCGGGAATCCGCGACCCAACCCCGCTGCGAGGTTGGACCCGGCGAGCGCAAGGAATTCTTGGTTTGCATCCAGCCGCCCCCCATGCTTCGCGGCGAAGGTTCGGCCAATAGCCGCCGTTTCCACCGCGGCGAGCAGAAAGCATGCGAAGGCCAGGGGCAGCAACTCGTTGGCATCGGCCCAGTGAATCGCGGGGAAGCCGATCGCCGGCAACCCTTTGGGCACTGCACCCAGCAACTTCACGCCGCGCGCGTCCAGGCCAAGCAGGCCTGACGCCACAATCCCGCCCACCACGACCAACAACGCTACAGGCTTGTTCTTGAGAAAGATCTTCCCGAGCACGAGTGCTGCCAGCGCAGCGCATCCAATCGTAAGTGAAGCGCTGTTGCTCTCGCCAAGGTGCCGGAGAAAGTACCCGCTGTTCTGCCAGAAATTGCCATGTGCTCCGTGGATGCCCAATAACTTAGGCAATTGCGTGCTGGCCAAGAAGAGTGCCACTCCGCACTTGAAACCCACCATCACGCTCTCGGAGATGAAGTTTACGATCGAGCCGGCCTTGACCAGCCATGCGATGAAGGCGATGAGCGCCACGAGCAAAGCCGTCCCCGCCGCCAGCGCACTGAACCGGGTGGTGTCGCCTCCAGAAATTTCGCCTAGCGATGCGCCCACGAGCAGGGATATGGCGGAAGTGACCGTGATGACGGTGTATCGCGAACTGCAAAACAGCCAAAAGACGAGCCCGCCAAACAAGCACGCATAAAGGCCCGCTTCAGGAGGCAGGTTGGCCAGCGAAGCATCGCCTAACCCCGCGGGCAAAAGGTATGCGGCGAGTGTGATGCCGGCGACAACATCACCGCGCAGCCAGGTTCTGTCGTAGCTCCTAAGCCATTCGCGGGCGGGAAGTCGAAAATTCATATCTGTTGGGTCCGGCCTCTTCGGCCGTTGTCAGCAACAACTTTGCCTTGTTGATACGAAGTATCAAGCGTTGCGTTGTCAGGAAGGCATAGCTTAACCCTCGTATTTGAAGGCCGCACTAACGAACCGTTTCCCTTTAGAGTCGCTACGTTCTGAATCTCACAGGCAATAAGTGGCAGCAACGGACACCCTAGAGCATTGATAGGCGGACACGTGGAACATCAAAGCCCTCGCTGCAAATACCGTCTGCGATTTCGCTCCGCACTACCAGACAAACCCTTCAGGGAAGGTACACCGCGGCCATGAAGCGGAGAGCTGTTAAAACGGACAGCACCCACAATGCCCAACTGTTCAGAAATCCTGATTTCGCTCGAATCGGACGGCACGGGTTTTGATTTCATGAAGTCATCGGCCTCCTTGAGCTGAGTAGACTTGGTGGTGCAACCCGACCAAGGGCTCAGTAAGGAGACCGACGATGTTAATTATAGGCTGCGATTATCACCCGAGCATGCAGCAGATCGCTTGGGTGGACAAGGAAACAGGAGAATGCGGAGAACGGCGGCTGCTGCATCGCTCTGAGGCTGAGGAGTTCTATCGCCAGATAAAGGAGAAACAGGTACGTGTGGGAATCGAGGCCACGGGACACTCGCGCTGGTTCGAGCGCATGGTGGCCGAGCTCAACTTTGAATTGTGGATAGGCGATCCGGCGGAGATCCGAGCCAAGCGTGTGCGCAAGCAGAGGAATGATCGGTTCGATGCCCAACACATACTGAAGTTGATGCTGGAAGGAACCTTTCCTCGCATCTGGGTGCCCACTGCGGAGAATCGGGATCTACGACAGCTGGTGTGGCACCGGCATCGCCTGGTGGGGATGCGAACTCGAGTCATGAATCAGCTCCAGGCCGTAGCCATGAACGAAGGCATACGACGCAAAAAGAGGCTGTGGAGTGAGAAGGGCCGGAAAGAGCTGGAGTCGCTGTCGCTGATGCCCTGGACAACTCGACGCCGGCAAGAATTATTGCAGTTACTGGACCAGCTCGATCCCAACGTCGACCCACTGAGCCAGGCGATCGAGCAAGAAGCCGAGCGCATGCCGGAAGTGAAATTACTCATGACACACCCGGGAGTTGGGCCGATTACGGCGCTGGCTTTCGTGTTGGTCCTCGGTACGCCGGAACGGTTTGGTTGCGGCAAGCAGGTGGCTAGCTATCTGGGACTGATTCCTTGCGAGGAGTCCAGTTCGGAACACTGGCGACTCGGTCACATTACGAAACAAGGCAATAAGCTGCTGCGCTTTTTACTCGGCCAGTCGGCGCAAAGCGCGGCTCGTTGTGAGGAACAGTGGCACCGACAATATGCGCATCTGAGTATGCGGCGCAACAAACTTATCGCCAAAGTGGCTCTGGCAAGAAAACTAGCCGTGCGGCTGTTTTGGATGTGGCGCAGAGGATGGGATTATCAGCAGCTGAAGAAGTTCGGTTCGCACGCGGGATAGCTCGGTACGCTCAATGGTGTGCAGTAAATCACCGACGTTTTGATTTGGGCGTCCCGCTCCCTCAAACGGGGAGTCTGAATTTTTTAATCATGGTCGAAGTTGTGGGCCGAATAGATGGTTGGGTCGGACTGAATTAGTTCAGACCCTGAAGATTACCAGCGAGCCTTTTGGTCGAGGCGGCAATTGCAAAAGTTTAGGAAAGCGCGAACAGGTGTGTTTCAGGGTTATTCGATTCCTCTCCACACTGAGGAAACAGAACCCAAGAAACAAAACCCTGCAACTATGGAACGAAGCTCAACTGAACTTCGTTTCGCCTCGTTCTCGCGCTCGATTGTGAGAGATCCTGGGAGGCTGTCAAGGGTCGAGATGAACGCCTTGAGGGCGCCCTTGACAGCCTCCCAGGATCTAACGGTGACGTGTGCAAATTTTCTGCTTGACGAGGCAGATGACTTCATAGATGAGCGTTAACGCCTTTCTCATCTCATCTGGTTACGTTATCTGCTGTGCGGACTCATTGAGTAGAATGTATCCCGAGCACTAGCGAGGGCTAGCCATGGCAGGAGTGTCCGCGAAGAGAAAATCGAATCCCAACAAGAAAGCGAAGAAGCCCCCTGGAAAGGCGAAGAAGGCCCTTCGTCAGGTGGAAAAAACATCTGTACAACAGCAGACGGCGGAGGCCGGTGGCGAGAAGTTGACCTTTAACCATGCAATGGTCTATGCGGCGGACGTGCGACGCGCTTTGGGCTTTTATCGCGACTTGCTGGGATTCAAACTCGTGGACGAATTCCGTCACGAAGATATACCCGTGTATGCGCGGTTGCGTGCACCTGGAGGTGACGGCACGATCGCACTGCACTTGGCGGGGCCCGGAACGCCGCTGGCAAGTGACGGCGTGCGGTTGTACTTCGAGATTCGCGAGGTTGACGACTTCTGCCGCAAACTACAGGCCAAAGGCTTCTACATTACGCAGATGCCGCGCATGATGCCATGGGGTTGGCGTCACGCTTATTTGAACGATCCCGACGGCCACGAGATCAGTATCTACTGGGCTGGTGAGAACCGTATGAAGAAGACCGTCATGCGCGCGGCAAGAGAGGTTGAGCAGGCGTCTTCCGCGAAAGGACGATAACTGCGCGGTTACTGTCGCAATGCTTCCATTCGCACTCTTGAGCGGCGGCTCGTTTGCTCGGTGCGGCTGGTGAGTTCGACTGACATTCCATCCGTCATTACTCGTCCAGAATGTTTTTGAACGCTCAATCTAGTGCGCGGACAGTGTTGGCGAACGCTCGATTAGAGACTATCGAAATTTCTGCTTGTGAATAATTCCCGCGCCTTCCCGAATTGTAACCAACTGGTCCGCTGCCACGCTTGGAAGGAGTTCAGTGGCGCCGTTGGTCCAGCGGATAGTCAGCTCTGCGCTCGTTTCCGCACCGAGTCCAAAATGCAAGCGACGGTCATTAGCGGAGTAGAAGCTGGATTGGGCCGTCACTTCTTGCGCCTGACGCTTTGTGCCGTAGCGTGCGATCACGCGGCTACCGATGGCACTGCGATTGGTCTTAACGCCGATCAGCAGGACTTTCAGCCAGTGGCCGGCGCTTGAGACGTCATTTCGCAACAGGGAAGGGGGTTCGTTCATGTTCATGACCAGAACGTCCATGTCGCCGTCGTTATCAAAGTCCCCGAAGGCGCAGCCACGGCTGGAGTGTGTGTCTGACACACCGCTTCCCGCTTCTTCCAACAATTCTTCGAACCGCCCGTCACCCAGATTACGAAAGACCAGACGTGGAGTGTGGAACGGATAAGTGGGAAGTTTTCGCTCTACCTCGGGATAAACGCTCCCCGTCACGACGAACACATCAGGGAAACCATCGTTGTCGAGGTCGACGATGCCCGTTCCCCAACCCACATAGCGGGTTTCCACTCCCAGGCCCGAGCGGATCGTGACGTCATCGAAGTTTCCTTTTCCGTCATTGCGGTAAAGAACGTTGGTATCATCGGCGAAGTTGGTTTTGAACATGTCCAGGCTGCCGTCGAGATCGTAGTCTCCCACTCCGACGCCCATGCCCGCCTGTTCCAATCCGTCTTCGCTCAGAGCAACGCCGCGCTCCAGGCCCTCCTCGCGAAAGGTTCCATTGTGCTGGTTGCGGAATAGCCAGCTCGGCGTGGAGTCGCATGCGACATAAATGTCAGGCCAGCCGTCGTTGTCATAGTCCGCGGCAATCGCCGTCATGGGATACGAGCCCGAAACCGCCGATACGCCCGATGCCTTGCTGACGTCACTGAAAGTTCCGTTGCCCTCATTGTGGAATAACTGCACGTATCCAGTTGGCAAGCCGCGAGGGCCGCAGTTCACAGGAACGCCTTTCCAGGTGCAATCGGCGTTTTCGCCCGGCTTGGGCAGTTTCTCAACAGTGGTGTTGAGATAATTGGCGACCATTAGATCAAGTCGACCGTCTCGATCGTAATCCACCCAGGTGCAACCCGAGCCGTAGTGAACGGCGGATTGGGTAAGCCCGGCTTTTTCGGTCACGTCCGAGAAGGTTCCGTCTCCATTGTTGTGGTAAAGCACATTGTGGCCGTAGTAAGTAATGAAGATGTCTTCGAAGCCATCATTGTCATAGTCGCCCACCGTCACTGCGGACGCCCAGCCAGTCCGGAGCAGCCCTGACTTTGCGGTGACATCGGCAAATGTGCCGTCGCGATTGTTTTTGTATAGTCGATTTGAAGCGCCAGCCGGCGCCCCTTCGAGGCGTGTACCGCTGAGAATGAACAAATCGACCCATCCATCGTTGTCATAGTCGATGAACGCAACTCCGCATCCCACTACCTCGACAATGTAGCTTTTGCTGTCGACGCCTCCGTAAACAACTGGCTGCGTGAGGCCCGCTTGTTTTGCAACATCGGTCAGATGCGACCGGAACGGGCGGCCGGAAGGCTTCCCGCGGGGTTGCGCCTTCACGTTGCGGGAAGAGACTCCCTGGCCGAACGTGCGGCCCAACGTGTTTGCCATTGCCGCGCCCGCCAAAGTGGTGATCAATTTGCGCCGAGTGATCATTGGATGGGTTCGATCGCTTTCAAGGTCTGTCCAGCTTTGACGTTTTCGAATTTCTGAACAATTGCTGAGGGCCACCGGATCTCGATCAGCTTCGCAGACGAATCGCTGCCGAGGCCCACTAGGAGCCGTTTGTCGCTGGCTGATTGATAGCCGACGGCCGTGTTAATGGTGAAATATTGCGTCAGTCCCGACGCAGAGACTACTTTTACGCGACTTCCAATCCCATCGCGGTTCGACTTCTTGCCTACGGTCTCGATTCGAATCCAGTTGTTACGGTTGCCCCCGTCGTTGCGCAGTACGTAAGCGTTCTGACCCACGTTGCTGACCACCACATCGATGTCACCGTCGTTATCAAGGTCACCGAAAGCAGCACCACGCCCGGCCCAACTTTTCTCAAACGCCTCGCCAGGGACCACGCGCACGAAATGTCCCGCGTCATTGCGCAACAGCAGTGGCGGTTGCTGATACCGGAGATTTGGGGAAGTCTTCTCGATGGTGTCCATCACGTGCGACTGGGCCACGAAGATGTCTTTCCATCCGTCGTTGTCGTAGTCAAAAAAACCTGCGCTCCAACCCGCGAAAGACAGAGTCGCTGCGCCCACGCCGGATGGATTGGTCATTTCCCGAAAGGTGCCATCGCCTCCGTTGTGAAAAAGCATGTACCGTTCGTTGGAAAGATCGGTGACCACAATATCAGGGCGTCCATCGTTATCGTAGTCGCTGAAGTTGGTGCCCATGCCTGCAAAGGTCTTGCCGTCTTCGTTGTAGCCCACACCGGCCAAAAGGCCGAGTTCCGTGAAAGTTCCGTTGCCATTGTTGTGGTAGAGAAAACACTGCACCGAATCGTTGGCAACGAAAATGTCTGTGAAGCCGTCGCCGTCGTAGTCGGCAAAGGCAACACCCAGACCCTTGCCCTTCGGGTTGGCGATGCCAGCCTTCTCGGAGACATCAGTGAAAGTACCGTCTCCGTTGTTGTGATATAGGATGTTCGTGACCCCGTCATAATTGTCGGGATGACAGTAGGCACGAAAGCCGGGCAATTTTTCTCCGCAGTAACGATTGGTCTTGAACGTCCAATCTATATAGCGCGTTACCAGGAGATCGAGGTTGCCGTCGTTGTCGTAGTCAAAGAATCCAGCGCTCGCGCTCCATCCACCCCCACCAACGCCAGCTCTCCTGGTGACATCGGTGAACGTACCATTGCCGTTGTTGTGGTAGAGAGTATTTCCACCGTAGCCGGTGACATAGATGTCTTCGAAGCCGTCGTTGTCATAGTCTCCCACGGCCACGCCCATATCGTAGTGGTTCTCCGGCATTCCGGTCAGGCCGGCTTTCTCCGTGACATCGGCAAAAGTGCCGTCGGAATTCTGATGATAGAGTCGGTTGCGGAACTTCCGGTCGGACTTGTCAGGTAGTTTTTCAGCCGGCATGGGGTCGTCGATCTGGGCGCCGTTGGTGAAGAAAATGTCCAACCGGCCATCGTTGTCGTAATCGAGGAGAGCCACGCCGCCGCCCATCGTCTCCACAAGATATTTGTTCGAGGTGGCGGAGTTCTCGTGCTTGAAGTTAATTCCGGACGCTTGAGTGATGTCAGTGAACCGCACTTCCGGCGAGGAGGGGGCTCTCAGAGGGAAGAGGAGCAGTAAGCACGCCGAAATCCAGTTGCGCGCATTTTGCCATCCTCTCATCATCGTCGATGTCTGGCTCTAGCGGAATTTCCTGGTATCGAGTATCCCTTTCGCTTCTTGCAGCACGAAAAGGCTATTGGCGGCCAAGTTCCGGTAGCTCTCCTTTAAACCGGATGGCCAGATGAGTTCAAGGGAGTCGACTTTGGTGGCACTGCCAAGTCCAAAGTGAAGCCGGAAGTCATTTTGCGAATAGTAGCTCGATCCGCTCATGACTTCGTCGATTTGGCTGTGGTTGCCGGTGGTGATCTTCACCCGCGTCCCGATCGCCGACCGGTTGGAGCGGATGCCTACGCACTTGATCATGATCCAGTTGTTCTTGTTTCCACCAACGTTGCGGAGCAACGATGGTGGGGCGTCCAGGTTGTTCACGATCACATCCACATTTCCATCATTATTGAAATCTCCGAAGGCGCAGCCACGTGCGAGGTTGTCGGCACGGATTGCTGGACCCGCTTTTGCGGAGACATCTTCGAAGTGTCCATCCCCCCTGTTCCGGTACAAAACTTTTGGCTCTTGGTAAGACAGATGCAGCTTCCGACTGGCGATTTGAGAATAGACATGCCCATTGGCCAGAAAGAGGTCTTTCCAGCCGTCATTGTCAAAGTCGAGAAAACCCACTCCAAAGCCGAGATACTTCCGGTTCACGCCAAGACCGGCCTTGATGCTGGCGTCCTCGAAAGAGCCATTCCCGAAGTTGTGATATAGAGTGGTCACCTGTTCGGAGAAGTTAGTACGCACGATGTCGAGCCAACCATCGCCATCAAAATCTCCCACCGCGACGCCCATTCCAGAGAGCGCAATGCCATTCTCATCCAGGGCACAACCAGCCGGCACTGCCACTTCGCGAAACGTTCGGTCATGATTGTTGCGGTAGAGCAGGCTAGGTGCGCTGTCGCAGGCGACGAAGATGTCTGGCCATCCGTCGTTATCGAAGTCCGCAGCGGCAGCTCCCATGCCATAAGAACCGCTGGCCTGCCAATTCCGGGGAACAAACACCATGGATGAGGCCCCATGCGGACGAGCGATGCCTGACTCCTCCGACACATCTACGAATGTGCCGTTTCCGCGGTTGCGGTAAAGAATGTTGGTGCCACCGGCGAAGCCCAGCGGTCCACAGGGTACAGGGATATCGTTGTACATGCAGTACGGAGCAGCGCCTGGCTTGGGCGCCTTGGCGGGATCGAAGTTCACATAGTTGGCGACAAACAGATCAAGATGGCCGTCGCGGTCGTAGTCCAGGAAACAACAACCTGCTCCCCAGTTTTTTCCAGAGCCCGATACGCCAGCTTGCTCGGAAACGTCCGTGAAAGTGCCGTCGCCGTTGTTGTGATAGAGGACGTTGCGGCCCCAATAAGTGACGAAGAGATCATCGTAGCCATCATTGTCGTAGTCTCCGACACAGCAGCCTTGGCCCCATCCGGAGGCGGTCAGGCCCGCCTTTTGGGTGACGTCGGTAAATGTACCGTCGCGATTGTTATGAAACAGGTAGCCGGTGGGATTCTTTTCCCGCACGGTCGGGTCAAGACTCGTTCCGTTCACCAAGAAAATGTCGAGCCAGCCATCGTTGTCGTAGTCGAATAGCGCGACACCACAGCCCATTTCTTCGAGCAAGAACTGCTTGTCGGTAGGGCTGCCTGAAATGTTTCTGGCGTGAGCCAGCCCAGCCTGTGCGGTAATGTCAGTGAAGACAACGGACTGAGCATCGTCGGCTGCCAACCCGTGACGAGCAGCGAACGCACATGGCAACATTGCCCCCGCCCGGCCTAGAAACTGCAAAAAATCACGCCGCGAATGCTGCCCGAACTTCCTACTCACGCTCCGCTCCGGACGACGGTGCAGCGGGCTTCGCCGAGTTGCGCCGCATTTTCTCGAGTTCGTTGGATTCTTTATCGAGACGGGTGAAGACGGCCAACGCCTCCTGACTCTCCTTCTTCTTCCCCTGGCGGCGATAGAGGCCAGACAGAACATAGTAGTAAGAAGACGCCCGCGTGTTGAACGAGATGGCGCGGTTTAAGGCATCGACAGCGTCATCCAAGTGGCCCTGGCTCTCATCTGCTTTAGCTTTCTGAAACCAGGCCCGGTCCGATGTGGGATCGAGCGCGAGTGCCTGGCGTGCATATTCGAGGCCCTTTTCCGGATCGCCGGTTCGATTGTAATAAGCGCTCAGATTGACATGGGCGGAGTTGAATTTGCCCTTTCGAGCATCGTTGAGCGTGATCGCTTTCTCGTAGCTCGCAACCGCACCTGCATTGTCTCCCAGGGCCTCCTGCGCCAGTCCGAGAGCGTCCAGAGCCTCGACGTACTCGGGATCGATGCGCAGTGCCTCTTCGAATTCTTTTCGGCCGGGAGCCCAGTTGTCCTGTATCGAGAATAGTTTTCCAAGATCGTAGTGGATCTCGGCGGATTGGGGGTCATAACGGATGCCCTGCTCGAACTCCGTCTGCGCCGCATCGAATCTTCCTATCATCATCAGGACACGGCCCAGAATCTTGTGAGCTTCGGCATTCCTTACGTCAAGCTGGAGCGACTTCGCCAGGGCTCGAATGGATTCGCCAAGCTTCTGCTGACCAAAGAAGCTGTAGCCCAGAGCGTACCAGCCCCACGAAGATTGTGGACGCTCGTTGACGTAAGCGGTGAGCAGGGGCTCGACCTCTTTGAACCGGCTTTGCCGAATGTAACCTTCAAACTCCGCGACCCGCGCTGGATCATCGACGCCCGGCGGTGTGGCCGACAGTCTTTGCAGCCTCTCTTTTGTAGACGTGTCGCCAGGGTTGAGATCGATAGCTTTCTGGTAGGCCTGGGAAGCACCAGAATTGTCCCCCTCCTTCTCCAGAACCAACCCGAGATAGCGATAGGCAACCGACGCTTCCGGCTGGAGTTTAATGGCATGCCGGAACTTCGTCTCTGCCTGATCAAGATCGCCTTTGTCGAACGCGGTGCGCCCCTCAGCAATGTCCAGATTGATGTTCTGATTGCGCTCATCGGCGGAGGAAAGATCGCGACCTTTCTTGACTTCTAACGCTGCCTCGTCCTTGCGATCCGCTCGCGACAAGGCCAGTCCCAGTTGATAGTGGGCTTCGCCGTTCTGTGGATCGAGGCGCGTCGCTTTCTGGAGTTCCACGATTGCCTCGGTCACCTTCCCGTCCCGTAGCAGGGCTTTGCCCAGGGCAAGATGGGCTCGCGGAAACGATGGGGACATCGTAAGCACTTTACGCAGCAGCTCGATCTCTTTGGCCGGTCCGTACTTCGGGCTGGCACCGTAAGCCGTCGCCAGATTGAACTGAGCCTTCACCAAAGCAGGATCGAGAGAGATTGCCTTCTCGAGTTCGTGAATGGCTTGTTCATTGTCGGTTAAGATAAGCGTTCCGCCGAGATTGGCGTGAGCATCGGCAAAGTCGGGCCTGATGCGGATGGCCTCACGAAATGCCGCCACAGCCGGTTCATCGTCGTCAGACTGAGCCAATACAAGCCCGAGATTGTTGTTCGCTTCGGCAAAGTTCGGGCGGAGTCGAATGGCCGCGCGAAACTCGGCGGCGACTTCACCGGTTCCCACTCCCGTACGGCCAAGCATCAAACCCAGTATGTTGTGCGCCTGGGCTTGATCAGGCGTCGCTGCCAGCATCTTGCGCAGGTCAGCGATGGCCATGTCCCAATCGGGTTTCGGAAGCGACGACTGGGGCGCGTTCAGCCCTGTTTCCAGTTGCCCCAACGCTTTGGGGAGATCGCCGATACGAAGAAAAAGGATGCCGAGATCAACGTACGTAGCGGCGGTGGGAGGCAGAAGGGCGATTGCACGCTGTAAGCTCATTCGAGCTCCTTGCAAGTCACCCGCCTCCCGGAGTGCAGTTCCAAGAAACGCGTGAGTGGCGCCTGCCGCCGGATCGAGGCGAATGCTCTCCCGCAACTCGGCAACGGCTCGATCTTTGGAACCGCTATACCACAGTGCCACTCCAACGTTGTAGTGGGCCTCGGCGGAATCCGGTCGAAGGGCGATAGCGCGTTCCAGATGAACCAGCGCGGAGGACAAGTCGCCTTGCTGTCCGAGGACGAAACCGAGCAGGTTGTGAGCGTCCGCGTCATTTTCATCAGCGCGCAGAGCTTCCGTGAGCTGTTGCTTGGCTTGATCCAGATCGCCACGGGCGGCAGCTTCGCGGCCGCGCTGATACAGGTCGTCAGCCGGGCTTGCCAAGATGGGGCTCGGCTTACGCGTCGACGAACTTTGCTGCTTTATCGCAACGCCGAGCGCGTAATAGCCTTCCCTCAGCTCAGGATCGATTTGTAGAGCACTCTCAAACGCGGTAATCGCCCCTTGGAGATCGCCACTCTGTCGCAAGGTCTGTCCCAGTTCGTACTGGACGTTGGCGTTGCCTGGGTTGGCATTAGCTACGCGGCGAAGATGCGGTAGGGCAGCTTCTGCATCGCCTTTCTCCCGTAGAGCAACGCCAAGGTTCATATGTGCGGGCAGGCTGTCCGGTTGCAGCGCCAACGCCTTCTTGAACGCTTCGACCGCCTCGGAAAGGTCACCGCTCTTGGCCAAGGCGGAACCCAAATTTGTGTAAGCCCGCTCGGACTTCGGATCGAGTGAGACTGCCTTCTCGAACTCAGCAATCGCGCCGGGCATGTCGGCCTTTTCCAGAAGCGCGACTCCGAGCCAGTTGTGAGCCTCTGCCGATGCTTGACCCATCTTTACGGCGCGTTGGAATGCCTCGAGCGCATGCGGATAGTCGTTCCGATCCCAATATGCGAGACCAAGGGTGACCTGAAGATGCGGATTGTTGGGATCCTTCCTGATCTCAGTCTCAATCTGCTCAATCGAAGGAGAATCTTTTCCGGATTTCTGTGCCGGGGCAGACAAAGGCAGCGCAAGCAGAAGTGCAGCGACGCTCCACGTTCGCGAAATGGGCCGGAGGGAAATCATTGA
>Ga0207699_10001050_pt1 | contig 13025 bp, 11 predicted proteins | sample LARL51metaG_FD_184344 | JGI IMG/M metagenome (GOLD analysis project Ga0207699, IMG submission 184344) | Corn, switchgrass and miscanthus rhizosphere microbial communities from Kellogg Biological Station, Michigan, USA - LAR L5-1 metaG... | ecosystem: Host-associated > Plants > Roots >...
ATTCGCCAGCATCTATGCCCACGGGGTCACTTGCGGTCGCGCGCGATCAGCACAATTCCGCCGATCAGTGCGATGGCTCCAAGAATCGGTGGCAACGGGATGGTCTTGTGTTCATCTGCAGTCGCGTGAATCGGACCGATGTTTACAATGTCCTTGTGCTTGGTGTAGCCGATTCCCTGGTAGACCAACGCCAGAATTCCCAGGATCACCAGCGCCAATCCGATTAGTGTTCCGCTCTTCATGCTTGTGCCCTCCGTTCACAGGGTCTTACCGCCCGATTGAACGCCGCCCTTAATAATTTCGCCGTGCTATGTGGCCCAACAAGGACAGAAAAAACAAAACGACGAAAACAAAGAAAAGGACTTTTGCCACTCCGGCCGCGGCAAGAGCAATTCCCGTGAAACCGAGCACGGCGGCAATCAAGGCAACCACAAAAAAGATCAACGCCCAACGCAACATCTTGCATCCTCCGTTTTGGAAATCGGACTGGGCGTTACCGGACACCGTTTGGTTCTCGAAAAAAAAAGGTAATTGGACTGCGGTGAGTCTGGGGTATGGTCAAGTCCAAAACCATACAGCGGAACTCGTATTTTACGGAAGAAGTTTAGTGTCTAACTCGTAAGCGTAAGAAGGAAGGCGGCTACCAGGGTCGCGGTACGATAGCATCGCGCAATATATCGCATCACGATATATTGGCATCGGGCGGTATCGGCGCCGTTCGCGAAAGGTCACGGTGACACAGCTTAAATTTCACATCCGGATGTAAAAAGTTCCGAAAGATTCATACCAACTTCTCTGTGTACTAGAACCGAATCTTAGCCCTAAGGTCTTCTCCTACAGCGTTCTGCACCAGGGGTACATTTGGCCAGTGCCGTGCCACAACTGTGTGCCGCGCCGGGAAATAATCCCCGGCCATTTAGCTGTAGCGCGATCTATAGGGCCAGAATGATTGCAAAGTGCAACCTTGGGGGATTCCTTGTTAGGTGTGTTCGAACGAATAGCGCGTTCCAAGCTGATTCCGCATCGTGCAGCCCGTCGTGAGATGGAACTGCAGTTAAAGCGAGGACAGGCGGCAGCGGCCGAGTTTCAGCTGGCTTATGTTTCTCTGGAAAAAAGATTGAGCAGCACGCAATCGAACTCGGCGATGCCGAGATGCCGAAGCCCGCTTCATAGCGATTAGTGAGTCGGTTCCCTATGGGGCCTGGGTGTACCGGCTGGATGGCACGGCGGAACAAATCAGCAATCTTTACCTGCATCTAATCGGAACGGACCTCGACACGGCGAAGAAAACTCCTGGTTCTCGTTTGTACAGGAAGAGGACAGAGCCAGAGTTGAGCAGCAATGGAAAGATGCCATTAAGGAATCGAAAGCATGGGACAGCGAGTTCCAAGTGCCGGACCCGAACGGCGACGCCCATTATCTTTTGAGCCGCGGGGCAGCGCTCCAGGAGGACGGAGGTGCTGGAGATCAGCGATTCCGGACGGGGGATCGATCAAGCGCGACTGCTAAACGGGCGGGAGGCGCAAACGGTTTTGGTGTAGGAATTACGGGCATGCGAGAGCGTGTCTGGCAACTCTGCGGGACACTCGAGATTGAGCCTGCCAATCCGCGGACTCTAATCCGAGCAACACTTCCAGTGATGAAGGAGAGCAACAATGGGAACACTTAGAGTGCTGGTCGCGGATGATCATGAAATTGTCCGAAAAGGGCTTAGAAGCATCCTGGAAGAGCAGCCCGGATGGGAGGTGGCAGGTGAGGCCAGCGATGGCCGCGAAGCGGTAGACAAGGCGCGGACTCTAAAGCCGGATGTCACGGTCGTGGACGTCAGCATGCCAGGACTGAATGGACTCGAAGCAACGCGGCAGATGTTGCGTCATAATGCCGAAACGAGAGTTCTGATCTTGACCATGCACGAATCGGATCCTCTGATTCGAGAAGTGCTGGATGCCGGCGCCCGCGGGTATCTGCTGAAGTCCGACGCCACGCGAGATCTGGTCAACGCCGTGGAAGCGATCCGGCGCAACAAGACCTACTTCACTTCTCGAGTTGCTCAAATGGTGCTCGACGGCTATCTGGACAAGAAACCGCGGCCCAGCACCGCGACTGACCTGCCGGCAACACGACTAACTCCGCGCCAGCGCGAGATCGTGCAATTACTCGCGGAAGGAAAAAGCAGCAAGGAAGTGGCAGTGGCTCTGGGTTTGAGTGTGAAGACCGCTGAAACGCATCGCGCGAATATCATGAGGCGGCTGGACTGCCATTCCGTCAGCGAACTGGTGCGATATGCCATCCGCAATAATATTATCCAGGCGTAGAAGGCCGTCGGGCGCGATTGCAGACGCATCAGGTCCTCGTTGACCCACAATCAGCCCGCGCACCACCCCTATATGAACGCTGCTTAAAGAGCCCTCGGGCATTCGTCGATCCGAAACGTCGAAGGACTAACACGAAGTGGTACCCTGAGTGCCGCGCGTTATGATCTGCGAGAAGGTATCTTCGTTATGATGTCGTTACGTATATTTGCGCGCTTTGGCGCCTAAATGGCTCATTTACCTCGTACAACGTGATTCCAAAGGTCTTCGGGAGTTCGCAGTATTCCTCGTCACTGCGCGTCGTGGTCTGCTGGTTGCTGGAACATTGCGCCGCAGATGATTGAAACGCATGGAACCATTCAACAGATATGCGTCGCGCACAAACATAACGGAGGTTCTTATGAACTGGGAGCAGGTTGAGGGTAAATGGAAACAGTACGCAGGAAAAGTCCAGGAGAAGTGGGGAAAACTGACGGATAGCGATTTGCAAGTCATCAAAGGTAAGCGCGATCAGCTGATTGGCAAAATTCAGGAACGTTACGGGATTGCGAAGGAAGAAGCGCAACGGCAAGTGGACGATTATTTTGAAAGGTTGCCTGCAGATGCGGCCGATGAGCGCACGGACCGGGCACGTGGAGCGGGACGCCAGTAATAGTTGCGCTCGAAAGATGGCAATTTGGGGCTTTGCGTTAGGAGCCCCATAAGTTTTCAGGGTGGTTATTTCTAATTTAGGAGGACAAGGCCTTGCTGTGGACTATTTTCGTCGTTCTTCTAGTGCTGTGGTTGTTAGGTCTGGTTTCGTCGTACACACTTGGCGGCTACATCCACTTTTTGCTGGTGCTGGCGATCGTAGTGTTGCTGATTCGCGTCATTCAGGGACGACGCCCGGTCGTTTAGTTCGTCGAATTGGCTACGGCATCAAGACCGGGTGATCGTAGCCAGTCATCTCCAGATATCCGGAACCGCCTAGCTCCTTCGAGCCGGTGGCTCCGTGCAACGATACGGAGCCTTCCCAATAGCTGGGTGATACTTCCGAAAGAGCAGCGAACTCTTGAGACGGAAGAGTTGTCCAGCTTTCCAGCGCAATCTTTAAAGACGGTACGCGGATGATCCAGTGAATTGGGTATACCGCACGTGTGCGTGCACTACTCCACGTCTTATCGGTCGGCGAAAGCTCGAAGTCTTGCTTCTTCAAATGGCGCGCTCGGCCCTGAGCGTCGACGTAAGTCCCCGCGGAAAACGGATCGATTGAGCCATCCTTGCGCCGAATCTGAAACAACATCAATTCCGTGTTGTCTTCCAGTTGCATACTGAACCAATCCCATCCAACTTGATCGGATCCCAGCTGATGCGTGAAAAATTCGTGGTCCATCCACGCTAAGCCGGTTACATCATATTTAGTTTTAGAGATTACGAGGGAACCAGAAGCTCGCAAACGCGTTTCCGAAAAATAATGTGAAGCATGCCCGGCTCCTGCCGATTTCTGGCTCACGCCATTGTCCCCATGGACAACGGGCGGTTTTTGCGGGAGCAAAGAGATACTGATGGCAAACTCTTCCCCTGGCGCCGTCAAACGTTCCTGGCCGCCACTCCAGGCTACACTCCAATTGCCGTTCCACACTTTTTGCAACGTCTCGTCCGCTCCGGCAATTCCGGGTCCGGCGCGATTGGTACGTTCGGCATGAAAAAACTTTTTGCCATCCAAATCGCTGACGGCAAAATGAGCAAGGTATAGGTCTCGAACGTCCCAGGCAGAATTTTTGGAAGGATCGCGAGTAACTGCCGACCGGAAAAACGTCAGCTCAAACCCGAATCTGCGCCCATCGGCACTTTGCAGATTCCCCGTGTAATACCACCATTCCGTCTGGTAATCCGGATGATTGAAGTAGTCGCGCGGAAACTCGTAACGATATCCCGGAACGGCAGTTCTATATTGTGCAATGGCTGGTTGCAGCGCCAGGAAAATTGCACACAGCGCGGCAGCGACCGATTTGCAGTTAGTCCTCATGGACCACCTCGAGCGGATTCAATCGAATCGCAATCCACCCAGGATAATATCCAGCCAGGAGAGTTGCGCACCACACGACCAGCATCGCGCCCAGAAGCACCGCCACCGGCCAGTGTAGCTGTATGGTCCAGCCGAACGACTGTTTATTGACGACGAATATCAAAATGAGCGACAGGAAAAATCCCAGGACAATACCTGAAATATTGGCCAGCAGTCCGAGCAATCCGGCCTCCATCAAAATAAGTTTCCGCAATTGTCCGCTGGACGCGCCGAGGTAGCGAAGCAGCCCAAGTTCTCTACGCCGATCGATCACCAATGCCAGCAGCGCTCCGGCCACACCCATCACAGCAACGAGTACCGCGACCGTCTCTAACGCATAGGTAATGGCAAACGTGCGATCGAAAATCTGTACGGCCTGACTGCGAAGATCGCTGTTTGCGAAAATCAATATTCGATAGTGGGCTGCCGCATTTTCAATTTCTTTACGCACCGCCGCAACTCTTGCTCCCGGCGCGACAAACACCGCCAGATTGGAAGGAGCTGGATCGGGCAAATATTTTAGCAAAACCTTGCGGTCTATAAGAATCACTCCGCGTTCGCTCGAGTAGTCGTAATAAACGTCAGCTATGCGAAACGTCTCTCGCGATCTCCCAAGCGCCAGCTGCAACGAATCGCCGGTCTTTACGTGGTGCTTGTAGGTGAAGGGCTCGCTGACAATCACCGCATTCACGTCGCGAATTTGTGAGAGTACAGTTTCAGTCCGCCGTCCGGAAAGAAAGTCAGTACTGGAATTAATTTCCCTGTTCTCGAGATCGATGGAGCCGAGTGTGGCCGGTAAACCCTGGTAGCTGATTTCATAAGCGCGAAGGCGCTGCACGGCGCGAACGCCGGGAAGTTTAGCAATGGCGTCGGAAAGTTCCGGCGAAATCGTCGGATGTTGATCTGCTGCCGGATTTCCGGCGGGCCGAATATAAAGATCGGCGGGAAGCTCCGAATCCATCCAGGTGACGACGGTTTCTCGAAAGCTGCCGACCATGATGCCCACTGCGGTCATCATGGCCACCGCGGTACACAGCGCGGCGACCAGCACGGAAGTGCGGCGAAGCGAACCGGAGAGGCTGCGCGAGGCCAGAAGCGCTTCAACGCCGAAAATTCTTTGTAGAGTTCGCGACACTGCGTGCACGGAGTAGTCGACAAATGCTGGGATCGCGAGGACGCCCGAAGCAACAGCGAGTAGTGCGGCAATATAACCAAACACCGCCTTTCCAGCGAGTGGAGGAACGCGCGAACTCACAGCCGCAGCCGCAGCAAAAATCAGTGCGAACCACAGGTTGGAAGTTTTCGCGATGCGAATCTCGAATTCGCGCCGGCCGCGGGCCATTGCCTCGACCGGCGCCACAAGCGCCGCTTCGCGAGCTGGCGACCACGCCGACAGTAAAGTCACGCCGGCTCCGACGATGAGCGCCAGCGCGACAGACCAAAAATTAAAATCAATCGTGCCGGGGCGGCTCGTAACGTAAAGCATGTTTACGGTCACACCCATCAATTTGACAGCCGCGACGGCCATTGCCCGTCCCAGAGGAACACCAAGCACAGCGCCGGTGATGCCGATAAGAGCTGCTTCGCCCAGAAAGGCTGCAAGAACCTGGCGACGGCTCGCGCCGAGAGCGCGAACGATGCCGATTTCTGCGCGCCGCCGAACCACGGAAACGGAAATCGTGTTGTAAATCAGGAAAGCGCCAACCACCAACGCAATGTAGCTGAGGAGACGCAGATTCCATCGAAAAGCCGCAAGCATTTTGCGATTTTCGTTTGTCGATGCTCCGGCTCGGCGAATCTCAACGGCTTCGGGAAGGATTTCTTGCGCGCGGCGTTGCCATTCATCCAGCCCAAAGCCCTCGCTACCGGAGTTCTGCGGGATGCGGACGCAGATGCGATCGACGCGGCCGCTGCGATTTAGCGCCAATTGCGCGGCAGCAATGTCCATCACGATCGCAGATTCATTACCGTTCAAATCGGGATAAGTCCCGCGAACCGTATATGTCTTGGGTCGATCGTTGATAAGTATTTGTAATTTTTCGCCGGGATGCTTGCCGAGACTTTCGCCCAGCCACACCGACTCAGAAGCCGTGAGATGTTCAAACGATGATTTGGCGCTGGCGGCGATTTGTTCAGTAGAGCTTAATTTCACGGCGGAGCTCTGCAACGAAAGCCGATTGGACTCGGCGATCAGGTCCAATCCGATCAAGGGAACACTTTTCTTGCTATCGGCGATTGCTGCAAAGTCTTCCATGCGCGGTGTTATGCGCCAGTCGTAGGGGAGCGAGTTAAGCTTACCGACAAGATCATCCGGCACGCCGCCGGTTGCCGTAATTTCGAAATTTTGCTGCCCGGAAAGAGTCTCGAGCGAAGAGTGAAATGAACCGGTCGCGGCATCGCCCGCCAGATCCATAGCTAGGACAACGGCCACTCCCAAAGCCACCGCGAAGATCGTAAGAGCGGTGCGCACCGGTTCACGCGCCAAGGGTTTGCACATCAGCCGCCAGAATAATTTCAAACGAGGTAACAAAGCTGAACTCTCCCGGCGCAGCGCAGAGTTTCTAGTGCGGCGATTTGAACCGATGGCGTCATTTGCGTTGTATATACGCTACTTTACCGTCGCGGAGAGTCACCAAGACATCAGCAATCGCCGCGGCTTCCGCACTGTGTGTGGCAATCAGTGTTGCAGTGCCTTGCTCGCGCGTAAGACGCAGCAGCAGCTCAAGGATCACGTTGCCGGTGGCCGTGTCCAGGTTGCCGGTCGGTTCATCGGCAAGCAGTACTTTTGGAGAGTTTACCAGGGCTCGAGCAATCGCGACGCGCTGCATCTGACCTCCGGAGAGCTGGTGCGGAAGGCGATGCTCCAGGCCATCGAGCGCCACGGAACGCAAACGGCTCAACGCAGATTCCCGAGCGTTATTGCGTCCGGCAAGCAGGAGAGGCAATTCGACATTTTCTACTGCGGAAAGTGTGTGAAGCAATTGGAATGATTGAAAGACGAAACCAACTTTGTCGCGGCGGAGCTGCGTAAGTTGCTCTTCATTTGCGCCGGAGGTGGCATTACCGTCGATCAAAACCTGTCCCGAAGTAGGAAAATCCATCGCGCCAGCCAGATTTAAGAGCGTCGATTTTCCGCAACCGCTGCGTCCAACCAGCGCCACCAGTTCAGCTGACGCGACACAAAGCGAGACCCCATCAAGCGCTCGAACTTTCTCGCCATCACTCAGATAATCTTTGACGACCCTTCGCAGTTCGACCAACGCCATCGAGCGGTCTTCCCGTCTTCTCGCTTGAAATCATTTTGCGCGGCGCACCGTTGGCCGCCGAAATTACTTTAACACTTCATGATGCACAACTGATCTGCAGCGTGTTTGCTGTCAGCAAAGGAACTCTTCGCAATCCTGGTTGAGCGCTTAGCAGGGCTGGTATACACTCCGCACGGCCTTTTGTGTATGGAGCTTTTGTATCAATGGCGTCGCACTAACGTTTGGGATTGTGGTCGCACCCCGGGATCGCGTCGTGGAATCTCCAAGGAGCGCCTGAATGCAGTTCGCTGGTCTCGATAGCGCCGTTGCGATGCTGCAGGTGCAGCCTGTGACGCACCGTACGCTGGCTCCCATTGACCTCGCCATTATCGGCTTGTACTTCGTCGTGATTTTCGGAATTGGTTTCTATTTTTCGCGCAAAGAACGCACCAGCGAAGATTATTTTCTGGCCAGCCGGAATATCGGATGGTTTGCGATTGGCGCATCGCTGTTCGTATCCAATATTTCCACGGAACATTTCATTGGATTAGCGGGATCAGGCGCCACCTCGGGTCTGGCGCCCGGACATTATGAATGGCTCGCGGCGCTGATTTTATTGTTGCTGGGCTGGGTGTTTGTGCCGTTTTATCTCCGTTCCAATGTGTTTACTATGCCGGAATTTCTGGAACGCCGCTTCAACCGAAGTTGCGCAACCTATCTGGCCACCATTTCCGTGATCGCGTATATCTTCACCAAGATTTCAGTGCACTTGTATGCCGCTGCAGTCGTCCTGGAGCGCGTCGTCGGCTGGAGTCCCATGACCGCTGCGATCATTCTGGTGATCGCCACCGGCATCTATACCATCGCAGGCGGCCTGGCCGCAGTCATCTACACGGATTTGGTGCAGACGCTAATCCTCCTCGCGGGAGCTTTCGCCCTTACGTTCATTGGCCTCGAAAAGGTTGGCGGCTTTGCCGGACTGAGAGCCGCGGTTCCCGCCGATTATTTCCACATGATCAAGCCGATCTCCGATCCGGCCTACCCTTGGACAGGAATTTTCTTCGGCGCGCCGATTCTTGGAATCTGGTATTGGTGCACGGATCAGGTGATTGTCCAGCGCGTACTGTCCGCAAAAGATGAAGGCCACGCGAAAGCCGGAACGATTTTTGCTGGCTTTCTGAAAGTGCTGCCGGTTTTCCTTCTGGTGCTGCCTGGATTAATCGCCTTCGCCTTGTATCCGAACCTCTTTCATGTAGTGAACGGACACGTCACCAATGGCGACATCGCCTATCCGGAGATGGTAGTCAGGTTGCTGCCCACCGGGCTGGTCGGCTTGATGATCGCGGCGTTGCTGGCGGCGTTGATGGGCGCGATGAGTTCGGTGTTTAACTCTGCCTCAACAATGGTGACTCTGGATTTTTATAAAAAGTTGAGTCCAGGCGCCACTGAAAAACAGTTGGTGACCTTCGGTCGAATCGCCACCGGGGTGATGGTCGTGCTCGGCATTCTCTGGGTGCCTTTCATTCATCTGCTCAGCGCGCAACTGTGGATTTATCTGCAAAGCGTGCAGGCATATATCAGTCCACCAATCGCGGTGTGTTTTATTTTTGGCATTTTGTGGCCGCGCATGAACGGTCAAGGCGCAATCAGTTCACTGCTTGCTGGTTTTGTTTTAGGCTCCGCGCGATTCATTTTTGAGGTCTTGGACAAGACGCGCCACTATGATTCCGGGGCAATTCGCTGGCTGGTGGACATGAACTTCCTGCACTATGCCATCTTTATGTTTGTGGTCTGCACGGCCGTGCTGATTGGCGTCAGCTACCTGTATCCCGCTCCTGACCGCAAAAAGTTGGCGGGACTTACGTTCGCGACCGTGGAGGAGAAAATCGAAACGACGGGAGTGCAGTCTCCGCACCTCGCGCGAGAAACGCCCACCGAACGCAAAATGAACATTGCGTTTACGTGCGTGCTGCTGGCACTGGTGCTCGGTTTGTGGATTTATTTCCGCTAGCGCGAGTCCGCCCACAATGGAAGCCACTGCGATACGGAGTTTGCGGCCAAATGTAACGCGGGACGAAGCCATTCAGACGTTCACCGCGCCCGGCGCAGCTTCCCTTTACTGGAAAATGCGCAGCGGCTCGCTGCAACGCATCGCGGACGCGTACGTTCCTTTTCGCATCTATCGCGTGCGCTATCCGATGGGAGGCGCACGGCACACCCGTCTGTTCGCGCTGGACGCGGTGGCCGGGACGCTCGACCTTTTTGAATTCTCGACGCTCCCGGGCGACGCCGAAACTATTTTGGTGGCGACGCGGAATTCCCCGCCGCCGGTGTTATCGGAAACGCGCAGCGAAGAGTTGCTGCGAAACAAGGTACTGCGGGTCATTTTTCAGCAGGGCTTTTTCAAGCTGCGTGGGATCAAGCTCGAAACTGAGCGATTGCCCGGCGAAATTCACCTGCCATACTGGCTGGGGTTTTACGGCACAAGCGAGGGTCTGCGTTGTCGCGTGGTGGACGCTGTGCGCCGGCGCGTGGAAGGCGCAAAAGCTTCGGCTCTGTTTGAGCAGTGGCTCGCTGCCTGAAATTTCCCGTTGCCGATCGATGCGAAAGTTCCGGAGGAAAGAAAATGCAACGCAATTCAACACGGGTTTTTCGGGCTGCACTTCTTGTGCTTGCTGTCCCTTTTGCATTATCGGCTCAGGGATGGCAGCACATCGGCAGCGTGCAGAAGGTTGAGAAACTTCCGGACGGTGTGGAACTCACGGCCGGTAAAGCAAAAGTGCGCGTCACGGTCTTCCGCGAAGGAATTTTCCGCGTGCGCGTCGCGCAAACGGGAGCCTTTCCCAAGGATTTTTCGTGGGCGGTCATCGAAACGCCAGAAGCTCCCACAGTGAAGATCGAAGAAACCAGGGACGAAGTCCGCGTGACTTCCGGAACGACCGTAGCGCGCGTTCATAAATCGCCGCTATTGATTGATTTCCAGCGCGACACAGGCGATATGCTGGTGGCCGACGATTCCGAACTTCCGATGGCCTGGGAAAATGGGCGCGTACACGTCTGGAAGAAGATGCCACAGGAAGAAGGCTACTACGGACTGGGCGACAAGGCCGGACCGATGAACCGCCGCGATCGCGCGTTCACCATGTGGAATACCGACGCGTATGCCTGGCAAGAATCGACAGATCCGCTCTATAAGACGATTCCCTTTTTCATGGGTATACGGAAGGGTCTAGCTTACGGAATTTTTTTTGATAATACCTGGCGCAGCGGATTCGATTTCGGAAAAGAGGGCCACGATTTTTATTCGTTTGGCGCAGAAGGCGGCGAAATCAATTATTACCTGTTCGTCGGGCCCACCCCCGCCAAAATCGTTCAGGATTTCACAGCCCTCGTAGGTCGCACGAAATTGCCTCCGCTGTGGACACTCGGCTTTCAGCAATCTCGTTACAGCTACGAGCCGGAAGAGCGCGTCTATGAAATCGCAAAAACCTTACGCGACAAAAAAGTTCCCGCGGATGCCATTTATCTGGATATTGATTACCAGGACAAAAATAAGCCATTCACGGTGAACCGCACGGAGTTTCCCACTTTTGAAAAGATGGTCAACGATTTGAGTGCGCAAGGTTTTCACACCGTTCTGATCACGGATCTGCACATCATGAAGGATCCGAACCACGGATACGCACCTTATGATTTGGGCGCCAAGGATGACGTTTTCGTTAAGCGCGCCGACGGCACAACCTTTGTCGGCTCAGTCTGGCCCGGCGACAGCGTATTCGGCGATTTCACAATGGCGCGCGCACGCGAATGGTGGGGCGGATTGTACAAAACGTTTGTGGACATGGGAGTTTCGGGATTCTGGAATGACATGAATGAGCCTTCGGTGTTTTTGACGACGACAAAAACGATGCCGCTCGATGTACGCCATCGCCTGGACGATGGCACCACTCTGCCGCACCTGGCAATTCATAACGTGTTTGGAATGGAGAATGTGCGCGCAACCGAAGAAGGGTTGTTGAAATTGCGGCCGAATGAACGGCCGTTCGTTCTAACGCGCGCGGCTTACGCGGGCACTCAGCGTTACGCTGCAACGTGGACCGGCGACAACGTGTCCACGTGGAATCATCTCCACATGAGCACGCCGATGCTTTTGAGCATGGGAATTTCCGGCTATGGAATGGTCGGCGATGATATCGGCGGCTTTGCCGGATCACCAACTCCCGAGCTGCTGACGCGCTGGATCGAGACCGGAGCATTTAATCCCATTTACCGGGACCACACCGCAAAAGGAACGGCGGATCAGGAAGTATGGGTTCACGGCGCTCAACATGAAGCCATTCGTAAACACTACATCGAAGAGCGTTATCGGCTGCTTCCCTACATTTATACGAGTGTGGAAGAGATGACGCGCACTGGAATTCCTCTCATGCGCCCATTGCTGCTTGAATATCCGCAATCGCCTGAATTCTTCGACGACGATAACGAATTCCTTTTTGGCCATGACCTTTTTGTTTCGCCGGTAACCACCGAATTGCAGGACATGAAAGTGATTCAGTTACCGCCGGGAAATTGGTACGACTACTGGACGGGCGAGAAAAGCTCCGACCGAGAATTAAAGAAACTACGACCTGCGCTGGATGAAGTTCCGGTTTACGTGCGTGCCGGCGCCATTATTCCCAGGCAACCGCTCGTGCAGAACACCGGAGAAACACCGACTGGCCCGCTGGAATTGCGCGTTTATCCAGGCCCTGACTGCAAGGGTTCGCTATACCAGGACGATGGGCATTCGCTGGACTACGAAAAGGGCGACTTCCTGCGCGTGAATTATTTCTGCCAGGTTGGAGCGGACGCGATCAAAATTCTGAGCACAATCGACAAGGATGCATTCAAACCCTGGTGGAGTGCCGCGGAAATCACGGTGTTCGGCATGGCTCGCGCGCCGAAAAGCGTGCGAGTTGGTGACGCTACTATTCACGAGTGGCGATTTGATCCGGCACAGCACGCCGTTGTGTTCACGCTGCCAGAAGCAAAGACCAATTGGACCGCTGAACTAATTCTCTGACGCCTGTACATCAACTGAGAAAACCGATACGGACTGCGCAGGTGCTGTGACTTTCAATTCCATACCGTTGCTCGATACGGTTGCATCCCCATAAAACTTTTTAACGCGCGAATGGTTCGCAAGCGGCGTGTTCGTTTGAGAAATTGTAAGCGACCGGGCCTTGCCGGAGTTATTGAAGATCACTAGCACGCAATCTTCTTCGGTATGGCGCACAAATACATACGATTCATCGTCAGAAAACATGTGCAACAATTTGCCGGTGCGCAGAGCAGCGTGCTCGCGGCGAAGTTGCAGAAGCCTTTGTACCGCAGAAAAGATCTTCTGCTGTTCGGCGGACCGGCCTTCTTCAGTGAATGCGT
>Ga0207699_10001053_pt1 | contig 13015 bp, 13 predicted proteins | sample LARL51metaG_FD_184344 | JGI IMG/M metagenome (GOLD analysis project Ga0207699, IMG submission 184344) | Corn, switchgrass and miscanthus rhizosphere microbial communities from Kellogg Biological Station, Michigan, USA - LAR L5-1 metaG... | ecosystem: Host-associated > Plants > Roots >...
TCCCGCGCAGCCGGCAAGAGCTGGAGCTGTCGCGAATGGCAAGGTTCGCCCACTCGATGATCCGGGTGTTCGATGAGGTGAAGTCGCTCGACTTCTACGCACGCGCATTCGACCTCAAGGTCTCCGATTATGTGACCTTCCCGCATTTCGCGCTGATCTATCTGCGCGATCCTGCATCGTCATTCGAGATCGGACTGACCGTCAATTTCGCTCGCGACGAACCCTATTTGATCGGTGACGGTTTCGGCCACCTCTCCGTCGTTGTCGACGACATCGATGCCGAACACGATCGCTTCGAACGCGAGGAACTGGCGCCCGGACCGCTGCTCGACTTTCGCAGGAACGGTGAAACCATCGCCCGCTTCTTCTTCGTGGCGGATCCGGACGGTTACAAGATCGAGATCATTCAGAAGGGTGGGCGGTTGGGTTGATCCTGGAAGAGCAACGCGCATGCGATCGATGACGCCGTACAGGAGAGCCGAACCACGCCGCCGATGCGAGCCGCGACCGCTTGCATCCACGCCATGCGTGACCGGTGAGTCCGGCACGATGCGCCAGCTCGATGCGGCGGTTGCGGCGCTTCGCGGCGTCGTCTCGATCGCCGCCTCGGCGGACGAATTGGCGCGGCTGTCCGACGAGGTGCGCCTGCTGTCGTTGCGGATCGAGAGATTGATGGGCGCCGACGGCCGCGCCTCTCTGCCGCCCCTCGATCAATCCACGCCAATGCAGGACCGTGCCGCAAACGCCACGCCGGCGATCGGGGGGATGCTTGGCCCGAACATCCTGCGACCGTTCGCGTGGTCGAGGCGGCCGCGCGGCGGCAAGGAACAGGAAGGCGCCGGGCGCAATGGCCGAAGCAACAGACGTGGAAGCAGACCGGCCAGCGCGTTCGACAGGCGATCGCTGCTGCTCGTCTCCGCTACCGCGGCAATCCTGGTGACGGCCTTCGTCGCCGCGATGACGATGCTGCAGGCGGCCCAGCCACGGGTCCACGTGCCGACGACGAGCGGCTCGCACAGATTGGCTGCGCGGCAAGCGCAATCTTTCCTGATCTCGCCCGTGCCGATCTGGTCGCAATCCTTCCAGCGGGCGGCGCGGGACCAGGCCCGCGAAACCTCCGCAAGCATTGACGATCAGCGGCACGACCCGCGCGCCTCTAGTCGCTAGATCGGCACGAATCGGCACCAGGCTGAAGCAGAGGGATATTCGAGGTCGCGGCTGGATCGGTTCAAGCAGCTCAGAAGGTCCAAAGTGGTGTCGCGCGATCCTGAGACAGGGCTGTGCTTTCCTCGCCGATCCGATCGAGCGACTGCAGACGTGGTGCGCCCGTCGCCGGGGTCGAAGTGCCGCTGCCGATGTTCAGCCCCGGGAGCACCGCGCTCCTGGAGCGATAGACCAGGCAGGCGCAGCGCAGCAGCGAAGCGAAATTCTTCACCTCGCCGTGGCGATCGAGCACCTCGTTGTGCAGCGTGGTCAGGAGCCTTGCGACGCTGATTTCCTCTCGCGCGGCGATCTCTTCGAGCGTCTCCCAGAATGATTTCTCGAGCCGGATCGACGTGCAATGCCCGCCGATCCGCAACGACCTCGTCTGCTTTTCATGATAGCTTTGAAGCCAATCCGCGAAGCGGCACATCGCTTAACTCCAGCAGATATGAACTGAAACAAAAGTTATCTCTGCGGATGCGGCCTCACAATGTTGGTAAAGCAGATGATCGTATACACTGAGGGTTCCACCTTCACAGCTGCGTGCTTTGACCCATGACCGGATATCAGCGCGCGTCCTGAGCTGCCGATTCGCCAGAGGCGCGCCGTGATTCTTGTTCCCGTCGCGTACGTTTTCCGCCACACTGGCTGAAATACGACAGCGCATCGAATCGATTGCCGATCTCAAGCTCATGCCGGTCCGCCAGCTTCCCGAACAGGTCGTCAATCGCATTGCCGCCGGCGAGGTGGTGGAGCGGCCCGCGAGCGTGGTCAAGGAGCTGGTGGAGAATGCTATCGATGCCGGAGCCAGCCGGGTCGACGTCTTCACCGAAGGCGGCGGCCGGCGAAAAATCGTCATCACCGACGACGGCAGCGGCATGACGCGTGCCGACCTTGCTTTATCGGTCGAACGGCACGCAACATCAAAGCTCGACGAGGAAGACCTGCTGCAAATTCGCACGCTGGGATTTCGCGGCGAGGCGTTGCCTTCCATCGGTGCGGTGGCGAAGCTTGCGATCACCACGCGGCAAAAGGGCGAAGCCCACGCCTGGGGACTTTCGGTCGAGGGCGGTGCGAAGTCGGACGTCATGCCGGCGGCGCTCGGCCAGGGGACGCGGGTCGAGGTCGCCGATCTGTTCTACGCCACGCCGGCGCGCCTGAAATTCCTGAAGTCGGAACGCACCGAGGCCGAGGCGATCCGGGAAGTGGTGCGGCGGCTCGGCATGGCGCGGCCCGACATCGCCTTCACATTGGCTGGCGAAGAGCGTGCCCCCGTGACTTGGGCCGCGGCGCTGCCCGGCCCTCCCGGCCGGCTCGCCCGGCTCGGCGATATTCTGGGCGCGGATTTTCGCGAGCATGCGATCGATGTGCGCGCCGAGCGCGATGGCGTCGTGGTCGAGGGCTTTGCCGCCGCGCCGGCGCTCACCCGCGCCAATGCGCTCGGACAATATCTGTTCGTCAATGGCCGTCCCGTGCGCGACAAGCTAATCCTCGGCGCAGTGCGCGCGGCTTACGCCGACTATCTGCCGCGCGACCGCCATCCGGTGGTCGCCCTGTTCGTGACCCTCGATTCGCGCGAGGTCGATGCCAACGTACACCCGGCGAAGACGGAAGTGCGATTTCGCAATGCGGGGCTGGTGCGGGCGCTGATCGTGCATGCGCTGAAGGACGGCCTGGCGCGCGAGGGAAAGCGCACCGCCGCCAATGACGGCAGCAGCGCCATCGCCGCATTCCGGCCGGCCTTTTCCCCGCGCAACAATGTCGATTGGGATTGGCGGCGGTCTCCCTCGCTCCCAACCGGCTCGTGGCCGTCCTTCGATGGCGCCGCGATGTCAAGGCTCGCCGAGCGCGACCAGGCCGCATTCGACGTCGGCGCACCCAGTGCAGACGTGCGCTTCGAGGACGTGCCCAACACCGACCTCGTCGATCGCCCGCTTGGCGCCGCACGCACGCAGATCCACGAGAACTACATCGTGTCGCAAACCCGCGACGGGCTGATCATCGTCGACCAGCACGCCGCTCATGAACGCATCGTCTACGAACGGTTGAAGGCCTCGCTCGAACGCAACGGCGTCGAACGGCAGATCCTGCTGATCCCCGAAATCGTCGAGATCGACGAGGCGACGGTGGAGCGGCTGCTCGTGCGTGCCGGGGAGCTCGCCGCATTCGGGCTTGCAATCGAGTCGTTTGGCCCCGGCGCGGTCGCCGTGCGCGAGACGCCGTCGCTGCTCGGCAAGACCGACGCGCGAGGACTTTTGCGGGATCTCGCCGAGCACATGGAGGAGTGGGACGAAGCGCTGCCGCTGGAACGGCGGCTGATGCATGTGGCGGCCACCATGGCCTGCCACGGCTCGGTGCGCGCGGGCCGCCGTCTGAAGCCGGAAGAGATGAACGCGCTGTTGCGCGAGATGGAAGCAACGCCGAATTCCGGCCAATGCAATCACGGCCGGCCGACCTATGTCGAACTGAAATTGTCGGATGTGGAGAAGCTTTTCGGACGAAGGTGACGCGTAGGGTGCGCAAAGCGCAGCGTGCCCACCATCGTCGCCAGCGGCTGCGGAGGGATGGTGGGCACGGCGCTACGCGCCTTTGCGCACCCTACCGTGTCCGCAAGAACACGAACTCCGTGTCATCATACGCGCGTCGTTCCAGCTCCTCAAAACCTTCCGGCGCTTTGAACGTGGCAGTCGTCGCTTCCTCGACGACAAGCAGCGCATCCGGCGTCAGCCAGCCGCCCTCACGCAACGAGCCCAGCGCGGTCTCGGCCAGGCCCTTGCCATAGGGCGGATCGAGGAAGACGAGCGAGAACGGTTCGACCGGATGCGCCGGCCCGAGATTGGTGGCATCGCGGCGAAACACCTTGGTCACGCCGCCGAGCGCGAGCGCCTCGACATTGCTCCGGAGCAGCGCGCGCGCCTCCGCACCATTGTCGACGAACAGCGCGAAGGCAGCGCCGCGCGAGATCGCCTCGATGCCGAGCGCGCCGGTGCCGGCAAACAGGTCGAGCACGCGCGCGCTGCTGATCGGATCGCCATAGGCGTGCGTCAGGATGTTGAAGACGGATTCGCGTAGGCGGTCCGCGGTCGGACGGATGTCGCGCGATGCCGGTGAGGCGAGCGTGCGCCCTCGCAATCGTCCACCGACGATGCGCATCAGCTTGCCCGCACCGTCGCAGCGCGCGACCTCGCCCCACGGGTGGTGCGCTCCCCTACGGAGACAGAGCTCACAGGTCGCATCAACGCGCGCCCCTACTCGTCCCGCGGCTTGAGATCGCGCTTGCCGTGATAGCCGCGCTTGGGGCGCCGCGGCGGGCCATAGCCGTTGGCCTCGTACTCGTTGCGCGCGCGCGCCTCCTCGCTGCCGGTCCGCTGCACCAGCACGCGGCGGCCCTTGCGATCGGCAACCAGCGCGCTTTTGCCCGCTGGCCTGAACGGTTTCTTGCTGCGCGGCGCCTCATGCTCGCCGCTGTCGCGGTCGCGCTGTTCCGGCAAAGCGAAATCCGCTCCCGAGCGCGCGATCACCTTGTCGCCGAGCTGCTCGCGCAGCACCCGCGTCTTGACCTCGTCGACTGCGCCTTCCGCGATCTCGCCGAGCTGGAACGGCCCGTAGGAGACGCGGATCAGCCGGTTCACCTCGAGCCCGAGATGCGCCAGCACGTTGCGCACCTCGCGGTTCTTGCCTTCGCGGATCGCGAACACCAGCCAGACATTGGCGCCCTGGTCGCGTTCCAGCGTCGCGTCGATCGGACCGTACTTGACGCCGTCGACCTCGATGCCGTCCTTCAGCGCGTCGAGCTGGGCCTGCGTGACCTCGCCATGCGCGCGCACCCGATAACGCCGCAACCAGCCGGTCTCGGGCAGCTCCAGCTCGCGCGCGAGCCCGCCGTCATTGGTGAGCAGCAGCAGACCCTCCGTGTTGAAGTCGAGCCGCCCGACGCTGATCAGCCGCGGCAGGCCCTCCGGCAGATTGTCGAACACGGTCGGCCTCCCCTCGGGGTCGGCATGCGTCGTCATCAGACCGCGCGGCTTGTGATAGAGGAACAGCCGGGTCCGCTCGCGCGCGGGCAGCGGCGCGCCGTCGACCGCGACGACATCATTTGCCGTCACATCGAGCGCCGGCGAATTGATGACGCGGCCGTTCACCGTGACACGGCCCTGCACCACCATTTCCTCCGCATCGCGGCGTGAGGCGAGGCCTGCGCGCGCCAGCACTTTTGCGATGCGCTCGCCGCTCTTCTTCGGCTGCGGCCGCGCTTCGTCGCGGGCGGCGCGCTTGTCGAAGTCCGGTTTGCGATCGCGATAGGCGCCGCGACCACCGAATGCCGGACGCTTGGCGAAGACCTTGCTGTCGTCTTCATTGTCACGGCGTGGCCGGTCGGCATTGTCGCGGCGTGGCCGGTCGGTGAACCGATCCGGCCTCCGATCGCTGCGCGGATGCTCCTGCCAGTCGCGGCGGCCCTCGGAACGATCACCGCGCGGGCGATCGTCGCGGGCGCGATCGAATTTCGGACGATCACGAAACGGACGCTCGCCGGACGAACGCTCGTCGCCGCCGCGCGAAAAGCGCGGACGATCCTCGCCATCGCCACGCCGCTCGCGCGGCTTGTCGAAACGCGGTTTGCCGAACTTTGGCCGGTCGCCGCCCGCCCGATCGTCGCGCGACCGCGAAAAGCGCGGGCGCTCGCCGCCACGGTCCTCGCGCGGGCTTCCCTCGCGCTTCCGCCATGGTTTTGCGTCGCCGCGATCCCGGTAGCGCTCGCCACGATCACCGGACGCATCGGACTTTCTGTCGCCGAACTTCTTGTCTGAAAAGCGCGCGGCAGAGCGGCCCTCACCGCGTTCCCCGCGCGGGGTGTAAGGCCGCTTGTCGCCGCCACGGTCCTCGCGGGGCGTAAACGAACGTCGTTCACCACCCTCGCCACGCGAAGGCCGATCATCCCGGTTGAAGCGAGACGGGCGGTCGGAGAACGGGCGATCACCCCGAGGCCGCGGCGCGTCCCCATCGCGGCGTGGCGGACGCCCTTCGCGATCGCCATAGGATTTACCCGCACCGGAATAGGGTTTCTTGCCGTAGGATCTGGCGCCATCGGATTTCTCGGCAGAGGGACGCCGCTCCCCATCGCGCTTGCCGCCAAAATCCTTGACCCCAAAGCCTCGCTTGGCGAACTTCTTGTCGGGACCTCGTCTGGCGCCGGAGCGGCCTTTACCGCCCGACGGACCATCACGCCGGCCGCGCGAGGAAGCGTTGTCATTGTCATTGTCGCGGGGCATGAGAGGTCTCGCCTGGGGTGGATCACATCGCGTTCTTGCGCGCTCGTCCATCGAGCCGCATTGTCACGCAAAACCTGGGTGTCCACGTGTGCTGAAGGCCGATCCAGTAGCAGGTTTCTTCCGATGATACGAGGCATGAAGGCCCCTTCTTTCATGGATTTGGCGCTGAAAACGGCGAAAAACGCCGGAAAAGCCGGTGAAGTTCCGATCGGATGCGTCATCGTGCGGGATTACGAGGTCATTGCGACGGCCGGCAACCGGACCCTGACCGACCGCGATCCGACCGCCCATGCCGAGATCCTGGCGATCCGTCAGGCCGCCGAAGCCATCGGCACCGAACGGCTGGTGGACTGCGACCTCTACGTCACGCTGGAGCCCTGCACGATGTGCGCGGGCGCCATTTCGTTCGCGCGGCTGCGGCGGCTCTATTACGGCGCCGCCGACCCCAAGGGTGGCGCGGTCGAGTCCGGTGTCCGGTTCTTCAGCCAGCCGACCTGCCATCACAAGCCGGAGATCTATTCGGCGGTCGGCGAATGCGAAGCCGCGACGCTGCTGCGGGATTTCTTTCGGGCGAGGCGGTAGTGCAACCATCTCTGCTGTGATCGTCCGCGAAAGCGGACGATCCAGTATTCCAGAGACGACTGTGCTTGAGCCGATCGGCCGCGGCGTACTGGATCACCCGCTTGCGCGGGTGATGACAGCGCTATGCGTGGCGACGTCCTTGCCTACTCCTGCAGAAAAAATTCGCGCAGCAGTTTCGCCGTCACGTCCGGATTCTCCTCCGTCAGAAAATGCCCGGAATCGACCGGCGCGCCGGACACGTTCGTCGCCCACCGCTTCCAGGTGTCGAGCGGCGTTGCAGCCGCGCGGGCAATCCCGGCATCGCCCCACAGCGCCAGCATCGGAATCGTGATCTTCTTGCCAGCATCGAAATCCGCCTTGTCGATCTCGTAATCGGCATGGGCGCCGGCGCGATAATCCTCGCACATCGCATGCAGCCGCGATGGATCGCGGAACGGCGCGAGATAATGCTCCAGCGCACGCGGATCGATCGCATCGAGCGTCCCGCTCTTGGTCTGGCTCGCCATCTTGGTTTTCAGGAAGAAGTCGGAATTGCTGCCGATCAGCGTCTCCGGCAGCGGATAAGGCTGCGCCAGAAACGTCCAGTGATAGATTTTCAGCGCATAGAGCCGGTTCATGCGCTCCCAGTAATCATAGGTCGGGAGGATATCGAGCACCGCAAGCCGCGACAGCCGGCCGGGATGATCGAGCGCGAGGCGATAGGACACGCGGCCGCCGCGGTCGTGCCCGGCCAGCGCAAAGTGCACGTGACCGAGCTGCTCCATCGCCTCGATGATGGTGCGCGCCATCGCGCGCTTGGTGTAGGGCGCGTGATCCGCATCGCTGCCTGGCATGTCGGACCAGCCATAGCCGGGAAGATCGGCGATGATCAGGGTGAACCGGTCGGCGAGTTGTGGCGCGACGCGGTGCCACATCACATGGGTCTCGGAAAAACCGTGCAGCAAGAGCAGCGGCGGCCCCTTGCCGCCGACGCGAGCGAAGATGCGGCCCGCCGAGGTGTCGATCCATTTGGCGTCATAACCAGGAAAAAGGTCGGCGAGATCGGACATGGCGCCCACTCCCTGCTTCAAACTTTGTTTGGCGTTGCCGCTATGGCGATGCGGCGTTATGCCATCCCTCAACGCAGGCCATCAAGAAGCATCAGCAAAGCAAACGCCAGAGGAAACGCCATGTCGATCGATTTCGAAATTCCCGCCGAGGCCAAGGCAATCCGCGAAAAAGTGCGCAAATGGGTGCACGAAGAATGCATCCCCGCGGAGAAAGAGCTGGACTCGAAACCGTTCGACGAGGTGCTCGGAAAACTGCGCGGCAAGGCGCGCGCGCAGGGCCTGTGGAATCCGTTCGTGCCGAAAGAGTATGGCGGCATGGGGCTGGGCCCGCTGGCCAATGCGCTCGTGCAGATGGAGCTTGGCGAAAGCATGCTGGGCGCGCTGTCGATGAACACGCAAGGCCCCGACGACGCCTCGATCATGACCATTCTGGCTCACGGCACGGAACATCAGAAGGAGAAGTTTCTAAAGCCGCTGCTCAATGGCGAGAAACGCATCTGCTTCTCGATGACCGAGAAGGCGGCCGGCGCCGACGCCACGGGCATGCAGACCACGGCCGTGAAGGACGGCAACGAGAACTACGTCCTCAATGGCGAGAAATGGTTTTCGTCCTCGGCGAGCGTCGCCGACATGGCGCTGGTGATGGCAAAAACCGATCCGGACGCGCCGCGCCACAAGCGCTATTCGACCTTCATCGTCGAGCTGCCGAACCCCGGCTATCGCATCAAGCGCAACATCAAGAACATGGCGATCGAAGGCCCGCATTACGACAGGATCGCCGGCGGCCATTCCGAGATCGAGATCAAGGATCTCGTCGTGCCGGCCGACAACCTGCTCGGCGGCGAAGGCAACGGCTTTGCGATGGGCCAGCACCGCCTCGCCTACGGCCGGCTGCGCCACGGCATGCACAACATCGCCAAGGCGCAGCGCGCGCTCGACATGGCGGTGGCCCATATCACCAAGCGGTCGACCTTCGGCCAGCCGATCGCCGATCGCCAGGCCGTGCAGTTCATGCTCGCCGAGTGCGCCAGCCAGCTCTATATCGGCCGCCTGATGCTGCTGCACATCGCCTACAAGGCGGAAAGGGGGCTCGACCTGCGCCAGGAAAACTCGATCGCAAAGGTCTTCCTGGCGCACATGGTGCACCATGTGATCGATACCGCAATCCAGCTGCACGGCGCGCTCGGCTTCAGCCAGGATACGCCGCTGGCGCAATGGTACACGCAGGTGCGCGCGCAGCGGCTGGTCGACGGCCCCGACGAGGTGCATCGCTGGCGGGTCGGCCGCAACGTCATCAAGGCGTTTCGCGAGCACGGCACCACGGCCGCGGCGGCCGGTGGCGATTTGCTGTAGCCGTCATTGCGAGCCAACGGGTCCGCGCGAAGCGCGGCCCGATGACAGGCTCCGCGAAGCAATCCAGAAATCGCTCCCGCGGGAAGGCTGGATTGCTTCGTCGCTTCGCTCCTCGCAATGACGCTCGAGGCGGCTAGCCTTTCGCCTTCTCCATCGCCACGGCCTGCCAGGCGATGTCGTGGCGGCAGAATCCGTCCGGCCACTGGATGCGATCGATCGCCTGATAGGCGCGCGCCTGCGCTTCGGTCACCGTCTTGCCGGATGCGCAGATGTTCAATACGCGTCCGCCACTGGCGAGGATCTGTCCGTCCTTTTCGACCGTGCCGGCATGAAAGATCTCGACACCCTCGACCTTGGCCGCCTCCTCGAGCCCCGCGATGACGGAGCCCTTTGCGTAGTCGCCCGGATAGCCCTTCGTCGCCATCACCACGGTCAGCGCGGGCTCTGGATACCAGCGCAGATCAAAATTCCTCAACTGCCCGTCGCAGGCGGCAAGAAGCGCGGGGACGATGTCCGACATCATCCGCATCATCAGCACCTGGCATTCCGGATCGCCGAAGCGGACATTGTATTCGAACAGTTTTGGGCCGGCTTCGGTCAGCATCACACCGGCGTAGAGGACGCCGCGAAACGGCGTGCCGCGCGCCTTCATGCCAGCGACGGTCGGCAGAATGATCCGGCTCATGATCTGATCATGCACGTCCGAGGTGACCAGGGGGGTCGGCGAATAGGCACCCATGCCGCCGGTGTTCGGCCCCTGGTCATGGTCGAAGGCGCGCTTGTGGTCCTGGGCGGAGGCGAGCGGCAGCGCGGTCTCGCCGTCGCACAAGGCGAAGAACGAGATCTCGCGGCCGGCCAGAAATTCCTCGATCACGACCTCGGCGCCGGCCGCGCCGAACGCGCCCTCGAACATCATCGCGATGGCGTCTTCGGCCTCGCGCAAGGTCGTTGCGACCACCACGCCCTTGCCGGCGGCAAGCCCGTCGGCCTTGATCACGATCGGCGCGCCCTGCGCCCGGACATAGGCGAGCGCGTCGCCCGCATTGCTGAAGCGCCGGTAGGCGCCGGTCGGAATCCCAAACTCCGCGCAAAGATCCTTGGTGAAGCCTTTTGAGCCTTCGAGCTGCGCGGCCAGCCGGCCCGGCCCGAACGCCTTGATCCCGGCGGCGGCGAGATCGTCGACGATGCCGGCCACCAGCGGCGTCTCCGGCCCGACCACGACGAGATCGACCGCATTGGCCTTGCAGAAGTCGATCACGACGGCGTGGTTGGACAGGTCGAGCGCCACGCATTCGCCCTCGCGCGCCATGCCGGCATTGCCGGGCGCGATCAGGAGCTTTGTGACCAGCGGCGAGGCTGCGATCTTCCAGGCCAGAGCGTGTTCGCGGCCGCCGGAACCGAGCAGGAGGATGTGCATGAGCTATTGCCAAGACGAGCGGGAGATCATCCCGGAAGCACGAATCCGCCTTCCTCTGCAAGGGGGAGATATCCACACATGGACCGTCATTCCGGACGGCGCCCTGCGCGCCGATCCGGAATCTCGCTGTTGTCGATACCGGCGCACACGAACTCCAGATTCCGGGTTCGCGCTTGCGCGCGCCCCGGAATGACGCCAGGCGTCAGCTCTCCCGCCCAGCCCCTGCGATGATTTCCTGCAGGGTCGCGACATGGCGGGCGAAGGCGCCGCGGCCCTCCGCGGTGGCAGTCACCGTGGTCTGCGGCTTCTTGCCGACAAAGGCCTTGTCGACCGCGACATAACCGGCACGCGACAGCGTCTCGATATGCGCGCCGAGATTGCCGTCGGTCGCGCCGGTCAGCTTCTTCAGCCGGGCAAACTCCAGCCCGCTGCCGGATGGCAGCGCATTCAGCGCCGCCATGATTCGCAGCCGCAGCGGCTGATGGATGACATCATCGAGTTCGGCCATGGCCTATTCTCTGCGCATCCAGAGGCCGCCGACGATCAGCCCGCCGCCGTTGACGACCGCCATCCACAACACGAAGGCGATGCCGAAGATGAAGAAATAGCCGATCAGCGTCAGCACGGTGATGGTAAGGCCAATGATGACGAAGGCGCGGCCGAACCACATGCCCGCAAGAACATAGAACAGCATGGCATAGATCGGCCAGAAGGCCGACATCTCACGCCATCCGAAGTGGCCGAGCACGACGCTGCAAAGCAGCCCGAATGCGAAGTACAGCACGAGCGCGGCCGCGACCCGCAGATCGAACGAGGGCATCCCGGTGCGGCGCTTGTCGAGAATAGACAGCACGACCGTGCCGACCACGGCCAGCGTGTTCACCGAGATCCAGATCATGGCGGCGTTGCGCGGCGACAGCCAGGTCATGAGATTGCCTGCAAAGACCAGGACACCCCACATGATCATGATCCGGCTGGCCAGATCGTAGATTCGCGACTGCCGCACGCGGCGAACGACGTCATCGATTTCAGCCAGTGCCCTGCGTGCTTCTCCGCTGTCGAGCTTCATGTTGCTCCTTCGTGCTGGATCGAGCTCTTTGCTGCGGCCAATCGCGCTGTCGAAGGCGGCTGATAGCGGCGGATCAGGTAACCGCCGATCAGGGTTACGGTTACGGTTGCGGCGCCGCTGACGGCCCAGGCCTGGCCGTGCGTCAAAGCCACGCTGCGCACGATCGTTTCCGTGATGGCCGCGGCCATCAGGCCGACGAAGCCCCAGCTCATGAAATTGTAATGCAACTGCTTCCAGGCAGCCGGCCGCGGGCTCATCAGCATCGGAATCATCGCAGCCACGATGGCAGCCAGGTTCACGATCGCACCGACATGAAAGGCGTTGAAGCTCCTCGTGAACCGATAGAGCAGCATCGCCGTCCCGTCCACCACCACCATGGCATAAACGAAGGCATAGCCGCGGGCGCGGTGAACCGCGCCGTGTTTCGGTCGCGCAAGCTGGACCGCTCCAACCACGATGCAGAGCATCGCCAGCACCATGTGGATCGCACCGATGAAGGTGAGATTCGCCATCATGGCTCAGCTCCCTGCCATGCCGCGGGTCACGACGTCGTCCGCGATCGCCGCGACGGCTTTGGGATCGCTGATGATCGCCATGTGATTGACGCCGTCGATCAGGTGCACGGGTACGCGTTCGCCCACAGCTTCCTTGTATTTATCGACGATCATCAGCTCGTCCTGAGCGCCGGCGAACAGGACCATCGGCTTGTCCGCAGCTTCAAGATCGCCGCGATAGTCCCGGTTCGCAGCGAAATTCCGCATCAAACGGTAGGAATAGCTTGATGCCAGAATGACACTGGAATTGGCAGGCACGGCAAAGGCCAGCGTGGGCAGCGATTCACAGCAGTCGATGCCGAGCCTGCGCAGGATCGAAAGTCCGAGAAAGCGCGGAATGTCCGGATCGGCCCAGCCACCGGAATCGCGGCGACTGCTCGGCGTGTCATGGCCGAGATAGGGCGCGAGCAGCACGGTCCGGACGAACAGGTTCTGGATCGGCGAGCCGGCCACGCGCAGGGCAAAGCCGCCGCCGGCGGAATGGCCGAGCAACGTGATCGGTGCGCTCGGGTTGGTCT
>Ga0207699_10001054_pt1 | contig 13009 bp, 7 predicted proteins | sample LARL51metaG_FD_184344 | JGI IMG/M metagenome (GOLD analysis project Ga0207699, IMG submission 184344) | Corn, switchgrass and miscanthus rhizosphere microbial communities from Kellogg Biological Station, Michigan, USA - LAR L5-1 metaG... | ecosystem: Host-associated > Plants > Roots >...
GCCTCGTCCGCTGCCTCCGCGTTGAGCCGGAGCAGCGGCTCGGTGTTGGACGGGCGCAGATTGAACCACCATCCGCCGCCGCTGACGGTGAGGCCGTCCAGGTCGTCCAGGGTGACTCCGGGCCGCGCCGCGAAGGCCCGGCGGACCTCCCGCGTCGTCGCGCCGACGTCGCTGACCTCGCTGTTGATCTCACCGGTGGCCACGTACCTGCGGTAGCTGTCCAGCAGCTGCGACAGCGGCGCGGCCTGGGACCCGAGCGCGGCGAGCACATGCAGGGCGGCCAGCATGCCCGAATCGGCGAACCAGAAATCCCGGAAGTAGAAGTGCCCGGAATGCTCGCCGCCGAAGACCGCGCCCGTCTCCGCCATCCGGGCCTTGATAAACGAGTGGCCCACCCGGGAGCGTACGGGCGTGCCCCCGTGCTCGGAGATGATCTCGGGGACCGCGCGGGAGGTGATCAGGTTATGGATGATCGCCGCGCCCGGCTCCCGCGCCAGCTCACGGACCGCGATCAGCGCGGTCAGCGCCGACGGCGAGACGATGCCCGCGCGCTCGTCCACCACGAAGCACCGGTCGGCGTCACCGTCGAAGGCGAGGCCGAGGTCGGCGCCCGACTCGATCACCGCCCGCTGCAGGTCCCGCAGGTTTGCGGGCTCGATCGGATTCGCCTCATGGTGGGGGAAGGTGCCGTCCAGCTCGAAATACAGCGGCACCAGCTGGATGGGGAGGCCCTCGAAGACCCGGGGGACCGTGTACCCGGCCATCCCGTTCCCCGCGTCCACCGCCACGGTGAGCGGCCGGATCCCGGACACATCGACCAGTGACCTCAGGTAGCCGGCGTAATCCGGCAGCAGGTCGCGGGGCGTAACGGTACCGGGCCGGCCCGGGTGGGCGGGAACGCCCCGGGCTGCCGCGTCCCGCAGCTCGCCGAGGCCCGAGTCCGCCCCGACCGGCCGCGCACCGGCGCGGCACAGCTTGATCCCGTTGTACTTGGAGGGGTTGTGGCTCGCCGTGATCATCGCTCCGGGCACGTCGAGGCGGCCGCTGGCGTAGTAGAGCAGGTCGGTGGAACCGAGCCCGGCGGCGACGACATCCGCGCCCTGCGCGCTCGCCCCCCGGCCGAACGCCTCCGCCAGCGAGGGCGATGAGGTGCGCATGTCGTGGGCGGTGACCAGGCAGGAGGCGCCGGTCAGCCGCACGAACGCGGCGCCGACGGCTTCCGCGACCTCCTCGTCCAGTTCGTCGGGGACAATGCCGCGGACGTCATACGCCTTGAAGATCTTCGCGTACTGCCCCACTTCGGCTTTCCTTCCGGTATCGCCTGGGCCGCCATCGCTCCGTGGCAGCAGGCCACGGGCCGGCGCGATGCACGGACAACGAGCCTACCGGCAGGCGGCCGGCGCCCCGCGGCGATGGCCCGGGCCGGTGAAGCGCCCGCGCTCTATGAGGGCCGGCCCCGCTCCTCCGGGGACGAGCGCAGCACCCGCAGGTGGCCACGCCGGCTGACCTCGATCCCCTGGCCGACCGGCTCGACGCCGGCGGACGGGAGGACCGCCTCCCTGACCGCGTTGGCCAGCGCCTCCAGGTCGTCTGCCTCGGTCGTGTCCGGGTCGGCCGGATCGACGGGGAGCCGGACCACATCCCAGCCCCGGGGGGCCGTGAGCCGCCCCGCGTGAGCGGCACACAGGTCGTAACAGTGGGGCTCTACGTAGGTGGCGAGCGGGCCGAGCACGGCGGTGGAGTCGCGGTAGACGTAGGTGAGCGTGTACAGGGCGGGCTGCCTGCAGGCGGGCCGGGAACAGAGGCGGGACATCAGCGGCCCGCCTCGCCCGCCGGGGCCGCCGCGCCCGGCGTCGCCATCGCGGCCAGCGCACGCGCCCGTCCCGAGCCAGGTACGCGCGCATCGCCCACAACGGCTGACCGTACCCATCCGGGCCCGCTAAAGCCACCACCGGCGCACTGTTCACGGCGCGTGTCTCGAAAGGACGTGCGCTCCCTGCCGCGGCCGGGGTGCGGGACGGCTTGGGCGCGGACGGAGCACCGGTACGGGCGGTGCGGCCAGCGCGCCGGTCAGGTCCGGGCCGGGCCGGCAGCGTTACGCTCTGGACTGTGCACAGCGGCGACCGGAGCCGCCCGGAGCGCGCGCCCAGGATCAGGCGGCGCGACCGGCATGGCCGTGGCCTGCGCGGGGTCCTTGCGCCACCGGACGTTCCCCTGCACCGGACCCGGGCGGAAGGCTTCGATGACCTCGTTCTGCAGGCCGTATCGCGGCTCGAGCCCCGCTGGGAAGCCCACCTCGCGGGGGTCGAGTTCGCCGTGGAGGAGATCCCGCCAGCAGCCGACGCGGCCGCTGGCCCGGTGCCGCTGGCCCGGCTCGAGCCCGGGTTCCCGGGTGGATCCGCCGCGGTCGCCGGGCCAGGCGCCGCCGCCGGTGCGGATGCGGCGGCCCGCCCGCCCCGGATCGTGGTCTACCGACGCCCGCTGATGGCGCGCGCCGACGGTGACGATGATCTTGGCGAGCTGGTCTTCGAGGTGGTCGTCGAGGAGTTCGCGCGCCTGCTCGGGGTGGATCCCGAGGACGTCGACCCCGGCTACCCGGGCGAGGACTGATCCCGGCCCGGCCTGGGAGGACCGAGCGCCGGCCGGGCCGGGCCGACAGCTGTCCCGGCCCGGGAGGACCGAGCGCCGGCGCGGGCCGCTTACGGCGCCGTGGTGATGAAGGTGTTCTGCACCTTCGGCAGCGGGACCATGGTCAGGGTGCTGATGACGGGGAGCAGGGACTGCACCTTGCCCCCGGTGCCGCTGCTGGTGACCACCCGCCCGGCATAGAGCTGCCCGGAGCCGGCCTGCGGCGTGATCAGCACCGAGAAGGCTGCCTTGTGGATGGCCCCGCCGCCCTTGCCCAGCTGTGCCACCATGCTGTGGCCCGCCTGGATCTGTACGACCCGCTGCGTTCCGCCCGGCCCGGTGGCTCCGATCTCGGTGATCCGCGCCGTCACGGCCCGCCCGGGGGCTGACAGCACCAGTTCGGAGGCCAGGCCGCTGCCCGCCCGGTCGTACGCGACCACGCCCTGCTCCTCGACCGGCGGCGTGGCGGAGGTGAAGACCCCGGGGGCTCCCGGCGCGCCACCCGTCAGCATCGCCGACGCGGTGATCGGGACATCGGAGGAAAGCTTCAGCGCGGCCGGAACCCCCGACAGCGACGGCAGCACGATCGCGGCAGCGGAACCACCGGGGATGTCGAGCCCGGTGCTGCCGGCGGGCGGGTAGGAGCCCTTGGTGGTGACGGCGGTCAGCTTGAGGTGAGCGTCCCGGGCTCCCGGTACCGCCACGAACAGCTGCCGCGTGCCCGCGGCCGCTGGCAGCCCGGGCAGGACCACGCGGGTGGCGGGCGTCTGCGCCGCGGGCAGCCAGGCGCCGCCGCCTCCCGCGTGCGTAACTTCCTCGACCGCCGCCACTACCTGGCCAACGCTGGTGCGCACGTGCAGCGCGACCGCCCGCGACTGGTGCACGGCCGGGGCCAGAGACTGCACCACCATGCTGTGCGGGGCCACCGCGATACCCATGTCGGCGCCCCCCTGCATCGGCCCGGCGTCGGTGGAGATCTCCACGTTCGCATCGGCTGGCTGGCTCCCCGGGTTCAGCAGGAACAGCTGGATGCGGGCCAGGTTGTGCTGGCCCGGACCGATGAACCAGAAGTCGGTGCCCGGGCTCTCGCACCGGGCCGACGGGATGCCACCCGTGGCGACCTGCTCCACTTCCAGCCCGCGCGCCATCGACCCGCTGGCCTGGACGACTACCCCGCCCTGGGCGGTCACGGTCTTGACCGGCTGGCTGCCGGACGGTGCGGACGCGGCGGAGCGCGTGGTGCCCACCGCCCGGACCGTGGCGAGGGACAGCTGCCCGGGATTGGTCACGCGGTGCAGCGGGTGGGTGCCCGCGGTTCCGCCGAGGCGGTTCACCTCCGCCTGTCCCTGCCCGGCCGTCGCGGGTGCGGCAACGAGCGCGACGCCGGTGGTGGCTGAGCTGGCCATGCCCGCTGACGGGCATGCCCGCATCACGGACGTGGCGGGCGCGCTCTGCGGTGGTGGCGTCTGTTTGTCCGCGCCGAGCGAGGCGGTGCGGCCAAAGGCGGCGAGCGCGTACACGGCTCCCAGCACCACGACCACGCCCAGTGGCACGAGGATCCTCTTCGCGGTGAGGCTTTTCACCAGTCAGTCTCCTGGGTCGGGCTGAGGCTCAGCGTCCCAGTCAGGCCCTCCAGCGTCGGTGGCGTACCCGTCCATGCCGGTTGGCCGGCGGGGCGGGAGCGGCGGCAGCGGGGAGAGAGCCTCGGCGTCGCTGGGCGTTCCGCCGCGCGGCGCACCGGCTGCTGGCCGCTCCCCGCCGGCCGGGCCGCGGTCCCGGCCGGACCGGGAGCCCCGGCCGGGCCATCCGATCCGGTTCCTGCGTTCGCGGCGTTCCGCCTGCGCATCGGGGGGCGGACCGTAAGCCTGCCCCCCATCACGGCCGGGGGCCGGGCCGTAGCCCGCCTGACCACGATCCGGCCCGGGCTCGCGCCCCCGCCGCCCGCGGCCCGGTAGCGTGTCATACCCCGGGCGCCCAGCACTATCTGGTGGCGTGTCATACCCTCGCCGACCACCACGGCCCGGGGAGGTGTCATAGCCCGGCTGCCCACCGCGGCCCGGCGGGGCGTCATACCCCGGCCGCCCAGCAGTACCTGGTGGCGTGTCATATCCCCGCCGGCCACCACCGCCGGGGGAGGTGTCATAGCCGGGCTGCCCACCGCGCCCCGGCGGCGTGTCATACCCTGGCCGGCCGCCACCGCCTGGGGCGGTGTCATACCCCGGCTGCCCACCGCGGCGCGGCGGCGCGTCATACCCAGGCCCGCCATCGCCACCCGGCGCCGGTCCGTTGGCTGCCCGGCCACGATCCGGCTCAGGTTCGCGCCGCCGCCGCCCGCGGCGCGGCGCCCGGTCGGCCGCCGGCCGGCCATCGTTACCCGGGACCGGACCATAGCCCGGCCGGCCAGCGCTCCCCGGCGCCGTGTCATACCCCGGCCGCCTCTCACGGCCCGGGGTGGGATCATAGCCCGGCCGGGCGCGGTCTGGCTCAGGCTCGTAGCCCCGTCGTCCGCCATGGCCCGGATCTGAGTCGTATCCCGGCCGGCCCCGGCCGGAACCTGTGTCATAGCCCGGGCGGCCACGGCTGCCGCCCGGATCGGAGCCCGGCGGCACCGCCCGGCCCGGGCCGGTGTCATAACCCGGACGGCCTCGGCTGGCCCCTGGTCCGGGGCCCGGCGGCACCGCCCGCCCAGGGCCGGTGTCGTACCCTGGGCGGCCGCGGCTGCCGCCCGGATCGGAGCCCGGCGGCACTGGCCGGTCGGGACCGGTGTCGTAGCCCGGCCTTCCACCGCGGCCTCCGGCCGGGTCGTAACCGGGACGGCCGCGGCTGCTGCCCGCCTCGGGGCCCGGCCGTACTCCCCGACTGGCGGGGCCGGGACCACCCCGGGGCGTGAGAGCACGAGGGTCATCAGGCATGTTGCGGCCGCCCGCGGGCGGCCGGCCCGCGCTCCGCCCGGGCGCGTCGGTGCCGTCGCGCGCATGGCTCACCATCGTGGGGCTGTCGGCCGCCACGCCGCCGGGGAGGGATCCCGTGGCCGCAGGCTCATCGGGCCAGGGCATGCCGCCGCCCCCCGTCGCACCGCGCGCCCCGGCCGCCGCCGCTGCCCGCACCCCGGCCGGCGCGGCGCCGCGCACCCCGGCGGGCACCTGAGTCTCTTCGGCCGGCGCGGCCCCGGGCGCGGGCTCTGCCCCCTGGGCCGCTGGAACGGGTGGGCGCCGCACGGGGGGCCGTGCCGGGCTGCGCGGCTTGCCCTTGCCCCGGCGGGACGGCTTGCGTCCGCGCCCGCGGTCACCCGCCTCGTCACGAGTGCGGCCGCTGCGGCGAGCGGCGGCCGTGGCCGCGGCACCCGCTTCGGCCTCACCGGCCATCCGGGCGCCGGGCAGGCCGAGCACGATTACGATCGCCACGGCGAGGGCTTCCAGCGCGACGACGGCGATCCGGCTGAGCTGGCTGTGGCTCACGGTCAGTGACCCGCCGCCGGGGGGCAGGCGGAACCCCTGCGCCCAGCCGCCCACCGGCGCCACGAGCGGGGTCAGCGGATGCCCGTTGAGCGTCGCGGACCAGCCGCCCGCGGGCTCGGCGAGCTCCAATGTCCCGCCCGCGGCGGGCACGCTGGCCCCGGCGACGCGCACCGTCCCCGAGTTCACGGGTACCACCGTGCCGCTGCGCTCCACCACCCGCACCCGCGCCGGGGTGTCGGACACGCGCCAGAGCGCGAACTCCGCGGTCTGACTGACCGGGCGCAGGCCCGGAACGCCGTCGAGCAGCCGCGCCAGGTCGGGGTTGATCGGCGTCGGGAGCAGGACGTAGCCGATGCCGAGCTGGGCCAGCGAGCGGCCCTGGTCCTGCACGGACCCGCCGTACGGCGCGGTCAGGGTAGCAACGGTCAGGTTGAGGGCCCGCTGCGCGGCTGGGGGCACGGCGAGCTCGCTGGCCCCGATCAGGGGGTCGGTGTCGCGGAGTACCGAATACGCCACCCGGCCACGCGGATCCACCCGGAGCACCAGCGTGCGCAGGCGCAGCCCGGTGTCGGAGGAGACGGCGACGAACTCCGGCAGCACCGGCCCGGCGGACGGGGCCACCGGGCCCCGGACCCCCGTGGTCACCCAGGCCGCGGCCGCCAGCACGGGCGCCGTGCAGGCGACGGCGGCGAGCGCCAGGACCGCGATCCCGCTCGGGGCCCGCCACCCGCCCGAGCCCAGCTTGTTCCGGAGCAGATCGCCGCAGGCCGCCGCGGCGAGGAGCAGGCCTGCACCGGCGAACGCCAGCGCCAGTCCCGGCCAGGCCAGGACGGGGTCACCGCCCGCCGCCGGGGTGACGATGAGCTTGCTCACCCCGGCGGCGGCGAGCAAGCCGAGCAACGCCGTCGCCCATCCGGCCAGCACGAGCGCCCGGCGGCCGCTGGCCACCAGCGCCACGGCCGCGGCCGCGAGCAGGCCCGCCGTCACCCAGAACGGGGGCAGGCCCGGTCCGCCGGGAGACAGCAGCAGAAGGGACCGGGCGGGCAGGTGGGGCGTGGCGAGCCCGGCCGGCTGCAGCCCGGCCTCGAGGAGCAGCTGGGATGGGTGGGTCGCCAGGGCAATGCTCCATGGGAGGAGCAGGACCACCGGGACCACCGCGACGATCGCGGCGTCGATCATCACTCCCGTGCGGCCCCGGCGGAACACGAATGCGCCGATGGCCATGGCGACCACCGTGAGCACCCAGACCAGCGGAACGAAAGCGGCGGCCGCGGCGACCAGGAGGGCGGCCGCCCAGGCGGCCCGCCGCGCCCGGCGGGGGCCGTGGGTGAAGACGCGCGCGGCCACCACGCCGATCAGCGGCAGCAGCACAAGCACCAGCGCCGTGCCGAGGCGGCCGGCGGCGACCGCGCCCATGCCCACCGGCAGCAGCGCATAGGCCATCGCCGCCCAGATCCTGACCGGCACCGACCGCGTGATGCGGCGCGACGCCAGGTAGGCCGTGACGCCCGCGAGCGGGATGCAGCCGATCAGGATGACGTCGACGGCGAGCCAGGGCTTCCCCCCGAGCAGCGTCGCCAGGAGCGCGATCACGGCCACGTAGGGCGGCGTACCGGCGGCCGTACCGATCCCGGCCGGGTGGAAGCCCTGCACGTACTCCGCCCACAGGTCGGACGAACCGCCCCAGGCCGGAACGAGCGCGCCACCGCCGAGCGGGCTGGAGCTGAGCAGCGAACGCTCCGCGACCAGGGCGATCGTGGTCAGGACCAGGAACAGCAGCACGCCGGGGTTGCTGATCACCCGCTGCACGACGCCGCTGTCGACCAGCAGTGAGTCGTCCTCGGTGGGGTCGTCGGTGGCGTGGTGGCTGCCGACCATGTCCACGGGGAGGGACTTCGACAGCGCGCCGGTGGCGAACTCGGCCAGCTTGCGGACCGAATGGCCCGGGGGGACCTCGGAGCGCAATCGCCCGTAGGCGCCACGCCGTCCCCGGGACCGGCGGCGCCGGGCGGCGAGCAGGCGCAGGGGATGGCCGGCCGCCCCGAAGAACCCCGCCAACTCGTCCAGTGCCGCCCGGGCCCGCTTGGCCAACAGGAAGAACAGCGTGCGCAGGGTGGACAGCACCAGGTTGCCGGCCAGCGCGAAGAGCATCGGGCCGGGCGGGAGGTTGCCCAGGAGCACCAGCAGCGCGTTGCGGCGGTCCTCCCGTCCCCGCCGGGGCGCGGCCGACGCCTGCCGCCGTCTCCTGGCCGAGGCCTCCACGTGATAGACCACCGCGTCGGTGATCACGCGCACCCGGTAGCCCGCGGCCTGGACGCGCCAGCAGAAGTCGACGTCCTCCCGGTAGAGCCGCATCCCCGGATCGAAGCCGCCCACCTGGCTCCACACGTCGCGGCGGACCAGCATCCCGGCGCTGCCAACGGCGAGCACGTCCCGGTTGCCGTCGTGCTGCCCCTGGTCGATCTCGCGCGGCTCGATCCCGGTGATCCGGCGCCCGGCACGGTCGATGCCAACCCCGGCCTCGAGCAGGACGCCCCGGTCGGACCAGTCCATGACCTTGGGGCCGAGCACCGCCACCGTCGGCGCCTGGTCGGCGCCGAGGAGCAGCTGCTCCAGCGCGTCCGGTTCCGGCTCGCAGTCGTCGTGGAGCAGCCACACCCACTCCGTCCGCTCGGCCGGGGCTCCCGCTGGCGGGGGCAGATGGGTGGTGGCGGCCCGGTGCCGCAGCGCCTGATGGACCGCGGCCGCGTAGCCGGTGCCGCGGTCCATGCCGAACACGGCGGCCCGGCCCAGCGCCTCCGCCAGCATGGCCCCACTGCGGTCCCTGCTGCCGGTGTCGACGCCGACCACGCGCTGCACGGGGCGCGTCTGGTTCACCAGCGCCTCGGTCACACGCGGGATCCACGCGGCGCCATCATGGGCGACGATGACCGCGGTGACGACGTGCTGGTTCTGCGCGTTAGTTGGCGACAAGAGTCCGCTCGCTGCTCGAAGTGGTCACCTGCCGGACACCCCGGGCGACTGGCCGCCCGCTCCCGGCACGGCGGGGGCACGCCGTGAACAATACGCGAAGCTATGGCGACGAGGCAGGCAGACGGCAAGACCCCAACCGGGCGGCAAGCAGCCTGCTACCTGTCCGGGTCCCCGGCGCCAGCCAGGGGGAACGGCGGTCATCGCCCCGCTGCCGGGGCCGCGGGGCCGGCCGGCCGCGGTGCCGCTCAGCCGGTCTCGCGCTTGATCCGGCGCCGCTCCCGTTCCGACAGCCCGCCCCAGATCCCGAACCGTTCGTCGTGCTCGAGCGCATATTCCAGGCACTCGGCGCGAACCTCACAGCCGCGGCACACCTTCTTGGCATCCCTCGTCGAGCCGCCCTTCTCGGGGAAGAACGCCTCCGGATCGGTCTGTGCGCAGAGCGCACGGTCCTGCCAGTCCATGCCCCCGGCATCGTCCTCGCCGATACCAAATATGCCGAGCGGGACGACCTCAGCCACGGCGCACCTCCTACCTTGCCAACCCCGTCGGGTACGCGCCGTACCCTCCCGCCAGCGCGCAAACTACACAAGTGAAATTACACGCGCGTGTCTTGCGTCACGTCAAGCGGGATACGTGATAATGACTCGGAGATTCACCCCCGGTGACGGGTAAGTCCGGTCAATGCTGGGGCCACAGGGCCGTCGCGGCCGGCCCGCCGGGCGCCCCCGGGCCACGGGTTGCCAGACTGGCCGGCATGCGCATCACAGTGCTCGCCGGCGGGGTCGGCGCCGCCCGCTTCCTGCGCGGGCTGAAGTCAGCCGCCCCGGACGCCGAGATCACCGTCATCGGCAACACCGGCGACGACATCATCCTGTTCGGCCTCCACGTCTCGCCCGACCTCGACACCGTGATGTACACGCTGGGCGGGGGCATCGACGAGGAGCAGGGCTGGGGCCGGGCCGGCGATACCTACACCGTCCTGGCCGAACTGTCCGCCTACGGCGCCGGGCCGGACTGGTTCGGCCTGGGTGACCGGGACATCGCCACCCATCTCCACCGGACCAGCATGCTCGGCGCCGGCCTCCCCCTGTCCGCGGCCACCGAGACCCTCTGCCAGCGCTGGCAGCCCGGCGTCAGGCTGCTCCCGATGACCGATGACCGCGTCGAGACCCAGGTGATCCTGCGTGACGAGGGCGGGCGCACCGTCCACTTCCAGGAGTGGTGGGTGCGCCTGCACGCCGCCGCGCCGGCCGAGGGTTTCGTCCTGGCCGGGGCGGGGGACGCGGCCCCCGCGCCTGGCGTGCTGGAGGCCATCGCGGAGGCGGACGTCATCCTGTTTCCCCCGTCCAACCCGGTCGTGAGCATCGGCACCATCCTGGCCGTGCCCGGCATCGCCGACGCGGTCCGCGCGAAGACCGTGGTCGGGGTCTCGCCGATCATCGGAGGGGCGCCGGTACGGGGCATGGCCGACAAGTGCCTGGCCGCCATCGGCGCCGAGACCTCCGCGGTCGGCGTCGGCGCCCACTATGGGACCGACCTGCTCGATGGCTGGCTGGTGGACGAGCGCGACAAGACGGCGGTGGACGCGCCGGAGCTGGCCGGCATCGCCGTCCGGGCCGTCCCGCTCTACATGACCGACCTGCCCGCCGCTGCGGCGATCGCCTGCGCCGCGCTCGATCTGGCCCAGGAGCTGACCGCATGAGCACGGCCGCCAGCATCACCGTCACCGGCGTGGCCGGGCTGCCCGAGGTTGAGGCCGGCGCCGACCTGGCCGGCCTGATCGCGGACGCCGGGCCGGGCCTGGCCGACGGCGATATCGTGGTCGTCACCTCCAAGATCGTGAGCAAGGCGGAGGGCCGGGTGATCCGGTCTGGACGGGAGCGGGCGATCGACGCGGAGACGGTCCGCGTGGTGGCGCAGCGCGGTGGCACCCGGATCGTGGAGACCAGGCACGGCCTGGTGCTCGCCGCCGCCGGGGTGGACAACTCCAACACCCCCCCGGGGACCGTGGTGCTGCTGCCGGAGGACCCCGACGGCTCGGCGCGCAGGCTGCGCAAGGCCCTGTGCGACCGGCTCGGCGCCAGGGTGGGGGTCGTCATCACCGACACCCTGGGCCGGCCCTGGCGGACCGGCCAGACCGACGCCGCGATCGGCGCCGCGGGCGTCCTGCCGGTGGTCGACCACCGGGGCCAGCCGGACACGTTCGGCACCCGGCTGGAGGTGACCGTGGCCGCGGTGGCCGACGAGATCGCGGCGGCGGCCGATCTGGTGAAGGCCAAGACCAGCGGCGTCCCGGTGGCGATCGTGCGGGGGCTGGCACACCTGGTCACCGACGCCGACGGCCCCGGCGGCCGGGCGCTGGTCCGGCCGCCGGCCGAGGACATGTTCCGGTTCGGCTCGGGCGACGTGCTCGCCGCCCGGCGGACCGTGCGCGACTTCACCGACGCGCCGGTCGACCCCGCCGCGGTCCGCCGGGCGGTCGCCGCCGCCATCACCGCGCCCGCGCCGCACCACTCCACCCCCTGGCGGTTCGCCATCCTGGAGTCCGAGCAGGCCCGGCGCACCCTGCTCGATGACATGCGGGAGGCCTGGGTCACCGACCTGCGGGGGGACGGCTTCACGCCAGAGCAGATCACCCGGCGGCTCCGGCGGGGCGAGCCGCTGTACCGAGCTCCGCTGCTCATCGTGCCGTGTCTGCACGCCGAGGCCGCGCACACCTACCCCGACCAGCGGCGCAACGCCGCCGAGCGGGAGATGTTCGTGGTCGCCATGGGCGCCGCGGTGCAGAACCTGCTCGTCGCCCTGGCCGTCGAGGGCCTCGGCTCGTGCTGGGTGTCGAGCACCATGTTCTGCCGCGAGACGACCCGCCGCGCGCTCAGCCTGCCCGCCGACTGGGACCCCATGGGCGCGGTCGGCGTCGGCCACGCCGCCGCCGCCGCCCCGGACCGCCCGCCCCGCGACCCGGACGCCTTCCTGATCACCCGCTGACCCCCGGCACGCGGTCGCCGTGGATCCCAACCACCCCCGCGGCGGGGCCGCTGGGCAGGCGGCCAGACCGCTACGGGGCGGCTAGCTGGGGACCAGCGGGAGGGGCTTGCGGCCGCCGCGGACGGACGCGCACACGCCGTCGCTGGCCGCCGAGGCCGCCAGCCGCTCGGCGGCGGGCGTCCCGTAGAGGGTGGTGCGCTGCCGCAGGGGGCGGCCGAGCGGGGCGATCATGGCCTTCATGTCGCTGATCGTCTTGTAGGAGCCCTGCTCGGAGCCGGCCATGCGGCTGATCGTCTCCTCCATCAGGGTGCCGCCGATGTCGTTGACGCCGCCGCGCAGCACGTCCCGGCAGAGCTCGCCGCTCAGCTTCACCCAGGAGCACTGGATGTTGCTGATGGCCCCGTGCAGCATCAGCCGCGACAGCGCGTGCACCGCCCGGTTCTCCCGCCGGGTGGGGCCGGGACGGGCCAGCCCCGCCAGGTAGATCGGCGCGCTGGCGTGCACGAACGGGAGCAGGACGAACTCGGAGAAACCGCCGGTGCGTTCCTGGATGCCGCGGATCACCCGCAGGTGGCCGACCCAGTGCGCCGGCGTGTCGACGTGCCCGTACATCATCGTGGCGGTGGTCGGGATGCCCAGCTCATGTGCGGTGGTGATGACCTCGGTCCAGGCCGAGGCGGGCAGCTTGCCCTTGGTCAGCACCCACCGCACGTCGTCGTCGAGGATCTCGGCCGCGGTGCCGGGGTGCGAGTCGACGCCGGCCTGCCTGGCCCGCTCCAGCCACTCCCGCACGCCGAGCCCGGTCCTCGCCGCGCCGTTGACGACCTCCATCGGCGAGAACGCGTGCACGTGCATGTCCGGGCAGCGGCGCTTGACCTCCGCGGCGATGTCGAAGTAGGCGGTCCCGGGCAGGTCGGGGTGGATCCCGCCCTGCATGCACACCTCGGTCGCGCCCGCCTGCC
>Ga0207699_10001058_pt1 | contig 12995 bp, 11 predicted proteins | sample LARL51metaG_FD_184344 | JGI IMG/M metagenome (GOLD analysis project Ga0207699, IMG submission 184344) | Corn, switchgrass and miscanthus rhizosphere microbial communities from Kellogg Biological Station, Michigan, USA - LAR L5-1 metaG... | ecosystem: Host-associated > Plants > Roots >...
GGCGTCGGCGAAGGATCCGAGCATCCGGTAGCAGTGCACTTGCAGCTCCCGCCGGTGCGGCCCGGTCAGCTCCCGGAACGCCTCGCCATCTCCGGCCCGTGCCCGTGAGAGCAGATCGGCTGTCACCATCCTGCGCGCCTTCCTTCCGCATCACCTGGCGCTTCCACCCGGTATATACACCGCCTGGGGGGCGAACTGGGCGGCTCGCGGGCGCCCAGTTTCCCGGCGCCGCGGTGTATGCATCACCGACCGCCCGAACGATCCGAGCGCCGGATCGTGCCCCGTGCCTGCTCCCCGGCCGACCGCGGAAGCCAGCGCACGAGCCGCCAGAGCCGGACCCGGCGGCCGATGCCGCTGCCGCAGGAGACGTGGTGATCAGGTCAGCCTGCGGCGGCGACAGCTGACAACACCAGTCAGAAGGAGGAGCAGACCATGACCATCCACGCATACCTCATGAAAGCCATCCAGGATGACGCCCGGCGGGCCGGCCAACGAGACCGGCTGCTCCGCGAGGCACGGCGGGCTCGCAGGGCGCGCCGCCAGGGTCTGGTTCCCGCTGCTCCAGCGAGGCGCCGAACCGAAATGGGAAAGATCGTCGTGAGCGAGAACGTCACGCTCGACGGAGTCATCCAAGACCTGGCCGGTGACGAAGGCTTCAGGGCCCGCGGCTGGGTCGGCCTGATCGGAAATAGCCCGCAGCTTGCCAAGCTCGCGCTCGACGAGGCGCTGGCCGCCCGGGCCCTCCTGCTGGGCCGGCGAAGCTACGAGTGGCTCGCCGCGCGGTGGCCATCCCGCAGCGGCGAGCTGGCGGACAGGCTGAACAGCCTGCCCAAGTACGTCGTGTCCGCGACCCTCGCCAATCCCGCCTGGAACAACTCGACAGTCCTCAAGGGCGACGTGCTTAACGAGGTCTCGACGCTGAAGCAGCACATAGACGGGGACATCGTCATCGCCGGCAGCCTTCAGCTCGTACGCACGCTGATCGAGCACGACCTGGTCGACGAGCTGCGGCTGAAGATCTTCCCGGTCGCCCCCGGGGCCGGCGAGCGCCCGTTCGCCGAGACCAGCGACAAGAAACCCATGCGCCTCCTCGACACCCAGACCCTCGAGGGCGGCATCGCCTACCTCACCTACCAACCTGTCCGGGACGCCTAGCGGCGTCAGACGGCGCTAGCGTTCCGAAATGCTTGCGGGCGCTCCCCCGGGCAGGCATCCGGAAGAGCGCCTCATGAGCCTCACCGGCTGCTTGCTGCTCGAGATAATGCTTCGCGTTGCTCGCCCTGTCCACGGCATCATCGAGTATGGCCAACGTCGCGGTGCGAGCTATTGACGCCAGCACATGGCGCACGATGCGTGGTGTGCGGCTGGCGGCCCTGCAAGACGCTCCCCACGCATTCGGGTCGTCCTACGAGCGTGAGATCAGCTTTTCCCAAGACGACTGGCTGTGGAGAATCTCCCAGGGCGCGAATTTTCTCGCCTACACGGGCGGGCCAGGCTCAGCACCAGTCGGAATCGTTGGGGCGTTTGAGCCCCTACCGCATACCGCCGAACTGGTGTCGATGTGGGTGCATCCTCAAGCGCGCGGGCAAGGCGTCGGCCGTACCCTCGTCGAGACGATCCTGCAATGGGCCCACAACGAAGGCCACAACTTCGTGCACCTATGGGTGACGGAAACCAACGATCCAGCCCGGTGCCTGTACGAACGCTGCGGCTTCGCTCTGACAGGCGAGCGGAAGCCCCTGCCCTCTCATCCTGAGTATGCCGAGGTCGCTATGGTGCGCCCAGCCTGAAGCCATGCCGCGTACCGACCGGATCGCGGCACGAACGGATGGTCGTTCTGTTCGCGGCTGACGGCCATCCACGCGGGACACAGGCGATGCTTGGGCGGCGTCCATCCGGCCCGGCATGGGACAGTTCGTTGCTAGCATGCGGCGTGAGATGGATGTACCTGAGCAAGTCGAGGCGTACCTCGCCAGTCAACCCGAGCCCAGGCAGGCCGACCTCCGACGGCTGCACGCACACATCCTTGCGGAATTTCCCGGATGCAGGCTGTGGTTCACCGATGGCACGAACGCGGACGGCAAGGTTGTCGCCAACCCGAACATTGGCTACGGCGCCTACACCATCACCTACGCCGATGGGTCGTCGCGAGAGTTTTACCGTATTGGCCTGAGCGCCAACACGACTGGCATTTCGGTCTATGTGCTTGGCCTCGACGACAAGACCTACCTGGCGCGCACCTATGGCGGCTCGATCGGCAAGGCCAGTGTTACGGGCTATTGCATCAAGTTCAGACATCTCGCAGTCATAAACGTCGATGTCCTTCAGGCTGCCATTCAATATGGGATGAGCGTCCATCAGGCGGGTTGAGCCGGAGCAGATGCGCCAGCCGGACAACCTGCCCGCCTTCTGCCGTGTCCACAGGAACGGTCGTCTGCTCATCGGCTATGAGTGCGCGTTGGCGACGGGCTGTGCGCCCCGACCGGCCAGTTCTGCGAGCACGAAGGATGGCTCCACGGCATGCCAGTAGCCGCGCCGAACGGCGGATATAACGCGCCGGTGCCGAGGGCGTTGGTCACGTCCTGTGAGGAGCCGACGCCCGGCAGTTTCATGGCACCAGGGCCTGGCGAGACGGCCGCCGCGCTCGTATCCGGCGGTGTGAGGCAGACGCTGCTGGTCAAGATCGTACAACTACGACGGCTCGATCATCATGGCGACTAGTGCGCAACTCGGTGGGCACGTGTAGCTGTGCCACCCTGGACCGATGTCTGCGCAACCGCTGCCGGGGCTGCTGGCGCAGTTGGCGCCGGTGCTCGACCACTACGGTTACCTGGCTGTTGGTAGCTTCATTACGCTGGAGGACTTCGGTATCCCGGTGCCGGGGGAGACCATCCTGATCGCCGCTGCTGTGTATGCGGGTGCGGGCAGGCTCAACATCGTCGCTGTCGGCCTGGTCGCGGTGCTAGCCGCGGTGGCCGGTGACAACATCGGCTATGCGGTCGGCTTCTTCGGCGGCCGCGCGCTGGTCCTGCGGTTCGGAAAGTACGTGGGGATTACCAGCCAGCGGCTGGACAAGGCCGAGGGTTTCTTCGACCGGTATGGCGGCGTGGTCGTCGCGGGCGCCCGGTTCGTCGAAGGGCTGCGCCAGGCTAACGGGATCGTCGCGGGGACCATCCGAATGCCCTGGCCGCGCTTTGTCATCTTTAACACACTGGGCGCTGTCTTGTGGGTCGGTGCCTGGGCGTCGGCCGGCTACCTCGCCGGTGATCACATCACCGCCATCTATAGCACGGTCAGCCGCTACTCGCTGTACCTGCTGATCGCGCTGGCGGTTGTGGTGGCCGCCTTGATCATCCGCGCCGCGGTCCGGCGCCATCGCCATGCGAGGCGATAAGACCTCTGCCCGGAGCCACCTTTAATTCGTGGGTTCAGGGCTCATGCTCCTGACGCCGTGACTCCCCTAGCATGCGTACCTCTAGCTGCCGATTGACTGCGCGGACTGCCAGCGGTGTCGTGTCCAGCTCAGGCCGAAGGCCAAGCGACCGGCGGCAACAGGTGAACTCGCTCGGCGCTACGCTCCCCCGGCTGTCCCGGTCCGGCGTCAGACCGGGGAGAGCCATTCCGAGAGCCAACGTGGACCAGCTTCAGGCGACAGTCAGCCACGCCGAGCCACTGTTTAGGCTGCTCAAGTGCCCAGCCAGCGTTGCTGGGCGACACCCAACGACACCCGGAATGTGACTGGGGGCCAAGGGGTCGCCGGTTCAATCCGGCCGTCCCGACTAGTTTTCCGAACGCTTTGGGACCAACTGGGAACCAAATGGGAATGATCATGGCTGGCCGCCCCAGGGAATCGGACGCGGTCTCCGTGCTTGTGCGGGCGCACTCCTGCGCTTGAAGGCCCCGGATCAGCGCCTGTGAGGAAGCCCGCCTAGGGCGGCTCCAAATTACTGCGCGTGCGTGCGCGGCTGGTTCGGGTCCGCGGACGTAGATGCTGGAGACCGTCGCGATGACCTCAGTGGCGCGCAGCACGGGGCGGGTCTATGGCCAGGTTTGGGCTCAACGCCTTGGGGCAGGGGCGTAGGAGCCGGGGCGGTGCCTGCGCCACGGCATGGAGGGCCATCAAGGATGGCGCGGGCTACCGACGCGGCATAAGGATCTAGGACCGCCGGCCCCAGGGGATGCCTCATCAAGGGTTGATCGCCTCTGGTCAGGGCTGGGCCACGTTGCCGCTTCGCGCCTGGGTGGGTTATCCACACGCGGCGGGCGGCGCTTGTCCGGTGCCTCAGCAAGCGGTTGGATCTGTCGCCCTCATGACCAAACGAGTAAGGCTCAGAGGTAGTGATCATGCAACAGCCAACTTATCCTGATCGGCCGGTCTCGGCGGAGTCCTTCCCGACCGACCCCACCGGCCTGCCCGAAGCAACCCCGCCGGAGCTGCAGGAGCTGGCGGACGGCGACACCTTCGACCTGGGCATCGGCCCGGTGGCCAAACGGCTCGGCGACACCACGGTGCGGATGCTGGGCTACAACGGCTCCATCCCCGGCCCGACCCTCAAGGTGGCACAGGGCTCAGAGGTGGTCGTCCACGTCACCAACGACGGTGATCTGGAGGCAACCGTGCACTGGCACGGGCTGCGGCTGGAGAACAAGTACGACGGCGTCCCGCACGAGACTCAGACACCGATCGCCATCGGCGGCGAGTTCACCTACCGGATCCGCTTCCCCGACCCGGGTCTGTACTGGTACCACCCGCACATCCGCGAGGACTACACCCAGGAGATGGGTCTGTACGGCAACATCCTGGTCGTCCCCTCTGATCAGGATTACTGGCCGCCGGTCAACCGTGATGTCCTGCTGACCCTCGATGACCTGCTGCTGGAGGACGGCAAGGTTGCCCCGTTTAGCCCGGTCGAGACGACCTATACGGCGATGGGCCGGTTTGGCAACGTGCTGCTGGTCGCGGGGGAGCGGGAGTTGTCGCTGACCGCTCAGACCGGGGAGGTGGTGCGGCTATGGCTGACCAACACCGCCAACACCCGGGTGTTCAACGTCCAGCTGCCCGGGACGCGGATGAAGCTCGTCGGCGGCGACAGCGGCCGTACTGAACATGAGGAGTTCGTCTCCGAGGTCATCCTGGCCCCCTCCGAGCGGGCGGTAGTCGATGTGCTGTTCGGCCAGCCAGGGCACCTGGAGCTGCAGCACCGCACCCCCGACCGGACCTACCGGCTCGCGGCGATCACCGTGACCGGTGAACCAGCCGAGCCCTCGCTGGCCGGGCGGTTTGAGGTGCTGCGGACCGCACCAGAGCTGGCAGCGGAGCGGCAGGCGCTGGACGCCTGGCTGGCCGCGCCGCCGGACAAGACGCTGGCGTTGATCGCCGAGATGGACGACATAACCGCGCCGGGGCAGGGGCCGGTCCTGTACGCCTGCCCGATGCACCCACAGGTCACCAGTGCCGAGCCGGACCGCTGCCCGGAATGCGGCATGAAGCTGCTGGCGACCGCTGCCGCGACCGTCTATGCCTGCCCGATGCACCCGGAGGTCACCAGCGCCGAGCCGGGCCGGTGCCCGGAATGCGGGATGAAGCTGCTGGCGACCGCCGTGGCGGCCGCCTATGCCTGCCCGATGCACCCGGAGGTCACCAGCGACCAGCCCGGACGCTGCCCCCAATGCGGCATGAAACTGCTGGTCACCGCGCTGGCCACGCAGCCAGCCGGCCGGGAGCAGTCCACGGCGCCGCACCCACAGAGCGGCCACGATGACCACGGCGCCGAGAACCACCACGGTGGGGGTCACAGCCACGGTGACGGCGGGGGCATCGAGTGGGAAGACGACATGGTGGCGGTCAACCGGCTGACCACCCCCGCGAACATGCGGTGGAAGCTGGTGGACCGGACGACCGGTGCGGCCAACGCCGCGATCGACTGGCAGTTCACCGAGGGCGACCGGGTCAAGATCCGTCTGGTGAACGAGATGGACTCCGACCATCCCATGCACCACCCCTTCCACCTGCACGGAGCCGGCCGGTTCCTGGTGCTGGCCCGCGACGGGGTGGCCGAGCCCAGCCTGGTGTGGAAGGACACGGTGCTGGTGCGCACCGGGCAGACGGTGGACATCTTGTTCGACGTCACCAACCCGGGGCTGTGGATGGCGCACTGCCACATCGCCGAGCACATGCAAAGCGGCATGATGTTCAGCTTCACCGTCGCCCGGCAGGGAGCGGCCCGATGAGCGCGCGCCAGGAGAAGGAGGGAGAAGAGGCGATGACCGCCAACGGGACAAACGAGGGCCTGCTGGACGTCGTCGTGGTCGGCGGCGGCCAGGCCGGGCTGGCCATGGCCTGGCACCTGGCCCGCCGGGGCCTGCGGTTCGTGGTGCTGGAAGCGGGACCCGAGATCGGGCACACGTGGCGCTCCCGCTGGGACTCCCTGACGCTGTTCACCCCCGCCCAGCATGACGCGCTGCCCGGCATGCCGTTCCCCGGCCGCCCGGACACCTATCCCACCAAGGACCCGGTCGCGGACTACCTGCAGGACTACGCAGCAGCGTTCAACCTGCCGGTCAGGCTGAACGCCCGGGTCAGTCACCTCAGCAAGACCGCCGAGGGCTTCGAGATCGGTACCCAGGCTGACGTCTTCCGCGCCCGCCAGGTGGTGGCGGCGGCCGGGCCGTTCCAGACGCCGTTTATCCCCCCGGCCGCCCAGCGGCTGGACGGCGCGGTGACACAGCTGCACAGCGCCGGCTACCGCAACCCGCAGGCTCTGCCGGCCGGGCCGGTGCTGGTTGTCGGCGGCGGCAACTCCGGCTTTCAGATCGCCGAAGAGCTCGCGGCGGCGGGCCGCCGGGTCGACCTGTCGATCGCCACCAAGCAGCCGGTGCTGCCGCAGCGGCTGGCCGGCAAGGACCTGTTCTGGTGGCTCACCCACCTGGGGCTGATGCGGGTGAGCACCGAGTCCCGGCTGGGCCGCCGGATGTCGAGCCGGGACTTCATCATCGGCAGCAGCCGCCGCAGGCTCCAGAAGAAGGGAGTCAGGTTCCGGCCGCGGCTCACCGGCGCAGGCGGGCGCACCGCCCAGTTCGCCGACGGCGGCACCCTGGACGCCGGGGTGGTGATCTGGGCCACCGGCTACCGTCCCGACTACTCCTGGATCGACATACCGGGCGTGGTCCAGGACGGCCAGGTGACCCACCGGCGCGGCGTCACCGAGGTATCCGGTCTGTACTTCCTCGGCCTGACCTGGCAGCACACCCGCGGCTCAGCTCTGCTCGGGTTCGTCAACGACGACGCCGCCTACCTGGCTGGCCGCATCGCCGCCCACCAGCGCGCCACCTCAGCCGCCCTGGCTGGCAGCGCGTCCCGGGCCTCCAGCTCGAACTGACCATACGGAGAACGACACATGTCTATTCCGGAACCGCCCTGTCCCGCCGGAAACAGCGCCGACCCGGGGCCAGCTAGACCGCTGGAGATCACTCCCCCAAGCGGGCACTGAGGCGCGCTTACCCGCGATCACCGCGGCGGAATGCCTCGCCGAACAAGGTCAATCGGTACACATGCGGGCACAGATTGCCCGCAGCGAGAGCGGAGGGAACGAACATGGCCGCAGAGCAGGGCAAAGAAACGCGGACCGGCCAGTGGCCGGCGCTGAACGTCGAGCGGGTCTACAGCACCACCATCCCGGCGGACGAGCTCGCCAAGGCGGTGGCGGACCACTTCCGCGCGAAGGAGTTCGAGACGCAGGTCTTCCGCAGCAGCGGGGACCGCACGGTGATGCAGGCGCGCAAGGAGAGCTTGTGGCGCAACCTGCTGGGGGTCGCCTACGCGCTGACCGTGGTCTTCACCCCTGGGGAGGGTCAGCTGAGCATCGGCCTGGGCGGCCACGAGTGGGTGGATTCGGCGATCAGCGGGGCGATCGGGCTGGTGGCGGTCCCGCCGGTGCTGCTGGGGACCGCGTACGGCATCTGGAAGGAGAACCAGCTGGACAAGGAGGTGTGGCAGGTGATCGACGAGCGGGTCAGCGCGCCAGCAGACGCAGGCCCGTGAGCAAGCCGGTGAGATGCCTACTGACACACCCACACCCACGGCTGCCCCGCGGAGGGAGCGGCCGATACGCGTACCGGTTCTGTGGGGCCTGGCGTTCGGCGCTATCCAGGCCGTGTCGCCGCGCATCCGCGGCATCGCCGGGCGTGCAGGCAGCCAGCTGATGCGGGCCTGTCCCGTTCCGGAGCGGGGCGTGACAATGGCGGGCAGGGGCGGAACGCGCTGATATGACCGCAACGGGGGTGACAGGCCGGGGTCCCGCCTTGCCGGGCCGCCTGGCCCGCAGTCTGCGCGGGGCAGGGCTGTCCGGTGCCGCCTTGGCGGGGGCCGGTGCCGCCGGGGCGCTGGTGTCGGTGCGGGCGGCCTACCCGCGGCCGCCACGCGCCGCCCCGCCGCGGGGCTGGCCGCCGCCGGGGCCAGTGCCGCAGGGCCGCCTGGCTGTCGCGGTGGTGCTCGGCGCGAGCGGCTCGGTCATCACCGATGCGCTCGGGCCGTATGAGGTCTTCGCCCGCTCTCCCGGGTTCTTCGTGTACACGGTGTCCGCCGGCCCGGCCGCGATGCTCTCCGGCGGGCTGGCCGTGGTGCCCGACTATTCGCTGGGTGACGTGGACGCGGGCACGGCGCCCGAGCCCGACGTGGTCGTGATCCCGGCCGTGGTCTCCCCGGCCAGCAGGAATGAACGGCCGCTGCGCGAGTGGCTGGCCCGCCGGGCCGGCCGGGGCGCGCACCTGCTCGGTGTCTGTGCCGGGTCACAGCTGCTGGCTGCCGCGGGCCTGCTCGACGGATACCGGGCCACCTCCCACTGGTCGAGGCTCAAGGGCCTGCAGCGCAGCCGCCCGCAGGTGGACTGGGTGCGCGGCCAGCGCTACGTCCAGGACGGCAAGATCACCACTACCGCCGGGGTGACCTCGGGCGTGTTCGGCGCCCTGCGGCTGGTCCAGCAGCTCGCCGGCGCCGCCGGGGCGCAGCGGGTAGGTCGCGAGCTGGCCTACCCGGGCTGGTCGCTCGATGGCCCCACCGGCATCCCCGCGCAGCGGCCGGCGCCACGTGACCTCACCAACCTCCTTGCCGCTCTCGCACCATGGCGCCGGCCGGCGCTCGGTGTCGGGCTGGCCGAGGGCGTCGGCGAGCTCGACGTCGCCGCGCCGTTCGAGGTCTACGCCACCTCGTTCGCCGCACGCACGGTGCCGATCGCCGCCGGGTGCACCGTCACCACCCGCCACGGGCTGCGCCTGATCGCGGCCCCCGCCGACGCCGCCGCACCCCGCGTCGACCGGCTGATCGTGCCCGGCTCCCATAGCCTCGATGAGGTCGGCCCGCGGCTCGCCGGGTGGGCGGCCAGGCGCGGCCTCTGCGTCGAGCTCCTGCAGGCGGACGGCGAGTTCAGCTTCGATGTGATGCTGCGCGACCTCGCCGCCCACGCCGACCGGGCCACCGCTCATGTCACCGCCAAATCCATCGAATACCCCACCGGCCACCTCCACCTTGCCGGCGCGGCGTGGCCATGGCGGCCCACCACCCTGCTCGCCCTGACCGGCGCAGCCGCCATCGGCGCCGGGCTCCTCCCGGCGGCCGCCGCAAGGAGGCACCGGCCATGACGACCACACCCACCGCGCCGGCGGGCCAGTCGATACGCGTACCGATTCTGTGGGGACTGGCATTCGGCGCCATCCAGGCCGCCTCGCCGCTCGCCCTCCGGTGGCTCGACCAGGCAACCGTCCAGTCTCTCCTGCTAGCCCTGATCGCAGCGGTCTACATCGGGTTCGCAGTGGCAGACGGAAGACCCAAGGTGATCGCCGTCGAGTGCACCATCGCTGGCGCCTTCGTCTTGCTTGCCGCCGCCGGCGTCACCGGATCGGCCTGGCTCCTCGTCCTTGGCTACACAGGCCACGGTCTCAAAGACTTCTGGCAAGAGCGCCGTCACTACGTCGCCAACACCAGATGGTGGCCGCCGTTTTGCGCCGCCGTCGACTGGCTCGTCGCCGTGGTCCTCGCCATCGAGATCATCGCAGGAGCCGGATTCCATCACTAGCCATGCGACAGGCCAGAAAGCTGGTGAGACGACGAGTAGCGAGCAGAACGCGAGAACGGGGGCAGGCGGCGCGGCTCCGCGGCCGAGCGCAGTCGCGTTCGTCACCACCGAGCATTTCACCCTGCAGGGAGCACGGGCCGCGGCGATCACCGAATCGACCAGCCGGGCGACGATCTTCATCGGCTCGGTGTCCGCCGGGCTCGTTGCCTTGGGGCTGATCGCCACAGCCACCCGCATCGGCACCGCGTTCTATGCCTTCGGCCTGATACTGCTGTCGACTCTGTCCTTCATTGGCTTCGTCACCTGCGACCGCGTGCTCCAGTCCGGGATCGAAGAGCTTCATGCCTTCCGGACGACCGCCGGAATGATCGGCGTGGTCACCGCGGTCCTGACCGGCCCTGCCGCGGGCCTGCTGGCCACCATAGCCGCTGGCCACTCGGCGGTCGCCGGGTTCGTCACCGGCGGGGTGGTGGGCGCTGCTGTCTTGGTGGCACTGATGTGGTTCCAGCTTTCGGCCTGGGCGCATGGCCACCAGCAACGACTCTTTGAGGATGAGCAAGAAAGACCAGACGCGGGGTAATGGCCAAGACCGGCGTGCAAGGTGCCATGTTGCCAACACATGGTGGCCGCCGTTCTCGCCACCGAGATCATTGCCCAAGCCGGGATTTCATCACTAGCCATGCGACAGGCCAGCGGCAGACCCGCGTAGATTCCGAAACCGGGATCTGACCTGGACGCCCGCACATCGGCGCCTTGCGCTACACCCTGATCGCCTGAGCGCACCTGGCGGCCACAGTTGCAAGCGATCGCTTTGTCCGACCTGCTCGTGGCGCACAGACTACCCAGATCTGAGCAGCCAGCGTCTTGATAGAAATAACAGCCGATGTCCGCGCCGAGCGGCGGCTATGCGCGCGCTGGCACCGCGGCCAGACTCTGCCAGCCGGGAACGAACCATGGGCGAAGTCCTGGCACTCCTGGCCGGCGCCGGCGAGGAAGCGACCGCGTAATTCGTGTCACCTTGAAAGGGGTACGGCGCGATCGGCACCGGCACTGGTCACGCCCAGCCAGGTGATCGCGGCCGACTCGCGCCACAGATCGCCGACGCTGGTTCCCGGGCGTCCCGGGCGGCCCCGCCGGTCTTACGCCACGGTTATGACGATCTTGCCGCGTGCGTGCCCTTGCTCCACGCGGCGCAGGCCCTCGGCGGTGCCAGCGAGCGGGTAGGTCCGGTCCAGGACCGGTGTGAGCTTCCCGGCCTCGATGAGCCCGGTGAGGGTGAGCAGTTGCTCCCGCTTTTGTTCGTGCGGGATCAGCCGGAGCCGCTCCCGGACGAGGCCGTTGACCACGACCGCCCGCAGGATGCCAGCGACGGGCCCGAACACGTGGCCGGGTGAGCCGCCGCCGTTGAGCACGAGGGTCCCGGTCGGGGTCAGTGCCCGGCGCAGCCGGCTCAGTGGCCGGTTGCCCACGTTGTCGAGGATCACGTCGTAGTGCGCGTTCCCGTCGGTGAAGTCTTCGGTCGTGTAGTCGACGACGTGGGCGGCACCGATCGAGCGCACCAGCCCGGCGTTGCGCGTGCTGCACACCCCGGTGACCTCCGCGCCCAGCGCCGCCGCGATCTGGACGGCGTAGGTGCCGATGCCGCCGGCGGCCCCGTTGATGAGCACCCGGTGCCCGGCCCGTACCGCGCCCACATCCCGGATCCCCCGCAGGGCCGCCGCCCCCGCCATCGGGACCGCCGCCGCCTGCTCGAAGGTCAGGCTCACCGGCTTGGGCACCACCGTGTCCGCCTGCGCGCGCGCGTACTCGGCGAACGCGCCCCGGCAGAAGCCGAGCACCTCGTCACCGTGCCGCAGCCCGCGCACGTTCGCGCCGGCCGCCTCCACCCGTCCGGCCGCGTCGACCCCGGCCACCCGGGCCTTCGGCTTGGTCAGCCCCACTTCTCCCGTGAGCCGCGCGATGAGAGGGTCGCCGCGCATGATGTGCCAGTCGTAGGGGTTGAGCGCGGCGGCGTGCACCCTAACCAGGACGTCGTCGGCGCCGATCTCGGGCAGGTCGGTGTCCACCAGCTGGAGGACGCCCGGCGGGCCGAACCGCTCCTGGACGATCGCCTTCATCAGGTCACCTCGTGTCGTCGCGCCCTGTCGTGGTGATCGACGCTAACCGGCGCTTTCCACATTTAGGCGGATCGGATCCCCCGGATACCGGTAGCGGGCGGGTGGCAGAGGCTGGGCCTGGTGTTCCGCGGCCTCCGCAAGCGGCCTGAGCTGGGTTCGGGTGACGTTGTCATGATTTCTCGAGCGGCCTCACAGCAGTTCAGGCTGCGAGCACGGCCCGAGCCAGGGCGGTGACGGCGCTTTCAGGCCCTCGCGCGCCGCACGCCGGCCAGGAGCTCGCGGCGGCTCGTCCGGCGTCTGTCATCGTGAGAACGAGCTTCCCCCGGGCGCGCCCGGCTTGGAGGTGGCGCATGGCGTCGGGCGCCTGGTGCAGCGGGTAGGTCCTTCAGCTGACCGGTGTGGCCGGAGCCGGGGCCCAGGCAGCCGATGCTGGTGCGAGGTCATCGGGTGCGGGGGCCGGCACGCCGGCGCCGCCCTGGTCCAGGCGGAACGGCGGGTAGGCGTCGGTCATCAAGGCGGCGTAGGCGACGACCCGCAGCACCCAGCGGTTCATGCCGATGACGAAGTCATACAGCCCGCGCGGGTAGCGGCCCGCGAACAGCAGCGTGATCGCCGCGAAGAACACCAGCAGCCCGATCAGCCCGCCATAGAAGACATCGGCCCACATGTTCCCCGAGGCCCCGGTCGCGGTGTAGGCGGCGCCGCCGGCGAACACCGAGACGATGGCGTACTGCGGGATGGCCAGCAGCCACCACTTGACCAGGACCAGGCCGCGGGAGAGCCGCTCGGGGTAGGCGATGTCCAGCGT